>Ga0209023_10000069_pt1 | contig 176185 bp, 174 predicted proteins | sample LakOneMetagenome_FD_187468 | JGI IMG/M metagenome (GOLD analysis project Ga0209023, IMG submission 187468) | Freshwater and sediment microbial communities from Lake Erie, Canada (SPAdes) (version 2) | ecosystem: Environmental > Aquatic > Freshwater > Lentic | place: Lake Erie, Canada...
TTCCCCACTGCTGCCTCCCGTAGGAGTCTGGACCGTGTCTCAGTTCCAGTGTGGCGGATCATCCTCTCAGACCCGCTACAGATCGTCGCCTTGGTGAGCCTTTACCTCACCAACTAGCTAATCTGATATCGGCCGCTCAATCAGCGCAAGGTCTTGCGATCCCCTGCTTTCCTGCTCACAGAATATGCGGTATTAGCGTAACTTTCGCTACGTTATCCCCCACTGAAAGGTACGTTCCGATACATTACTCACCCGTTCGCCACTCGCCACCAGGATTGCTCCCGTGCTGCCGTTCGACTTGCATGTGTAAGGCATGCCGCCAGCGTTCAATCTGAGCCAGGATCAAACTCTTCAGTTTAATCCAACTAATACTCACAATTCACTGACGGTAGAATGTTACTTCTACCTCGATGGATCTCTCCATCCGTGTGATTGCCTTTAATACTTTTTTGTGACCAAAGTCACTAGCATCAAGGCACCCACACCTATCGGTTGTCCAAATTGTTAAAGAACTTCTTCCTTCACCGCGCCGTCTCTTTCGATCCGTCTGCAGCAGAGAGGCAAGATTATGAAGCAAACCTAACCACCCGTCAAGCGTTTCTGAAAAATTTTCTTTCTTCGCTTGCCCCCCGAAACCACCGAAAACACCCGGCACCGCAGGAGAGGTGCGCATTCTACAGCCTTATTCGGAACCGTCAAGTTAAATTCGAAACATCTTTAAACCTTTAAAGAAAAACGGAGCCCCCATACCCCCAGCAATGCCATACGAAGCTTATGCACATACCCATTACAGCCAAGTCGCCAGATATCCCAATAAAAAAGCGGCTAGCGCCGCTTTTTTATTAAAACCGACTTCAACTAAGCCGAGAACGAAGACCCACAACCACAGGTAGAAGTTGCGTTTGGATTCCGAATAACGAACTGCGACCCCTCAAGACCTTCGCTATAGTCAATTTCTGCGCCGACCAAGTACTGATAACTCATTGGATCGATCAGCAACGTCACGCCATTCTTTTCCATGGTCGTATCGTCTTCATTTACCTCTTCATCAAAGGTAAATCCGTACTGAAAGCCCGAACAACCACCACCAGTCACGAAGACACGCAATTTCAAACCAGGGTTGCCCTCTTCTTCAATTAATTCCTTGACCTTGCCTGCCGCACTATCAGTAAAAACAAACGGAGAGGCAACTTCTGTAACTGCGTTCATGAGAAAACTCCTGAGAAAATTCGTGAAAAATTATGCGAGGACAAATATTCGCGGTCAACGATTTAGGCGGAAGCAGCCAATTTTAGTTCCGCTGGCTTTACAACGGAATGAATCAAACGCCCCTCAATGACTGCCCCTTGGTGCATTTCGATTGACGCGTACTCGACATCACCAATGATTCGAGCTTTCGACTGCATTTCAAGTGATTCGCTAACAGCAACCGGGCCAACAACGGTACCATTTGTTACCAAATGAGCCACCGCCACTGAACCTTCAACTCGCGCATGCTCACTGAGAACAAGTGTAGACGACGAGGCTCCCTCGGCAGCATGGATGCTACCTTTTACCTCCCCATCGATCCGCAAGCCACCAGTAAAGTAGACGCTCCCCTCGACTATGGTGCCAGCACCTATCAGGCTATCAATTCTGCCCTGAGGCTTGCTTTCACTTTTCTTTCCAAACATGCGGACCCTCCTGCAATTGAGCCAATCCCTTAAATCTTAGTGTATCACCCTGAAGCACCCTAGCCTCCACACTAAGCAAGCGCCCCCCCTGTGGCAACTCAAATAGCCCTTCCTTGCGAAGAAAGTGCTTGGTATCAATCAAATAATCAGTAAAATTATTCTGGTTACTTGGCAATAGCAAATTGCGCTCCTTGCCTGCAGCAAAATACGTGATCGCCAGCTGTAGTCGTCCTCGAAAATCCGTAGTCTGCCTGTCCGGCTGAAACGCAATCAACAAGCGATAACGATAACGGCCATTCGCCTCACTCACCACCCGAAAATTCTCTACACTCACCGAGGCCCTTTCGCCCGCAGGAGGGATCAAGCGCTCAAATAGCAGAATATCTTCTTTTAGCGCCGCGTTTTGGCTTTCAAGCAATTGAAGCCGCCCAAGTAGTTGCTGCTGAGTAGCGCGCTCGATATTGACAGCACTCTGGCCAGTCCCGGCTACTGAGCGCAGAAGATTCAACTCTTCACGCTGCTCCTGCAACTGCTGACGTAGGCTATCAACCTCCTGACCAAGCTTGCCCGCCTGATTCCGCTGCGCCACCAGCCAGCCACCAACCGCCAGCAAAAGCGCCAATAACACTACGGGTATGGCGAGTAGATACCAAGGCAAATGCCCTCGCACAACCATTCGTGGCGCCATTATTCCGAAATGGCGCCTAAACCGCCTGAGCCTCAGGGTAACGGCAGGTGTTGGCATAGTGCAATCACTTTATCATTTGAAAATCTCATAGACACCCCTCTGCACTACTCGATCTCAAAAATTCGGATACATAAATAAGCATGGGTAAGCACGGAGAATCACCGACCGAAACAATTGGAGCCATTGTCACCTGTGCAATCGCGCCAACCAATAAGCCCCTAGACCTACGCAAAAAAAACAAAAAGCCGCCCAAAGGCGGCTTTTTCTCGGTAGCGCAAGTTAGCGCTTGGAGAATTGCTTGCGACGGCGGGCCTTATGGAAACCAACCTTTTTACGCTCAACCTCGCGAGCATCGCGTGTGACGAAACCAGCTTTGGAGAGGGCCGGTTTCAGCGCCGCATCGTACGCTATCAATGCACGAGTAATACCATGACGTACAGCTCCCGCCTGGCCAGACTCACCACCGCCAATAACGTTAACCTTGATATCGAAACCACTCAATTGCTCAACCAGCACCAACGGTTGGCGCACAATCATACGGCCAGTTTCGCGGGAAAAGAACTGATCTACCGGCTTGCCATTTACAACAATGGCTCCGGAACCACGCTTCATGAAAACCCGGGCAACGGCGCTTTTGCGACGACCTGTACCGTAGAAATAACTTTCAGCCATGATGACCCCTTAAATTTCCAGAGCCTTCGGCTGCTGGGCGGTGTGAGGATGCTGTTCGCCAGCGTAGCATTTCAGCTTTTTGAGCATGGCATAACCCAGCGGACCTTTTGGCAACATGCCTTTTACTGCAGTTTCCAGAGCACGCCCCGGGAAACGCTGCTGCATCTTCTTGAAGTTCGTTTCGTAGATACCGCCGGGATAGCCCGAGTGACGGTAGTACTTCTTGTCTTCGGCCTTGTTGCCGGTAACGGTGATCTTGTCGACATTGGTAACAACGATGAAATCGCCGGTATCAACGTGCGGGGTATAAATAGCCTTGTGCTTGCCACGGAGGCGACGAGCAATTTCGGTGGCGAGGCGGCCGAGCACCTTGTCTGTGGCGTCTACCACAAACCACTCGCGCTTCACCTCATGTGGCTTGGCGGAAAACGTTTTCATATAAGTGTGCCGTCCTGAAAAATTTGGGCGCAGATTGGAGAAAGGCGCGGATTCTAGTCGACTCCAGAGGAAAGTGTCAATAACTTTCCAACCTACAGGGACAACTGGACAAAAAAAGCGCGGCTCACGGAGCCGCGCTAAATCCACACCAAAGGAGGAGGGTGGAGGAGACAAACCTGAACAAAAGCACCGAGACCAGCAGGCACTTCAGTTCGTACGGCTTCCATTCTGCCCGACTGACTAAAAAGACGCAAGAGATGATTGTGCGCCGCACAACTATTACATCTATCTGCACATAGAATTATCTAATACAACTTAACATTATGTAATAAATCATTTTTATGTATTTAAAAGACAATCGTTAATTAATACACAAAAGGCACACACGAACAATCCAACATCAATTCACAGGATAAATGATGCGGCGCAGCATTCTATCGGAGCGGATTGATAAATTGACATCCGTTAGAATTCGCTCTCTTGCTAGGGGAGAACTATGGAATGCACTGTTAGATGGATGGGCAACGACACGGGGATGGCTTTCGTTGCTGAAACAGGAAGTGGTCACGCCGTCGTTATGGATGGTGCGGTTGAAGCAGGCGGGCGAAATATCGGATTACGCCCCATGGAGATGGTATTAGCCGGCACAGGCGGGTGCACCGCTTTTGATGTCGTCTTGATTCTCAAGAAAGGACGCCACGCAGTCAGTGGCTGCGAGGTCAGCCTAAAAGCCGAGCGCGCTGAGCGTGACCCCAAAATATTTACCCACATCCACTTTCATTACCGCGTCAAAGGCAAACAACTCAAGGCGGATGCTGTTGCTCGAGCCATCGAGCTATCAAAGGACAAGTATTGCTCGGCCTCGATCATGATTGGAAAAACTGCAGAGATCACGCACGACTTCGAGATCATTGAAGAGACCTGAGACGCAGAAGACCTCAAATTCGGTAGGCAGCCCCGGTCATCACCTTGGCTGCCAGTTTCATGGCCAATTTGACTGGCATCGGCAGTTCAGCGGCACCAAAGTGAACAGCTGTTTCAGCGTGCTGGATTTCATCCAGCCTCATTTGATCAACGATTGCATGCGAACGCCTGTCTTCTTTCGGCAGCTCGCGCAAATGACCATCCAGATGCGCCTCAACTTGCCGCTCAGTTTCGGCAAGGAATCCGAGGTTCCATTTGTCGCCGAAAGCACCCGCCACCAACCCCAGCGACAAAGAACCAAGATACCAAAGAGGATTGAGCAGGCTCCTGCGCCCACCCAACTCGCCAATACGCGTCTCGGTCCAGGCAAGATGCTCGGTTTCATCATTGGCAGCCCCTTTTAAAGCCTCCCTAATTGCAGGATTACGAGACGTCAGCGCCTGCCCTTGATAAAGGGCCTGAGCACAAATTTCGCCACAATGATTGACGCGCATCAGGCCAACAACATGGCGCTTCTGTGTTGCATCAAGATCCACTTCCGGCAATGAGCCGCCAGGAATCGGACGCACGCTGCGAGCAGAAGAAAAAACGGTGCGCAATGCACGATCAAATTCGACGATCAACTGATCTGCTGACATAACATTAATGCCTAATATCCGGGTGACCACCCTGCAGCAAAGCATTTCGCGCCTCAGCGGCATCTTTTACGACGATACCGAATGGGCAAAAATACTCAAGGAACAATGCCGCGTGATGACGATTTGCTGCCGCATCTTCAATGCGCGACCATTCATTCTTGCGCGCCTTGGACCAGGAACCATCCGAACGACCAGACGCATAGATTCGACGCTCACGAGTCTCGCAGCGCATTCCCTCAAAGGTAACATTTCGCACCCCCTGCGGTGATACGACGACCAGCACGTAACGCACAACACCGTCAGCACTCACACTTAACGTGGAAGCATCGACAAAAAAACGATTGTCTGTTGCCGCACTCGCGTAAAAAGGCACCAGGTCTTTTTGTTTCGGCGCATCGGGTAGCGGAACTTCCAGCTCTTTCCACGCCTGACTTTCGTATTCGTCATCAGAATCCGCGAAAGCCGGGCACGCCGACAGTGCAAACAACAACAAAAGCGCGTTACGAAAATACCGCATGACTAATCCTCGTGCGAAGTCGACGCTTCAATATCCAAAAGCGCCCCACCAAAGCGCCTGTTCTTTGCGCCTTTTCGATCGAAATCGACGAAGCGAACCAGCTCATTGAGCGCCTGCTCATAGACACTACGCTTGAATTCAATCACGGCATCGAGTGGGATCCAGTAATCATTCCAGCGCCACGCATCAAATTCAGGTTTGTTGGTAGCGCGCAAACTGACATCAGTGTCGCGCCCTATCAAACGTAGCAAGAACCAGATTTGTTTCTGACCCTTGTAGGATCCGCGCCACTCGCGCTTGATCCAGTGTGTCGGCACTTCATAACGCAACCAGCCTTTGGTCCGTCCCAGGATACGTACGTGCTCGGGCAACAGCCCTACCTCCTCATGCAGTTCACGAAACATGGCTTCTTCGGGCGTTTCGCCGCGCTTGATGCCACCTTGTGGAAACTGCCAGGAATGCTCACGTATTCGCTTGCCCCAGAAAACCTCGTTTTTCGCGTTACAAAGAATGATGCCGACGTTCGGGCGGTAGCCTTCACGGTCGAGCATAGATATCCTGCAAAAATTAATAGTTACCCCGATTCTTTCACAAAGGGCGCCTGCTTGCAAAGCCGCGAGACCGTGTAAAATCGAGGTTTCCCAACGAATTCAAGAGCATTTCATGCGCACCTCGCAGTTCTTTTTCAGCACTCTCAAGGAAGCACCGGCCGACGCAGAAGTCATCAGCCAGAAAATGATGCTCCGCGCGGGCTACATCAAGCGCGCTGCCGCAGGCATTTACACATGGATGCCGCTGGGCCTGCGCGTACTGCGCAAGGTTGAAAACATCGTGCGCGAAGAAATGAACAATGCTGGCGCCCTTGAACTACTGATGCCTGCCGTACAACCCGCCGAACTGTGGCAGGAATCCGGCCGCTGGGAGCAATACGGTCCGGAATTGCTGCGCTTCAAGGACCGCCATCAGCGCGAATTCGTCATTGGTCCGACACATGAAGAGGTAATTACGGATGTCGTTCGCCGCGACGTGAAGAGCTATCGCCAACTACCGATCCATCTCTATCAAATCCAGAGCAAGTTCCGCGACGAAATTCGCCCCCGCTTCGGCGTCATGCGTGGCCGCGAATTCCTGATGAAGGACGGTTATTCATTTCACAGCTCATTTGATGATCTCAAGCGCGAATACGGCAACATGTATGAAACCTACAGCCGAATTTTCACGCGCCTTGGCCTGAAATTCCGTGCGGTTGCGGCCGATACCGGCTCGATCGGCGGTACTGGCTCGCACGAATTCCACGTATTGGCAGACTCGGGTGAAGACGATATTGCCTATTGTCCGAACTCTGATTACGCGGCCAATATTGAACTGGCAGAGGCGCTCGCCCCGGCCGCTTCGCGTGGGGCTGCCACACAACCGATGGAAAAAATTGCAACGCCGGGCAAGACAGCTTGCGCCGATGTTGCCGAATTCCTCTCCGTGCCGCTGACGAGGATCGTCAAATCCATCGCGGTTTTTAGTGAAAAGGACGACGGCAGCACGACTTTCGCGCTTTTACTGCTGCGCGGCGACCATGAACTGAATGAAATCAAGGCCAGTAAGCTTGCGGCCATCTCTCCCTTCCGCTTCGCCAGCGAAAGTGAAGTCGAGGAATATCTCGGCTGCAAACCCGGCTACATTGGGCCTGCTATGGTCGACCGGAAAAAAGTGGCTGTTTTTGCAGATCGCAGCGTTGCCGCCATGAGCGACTTCATCTGTGGCGCGAATGAAGCGGGGTTCCATCTGACCGGCGTCAATTTTGGCCGCGACCTTCCGGAGCCGGAAGTGGCAGATATCCGTAATGTCGTCGCCGGCGACCCCTCTCCGGATGGCCAGGGCACGCTGGAAATCCTGCGTGGCATTGAAGTCGGCCATATTTTCCAGCTTCGCCAGAAATACGCTGCAGCCCTGAACTGTGCTTATCTGGATGAATACGGCAAGAGCCAGATCATGGAAATGGGCTGCTACGGCATCGGCGTATCGCGCATCGTGGGCGCCGCCATCGAGCAGGGCAACGACGAAAAGGGCATCATCCTGCCGCCAGCCATCGCACCGTTCGAGGTGTGTCTGGTACCCATGGGTTACCACAAGAGTGACGCCGTCAAGGCTGCAGCTGACCAGTTATATGGCGAACTCAAGGCGGCTGGCGTCGATGTCGTGCTGGATGACCGCAATGAACGCCCTGGCGTCATGTTTGCCGATATGGAATTGATCGGTATCCCGCACCGCGTCGTCATTGGCGAGCGTGGCCTGAAGGAAGGCCAACTTGAATACAAGGGACGCCGCGATGCAGAAGCATGCATGATTGCCCAGGCCGACGCCGTCAACGTCCTAAAAGAGAAGTTGTGCGCCGCCTGATAGCGACCTGCTGCCTGATGGGCGCGTCGGCTGCATTCGCCGGCGCGCAAAAGTACGAGCCGCTTTCGGCCAGTGTTCAGGCTGCACTGCACAAGGCAGTTTCCGACTCCCGACCATCGGTCAGTTCATTCAAGACACCCATGGAAGCGGTTGACTGGCTTAGCGCCATGTCACCCCGACTGGCCAAACGTATCCCGAACCGAGAATACCGCCTCGATCTGCTAAGGAGCGTCCACTACGAAGCCACGCGCGCCGGCTTGGACCCACAACTGGTTCTGGGACTGATGCAGGTTGAATCCGGGTTCCGCAAATATGCCGTCTCGTCGGCAGGGGCTCGTGGCTACATGCAGGTCATGCCATTCTGGGTAAAGATCATCGGCCGGCCGGACGACTCGCTGTTCGATCTGCGGACAAGCCTGCGCTACGGCTGTACGATCCTGCGCCACTATCTGGATATTGAAAAAGGTGATTTGTTCCGCGCCCTCGGGCGTTACAACGGCAGCCTGGGCAAGCCAGAATATCCCAACATGGTTCGCGCCGCCTGGCAGAACCAATGGAATTACACCAGCCCTGCCCGCCTGGCACAGGCCGGACAATAATGCCGGTTTTCAGCATTTTTTCCGGTTGACCGCAGCAATCCCGCGGTCAACCGGAAAAAACCGCGTAAATTGAAATTACCGCATGCCCGGCAGCATGCCTTTCATGCCGCGCATCAGCTTGCCCATGCCGCCCTTGCTCATCATCTTCATCATTTTCTGTGACTGCTCGAACTGGTTGAGCAGTCGATTGACTTCCTGCACCTGAACGCCGGCCCCCATGGCGATTCGACGCTTCCGACTGGCCTTGATCAGTTCCGGCTTCGCGCGCTCCAGAGGCGTCATGGAATTGATGATGCCCTCGACCCGGCCGACCATCTTGTTCTCTGCCCCCGCAGGCAACTGACCGGCCATCTGGGCAATCTGCGCCGGCATCTTGTCCATCAACGCCGACAAGCCCCCCATGTTACGCATCTGGGCGATCTGTTCCTTGAAGTCATTCAGGTCAAAACCCTTGCCGGATTTCAGCTTCTTGGCAAATGCAACGGCCTTTTCCTCGTCCAGGCCCTTGCGTGCATCCTCGATCAGCGACAGCACGTCGCCCATGCCCAGGATACGCGACGCCATGCGTTCAGGATGGAAGGCCTCCAGTCCGGCCAGCTTTTCGCCAACACCAGCGAACTTGATCGGCTTGCCGGTGATATGGCGCACGGACAATGCCGCACCACCACGTGCATCACCGTCGAGCTTGGTCAGCACCACCCCGGTCAGCGGCAGGGCCTCGTTAAACGCCTTGGCGGTGTTGACCGCATCCTGGCCCAACATGGCATCGACCACAAACAACGTTTCGATCGGATTGATCGCCGCGTGCAGTCGTTTGATTTCGGCCATCATTTCCTCGTCGACCGCGAGACGACCCGCGGTATCGACCAGCAGCACGTCGTGATAATGGCGCTTGGCCCAGTCCAGCGCCGCCAGTGCAATGGCTTCTGGCTTTTCGCCGATGGTAGACGGGAAAAAATCAACTCCCGCCTGCCCGGCCACCGATTTCAACTGCTCGATAGCCGCCGGGCGATAGACGTCACAGGAAACGACCAGTACCTTTTTCTTGTGATTTTCCTTGAGGAACTTGCCCAGCTTGCCAACCGTCGTCGTTTTGCCAGCCCCCTGCAAACCGGCCATCAACACAATCGCCGGCGGCTGGGTATTGAAATTGATCCCTTCATGGGCATCGCCCATGATCTTGGTCAACTCGGCATGCACCACGCCAATCAGCGCCTGGCCGGGACTCAATGACCCGATGACCGCCTCACCCACCGCCTTTTCCTTCACGGCGGCGATAAAATCCTTGACCACCGGCAAGGCCACATCGGCCTCCAGCAGCGCCATGCGCACTTCCCGCAAGGCATCGGAAATATTGGATTCAGTCAGGCGGGCTTCGCCCTTCAGCGTCTTCATGACGCGAGCAAGGCGATTGGTCAGGTTATCGAGCATGTCAGTTGGGCTTCTAGTAGAATCTAAGGATGGTTGATATTGTAATTCAGCTTCTGCCGCACATTCTCGCCGCCCTGCTTTATGGCGCACTTGGCTTCCATTTCTGGAACACCCGCTGGCGTGAGGGAGAAAACCAGTGCGTCGCATGTCCCATGCAAACATGGGAACGTATTGCCATTGCCGTTGCGCTCGGCATCCACGCAGCGGGCCTCTACGATGCATTGTTTGCCGACGTGGGCATGCGCTTCTCGTTCAGCTTCGCGCTGTCGCTGATGATGTGGCTCGCCGTGCTGATTTACTGGCTGGAAAGTTTCATGGCGCGAATGGAGGGCATGCAACCCATGGTTCTGCCCTTGGCCGCCGCATGTACCGTCCTTCCGATCGTATTCCCCAACGTTCATTTGGTAGCCAATGCCAGTGCGACGGGGTTCAAGCTGCACTTTCTCGCCGCCATGCTGGCTTATAGCCTGCTGACACTCTCCGCATTGCACGCCATATTCATGGGATTTACCGAACGAGCGCTGCATAACCGGGCGCTCAAGCGAAGTCTCAGCAGCTTGCCGCCACTCCTCACCATGGAAAAGCTGCTGTTCCGGATGCTGCTGATTGGATTCATCCTTCTGACCTTGACAGTCGGGAGTGGTGTTCTTTTTTCCGAAGCACTCTTCGGAAAACCACTGACCGTAGACCATAAAACACTGTTTGCCTTTGCCTCATGGGGCATTTTCGCAACGCTACTCATCGGACGCCATGTCTGGGGCTGGCGTGGAAAACGCGCCTTGCGGTGGACCTTGGCTGGCTTTGCGCTATTGATCTTGGCCTACGTCGGCAGCCGCTTTGTCGCTGAAGTTATCCTGGGCCGAGTTTAAACAAAACCAATGACCGACTTACCGCTGTCAGCAATGCTTGGGGCACTTTTTGTGCTCGTGATCCTTTCGGGCATTTTCTCCGGGTCCGAAACCGCCATGATGGCAGCCAATCGTTACCGGCTAAGGTATGCGGCACAGAATGGCCATCGCGGCGCAAAATTGGCGCTCGCGCTTTTGGCACAAACGGACAAGCTACTCGGACTCATCCTGCTCGGCAACACGCTATTCAATGCCGCCGCGGCAACCCTGACCGGCTATATCGCCCTGGCCCTTTTCGGGGAATCAAAGTATGCACTCGAAATTGGCACACTCTGTATCACTTTCACCCTGCTGGTTTTAGCGGAGATTTCCCCCAAAGTCATTTGTGCCACGCATGCCGACCGCCTGGCTCCCATATTGAGCTACGTCCTGACCCCGCTGCTGCGCCTTGCCTATCCTGTCATCTGGTTCGTCAACCTCTTCGTGATGGCCTTGCTGAAAACCGTTCGCCTTGCGCCGGGCGGCACGCATGAAGAAGCCAAGCTTTCGCCCGAGGAACTGCGTAGCCTGGTCCTTGAATCCGCGCACCTCATGCCCAAGAAGCACCATGCAATCCTTTCCAGTTTGTTCGAACTGAACAATATTACTGTCGAAGATGTCATGACCCCTCGCGGCAACATCGAAATACTGGATCTCGATCAACAGTGGGAAGAAGTACACACGCAACTCGCAACAAGCCACCATAGCCGATTACCGGTGTGCCGCGAATCGCTCGACCAATTGATAGGTGTCCTGCCTGTCCGTCGCCTTCTGGCGAATTTGGGAGATCCGGACTTTGACGAAGCCGCCTTGCTTCAACAACTTCAATCCCCTTACTACATCCCCGCGGGTACCCCGGTATTCTCACAGCTGGCCTTTTTCCAGGAAAACCACCAGCGTATCGGCTTTGTCGTCGACGAGTATGGCGAAATTCTCGGCCTCCTGACGCTTGAAGATATCATTGAAGAATTCGTGGGTGACTTTACGACCTCGTTGCCCGGACTCGATCAGCAACTGGGCTGGTCTCCCGCAGGGGACGCCATCGTTGAAGGCTCACGAGGATTGCGCAGCCTGAACCGCATGCTCGGTCTTGATTTTCCTGTTGACGGCCCCAAAACGCTCAACGGACTGATTCTCGAACATTTTCAGGACATTCCAGAATCTGGAACGAGTATCAAACTCGCGGGCGTTGCCGTCGAGATTTTGCAGACCCAAGACAGAAGCGTAGTTACAGTCCGCATCTTTCGACCGGATATCCGCTAGACAAGCTCCAGCCTTTACAAACGGCCGCCTGCGTAGCATTATCAACTGATCTAATCGGCATTTGACATCGATCAATGGCAGCAACACCTCAAAATCCTCCACTCGGCGGCCTGGCAAGAGCGCTCGTACAAGCCGGGAAACTCCAGGAGGCAGAGGCGGAACAGTTATTAGCGCAAGCCCATAGCAACAAGACCTCGCTAATCGAACAGATCATCACCAGCCAAAAGGCCGGTGCATTGGATATCGCCCGCTTTGTTGCCGACACATTTGGCTATCCGCTACTGGACTTGTCCTCCTTCGATGAAGCACACATTCCGGTCGACGCTATTGACCGCAAACTGATCGCAACCCATAAGGTTATTCCGCTGAACAAGCGAGGCAACCGACTTTCAGTAGCGATTGCAGACCCGACCAACCTACGTGCGCTGGATGAAATTCGCTTTCAGACCGGCTTGGCCGTAGACCCCATTGTTGTCGAACAGTCAAAACTCGCGCCGCTTGTTAACAAATACGCTGAGTCCGCCGCCGATGCACTCAAGAGTTTTACCAGCGAAGACATTAATCTCGACTTTCTGGACGAAGAGGCTGTTGCCAAAGCAGATGAAGCCGCGGGACAGGATATTGACGATGCCCCAGTCGTCAAATTCATTCAGAAAATGCTCCTCGACGCCATCAATGATGGCGCCTCAGACATCCACTTTGAACCTTACGAAAAGTTCTACCGAATTCGTTTCCGGGTAGACGGCATCCTGCGTGAAATAGCCACACCACCATTGGCCATCAAGGAGAAGATTGCCTCGCGCATCAAGGTTATTTCCCGCCTGAACATTGCCGAAAAACGTGTTCCCCAAGACGGCCGGATGCGCTTGGTGCTATCAAAAAACCGCGCCATCGATTTTCGCGTCAGTACCCTGCCCACCTTGCAGGGCGAGAAAATCGTCATGCGGATCCTTGACCCAAGTTCCGCAACGCTGGGCATTGAGGCACTGGGCTACGAACCGGAACAAAAAGCCGTGCTCATGGAAGCCATTGGCCGCCCGTACGGGATGATCCTTGTTACAGGCCCAACAGGCTCCGGAAAGACCGTATCGCTGTACACCTGCCTGAATATTTTGAACAAGGATGGCATTAACATTTCAACGGCGGAGGATCCAGCTGAAATCAATTTGGCGGGCATCAACCAAGTCAACGTTGATGACCGAGCCGGCCTAACCTTCCCGGTGGCCCTGAAGGCGTTTCTGCGGCAGGATCCGGACATCATTATGGTCGGCGAAATCCGCGACCTCGAAACCGCAGAAATATCGATCAAGGCCGCCCAAACCGGCCACTTGGTCCTGTCGACGCTACACACTAATGATGCGCCACAAACACTCACTCGACTGATGAACATGGGTGTTCCCATGTTCAATATTGCCTCCAGCGTTCTGTTGATCACCGCGCAACGACTTGCACGCCGCTTGTGTACATGCAAAAAGCCAATCACCGTACCGGAACAGGCGCTACTCGATGCGGGATACAAGCCTGAAGAGCTCGATGGCACATGGACCCTGTTCGGACCAGGGGGTTGCGACCGCTGTAAAGGTACCGGCTACAAGGGACGGGTTGGCATCTATCAGGTCATGCCGATATCGGAGGCCATGCAGCGACTCATCATGAGTGGCGCCTCGGCACTTGATCTGGCGGTGCAGGCAAAAGTCGAAGGTGTTAAAGATTTGCGCGAATCTGGATTGTTGAAAGTAAAACAGGGCATGACGTCGCTTGATGAAGTATTAAGCACCACTAACGCCTAACGAAGAAAAGGGAAAAGTATGGCTACCGCCGCAAGATCAAAAGCCTCGGCAGTCAAGGAGAGCACCTTCCTATGGGAGGGAAAAAACAAGGATGGCAAATCAGTACGAGGCGAAATGCGCGCCGCCAGCGAGTCTGTGGTGCAGACGACGCTTCGTCGACAAGGGGTCACCAACACCAAAGTCAAGAAAGTACGCTTCAAAACCGGCGGCAAAATAACGGATAAGGATATTGCCTTGTTCACTCGCCAGCTGGCCACCATGATGAAGTCAGGCGTTCCGCTGCTGCAATCATTCGACATTGTGGGTCGGGGGCACGCTAACCCTGCCGTTGGAAAATTGCTTCTCGACATAAAGTCAGATGTCGAGACAGGCAGCTCACTGTCACAAGCCTTTCGAAAATTTCCGCTTCAATTTGATGCGCTCTACTGCAACCTAGTCGCAGCAGGCGAACAGGCTGGCATCCTCGACACACTTCTTGACCGATTGGCGACCTATAAGGAGAAAATCCAGGCGATTAAAGGCAAAATCAAATCGGCCCTTTTTTACCCCGTTTCAGTCATTGTGGTCGCCTTCATCATCACGGCAGTCATCATGATTTTCGTCATTCCAGCCTTCAAGGACGTGTTCAAGAGCTTTGGTGCCGACTTACCTGCTCCGACATTATTTGTCATTGCCATTTCAGATTTTTTCGTTGCCTATTGGTGGGCCATATTTGGCGCCATCGGCATCGGCTTCTATGCCTTTTTCGAAAGCTGGAAACGCTCAGAAAAGGTACAGATGGCGATGGACCGCTTGCTTCTCCGACTGCCGGTTTTCGGCGATATTGTTCGCAAGTCGGTCATTGCCCGCTGGACAAGAACGCTATCAACCATGTTCGCCGCCGGCGTACCGCTGGTTGAGTCTTTGGAATCCGTGGGTGGTGCAGCCGGAAACCATGTTTACAAAGTGGCCACTCGACAAATCCAGAGCGAAGTTTCCTCTGGCACCAATCTCACTACAGCAATGCAGAACGTCAATCTTTTCCCAAACATGGTGACGCAAATGGTTGCCATTGGAGAAGAGTCGGGTGCGCTCGACTCGATGCTGTCCAAAGTTGCCGACTTTTTCGAGGCTGAAGTTGATGATGCCGTCGAAGCCATGTCCAGTTTGATGGAACCGATGATTATGGTGGTATTGGGAACCCTGATCGGCGGAATGGTCGTTGCCATGTATCTGCCAATTTTCAAGCTGGGCTCAGTCGTCTGATGCTTCCGGAATCATTGGCGGCACTTGCAGCCGTTGCCGGGTTGCTTGGCTTGTGCGTAGGCAGTTTTCTTAACGTGGTCATTCACCGTCTGCCCAAAATGATGGAACAGGATTGGCAGGCACAGTGTTCCGAATTACGTGGAGAAATGGCGTCGACCGCAGGAGAGCAGTTATCTCTGGCTAAACCACGCTCGCGCTGCCCAAATTGCGGACATCAAATCACCGCGCTCGAGAACATTCCGATAATCAGCTACCTGATGATTTTAAGAGGGAAATGCTCTGGATGCGGCTCCAGAATTTCTCCTCGGTATCCCATTATAGAAGCGATGACCGGACTGCTATCCGCCTACGCAGCCTGGCACTTTGGCCCAACCGTACAGACGATTGCGGCCCTCGCACTGCTTTGGGCTCTGATTGCACTCTCTGCGATCGACCTCGATACCCAACTGCTGCCTGATTCGATCACCCTGCCATTGCTATGGCTCGGACTGGGATTCAACCTCTGGGCCACCTATACCGATCTTTCATCCTCTGTTATTGGCGCAATGCTTGGCTACCTGGCTCTGTGGAGTGTCTTTTGGCTTTTCAAAATCGCGACCGGCAAAGAGGGCATGGGCTATGGCGATTTCAAGCTACTCGCGGCACTTGGCGCCTGGCTAGGCTGGCAAATGTTGCCGGCGATCATTTTACTTTCGTCAGTAGTTGGGGCCATCGTAGGCATCACGCTGATCATCGCTACTCGCCATGGCCGGAATGTTCCTATCCCTTTTGGCCCCTACCTGGCCGCTGCAGGGGTCATCGCATTGTTTTGGGGCACGCAGATTACACGCGGCTACCTGAACCTGATCGGTTGAAAAATCGGGCAACCAACCCGATATAGCCAACTGAGACTCTCGGTTATAATTCAAGGTTTTGGAGGACTCCCGTGCCGATTTACGAATATCGCTGTGACTCCTGCGGCTACCAGAAAGAACATCTGCAAAAGATGAGTGATCCGCAGCTCACCACTTGCCCCGAGTGCGGCAAGGACAGCTATTGCAAACAACTCTCCGCTGCAGGTTTCCAGCTCAAAGGCAGCGGCTGGTATGCCACTGACTTCAAAGGCAGTGGAAAAAAAGCAGAAGCATCGCCCCCCTGCCAGACCGGGGAAGGATGCAGTTCATCATGCGCGGCCAACTGATCAAACGTTATTTCATCACGGGACTGCTGATCTGGGTCCCGTTGGTCATCACAGGCTGGGTACTGTCGATGATTATCAGCACCTTGGACCAGTCGTTGCGGTTGCTCCCCATGGGCATGCATCCGGAGCATCTGGTCGGATTTGCCATACCAGGAGCAGGCGCCGTATTGACGCTCGCCATGATCCTGCTCACGGGCTTGCTTGCCGCCAATTTCATCGGCCAAAAGCTTGTCGTCTGGTCAGAAAAAGTCCTTGCGCGCATCCCGGTGGTCAATTCCGTTTATAACAGTGTCAAGCAAGTTTCCGATACGCTGTTTTCGCCTAACGGCAATGCCTTCCGTAAAGCGCTACTCGTTCAGTACCCGCATCAAGGTTGTTGGACAATCGCCTTTCAGACAGGACAACCCGGTGGCGATATCGTCAATCACCTGGGTGGCGACCATGTCAGTGTCTACGTACCAACCACGCCCAACCCAACATCCGGATTCTTCCTGATGTTCCCGGCCAAGGATGTCATCGAACTCGAAATGAGCGTTGATGAGGCCCTCAAATACATTATCTCGATGGGCGTAGTAGCGCCTCACCCTCACCACCGAGTCATTACCAACACCTGAATCAACCGGAAAGCTTCATGCGCACCCATTATTGCGGACAACTCAATGCAACCCTTGACGGCCAAATCGTCACCCTTTGCGGCTGGGCCCATCGCCGGCGAGACCACGGCGGCGTAATCTTTATAGACCTGCGTGACCGCGAAGGCTTGGCACAAATCGTTTGTGACCCAGATCGAGCCGCCACCTTCGCTATCGCCGAATCGGTTCGCAATGAGTTTTGCCTTAAAATCACCGGCAAGGTGCGTCCACGGCCAGCGGGTACAACCAATACGAATCTGGCCTCAGGTGAAATCGAAATTCTCTGCCACGAGATTGAAGTACTCAACCCGTCCGTGACACCACCGTTCCAACTCGATGAAGACAACCTCTCCGAGAATGTTCGCCTTTTGCATCGCGTGATTGATCTGCGTCGCCCGCAGATGCAAAACAACCTGATGCTGCGCTACAAAACTGCCCGCGCCTTCCGCCGCTTCCTCGACGACAACGGGTTCATCGACATCGAAACGCCGATGCTGACGAAGTCGACCCCGGAGGGTGCTCGCGACTATCTCGTGCCGAGCCGCGTCCACCCTGGTCAGTTCTTCGCACTGCCGCAATCGCCACAATTATTCAAGCAGTTACTGATGGTTGCCGGCTATGACCGCTACTACCAGATCGTCAAATGCTTCCGCGACGAGGATCTGCGCGCCGATCGCCAACCTGAATTCACGCAGGTTGACATCGAAACCTCATTCATGAGCGAGGCTGACATCACTGCGCTGATGGAAAAACTGATTCGCACAGTCTTCAAGGAGGCGATCGACGTCGATCTGCCGGAATTCCCCCGCATGACCTATGCAGAAGCCATGCACCGTTTCGGCTCTGACAAGCCGGACCTTCGCGTTACGCTTGAACTGACAGAGGTTACCGATGCTTTCAAGGATGTCGCCTTCAAGGTCTTTGCTGGTGTTGCCAACAGCGAGGGAGGCCGTATCGCCGCCATGCGCATTCCGGGTGGCGCCACGCTGACCCGCGGCGAGATCGATGCATACACCCAGTTTGTTGGCATCTACGGTGCCCGCGGCCTTGCTTACATCAAGGTCAATGATGTCACGCAAATCAACGAAACCGGCCTGCAATCACCGATCGTCAAGAACCTCTCCGAAGCTTCACTAAAGGCTGTCATCGAGCGCACCGGCGCCCAATCCGGCGACCTGATCTTCTTCGGTGCCGACAAGGCGAAAATTGTCAATGATGCTCTCGGTGCACTACGCATCAAGATTGGCCATGAGAAAGGCTTCGTCACTGGCGCCAAGTGGGCACCACTATGGGTTATCGACTTCCCGATGTTCGAATACGATGACGAATCCAATCGATGGACAGCCTGTCACCACCCATTCACCAGCCCGAAGGACGAGCACCTCGACTTGCTCGCAAGCGATCCGGGCAAGTGCTTGGCCAAGGCCTACGATTTGGCGCTGAACGGCTGGGAACTCGGCGGTGGCTCGGTACGTATTCATCGATCCGACGTTCAGGAAAAAGTCTTCTCTGCCCTCAATATTGGCCCGGAAGAACAGCAAGCCAAGTTTGGTTTCCTGCTCGACGCACTCAAATACGGAGCCCCGCCACACGGTGGCCTGGCCTTTGGTTTGGACCGCATTGTTACGATGATGACCGGCGCCGAGTCAATTCGCGACGTGATTGCCTTCCCGAAGACCCAGCGCGCCCAATGCCTGCTGACCGATGCCCCATCAGGCGTCGACGAAAAACAGCTGCGCGAACTGCATATCCGCCTGCGTCAAAAGGTGGAAACGCAAGTCGAAGTCAGCCCAACCTAAGGCATTGTGAAATACTGGATGCGCCTCCTGATTATCGCCATATTGGCGATAGGGAGCGCATTCGGCATGCTGATCGACCGACCTGCCACCTCGGAATGGGTGTCGATTGCAGATTTACCCAGAGAAGCAAGGCAAACGCTTGTCCAGATCAAAAATGGTGGGCCGTTTCCCTACAGTCGCGATGGCATTACCTTCGGCAACTTTGAAAAGCAGCTTCCCGCGCAACCACGCGGCTATTACCACGAATACACGGTCAAGACTCCCTGGAGAAACGACCGCGGCCCACGCCGTATCATTTCAGGGCAACGCGGCGAGTTTTATTACACTGACGACCATTACAAATCCTTTCGGCGCATCAAGGAATAGAGAATAACGATGAGCCTTGCCTTGTTGAAAAACACCGATCAATCCGGGGTCTATTTCCTCCCCGCTCCGCGTCGGGCGGCAATAGAAGCGGCATGTAGCCGATTTCATTTCAAGGCGCTGAGCGCGGATATCGCCGAATACCCAAACGCCGAAAAAGTACTTTACCAACTGGGCTCAGCACTGGACTTCCCGATCTGGTATGGCGCGAATTTTGACGCCCTGTTCGACTGCCTCACCGACCCTGACTGGCACCCAGCCAAGGGCCATGTCTTGTTAATTAGTGGCATTTCCCGCTTGCGTACTGCCGATCCAGACGATTTCGCCACGCTGATCGACGTGTTTAAAGCGGCAGCCGAAGCCCGTCGTGATATGCAGTCCCCTTTCTGGATTCTGATTGACTCCCCGGCCAGGGGCATTCCGACCTTCCCCGAGGCATGACCTCCCCCAAGCAACCGGTATCGGTTCTGGTCATCATCCACACTGCGGCGCTCGACGTACTTTTGTTAGAACGAGCGGCTCACCCGGGATTCTGGCAATCGGTAACCGGCAGCCGCGAAGGCTATGAAGAACTGATCGACACCGCTCGCCGCGAAGTGCTGGAAGAAACGGGTATCAACACCGCCAGCGGGCTACTTTCCGACTGGCGTATCACGAATACCTACGAGATATTCCGTGAATGGCGTCACCGCTACGCACCGGGTATCACGCACAATAGGGAGCACGTCTTCAGCCTGCTGATACCACAGCGCATCGACATTACAACGGCGCCTGATGAGCATAGAAACTGGCAGTGGTTACCCTGGCAGGAAGCCGCAGAGATGTGCTTTTCATGGAGCAATCGGGACGCGGTTCTGATGCTTCGCCAGCGACTCGACGCGAGGACTTGAAACCGCCAAAACGCCTCCTATATTGGTAGCAAGTAAGTTTGATCAACCAAGGAGGTAACCATGGCCAATATCACTCGAGTCGATCCATTTGACGATCTGTTCCGCGGCTTTTTCGTTCGCCCAGTAGATTTCAATAACGCGCCAGCCCAACCCCCATCAATCAAAATGGATGTGAAGGAGCAGGGCGACAACTATCTGGTGCATGCCGAATTACCCGGTGTCAAGAAGGATGACATCCACGTCGTCATTGATGGCAACCAAGTCTCTATCAGCGCCGAAACAAAGCAGGAAAAAGACGTGAAGGACGGAGATCGCGTACTTCGCTCCGAACGCTATTTTGGAAAGATCTCCCGCTCCTTCCAATTGGCCCAGGATCTCGACGATGGTGCTGCAAGCGCCAAATTCAATGACGGCGTCCTTGAGCTAACCCTGCCAAAGCGGACCGCAACTGCAACCAGACGCCTCAATATCGAATGAGTGAGCAACTTCATCCAAGAAGGCCGGGCCCCGTTCCGGCCTTTTTCTTTGTACAATCCGCGGCGATTCCACTTGGAGCCCGCCATGAGCATCGAAAACCTTTCCCCCGGCACCAAGGCCGCCGTTCTGGCCGAAGCCCTACCCTACATCAAGCGTTTCCACGGCAAGACCATCGTCGTCAAGTACGGCGGGAACGCGATGACCGATGAACACCTGAAGAGCTGTTTCGCCCGTGACGTAGTATTGCTGGAACTGGTCGGCTTCAATATCGTCGTCGTGCACGGTGGTGGCCCTCAGATCGAAAACCTGCTCGGACGCGTTGGCAAGAAGGGCGAATTCATCCAGGGCATGCGCGTTACCGACGCCGAGACCATGGAACTGGTCGAAATGGTCCTCGGCGGTCAGGTCAACAAAGACATCGTCAACCTGATTAATCAGCATGGCGGGAAAGCGGTTGGCCTTACCGGAAAAGATGGCAACTTCATTCGTGCCAAAAAATTGATGCTCGAGGACAAGGATCATCCAGGCGACCTGATCGACGTCGGCCAGGTTGGCCAGATCACTTCCATTGATCCCTCATTGATAGACCACCTTGACAAAGGTGCGTTCATTCCGGTGATTGCCCCGATCGGCGTCGGCAAGGATGGCGAGACCTACAACATCAATGCTGACGTCGTCGCCGGCAAAATTGCTGAAGTCCTCAAGGCCGAAAAACTGGTGCTGCTGACCAACACACCGGGGGTACTCGACAAGGAAGGCAATCTAATCACCGGCATCACGCCGAAACAGATTGATGACATGGTTGCAGACGGTACGTTGTCCGGCGGGATGTTGCCAAAAATTGGCTCGGCGCTTGATGCCGCGCGCAACGGTGTCAAGGGGGTGCATATCATCGACGGTCGAGTCGAGCACGCGCTGCTGCTCGAAATTCTGACCGATCATGGCGTCGGCACGATGATCAAGTCGCACTGAGTCATACCGGAGCAGGCGTGACGCAAAGACGGGCCAAAGACGGTGCGCCAGCTCGGCAGGGCGATACCCATACAGCCATGCGTGCTTCGGCAAGTCGCGTTTGGTTGTTCGATCTGGACAACACGCTCCACAACGCGACCCCGCATATTTTCCCCCACATCAACCGCTCAATGCGCGAGTACATTGAGCGGCACCTTGGCGTCGACGATGCTGAAGCCACCCGAATCCGACAGGACTATTGGGTACGCTATGGCGCCACGCTGCTCGGCCTGATGCGCCACCACGGGACCGACCCCCGCCACTTTCTATGGGAGACGCATCAGTTTCCCGACCTGAAACGTATGGTGGTCTTCGACAAGCCATTGATTCATCAACTGCGCCGCTTGCCAGGCCGCAAGATTATTTTCTCCAACGCGCCCAGGCATTACACCGATGCCATCCTCGACATCACCGGGTTGGGAGCCTGCTTCGATGCCGTTTATACGGTCGAAAATGTCCGCTTTCAGCCCAAGCCGATGATAGCCGGTTTCCGAGCCCTGCTACGGGCCGAACACCTCGACCCGCGCCGTTGCATCATGGTCGAGGATAGCCTGCCCAATCTGGTGACCGCCAAAAAGCTGGGCATGAAAACCGTGTGGGTAAGTGCTGGCTCACGTCAGTCACCTTTTGTTGACGTTAAAATCCGTTCGGCAACACAACTATCAAAATTCTACGGTCGACTGGAAATTTCAGCCAAAAACGAAATTTGAGGAGGGGTCCCATGGCGACAAAACCGGGAGAACGGCGGCTGCAAATTCTGCAAATGCTGGCCGCAATGCTGGAGACCCCGAAAGGGGAAAAGATCACCACCGCCGCCCTCGCTGGCAAGCTCGAATGCTCCGAAGCCGCCCTTTACCGTCACTTCGCCAGCAAGGCCCAGATGTTCGAAGGCCTGATTGACTTTATCGAGCAAAGCCTCTTCAGTGTCATCAACAAGATCACTTCGGAAGAAACAGAAGGTTTCAAGCAGATCGAACAAATCATTGGCCTGCTGTTGCGCTTCGCGCAAAGAAATCGCGGCATGACCCGGGTACTGATCGGCGACGCACTGGTTAACGAAAACGAACGCCTGCAACTCCGCATCAATGCCTTGCTCGACAAGGTCGAAGGCGCCATGAAGCAAGCCTTGCGCATCGCCGCCACGCAGGAAAACCTGAAGCCAGATGCCGATTTCGGTGCACTGGCCAACTTGCTGCGTTGCTATGTCGTCGGCCGATGGGAACAATATGCCCGCAGCGGCTTCAGCCGCGAACCCCTGACCCAATGGCCGCAGCAATGGCCAATGCTCTACTTCGCCTGCCTGTCACAATCCGGCGCACCTGGAGCCTGAATGACAAAAGGGCGACCATGACCGCCCTTTCCATGGCCGAAGACGTCTCCGCTCTCGGTTCAACCCTTGAGATACTCTGCGGCATCCAGCGCAAAATAGGTCAGGATGCCATCAGCACCCGCTCGCTTGAAAGCCAGCAGGCTCTCCAGAACGCATGCCCGTTCATCCAGCCAGCCGTTCTGCGCCGCCGCCTTCAGCATCGCGTATTCGCCGCTGACCTGATAGGCATAGGTCGGCACCTTGAACTCATCCTTGATACGACGAACGATATCCAGATAAGGCATTCCCGGCTTGACCATCACCATGTCCGCCCCCTCTTCGAGATCCAGCGCCACTTCGCGCAGCGCTTCGTCGCTATTTCCCGGATCCATCTGATAGGTGTATTTATTGCCTTTACCCAGATTGCCTGCCGATCCGACCGCGTCTCGGAAAGGACCGTAAAAGGCAGAAGCATACTTGGCCGAGTACGCCAGAATTCTGGTGTAAATCTGCCCAGCACCTTCCAACTCGGAACGAATGCGGGCAATCCGACCATCCATCATGTCTGACGGTGCCACCACATCTGCCCCCGCCTCGGCATGGCAAAGCGCCTGCCTGGCCAGCACAGCCAGCGTCTCGTCGTTCAGCACGTAGCCGGTATCGTCAATCAATCCGTCCTGACCATGGCTGGTATAGGGATCAAGGGCCACATCGGTTATCACGCCAAGCCCAGGAAACGCCTCCTTCAAGGCACGGATAACGCGCGGCACCAAGCCGCGCGGGTTGTAGGCTTCTTCCGCCCCCAACGTCTTCGATGAAGCATCGATCACCGGAAACAACGCGAGCGCAGGGATGCCAAGCTTTGCGGCACGCTCTGCCGTTTTAAGCAGCACATCGAGCGACTGACGCTCAACACCCGGCATGGAAGAAACACTCTCGACCCGTCCTTCACCCTCGAGCACGAAAACCGGGTAAATGAAGTCATCAACCGTCAGAACCGACTCTCGCATCAAACGGCGAGAAAAATCATCACGCCGCATACGGCGCATCCGTGTTCCGGGAAAACCACCGCTAACAACAGTCATGCTGCAACCTCAATCGAATAAACATCAAACAATTTTTCTGCAATAAGGAACTTCTTGCATTGACGTACGTCACAGTCCCAAGACAGCAACTGCTGTCTCCCGCTTCACCTCCCTGAGCGGGCGCCTTGACACCGTTAAGGCTTTTTGGCCCCCGGACCCCCCTTATCCGGGGGCCCTTTGTTTTCTTTCTGCTTGATTTCAATCTCCAGCCAACTCGCCAGAACAGCCTCTGCCTCCTCGACGCCTGTCTTTTTCAGGCTGGAAAAGAGCTGGACTGAATAAAGTTGGGCATCGCCCCAGGTCGCCACTTCAGCTTTGACTGACCGCAGCGCCTTGGTCTGCTCCTGCCGACTCAGTTTGTCGGATTTCGAGAGCAGAATATGGATCGGCCGACCGGTCGGCCGAAACCAGTCGATCAGGCGCAAATCCAAATCTGTCATGGGGCGACGAATATCCATGATGACTACCAGACCGGCCAGCGGATTCCGCTTGCTAAGGTAAGGTCCGATCAACCCCTCCCATTGCGAACGAATCGCCTCCGGGGCCTTGGCATAGCCATAGCCAGGCAAGTCGACGAAATACTTTCCATCCGCCAGCGTGAAATAATTCAGATGTTGCGTGCGGCCCGGCGTCTTGCTGACATAAGCCAGCCGCACGCGACCAGCCAATGTGTTAATAGCCGAGGATTTGCCTGCATTGGAGCGACCGGCAAAGGCAACTTCGCGAACAGAGTCTTGCGGCAAGTCGCGGAGATTGGCGACGGTAGTCAGAAAAACGGCCTGTTGGAACAGAGGCATAAAAAACTCGGAAGACCCGCCAAGCGGGCGGAGAACTGATATAGAATAACAGGTTTGTAACCTCCGTTCCGGCCAAAGCGCCCAAAAACGCGCACTAGGAGTTCGAAATGATCCGTACAGCGGCAATGGCAATTCTTCTTGCTACCAGTTTCGTCACCCACGCTTCCGAGGAAGCGGCAGCAAAAGCTGACCCTGCCAAGGGAAAGGTAATCGCTGAAACCGTCTGTGTTGCCTGCCACGGCGCCGATGGCAACAGTCAGGTTTCCGCAAACCCGATTCTGGCCGGCCAGGTTGAAGAATACATTTACAAACAGCTGAAGAATTTCAAGCCGGTCGGCGACAAGCCGGCGGTGCGTAACAATCCGATCATGGCCGGCATGGCTGCCGCCCTCTCCGATGAAGACATGAAAAACGTCGCCGCTTGGTTCTCCAGCCAAAAGCAGAAGCCGGCAGCCGCCAAAGATGAAAAGCTGATCGCCATGGGTCAGAAAATCTGGCGTCAGGGTGACTTCAAGAAGGGCGTCCCCGCCTGTGCCGGTTGTCACGGCCCGGCCGGTGCCGGCTTGCCAGCACAATATCCGCGCCTGGCTGGACAATACCCAGAGTACACAGAGGCTCAATTGAAGGCATTCCGCGTCGAAGAGCGCGCCAACGATCCGGAAAAGATGATGCGCATGATTGCCGGCAAGCTTTCCGATGCCGAAATCAAGGCAGTTGCCGAGTACGCTGCTGGCCTGCGCTAATACGCACCGGACTCAAAAATAGGCAGCTTCGGCTGCCTTTTTATTTTTCGCCCTTGGCACACCAAGCTGACGAGAATAGACTGACCGGACTGCATCTCAACAGAGTAGGAGATTAGATATGAAGACATTGAAGCAACTTCTGGCTGGCAAGGACCGCCCACTTGCAGTAGTCGCACCGGGCGATACTGTTTTTCACGCGCTGACCGTCATGGCCAAGCACGAGGTCGGTGCCGTGCTGGTACTGGATGGCGAGCAGTTGGTCGGCATATTCTCCGAACGAGACTACGCCCGCAAAATTATCCTGCATGGAAAGACATCAAAAGAAACCTTCGTTCGCGAAATCATGAGCGAGAAGGTAGCCTATGTGACGCCAACCTGCACAATCGATGAGTGCATGGCGCTAATGACCGAGAAGCGCTTCCGCCATTTGCCGGTTCTGGATGCTGACGGTGGGGTGATTGGCATGATCTCCATTGGTGACATGGTCAAGGAAACCATCAGCAATCAGAAATTCTTGATCGATCAGCTGGCGCGTTACATCGCCGGTTGAAATGTCAGGCAACGACAGCATTCACTTCCGCATTCTCGAGGATATTGCCCGCGATCTGTCGGGCGATGTCAATTTCCCGACGTGTCTGGATGCGGCCATACTCGTTCGCAATACGCTGAAAGATCCCTTCGCCAATCTTGCGCAGGTCGTTCAGGCTATTGGCGTTGAGCCATTGATTTCAAGCAAACTGCTTCGTTTGGCCAATTCAGTCAGCCATAACCCGTTCGGTGAGCGTATTTCCGATCTCGGCACAGCCATTGGCCGACTAGGTTTTGACATTGTTCGTGCGACTTCCCTGGCTGTAGCCATGGATCAGATGTTGAAATCCAGAAACCTCGTCGCCTACGACAGAATTGCTCGAGAGTCCTGGGAGCATTCGGTACAAGTTGCCGCCATCGCCAGAGTGCTGGCGCGGCATCTGGGCCGAGTTCAACCGGATGAGGCAATGATGGCCGGACTGGTTCACAATATTGGTGTTTATTACCTGCTATACCGCGCTGCCGAATATCCCGAGTACCGCAATAATGAGTCGGCCATGATCGAACTGCTTGCCGGTTGGCACGAAGGCATCGGCGAGAGCCTGTTGTACATCCTCGGTGTGCCGACATCCATTACGGAAGCTGTACGCGATCAAAGTCTTCTTCGCAATGTCGAGACCCCCTGCACAGTCAGTGACATTCTCTATTTTTCGATTCTGCTAGCGGGTAATGAGCTGGCTTGGCAGGCAAATCCTGTTACTGCTGATCATGCGGTCGCACACGAAGCCAATCTGGCGAGATATGCCGACCTGTTGATAGAAGCAGAGGAAGATATTGCGGACCTTCGAGCCGCACTGGCTGCCTGAAGCGCGATATCGACCCTTTCACCCGCGCTTGATTGATCGCCTCAGATCACCACGACAAGCCACTAACGCTTTTGCTGAGTTGAGGATCGTTCCAAACAACTTCTACGCCTATGGCATGACTACGCACCGGACAGGCAGTAACTCATCATCCAACTGCAGACCCAAGCAAGTCATAAACCTGTGCACCGACCGCGATACAAGGAAAACCTGCTGACATGCGCTTCACGCCTGACGCCCGCGAACTGAATCTGATCAAGGCAGCCCTTTTTGCCATCTGCCTGTTGCCCTGCGGCCGTCTGCTCTGGGGGGCTTATACCGATGACTTTGGCGCCAATCCGGTAGAGTTTGTTCAGCGCTGGACCGGTACCTGGACTTTCAATCTGCTGCTGATCACCCTGTGCATCACGCCATTGCGGGCAATGACTCAATTGCACTGGCTGCTCCGTTTGCGCCGTATCCTTGGCCTGTTCTGCTTTACCTATGCAACCCTGCATTTACTAAGTTTTATTGGCTTTGACCATGCATTTTCCATTGACGAGATCGCCAGGGACATTTTCAAGCGTCCGTTTGTAATCGCTGGCTTTGCTGCTTTCCTGCTGCTCGTTCCGCTCGCTGCCACCTCAAATAATTGGGCTGTTCGAAAACTGGGCGGCCGCAAATGGCAGGAACTGCACCGCAATATCTATCTGGTCAGCATTCTTGCCTGCGTACATTACTTCTGGCTGGTCAAGGCTAACGCCTTGCTATGGCCGCTGGCCTACGCGATTGCCGTGGCCGCCCTGCTCGGTTGGCGAATACGCGAACGCAAGCGCAGGGCCATCCCGGTGCCGCAATTCAAGTCAGCCAAACCGCTTAAATTCTTCAAGCAAAAACCTGATTAATTCAGGGCTTGCGCGGCAGGTCGAAGCGAATAATGGCCCTGCCGTCCTGAGTCTGCTTGGGCGCAGTCTTCCAGGCATGTCCGTAAATCACCTCGAACGTCGCCGGTAGCTTGCCACCCTGGCGCATGGCTTCATAGGCAGCCCGCCCTGCTGCCCACGTCTGTCGGCCCGTCAGGCAGTGCCGCCTGGCCTTCATGGCGCACGTAGAGCCCGCTGCGCGTAGTTCGGCAAAGAGGGCATCCAGATCGTCGTAGGTTAACGTAACGACCTCCATGTCCATGACTGGATCGGCAAATCCGCAGCCGACAACCATGTCGCCAAGGTCATGCATATCGGCGAAACGTTGAGTGTGGGCATAGCCATCCACAAAGGATGAACGCAGTTCTTTCAGCGTGTCTGGCCCCAACGTGGAAAACATCAGCAAGCCGCCAACGTCCAGGACGCGATGTGCTTCTGCCAAGGCAGGGATCGGATCATCCAGCCAGTGCAGGAGCAAATTGGACCAGACCAATGCGGTCGACCGGGATTTCAGCGGTAAATTGGAAGCATCAGCGGCAATACGGAATGGTTCTGAAGGCTTGCCGATACCAAGCCAGCGTTGCCAGCCGGGGCGCGGCATACGGCCTGTGGCGAGCATGGCAGGCGCGACATCCAGACCGATCAGTTGCGCATCCGGATAGCGCGTCGCCAGCCCTGGGAAACTGCCCCCACGGCTACAGCCAAGGTCGAGAACTCGCTTGGGTTCAATCGCGACGAAATCGAGTCGCTCCTGCATCCGGCGATCGATTTCCCGAGCGAAAAAATCGGCCTCGCCATAGGTTCTGGCCACTCTGCCAAAGCGTCGACTGACCTGCTGCCGGTCGACAAATCCGGCGTGAGACGGGGTTGGACTCAAACGGCCTTGACGCCGATGCGGGCAAACAAGGCATCGTCGCGGTCGACATCCGGATTATCCGTGGTCAGCAGGCGATCACCATAAAACATCGAATTGGCACCCGCCAGGAAGCACAGCGTCTGCAGTTCGTCGCTCATTTGCTGGCGACCGGCCGACAGGCGAACCCATGAACTGGGCATCATGATGCGGGCGGCTGCAATGGTACGCACGAATTCGAAAGGGTCGAGACGGTCGTTATCGGCCAGCGGCGTCCCGGGAATCGGGACCAGATTGTTGATCGGCACGGATTCCGGCGCCTTGGGCAGGTTGGCCAACTGGACAAGCAGACCCGCGCGGTTCTTGCGTGATTCGCCCATGCCGATGATGCCCCCCGAACAGACATTGATCCCGGCATCGCGGACCTGCTCCAGCGTGTCGAGACGGTCGTCGTGGGTGTGCGTCTTGATAACCTGACCGTAAAACTCCTTGTCGGTATCAAGATTGTGGTTGTAATAATCGAGACCGGCTTCCTTCAGTTTTTCCGCCTGACCATCCTTGAGCATGCCCAGCGTCACGCAGGTTTGCATGCCAAGCGCCTTCACTTCGCGAACCATGTCGAGCACGCGGTCAAGATCGTTGTCTTTCGGCCCTTTCCAGGCAGCGCCCATGCAGAAGCGGGAGGCGCCCTTGTCCTTGGCGGCCTGGGCGGCGGCAACGACCTCATTGAGCGGCATCAGTCGTTCACGCTCGGTATCGGTGTCGTAACGGGCCGACTGCGAGCAGTAACTGCAGTCTTCGGAACACCCGCCGGTCTTGACCGAAAGCAGCGTCGAGCGTTGAATGGCATTCGGATCGAAATTCTCGCGATGAACACCTTGGGCGCGCCAGATCAAATCCATAAGTGGCAACTCGTAAAGCGCGATCACTTCCGCAACCGTCCAGCGATGAGCCGGGACAGACGGGGAAGCAGACGAAACAGCGGCGACGGCACTAGCTTGCATGAAAGACCTTGCGTGAAAAATGCTATGAAAATCAGATACGAAACGCACCGGTAATTATGGATTATCACGGACGCTCTGGTTCGATGTCAATTTTACCCCAGCCCGACAGACTCAAACGACTCGGCCGACAATTCCTGAACGCGACGCTCCCGGCCAGTTGCCTCCTGTGCACGGCTGACAGTCAGGGCGAACTGCTCTGCCCGCCCTGCGCCGACGACCTCCCTCGCCTGCCGGCCACGCTGTGCCCGCTATGCGCCACGCAAACCACCCACGGCGAGCGTTGCGGTGCCTGCCTCCGCGAGCCGCCAAACTTCGACCGAACGCTGGCGCTCTATCAATATGATTTCCCGATCGATCGAATTGTTCATGCCTTGAAATATGGTCATCAACTCGCCGTGGCCAACTGGAGCGCCCGACGACTGGCCGAGCGATTGGGCGCTGACGACTACGATTGTCTTGTTCCATTGCCGCTACACCCTGAGCGCCTGCGCGAACGCGGCTTCAATCAATCGGCCGAGATGGCGCGACATTTGGGAATTTTCCTGAAAATTCCGGTTGACCGCAGCAAGGTCCTGCGCACTCGCCCCACGCCACCTCAAGCCGCGCAAGCACTCAAGGATCGTCATCGCAACGTGCGCGGTGCCTTCGAGTGTCGCGCCGACTTTACCGGCCAGCGCCTATTGCTGATCGATGACGTCATGACCACGGGCGCCACCGTTAACGAATGCGCCCGCATCCTCAAACTGCATGGCGCGGCATCGGTCACCGTCGCCGTCATCGCGCGTGCGCTAAAGCACTGAATCCGTGCTCTAATTCGCCCCCTTGACCGTTTGAAAGCCGCCGCGTGTTTGCCGTCGTTCTCTATCAACCTGAAATCCCGCCCAACACGGGCAACATCATTCGCCTGTGCGCCAACACCGGCGCCGAACTGCATCTCGTCGAGCCTCTCGGTTTTGACATCACGGACAAGGGCTTGCGCCGGGCCGGCCTGGATTATCACGAATACGCCCGTGTCGTTCGGCATACCGACTGGAGCACCTGCAAAACGGCCTTGGCCGGACGTCGGCTGTTCGCCATGACCACCAAAGGCACAACCAGCCCCTTCAGTACCGTATTGCAAACGACCGACGTTTTTGTTTTTGGTCGCGAAACCAGCGGCTTGCCGCCCGACGTGCTCGCCGAGTTTCCGCCGGAACAGCGACTTCGCCTGCCAATGCAACCAGGGCAGCGCAGCCTCAACCTCTCCAATGCCGCCGCGGTTACGGTATTCGAAGCCTGGCGCCAAGCCGGCTTCGCTGGCTCGCTTTAAGCCGGCTTTTAAGCCAGCTCTTCCTTCGGGTCGCGCGCCATCAATTGTTCAAGTGCGTCCGCCGCGGAAAGGCGACCATCGAGCACCGCTGCCACCGCAGCACTGATCGGCATGTCAATCCCGAGCCGGCTGGATAGCTGATCCACTTCGCGGGCGGTATAAACGCCTTCGGCCACATGCCCCAGCTCGTCGAGAATCTGCGCCAAGGATTTGTCATGCGCCAGCGCCAGACCGACTCGGCGATTCCGTGACAAATCCCCGGTACATGTCAGAATGAGGTCACCCATACCGGCCAACCCCATGAAGGTCTGGCGGTCGGCACCCAGCGCCAGGCCAAGACGGGCGATTTCGGCAAGACCACGCGTCATCAGCGCCGCCCGTGAATTCAGACCAAGGCCCAGCCCGTCGCAAACACCGGTCGCAATCGCCAGCACGTTCTTGACCGCCCCCCCCACTTCAACACCAACCAGATCGTCATTGGCGTAGATACGCAGACGCGTCGTGTGCAACTGGCGAGCCGCTTCGCGAGCAAATGCCGGATCGTTGGCTGCCAGTGACACTGCCGTTGGCTGGCCTGCCGCTACCTCTTCAGCAAAACTGGGGCCGGACAGGGCGCCGCATACCGCCTCGACGCCCAGCACGTCAGCCACCACCTGATGCGGCAGCTTGCCACTACCAGCCTCGAAACCCTTGCACACCCACAGCACGGGCAGCGCACATCCCAGCGTTTTCAGGCGCTCAAGGGTGGGGCGCAAACCGGCGATCGGCGTCGAGACGATCAGCAATTCGGCATCGGACACCGCGGCAGCGAAATCCGTCGAAACAAGCACTGATTCCGGCAACTTGTAGCCCGGAAAAAAGCGATGGTTTTCGCGAGTAGCCTCGAGATCAGCCGCCACATCGTCTTCTCGCGACCACAGGGTCAGTTCGTGCTTGCCTGCAAACGCAATCGATAAGGCCGTTCCCCAGGCACCGGCACCCAGCAGTGTGATTTTCATAAGCCCCAGACCTGCGTCGCGCGAATGTAACCAACAGCACCATCGCGATGGCGAACCTTGACCCAGCCGGGCGCTGCCGACTCAACAAAGTCCACCGCAACCCATTTTTCCAGCTCGAGAATCACCGGCGACTCCGGCTTGTCCGACTGACGAATTTCGCCAATCGGCGCGGTCACTACCAACGTCCGGCGCTCCGCAAGATTGCGCGACTCAATCCAGGCCAGGGTTCCCTCGGCATCACGCACCTTGAACCAGCCTTCGACCTTCACAACCACTTCAACCGGCGTCTGCGCCTTGATCAGGTACAGTTTCTTGCCCTGCTGCGACGGGGCATCGTAAAGGATGGCCGCCGGCACAGTGACCGAACGATAATCGATGGCCAGCGCTGCTCCGGCAACGCTGATCAGCGACAGGGCGACAAGGGCGCGGCGCCACATGGTCATTTTACTGAATGGACGCGTCGGCCGGCGCGCCAGCCTGCTCTGCCTGCTGCAGACGCTGCATGTACATGCCTTCGAAGTTGACCGGCTGCAGCACGATGGGCTGGAACCCCGCGCGGCTGACTGCATCAGACACCGCTTCGCGGGCATACGGGAACAGGATGTTCGGGCAGGCGACGGCGATCAGCGGCTCGATCTGCTCTTCCGGCACATTCTGGATACGGAAGATGCCGGCCTGGCCAACCTCCACCAGGAAAACCGTCTTGTCGCCCATCTTGGCAGTGACAGTCACGGTCAGCACGACTTCATAGACGCCTTCACCAACGGCACGGCCAGCGGTGTTGAGCTGGATCTCGACCTGTGGCTGCTCGCGCTCGAGGAAGATTTCCGGAGCGTTCGGCACTTCGATCGACAAATCCTTGACGTAGAGCTTTTCAATACCGAAGACAGGCTGTGCGTTTTGTTCCATGGTTCTCTTTCAAAAGTTGAATGGGTTGAATCAGCCTTCGAGCAGCGGCTTCAGTTCGCCGGCAGCATCGAGGGCATAAAGATCATCACAGCCGCCCACATGGGTCTCACCGATGAAGATTTGCGGCACTGTACGCCGCTTTGTTTTCTGCATCATTTCATCGCGACGTTCCGGATCGAGATCGACGCGAACCTCTTCGATGTCCGTCACGCCACGCGCACTGAGCAATTGCTTGGCGCGCGTGCAATAAGGGCATACCGCCGTCGTGTACATCAATACATGAGCGCCCATTTACTTCTTGCTCCCCTTTTTTACCGGGTAACCCGCACCGACCCAGGCGTCTACGCCGCCCGCGAGGTTATGCAGCTTTTCGAAGCCGTTCTTCTGCAGCTCGGCACAGGCCTTGTTCGAACGCATACCCGAGGCGCAACAAACAATGATCGGCTTGTCCTTGAACTTCTCAAGCTCGCCGATGCGGTCAGCCAGCTTGCTGGTCGGGATATTTTTTGCCTCCGGCAAGTGCCCCGCGGCAAACTCATCGGCCTCACGCACGTCGAGAATATGCGCATCCTCGCGGTTGATCAACAGCGTGGCCTCGACCGGACTGACGCTATTGCCTGATGGACGGGAGACCAACTGCCAAACCAGTGACAAGCCGCTGACCACCACCAGCCCGATCAGCAGAACATTCTGGTTGATAAACTCCATCGGCATCACTCAGGCTCCTTCGCCACAAAAGACTTCCCGCATCATGCTGACCAGCTGCAATGTGCGCTGATCGCCTACCCGGTAATAAACACGGTTGGCATCCTTGCGGGTCACCAACACACCCTTTTCGCGAAGGATGGCCAAATGCTGGGAAATATTGCTCTGCGACGTCCCGACCGCATCGACGATTTCCTGAACACAAGCCTCCTGCTCGCCGAGTACGCAAAGAATTTTCAGACGTAGCGGATGGGCGATGGATTTCAGCGCACGAGCAGCCAGCTCGATGTGCTCTTGCTTGTCGATCAGACTGAAGGAAGGCGTTTCCAAGATAAAACCTCGATATCGATGAATGGCGCATTATAAAATAGCGTTTTGCGTTTCGCTTGAACGAAATCACTCCACGATGACAGTTGGACACGCCCGGCTCGGTATGCGCAGGCTCCAGCGCACCTGCCAAAGGCTGACGGTGGCGCTGATTGCCGCCGTTTTTCTTGGCACGCCGCTGGTTAGCGCGAAGTCACGCACTCCCCAAAAAAAATCCGCGGAATCGGTCGCATCACCCGATATTGCCGAAAAGCAGGCCGACCTGGGGGAGCTGCGCAGCCGAATCGATGGCCTGCGCAAGGAATTATCGAGCAGCGAAGAAAGCAAAGCCGACGCTGGCGACCGTCTACGCGAAGCTGACCGCCTGATTTCTCTGATGGAAAGAGAACAGCGCGCACTGAACGACTCCCGCGGTCAACTGGAAAAAAAGCTCAAAAATCTGGAACTGCAGTCACAAGAACTCAGCGCCACATTAGGCCAGCAGCAAACGCAACTGGAAAAGCTGATCTATAAACAATACCTGCGCGGCACGCCGGATTCACTGCAACTGCTGCTCAACGGCAACGACCCGAACGAGATGGCGCGCGATCTGCACTATTTTTCTGCGATCGCCCTGACCCGTGCCGACATGATGGGCGAGATCAACGCCAACCTTGCCAAGAAAAAATCCCTCGCGGCCGATGCCAAGGAACGCAGCGCAGAGCTCGCCGCAATCGAGGCGGAGCAACAAAAACGCCATGCGGAACTGCAAAAGCAACGGGAAGAACGTCAGAAGCTGTACGCCCAAATTTCCAGCAAGGTAAACGCCCAGCGCAAGGAAATCGGCAATCTGCAACAAAACGAAAAACGCCTGACCGGCCTGATCGACCGCCTGTCCAAAGCCCTTGCCGCACAAGCCGCCCGCGCAGAAAAGGCGGCCCGCGCCGAGAAAGCTGCCCGCATTGCCGAGGAAGCACGGGCTGCCAAGGCCGCCAAGGCTGCGGCGCTCCGCAAGGAGCGGAAGCAGGTTGCCAGCGACGACAAGGAACCCGTCCGCCCGGCGCCCGCCACGGAGCCAAGTCGCCCGAAGACCGCCGACACCGAAAACCACTACGAGCCCGTTGCCAGTGACGGCAGTTTTGCCCGCCAGCGTGGCCGACTGCGTCTGCCGACACGCGGCGCGGTGTCCGGTCGATTCGGCTCACCACGCGACGGCGGCGGCACCTGGCGCGGCCTCTTCATCAAGGCTGGTCGCGGCAGCGAAGTCAAGGCTATTGCCGGGGGCCGCGTTGTTTTCGCAGACTGGATGCGCGGCTTCGGCCATTTGCTGATCGTCGATCATGGCGATGGCTACCTGTCAATCTATGGCAACAATGATTCCCTGCTCAAGCAAGTCGGCCAGGCAGTCAATGGCGGAGAAATGGTGGCGACTGTCGGCAACAGCGGGGGCAATCCGGAATCCGGTTTATACTTTGAACTTCGCCACCAAGGGCAACCGATCGACCCGATGAAATGGGCCAGCTTGAAATGAGCAAAACGAAAACCATTAGCTTGACCGTTGGCGCTTTTGTCGCCGGCGCATTGATCAGTCTGAACTTCCCGGCCATGGCCGACAAGGAAGTAAAGCCCGGGCTGCCTATTGACGAGTTGCGCACCTTTGCCGAGGTGTATAGCGCCATCAAACAGGGCTACGTCGAACCGGTCGAAGACAAGAAGATGATCACCAATGCCATTTCCGGCATGTTGTCCAATCTCGACCCGCATTCCACCTACCTCGATGCTGATGCCTTCAAGGATCTGCAGGTCGGCACGCAGGGAGAATTCGGCGGCCTGGGGATCGAAGTCGGCATGGAGGACGGTCTGGTCAAGGTCATCTCCCCGATTGAAGACACCCCGGCCTATCGCGCCGGCGTCAAGGCAGGCGACCTGATCTTCAAGCTTGACGAAACCCCGGTCAAGGGGCTGACCCTGTCCGATGCCGTCAAGAAAATGCGCGGCAAACCCAAGACACCGATCAAGCTGTCAATCATTCGCAAGGGTGAAACCAAGCCGATCGAACTGACCCTGATGCGTGAAGTGATCAAGGTCCAGAGCGTCAAATCCAAGCTGGTTGAACCGGGCTACGGCTGGGTGCGCATTACCCAGTTTCAGGAAAATACGGTGGTCGAACTGGCCAAGCACCTGTCGACGCTCTACAAGGATGGCAACAAGCTCAATGGTCTGGTTCTCGACCTGCGCAACGACCCGGGTGGCCTGCTCACCAGCGCCATCGGCGTTTCCGCTGCCTTCCTCTCTCCGGACGTGACGGTCGTTTCCACCAATGGGCGCACGGAAGATGCCAAGCAGGACTTCAAGGCCCGGCCACAGGACTATCTGCGCGGCACCAAGGAAGACCCGCTGAAATCCATGCCGATTGAAGCCAAGAAGGTCCCCATGGTCATTCTGGTCAACGGCGGCTCTGCCTCGGCGTCCGAAATCGTGGCAGGCGCCTTGCAGGACCACAAGCGTGCCATCATTGTCGGCACCCAAACCTTCGGCAAGGGCTCGGTGCAATCCGTGCTGCCGCTGCCAAACAACACCGCCATCAAACTGACCACCGCCCGTTACTACACGCCGGAAGGCCGCTCCATTCAGGCCAAGGGCATCACGCCGGATATCGTCGTTGAGGAAACCGCCAACGGCAATGGCGGCGGCATGCGCCTGCGCGAAGCCGATCTCGACCGCCACCTGTCCAATGACCGTGACAAGGAAGCCAACAGGAACGACGCCAAAGCGCCCGCCAAGACGCCGGCCAAACCGGTCAAGGACAAAAACGGCAAGGATGAAGGCGACGAGGATGTGCCACAACGGATGGAATATGCCACCAAGGGCGACTACCAGTTCCAGCAGGCACTGAATCTTCTCAAGGGCCTGCAGATCATGCAGAATAAAGCCCAATAGATTACCGAGCAGGAGGGATGATGGCTGATACAGATCTCAAGAAAAATCGGGAGATATTGTTCGCCAAATTCCCGCCTGGCCAAGTGCCAGAAGCGGCCGATGACCTGCAGCACATGGAAGCGGTCGAGGTGCAGCCCAAGTACGAAAAGCGCTCCCTGGGGGTGGGTTATGACCTTCAGCAACATACCTTGCGCGAACTCGACGAGCATCTGGTCGACAAGGGGTTTCATCTGGACAACACCCTGCTTTCAAAGCTGACCCGGGCGCTGATCTACTACGTTGAAGAAACCCAGCTTCACAATATCGGCGCGCCGGAAAAGCGTCTCAAGCGCTCCGCGTCCGAAGGCTACGTTCAGGCCTGGGAACAGCACCCGCACGGCGACCACGACGACACCCCGCCGGAGTGGCGCGAATATAAGTGACGGACGAGCAGCTTCTCCGCTATAGCCGCCATATTCTGCTGGACGCTTTGGGCATCGAGGGTCAGGCACGCATCCTGAAGACCCATGCCCTGATCATTGGTGCCGGTGGCCTCGGTTCGCCAGCAGCACTCTACCTGGCATCGGCCGGCGTCGGAAAAATAACACTGGTCGATGATGACACCGTCGATTTCACCAACCTGCAACGGCAAATCCTGCACACGCAGGCTCGCGTCGGCATGGCCAAGGCTGAATCCGGCCGACAGGCGCTGAACGCCATCAATCCGGAAATTGAAATCGTGCCGCTGCAGCGGCGCCTATCCGGCACCGCCCTTGATGCGCTGGTAGCAACGGCCGACCTTGTCCTCGACTGCACGGACAATTTTTCCACCCGTCACGCCATCAACCGCGCCTGTGTTCATCATCGCAAGCCGCTGGTATCTGGCGCGGCCATTCGCTTCGATGGCCAGATCAGCGTCTACGATTTGCGCAGCGAGGATTCGCCGTGCTATCACTGCCTTTTCCCCGAAGGTGAGGATGTCGAAGAGGTCCGCTGTGCGGTGATGGGTGTCTTTGCCCCGCTGACCGGCATTATCGGCACCATGCAGGCGGCTGAGGCGCTGAAGCTGGCGGCCGGCATTGGCGAATCGCTGAGCGGTCGTTTGTTGTTGCTTGATGCGCTGACCATGGAATGGCGCACCGTCCGCTTCAAAAAAGATGCCGGTTGCGCCGTGTGCGGCCCTACAGCGGACGGGCAATCACCCGGATATCTGCCCCGACCTGACGCACGTCACGAATCTGCAAACGCGACTTGTCGTCCAGCGTCGTTAGCGCCGGAAGATTGAACAGGCTGCTGGCTTGGTGCCCAATCAGACAAGGTGCCAGATAGAGCAGCAATTCATCCACCAGCCCCTCACGCAGCAGCGAGCCATTCAGCTTGAAACCCGCTTCGGCGTGAACCTCGTTGATACCGCGCTGTGCCAGCAATTCAAGCAGGGCTTTCAGATCAACCTTGCCGGCAGAATTATTCAGAATTTCGACGAAATTTCCGGTTGACCGCAGCCATGCCATTTTTTCGGCATTTTCAACCGCACCGACAATCAGCACCGGTCCATCCTGCAAAATCCGTGCGGCCGGTGAGATTTCCAGCTTGCTATCCACCACCACACGTAACGGCTGGCGGGTCGTCGCCACATCACGCACCGACAGCTGCGGATCATCATCGCGCACAGTCCCAATCCCGGTCAGGATGGCGCAGGCACGTGCGCGCCAGGCATGGCCGTCGCGGCGCGCATCGGGGCCGGTAATCCATTGGCTGACGCCGTTGTTCAGGGCAGTTTTTCCATCGAGGCTGGCCGCCACCTTCAAACGTAACCACGGTCGACCGCGAGTCATGCGCGAGACAAAACCAATATTCAGCTCCCGAGCCTCGCTTTCCAGCAGGCCACTGGCCGTTTCGATGCCCGTCGCCTGCAACATCGCCAGGCCCTTGCCGGCAACCAGCGGGTTGGGATCAGTCATGGCGCACACCACACGGGAAACGCCCGCCGCGATAAGGGCCTCCGCACACGGTGGCGTGCGGCCGTAATGACTGCACGGCTCCAGCGTCACATAAGCGGTAGCACCTTTGGCCTTGTCGCCCGCCGCGCGCAAGGCATGGACTTCGGCATGCGGCTCTCCGGCTTTCACATGCCAGCCTTCACCAACCATTTCGCCATCGCGCACCACCACGCACCCCACCCGCGGATTGGGCGAGGTCGTCCACAGGCCAAGCTCGGCCAACTGCAGTGCACGCGCCATCATGCCGTGGTCGACGGCGGAAAAACTCATTTTTTTCTCGGGGTGGGGGAAACTTCGCGGATCGCCTTGGAAAAGGCATCCACGTCTTCAAAATTCCGATAAACCGAGGCGAAACGGATGTAGGCGACCTTGTCGAGCTTCTTCAACTCGCGCATGACCAGTTCGCCCAGTTGCTGCGTCGTGACTTCGCGCTCTCCGGCCGAGAGCAGGCGCTCCTCGATGTCCGCCACGGCGGCATCAACCGACTCGATGGAGACGGGACGCTTGCGCAGTGCCAGATCCAGACTGGCGCGCAGCTTGCCGCGACTGAACTCGGTACGCAGGCCATTCTTCTTGACCACTTGCGGCAGCTGAATTTCAGCCCGCTCGTAGGTTGTAAAGCGTTTGTCGCAGGCATTGCACTTTCTGCGGCGGCGAACCACGTCAGCCTCGTCATTCAGACGAGTATCGGCCACCGCCGTATCTTCAGCACCGCAGAAAGGACATTTCACATCAAGCTCCAGAAAGATTCAGCACCCCACCCACCCCGGCGCACCGCAGCCACAGGGCCATGCGGCACCAGCGACGGCACGGGGAGGCGGGCAAGCACTGAAATATTCTCAGGCGCCGTAGACCGGGAACTTCTTGCACAACGCCGATACCTTCTCGCGCACGGTGGCGGCGACAGCTTCGTCGTTCGGCGCATCGAGCACATCGGCAATCAGGTGAGCAATTCTTTCCGCTTCGATCTCGGTAAAGCCGCGGGTCGTCATGGCTGGTGAACCAATACGAATACCGGAGGTCACGAACGGTTTTTGCGGGTCGTTCGGGATACCATTCTTGTTGACCGTGATGTGGGCACGCCCCAAGGCGGCTTCGGCGTCCTTGCCGGTGATGTTCTTGGCCCGCAGGTCGAGCAGGAACACGTGGCTCTCGGTGCGCCCGGACACAACCCGCAAACCGCGCTCTTCGCCCAACACTCTGGCCATCACGCGGGCATTGTTGATCACTTGTTCCTGATACTGCTTGAACCCCGGTGTCGCGGCCTCCTTGAAAGCCACGGCCTTGGCAGCGATGACGTGCTCGAGCGGGCCACCTTGCAAGCCGGGGAAGATGGCCGAATTGAGCGCCTTTTCGTGCTCGGCCTTCATCAGGATGACACCACCGCGCGGGCCGCGCAGGGTCTTGTGCGTGGTCGAGGTGACGACATCGGCAAAAGGCACCGGGTTCGGGTAGAAACCAGCGGCGATCAGGCCGGCGTAGTGAGCCATGTCAACCCAGAAAATGGCGCCGACTTCCTTGGCAACCTTGGCGAAGCGTGCCCAGTCGATGCGCAGCGAGTAGGCGGAGGCCCCGGCCACGATGATCTTCGGCTTGTGCTCGCGGGCCAGCGCTTCCATCTTGTCGTAGTCGATGGCTTCGTTGGCGTCGAGACCGTAGGACACGACATTGAACCACTTGCCGGACATGTTGAGCGCCATGCCGTGGGTCAGGTGACCACCTTCGGCCAGGCTCATACCCATGATGGTGTCGCCCGGCTTGGCAAAGGCCATCAACACGGCCTGGTTGGCCTGCGAACCGGAGTTCGGCTGGACATTGGCCGCTTCGGCGCCAAACAGCTTCTTCAGCCGGTCGATGGCGATCTGTTCGGTAATATCCACATATTCGCAACCACCGTAATAGCGCTTGCCGGGATAGCCTTCGGCGTATTTGTTGGTGAGTTGGGAGCCCTGAGCTTCCATGACGGCCTTACTCACGTAGTTTTCGGACGCGATCAGTTCGATGTGGTCTTCCTGACGCTGTACTTCGGCCTGAATGGCCTGCCAGAGTTCAGGGTCAACTTTTGCCAGGGTGTCTTTCGCGGAAAACATGTCAAATGCCTCAAGCCATTGAAAAGGGGTGGAATTTTATCACGAGGGAAGCTCATCAAGGGCGCCCGGCTCCAGATGATCTGTTTCTCCCCAAGTTTGGAGACGCCATTCGCCGTTGTCTGAGGAAATCCAGTTGATACCGGCATTGGGAATCAGGAAGTCGCGCGGCTTCTCAAGCGCATTGCCCCGCACGTAGCGATTGATGATATCGAGAACGCCTCCATGCACCACAATGGCAATCGACTGCCCTGGATGCGCGTCCACCAGTGCCTGCAGCTTTCCGGTCACGCGCGCAAACATGGCGTGCAGGCTTTCACCATTTTCGAAGTCATAGTCAGCGTTGCGCCCTTCGAAAGCGGCGAAACCAGCCGGGTGTTTGACCCTGGCTTCATCGTAGGTCAGTCCCTCGAAGACGCCATAACGGCGCTCCCGCATCTCCGGAACCGACGTCGGCTGCAGCCCCAATTCGGCGCCGATGGATTGCGCCGTTGTCCATGCCCGCTTCAGATCACTGCTATAAAGCGCCACGATGCCGGCCGACTTGAGCCAGCGGCCGGCAGCCACCGCCTGCCGCCGGCCGATTTCATTCAGACCGATGTCAATCTGCCCTTGTATCCGGCGTTCGGCGTTCCACTCGGTTTCGCCATGGCGCACCAGACAGATGTGCGTTACCGGGCTTGTAGGGATTTCCACCATTCTCTACCTCTTGCATTCACTGTAAATTGGGTGGCACAACATCAAAAACCTCGGCCACGTCAGAAGCCGGGAATTCTATCAACCGAGGAGGAATTTTCGTGACCCTTCTGCTCAAGCTCTCGCAGCTGATCGACTGGCTCAATGCCCGCGTCGCCAAAGGCGCATTCTGGCTGGTGCTGGTAATGACCCTCATCAGCGCCGCCAATGCCAGTTATCGCTTCGCCTTCAACGACAGCTCCAATGGCCTGCTGGAGATCCAGTGGTATTTGTTTGCCGCGATATTCCTGCTGTGCTCCCCTTACACGCTGCAAAGAAACGAGCACGTTCGCATCGATGTGCTTTCCGGCAAGCTTTCGCCGCGCGGACTGGCCATCATCGACATCATCGGCAGCCTGTTTTTCCTTCTGCCCATGGTCATCCTGGTACTTGTGCTATCCATTCCCCTAGTGGCCGAGTCCTACCGGATTACTGAATACTCCGCCAATGCCGGTGGTCTGCTCCGCTGGCCGGTTAAGGCGCTATTGCCGATCGGCTTCACCCTGCTCGCCTTGCAGGGAATTTCCGAGCTCATCAAGCGTATTGCCTTCCTGCTTGGCAGGATTGATGACCCCAACAGCAAGGACAAAGGCCCCTCGGCTGAAGAAGAACTCGCTGCCGCCATCGCTGCCTCGAAAATCCAGGAGGCAAAATAATGGCATGGGTCATCGCCAACATGGCGCCCCTGATGTTTGGTGCGCTGGTTCTATTCCTGCTGTTTGGATATCCGGTTGCATTTGCGCTGGCCGCCAACGGCATCGTCTTCGGCCTGCTGGGGATTGAGTTGGGCCTCTTGCATCCGGCACTCTTTCAGGCCTTACCGGAACGAATTTTCGGCATCATGGCCAATGACACGTTGCTGGCCATCCCATTCTTTACCTTCATGGGCCTGATACTTGAACGATCCGGCATGGCCGAGGACCTGCTCGACACCATCGGCCAGCTGTTCGGCCCGATGCGCGGAGGTCTGGCCTATGCGGTCATCTTCGTCGGCGCGCTGTTGGCAGCAACGACCGGCGTGGTGGCCGCCTCGGTGATCTCGATGGGCTTGATCTCGCTGCCCATCATGCTTCGCTATGGTTACGACAAACGACTGGCGGCGGGCGTCATCGCCGCGTCCGGAACGCTGGCCCAAATTATTCCGCCATCACTGGTGCTGATCATCATGGCTGACCAGCTGGGCAAGTCTGTCGGCGACATGTACGAGGGGGCTTTTGTCCCGGGCATGGTGTTAACCGGCATGTACGTCGGCTACGTAATGCTCATGTCGATTCTCAAGCCGGCATCCTGTCCGGCGCTGCCGCCGGAAGCACGAAGTCTGCGTGGCCTCAAGCTGCTTGCTCGCGTACTGACCACGCTGGTGCCACCGCTGGTCCTGATCTTTCTGGTCCTCGGTACCATTTTTCTTGGTGTTGCCACCCCAACCGAAGGCGGCGCAATGGGCGCAGCCGGAGCCCTGGTACTCGCCGTTGCCCGCGGACGATTGAGCATCAAGTTGCTCAAGCAGGCCATGGAAACTACCGGCAAACTGTCGTCGTTTGTCATCTTCATTCTGGTTGGGTCGACCGTATTCGGCCTTGTCTTCCGTGGGGTCAACGGTGACCTGTGGGTTGAACACCTGCTGCTCGGTCTGCCCGGCGGTCAGGTGGGCTTCCTGATTGTGGTCAACCTGCTGGTATTCGTGCTGGCGTTCTTCCTCGACTTCTTTGAACTGTCCTTCATCATCGTGCCGCTGCTGGCACCGGTGGCCGACAAGCTGGGCATCGATCTGGTCTGGTTTGGGATTCTGCTGGCGGTGAACATGCAGACCTCATTCATGCACCCGCCTTTCGGTTTTGCGCTCTTCTATCTGCGCTCGGTCGCACCGTCGTCAGTCAAGACCACAGACATTTACTGGGGTGCCATTCCCTTCGTCTGCATCCAGATCATCATGGTCGCACTGATCATCATCTTTCCGAACATCGTCAGCTATGGCGACGAGACTCACAAGGCGAATCAGCAGATGGAACGCAATGGCACAGCGCCGCCGCCTGTCGATCTCGATTCACTGATGAAACAATCGGGTCAGGAGGCAGGCGACCAGGACACCGGGGCAGCTGAACTTCTGAAACGACTTCAGGGCGAAAGCAAATAGGCTTCCTTGGTGCCATGTGAAACGGGGTCGCGAAGCGCTGTTTCTTCGGCTGCCTCACGGAATAAAAGGCAAGGTCAGCTCACTGGTATTACTAGCCTCGCCAGTCAGACGTCGGCACTCGGCCATGAATATGCGGGTCGCCGTGCTGAGATGTCGCTGGCGCTGACGAACAAACTGGAAGCGGCGCCGCAGCAATAGTTCCGGCGTCTTGATTTCGACCAGGCTGCCACGCCGAAATGCTTCGCGCAGTGACAAGCGCGAGAGGCAACCGACGCCCAAGCCGGATTCGACGGCCCGCTTGATCGCTTCGGTATGTTCCAGTTGAAGGCAGACATCGGCATCCACGCCGGCGTCACGCATGGCGCGGTCGAAGAGTGCGCGGGTACCCGAACCCGGTTCGCGCACAATCCACCGCTGTTGCGCCAGCGTGGCGGAACTTGCCACGCCGGCCTCAGCGAGCAGGTGCGACGGTGCACAAAAAACCACCAATTCGTCATCCAGCCAAGGCTCGAAAATCAGCTCGGCATCACTGGCTTCCCCTTCGATCAGCCCGATATCAAGCTCGAAACGGCGGAGTCGCTCGACCACCTGCTGCGTGTTGCAGACACTCAATTCAACGCGACAGCCTGGGTTGAGGCGCAGATACTCAACCACGACCATGGTCGCCAGATAGTTGCCAATGGTCAGCGTCGCTCCGACCGCAATGGGCGCCAATCGTCCGCCGGATAAATATCCCTCGACCTCCCTGGCTCGGGCCAACATGTCTTCGGCCTGTGGTAACAAGCCTCGCCCACTGCCGTTGAGGCGTAGCGACTTGCCGACGCGATCGAACAAAGGGCAATCGAAATGCCGCTCCAGTTCGAGCAATGCCGTACTGGCTGCAGATTGCGACATGTTCAGTTGCAGCGCAGCGCGCGATACGTTTTCCAGTCGAGCGATGACCGCGAAAACTTCAATTTGCCTGAGGGTGACTTTCATATCTGTATTTTAGATTACCGATATACAAATTACCCGTTTTAATGAATAAACGATATTGCCTAAAATACATCTCATTCCGTACCTAGACGAGTAATAGACATGAGCAATCTGGCCACCGAAACCGTGACTTCGGTCCATCACTGGAACGACACCCTCTTCACCTTCCGCACGACACGCGACCCCGGCCTGCGCTTTACCAACGGACAGTTCGTCATGATCGGGCTGGAAGTGAACGGCCGTCCGCTGACCCGCGCCTACAGCATTGCCAGTGCCAATCATGAAGAATACCTCGAGTTTTTCAGCATCAAGGTCGAGGACGGCCCGCTGACTTCAAGACTGCAGCACCTGAAGCCGGGCGACCCGATTTTGGTCAGCAAGAAGCCCACCGGCACTTTGGTGCTGCGTGACCTGAAACCCGGCAAGCGGCTCTTCATGTTTGCCACGGGCACGGGCCTGGCGCCGTTCATGAGCCTGATCCACGACCCTGAAACCTACGAGCGCTTCGAGAAGGTCATCCTGATCCATGGCGTACGCTGGACGAACGAACTGGCCTACCATGATTACATCGAGCAGGACTTGAAGGAGCATGAATACTTCGCTGACTGGGTCAAGGAAAAGCTGATTTACTACCCGACCGTGACGCGCGAACCCTTCCGCAACGAAGGCCGCCAGACCGACCTGATCGAATCCGGCAAACTCTTCGCAGACATCGGCCAGCCGCCGCTTGACCCGGCGACTGACCGCGCCATGATCTGCGGCAGCCCGGCCATGCTGGCGGAAACCTCAGCGATGCTTGACGCGCGTGGCTTCGAGGTTGGCAACCACCATAGCGGCAGACTAGGCGACTACGTGATCGAACGCGCCTTCGTTGAAAAATAGGCCTTTTTCCCCGTTGACCGTGGCAAGTGGGCGCGGCTATCTTGCGCATAGCCAAATTTGATTGGCATTGGGCCGTTCGGGCGTTCATCATTCAATCATTCCGCGACCAGCCCAAACTGGTCGCTGACCCATTTGATCAACGAGGGAGAACATCATGGATATTGGCATCACCAAGAAAGACCGCGAAAAAATCGCCGAGGGCCTTTCCAGCCTGTTGGCCGACTCTTTTACCCTTTACCTGAAGACCCATAACTTCCACTGGAACGTCACCGGCCCGATGTTCAACACGCTGCACGTGATGTTCATGGACCAATACACCGAACTGTGGAATGCGCTGGATTTGATTGCCGAACGCATCCGCGCTCTGGGTGTTGCCGCCCCCGGCACCTATCGTGAATTTGCAAAGCTGACGGTGATCAAGGAAAGCGAAGGCAAGGTCAGCGCCGAGGACATGATCAAGCAACTCGTTGCCGGCCAGGAAGCTGTCACCAAGACAGCACGCAGCCTTTTCCCGCTGGTCGACAAGGCGGGTGATGAACCCACCGCCGATCTGCTCACCCAGCGTATGCAAATCCACGAAAAGAATGCGTGGATGCTGCGCAGCCTGCTTGAGAATTAAACTGGACGCGCCTCAGCGCGAATTTTCCGGCCAAGAAAAAACCCGCGAAATTCGCGGGTTTTTTCTGATGGCCGCTTCAGGCCAGCCATGCTGCAGCAGATTTATTTTCCGGTTTGCAGGAAGCTGTCCATTCGGCGCTCTGCCAGACTGAACCAGGCCGACTGCGTCCGCTGGTATTTGCTGTACTCGGTATAAATCTTCTTGAATGCCGGATTCTTGCTGGCCTCATCGGCATACAACTCGTTTGCAGCAATGGACGTCGCCTTGAGAATTTCACCCGAGAACTCCTTGACCTTGACGCCTGCCTGCATCAACTTCGCCAGGGCCGTCGGATTCTTGTGATCATACTCAGCCATCATCGTCACATTGGCTTCATAGGCTGCCGCCTGGAAGGCCTCCTGATACTCTTTTGGCAGCTTGGCCCATTCGGCCTTGTTAACGAAGAAATGAATGGTCGGACCCGGCTCCCACCAGCCCGGGTAGTAATAATTCTTGGCAACTTTGTAGAAACCCAGCTTTTCGTCGTCATACGGACCGACCCACTCGGCAGCGTCAATCGTGCCCTTTTCCAGCGCCGGGTAAATATCACCACCGGCAATCTGCTGCGGCACCACACCTAGCGCCGAGAAGACCGTACCGCCCAGGCCGGCAATACGCATCTTGATACCCTTGAGGTCTGCAACCGTGTTCACTTCCTTGCGCCACCACCCCCCCATCTGGGTACCGGTATTGCCGCCGGCAAATGAGAGCACGTCGTAACCGCTGTAGAACTCATCCAGCAATTGCTGACCGCCACCAAAATATATCCACGCATTCATCTGGCGGGCCGTCATACCGAACGGGATCGATGTACCGAACCCAAAGGTCTTGTCCTTGCCGACATAGTAATACGAGCAGGTATGGCAACATTCGACCGTCCCCTGCTGCACGGCATCCAGCGCCTGCAGGCCGGGGACGATTTCGCCGCCCGGGAAAACACGAATATCAAATTTGCCGCCTGTCATTGCACGCAGACGATTGGCCAGAACTTCGGCACCACCGTAAATGGTATCCAGGCTCTTCGGGAAACTGGAAGTCAGCCGCCACTTGATGGTCGGCAGCGCACCCTGCACCGCCGGGGCTGCGACCGGTGCAGCACTGGCCGGGGCTGCGGCCGGTGCGGCTGGAGCCGGCGTTTCGCTTTTGCCGCACGCGGCGAGGGTTGCAGCGGTAGCAGCACCAACCGCTGCCTTGGCAAGAAAATCACGACGTTGCATATTGTCTCCTCAAGAAATTGTAGGGCACGTCTTTGAATGCCATTCCATTCTAGTCAAAACCCGGATCTTGACGAGTTGAGGAAAACCCTTAGAGCGACGCCTACTCGCCCGCCACCGTCATCCGGTCGAGCAGGATTGATCCCGTCTGTTTGGTACCGCGCACCTGCACATCGCGACCGACCGCGACGATACCGGCAAACATGTCCTTGAGATTTCCGGCGATGGTAATTTCTTCAACCGGATAGGCAATCCTGCCATCTTCAATCCAGAAACCGGCCGCACCGCGCGAATAATCGCCGGTCACGTAATTAATGCCCTGGCCGAGCAGTTCGGTAACCAGCAGCCCTCGCCCCATTCTGGCCATCAGCCCCTCCAGATCCAGGTCGCCTGGCTCTATGATCAGGTTGTGACTGCCACCGGCATTCGCGGTCGTCTGCATGCCCAGCTTGCGTGCCGTATAGGTGCTCAGGAAATAGCCCTGCAGGATGCCATTGGTGACCACATCACGGTCGCGCGTCGCGACACCATCGCTATCAAACGAGGCGCTCCCCAAGCCGCACTTAATGTGCGGACGCTCGGCAATCTGCACAAAGTCAGGCATGATTTTCTTGCCCAAGTGATCGAGCAGGAAGGACGATTTGCGATACAACGCACCACCGCTCGCCGCATGCACGAGACTGCCCAGCAAACCACCGGCTAGCGGTGCTTCGAGAATGATCGGGAATTCACCGGTCTTGACCCTGCGCCCGCCCAGCCTGGCAATCGAACGTTCAGCCGCAATACGGCCCACTTGCGCCGCATCATCCAGATGCCGCGCATCCCGGTGCGTGGTGTACCAGTCGTCACGCTGCATGGCATCCTGTTCGCCGGAAATGACCGAGCAGGAAATGTAATGGCGCGAAGTCGGGCAGCCCCCCATGAATCCCAGGCTATTGGCCGAGACAAAATGGGCCTGCTGCGTTGAAATCGACGCGCCTTCGGAATTGCTGACCAGCGGGCTGGCATCAAAGGCGGCCTGTTCGCAGCGACGGGCCGTCTCGATGGCGTCTTCCACGGTCAACGCCCACGGGTGGAACAAATCCAGATCCGGACAATCCTTCGCCATCAATGCCGCATCGGCCAGACCGGCACAATCATCCTCAGCCGTGAAGCGGGCGATGTCGAGCGCTGCCTCAACCGTTTCACACAGCGCCTGCGCCGAAAAGTCGGAGGTACTGGCGTACCCCTTGCGCTGGCCTGAATAGACGGTGATGCCGATGCCCTTGTCCCGGTTGAATTCGATGGTTTCGACCTCGTCGCAGCGCACCGTCACTGATTGCCCGAAGCCTTCGGAGACATCAACTTCGCAAGCGGTCGCCCCTTTGGCGCGAGCGTGCTTGAGCACGTCCTCGGAGAGTTGCTGCAAGGTGGCGTGTGAATAGGAAAATGCGGCAGTTTCGGACATGGAGGCGGCGTCGGAGCGGGAAAGTCGCTATCATAACAGCCCGTTATTGCCCGCACCGGACGCAACCCATGCAAGAAGAAGATTTCACCGAAGACACCGGCCGCCCTTCCAAGACCAAGAAGAAGGAAGCGATGCATGAATTGCGCGACCTCGGGGAAGAACTGGTCGAGCTATCCGTCGGCCAACTGAAGGCGATCAATCTGCCAGAAAATATTTTCGAGGCGGTTCGCGCATGTCAAAAAATCACGGCTCATGGCGCTCACCGCCGGCAAGTGATGTACCTCGGCAAGTTGATGCGGGGCGTCGATGATGAGCCCATCCGTGCCGGCCTGGCCATGTTGCGCGGTGAGTCATCCGCTGAAACAGCACGCCTGCATCGCCTTGAGCGATTTCGGAATCGCTTTCTCGAAGACGAAGCCTACCTGTCGGAAATCGCTGCTGTTTGGCCCGATATCGACCTCCAGCACATGCGCCAATTGCGCCGCAATGCCCTGAAGGAGCGGGAAAACAACAAGCCACCAAAAAATTTCCGCGCCATCTTCCAGATTCTGCAAGAACTGGATAAGCAGGGAACGACGCCACCAGAAGAGGAAGCCGGTGATGCGTGAGGAACTGGTCATCGGCCTTGTGTCGATCAGCGACCGCGCATCAAGCGGTGTTTATGAAGACAAGGGCATTCCCGCCCTGCAGGAATGGCTGTCGTCTGCACTCACCACGCCCTGGCGCGCCGAGACACGGCTGATCGCCGATGATCGGGAAACCATTGAAAATACGCTGATTTCTCTGGTTGACCGTAGCAATTGCCAGCTGGTCCTGACCACCGGTGGCACCGGCCCTGCCCTGCGTGATGTCACACCGGAAGCCACACTGGCTGTTGCCGACAAAGAAATGCCTGGCTTTGGCGAGGAAATGCGCCGGATCAGCCTGAATTTCGTGCCGACCGCCATCCTTTCGCGGCAAGTCGCTGTCATTCGCAAGCAGGCGCTGATCATCAATCTGCCCGGCCAGCCGAAATCGATCCGGGAAACACTGGAAGGCGTGCGTAACGCGGACGGATCGGTGGCGCACGTCGGCATCTTCGCTGCTGTTCCCTATTGCATTGATCTAATCGGAGGCCCTTATGTCGAGACCAATGAAACCGTGATCAAGGCATTTCGACCCAAATCCGCAATTCGGACCAAGCAGCCCTGATCAACCGATCTCGCGCTGACGATAGCGCACCAATTCATAATCCCCTGTCTTTTCAATCAGCGCCACTGGCGTCAACATATATCGGCGACTATCGCGAAGGTATTCCATCTCTTCGCGGGGATTGAAAGTGGCGGGCGGCAAAACCACCCGAAATTCATTCGGCTCATTGCCATCCAGCAGCATCAGGGCTGGCGTACCCGCCGCAGCGGCATAGCTCGACGATTGGCGCGCCCTCAGTTCGATGGCAATCACTTTCGTGGCCAGCGCCTGAATTCCCGCACGCGCTTCCATTTGCCCTTCCCGGTGGTAGCGTCGAATAACCCCCAGCAGCCAGTTTTCGCCCCCCTCTGGCTGCATCGCCACCAAAGCCCCCGCCTTGAGCCATTCTTCGGGAATGTTCTTCAACACTGCACCGAAGCCACCGCGACTGACGTTTTCCACAACCCAGCTTTCGATCTGCAAGCCTGACGGACGGCCGCCAAACTCGTCGGAAAACACCACATATGCGTTAATCAACCCATGAAGCACTGACATCCGGTGCATCACGCGATGGCGATCATGCTGGCGCTGTGGCGGCGTTGCTGACAGGTAATTGGTCAAATGCCGCAGGACTGCGACCAGAAGCGCCACCGGATACTGCCCGCCAAGAGCAATCTCAGCCGGCATCTCTCCACCACGTTCAAGGGTTTCAAGTACGGAACGCATGGCTTCGTGGGCAGGACCGGGCTTCATGAAACGTTGTGTCGGCTCAGCCTGAGCCGGCATTCGCGCCAGTCGCAACGGCGGTTGCGCAAGCTTGAGATCCGACCAGTACACACTGTCGGGCAACGATACCGTCGTAAAAACGAAACCGCTGAGAAAATGAGAAATCAGGCGCTCGGCCACTTCAATCTCAATAGGCAGCAGGCTATCCAGCGATGCCGCCTGAAACGCCATGACTCGCTGGTACTCCTGCACGGGGGTCGTCATTCCGCTCTTCCCCGGCAGGGCGACGGCCTTGCCCGCCACCCCCTCCGCTTCGGCAACCAGCACAGCAGCACCCAGGCGACGCCAGTAGTCGCCTCGTGACGGACCATAGTGAAACTGCTCCCATTTAAGCAACTGCCCCAAGGCTGAAATGAGCCTGATCGTCAGCAACGGTAAATTCGATTTTGACAATTCTCCGGCACGGTTCTTTTCACCCAGCTTCGACAGGCAACACTCGTAAGCGGTGGCCAAACGGCCCCAAAAACCATGATTGATAAACCACAGGCGCCTTTCTTCGGTGCGCGACAGGCGCGCAGTCTGGAAATAGTCGCGCGCCAGGCGCTTCAGCATCGGCTGGGCGGCGGCTTCCAATTGCTGGACAATGTCGAACAGGCGATCACCGGGAAAATCCGCCACACCCGCCAGGGAGTCAAACCATCCGGCAATCTCGTCGAGCGCCTTGAACGCGTTGTCCGACGGCAGTTCGGCCAGCACTTTCCGCAACTCCCGCTGCTCAGCGAGCGGATGATCGATTTTCTGGGTGAAGAAGCCGCCCAGGCCTGCTACCTTGTTGAGCACAACGCCTCCGGACAAAATGTTTTTTTACAGTGTAATCCAAATATTCTTTGCGCCGCCGTGAGCTATTCCCTTATGCCAATCAAATCACAACCCGGAAATCGATCCGCGCTGACGGGCCATCGCGCCGACATGTAAAATAGCCAGGTTAATAGATCGCACGGATAGCAGATTCAATGCAGCCCTACCATGACCTGATGCGCCACGTTCTTGAGAACGGACATGACAAATCCGACCGCACCGGCACCGGCACGCGTTCCGTCTTTGGCTGGCAAATGCGCTTCGACCTTGCCAAAGGCTTCCCGATGGTCACGACAAAGAAACTGCACCTGAAATCCATCGTTCACGAACTGCTGTGGTTCCTCCAGGGCGATACCAACATTGCCTACCTGAAGGAAAACGGGGTTCGAATCTGGGACGAATGGGCCGACGAGAACGGTGATCTCGGCCCGGTCTACGGCAAACAATGGCGTCGCTGGGAAACGCCGGACGGCCGCCTGATCGACCAGATCAGCCAACTGGTACACAGTCTGAAAAACAATCCCGACTCCCGCCGTCACATCGTTTCGGCCTGGAACCCCGGCGATGTGGACAGCATGGCCTTGCCGCCGTGCCACTGCCTGTTCCAATTCTATGTAGCCAACGGCAAGCTGTCCTGCCAACTCTATCAGCGCAGCGCCGACATCTTTCTCGGCGTTCCCTTCAACATCGCGTCGTACGCGCTGCTGACGATGATGCTGGCTCAGGTTTGCGGCTATGAGCCGGGCGACTTCGTGCATACCTTTGGTGACGCGCACATTTACGCCAATCATTTCGAACAGGCCCGGCTTCAGCTTTCTCGCGACACGCGTCCATTGCCGACAATGTGGATCAACCCTGCCGTCCGTGACATTTTCGCCTTCCAGTACGAAGATTTCCGTCTGGATGGCTACGAGCCGCATCCGCACATCGCGGCCAAAGTCGCGGTCTGATCATGCAAGTACCTCTTCGTCCCGCCTGGCTTGCGCTAGCCGAGCACGCCCGGAGCATCAAGCATCGCCACCTGCGGGAGCTATTCGCCGCCGACCCCGGGCGCTTTGAGCGTTTTTCGCTAACGCATGGCCGAATTCTGCTCGACTACTCGAAGCAACGGCTTGACCAGCAAACGATGGCACTGTTGCGACAGTTGGCCGAGCAGGCCGGTTGGCGCACATGGATGGACCGTATGCGCAGTGGCGAAGCGATCAATCATACGGAAGGCCGCGCGGTTCGACATGCCGATTTGCGTGCTGGTGATCGGGCACCGCCCGAAGTCAAGAATGTACTCGGTCGCATGGCCGATTTCTGCGAACAGATTCACGCCGGCACATGGCGAGGATTTTCCGGCGAGCGCATTACAGATATCGTCAATATCGGCATTGGCGGCTCCGATCTGGGCCCTCGTATGGCGGTCCATGCCTTGGCAGCCTTTGAACAACCCGACCTCAACGTGCATTTTGTCTCCAATCTTGACAGTGCCGACCTGGCCAGTACGTTGACCCGCCTCAACCCGCGCAGCACGCTGTTCATCGTGGCCAGCAAGACGTTCACGACGCTGGAAACCATGGCCAACGCGCACACGGCACGTCGGTGGGTGCTGGCGGCCGCTGACGACGAGCGCGTTATTGCCCGCCACTTCGTGGCCGCCTCGACCAATCTGGCTGCCACGGCAGAATTCGGCATTGCGTCCGAAAATGTGTTCGAGTTCTGGGACTGGGTAGGCGGACGTTTTTCATTGTGGTCAGCCATCGGCCTTCCGATCGCGCTGGCGGTCGGCTACCGGAATTTCGAGCGCTTGCTCGCTGGCGCACACGACATGGATGAACACTTCTTCGATGCGCCTGCCGACGCCAATCTGCCGCTGACGCTGGCGTTGATTACACTATGGAACACCAACTTTCTCAACGCGCATAGCCACGGCGTTTTCCCCTACAGCCATTCGCTGGCCTTGCTGCCGTCGCATTTGCAGCAACTGGAAATGGAAAGCAATGGCAAGCGTGCCAATCGCGACGGTCTGGCGGTCGACTATGCAACCAATCAGATTTTGTGGGGCGAAGCCGGCACCAACGGACAACATTCGTTCTTTCAGTTACTGCACCAGGGAAGCGCATTGGTTGCCTGCGATTTCATCGCGCTGGGCAAATCTGATTTCCCACTTCCCGGCCATCACAGCGGCCTGCTCGCCAATTGTCTGGCGCAGTCATCGGCACTCGCTTTTGGGCAAACCGTCGAGGAAGCCCGCGCCGCCGGCATCCCGGATCATTTGCTGCCGTTCCGCCGCTTTCCGGGCAATCAGCCGTCAACCACGCTCCTTCTGCCCGAACTGACGCCTTTCACTCTTGGCCAGCTAATCGCGCTGTACGAACACAAGGTGTTCTGCCTGGGCGTCCTGTGGAACCTGAACTCTTTCGACCAATGGGGCGTCGAGCTGGGCAAGCAGTTGGCAGGCCGTCTTGCCCCCTGTATTCGCGATGATGCCGCCACGGAAGCTCTCGATGCCTCGACGCGCGGGCTGATCGCCCATCTGCGCCAATTCCGGAGCTGAACATGCCTGAAGTCGTCATTATTGCCGCCGTCGCCAAAAACCGGGTCATTGGTCGCGACAACCAGCTCATCTGGCACATTCCTGAAGACATGGCGCATTTCAAGGCCCTGACCCGTGGCCAAACAGTCATCATGGGCCGCAAAACCTGGGAATCGCTGCCACCGCGTTTCCGTCCATTACCGGGCCGCCGCAACATCGTCATCAGCCGCCAAACAGACTACGAGGCAGCCGGCGCCGAACTCAGCAATTCTTTGGAAAATGCCCTGAAATTGGCGTCGACCGTAGCGGATGGGCAGACCCCCAGTGACATCACCAGCGTCTTCGTTATTGGTGGCGAGCAGATTTACGCGCAGGCCATGCATCTGGCCGACCGCCTGGAAATCACCGAAGTCGAGCTCGAGCCCGACGGGGACGCCTGGTTTCCGGAGATTGCTGAGGTCAACTGGAAAAAAACGGCAAAAATCGAAGGTTCCGGCTACGCGTTCGTGACCTACAAGAAGCAATAATCCGGGATTATTGCCCGCCTGGCGCGGCGACCAATTGCGCCACGCCAGGCGAAACGGCCGGCTTTCTCAGCGCACGCAATCCACGTAGTAGGTACCGTCGGCGCCCTTGACCAGGCCGTGAACATCCGTTTCGAAGCCCGGGAAGGTGGCGTTGAATTCGCGGGCAAACCTCAGGTAGCTGCAAATCGTGGCATTGAAACGTTCGCCCGGAATCAGCAATGGAATGCCCGGCGGATAAGGCGTCAGCAGTACCGCGGTAACCCGCCCCTCCAGCTCATCAACCGGTACACGCTCAATATCGCGGTGCGCCATCTTGGCAAAGGCATCGGCCGGGCGCATCGCCGGCACCATGTCGGACAAATACATCTCGGTCGTCAGTCGCGCGACGTCGTTCTGCTTGTAGACGCTGTGAATCTGTGTACACAGATCGCGCAGGCCGACACGTTCATAGCGCGGATTCTTCTGCACGAACTCAGGCAGTACTTTCCACAGCGGCTGGTTCTTGTCGTAATCATCCTTGAATTGCTGCAGCGCCGTCACCAACGTGTTCCAGCGACCTTTGGTAATGCCGATGGTAAACATGATGAAGAAGCTGTACAGGCCGCATTTTTCGACGATGACGCCATGCTCGGCGAGGTACTTGGTGACAATGGCGGCCGGGATGCCAAACTCGTCGGCAAAATCGCCATCGACATCCAGGCCCGGCGTAATGATCGTCGCCTTGATCGGATCCAGCATGTTGAAACCGTCGGCCAGATTATTGAAACCGTGCCAACGCTCCCCTGGCTTGAGCATCCACGCGTCGCGCTCTTCGATCCCCTCTTCGGACAGGTCGTCGGGGCCCCAGACCTTGAACCACCAGTCGGTCCCCCATTCCTGCTCAACCTTGCGCATGGCACGACGAAAATCAAGGGCTTCGGTAATCGATTCCTCAACCAGCGCGGTGCCTGCAGGCGCTTCCATCATCGCTGCCGCCACATCGCACGAGGCGATGATGGAGTACTGCGGCGACGTCGAGGTATGCATCAGGTAGGCTTCATTGAAGATATCGCGGTCAAGCTTCTGATTCTCGGCATCCTGAACCAGAATCTGCGACGCCTGCGACAGGCCGGCCAGCAGTTTGTGCGTCGATTGCGTCGAGAAAATCATGGACTCCTTGCAACGCGGGCGGTCGGCGCCGATGGCGTGGTAATCCCCATAAAAGTCATGGAAGGCGGCGTGCGGCAGCCAGGCTTCATCGAAGTGAAGGGTGTCGATCTTGCCATCCAGTTCGGCCTTGATGTCCTCGACGTTGTAGAGGATGCCGTCATAGGTCGACTGGGTAATGGTCAGGACACGCGGCTTGGCCGCCTTGTCGAGAATGAACGGATTGGCGGCAATCTTTTTCTGAATGCTTTCCCAGGCAAATTCGCTCTTTGGAATCGGCCCGATGATGCCAAAATTGTTGCGCGTCGGCATGAGAAACACCGGGATCGCGCCCGTCATCATGATGGCGTGCAGGATGGACTTGTGACAGTTGCGATCGACGACCACGATGTCACCGGGCGCCACAGTGGAGTGCCAGACGATCTTGTTCGAGGTCGACGTGCCGTTGGTCACGAAGTACAGGTGATCGGAATTGAAAATGCGCGCCGCGTTGCGCTCTGACGCTGCAACCGGGCCGGTATGGTCAAGTAACTGGCCGAGTTCCTCGACCGCATTGCAGACGTCGGCACGCAGCATGTTCTCGCCGAAGAACTGGTGGAACATCTGGCCGACCGGCGACTTCAGGAAAGCCACGCCGCCCGAATGTCCCGGGCAGTGCCAAGAATAGGAGCCATCCGCCGCGTAATGCACCAGCGCCCGGAAGAAGGGTGGCGGCAGTGAAGCGAGGTAAGCCTTGGCTTCGCGCTTGACGTTGCGGGCGATGAATTCCGGGGTGTCCTCGAACATGTGGATGAAACCGTGCAGTTCGCGCAGCACGTCATTTGGAATATGGCGCGAGGTACGCGTTTCGCCGTGCAGGAAGATGGGGATTTCAGCATTCCGATTGCGGATTTCCTTGACGAAGGCACGCAGCTCGGCCAGCGTCTCTTCCGGCTCCATCGCCAGCTCCTCGTCATCAATCGACAGGATGAAGGCTGAGGCACGGCTCTGCTGCTGGGCAAAGGATGTGAGGTCGCCATAACTGGTCACCCCCAGCACTTCCAGACCTTCCTTTTCGATGGCGTCTGCCAGCGCCCGAATGCCAAGACCAGAGGTGTTCTCCGAGCGGAAGTCTTCGTCGATGATAATGACGGGAAAGTGGAAGCGCATGTTGGATCCTTGAAAAGCGGCGACCCGCCGCAGCGGGTCACAGAATAAGACGTTTTCGTGACGGGGCGGCGTCAGATTTTCGGCAAAGTCACACCAACCTGCCCCTGGTATTTGCCGCCACGATCCTTGTACGAAGTTTCACAAACCTCGTCGGACTCGAAGAACAACACCTGAGCGCAACCTTCGCCCGCATAGATCTTGGCCGGCAGCGGTGTCGTATTGGAAAACTCCAGCGTGACATAGCCTTCCCATTCGGGCTCGAAGGGCGTGACATTGACGATGATGCCGCAGCGTGCATAGGTGCTCTTGCCGAGGCAGACGGTCAGCACCGAGCGCGGAATACGGAAATATTCCATGGTGCGCGCCAGCGCAAACGAGTTCGGCGGGATGATGCAAACATCGGACTCGATTTCGACGAAGGATTTCGGATCGAAATTCTTCGGGTCGACCACGGTCGAATTGATATTGGTAAATACCTTGAATTCGCGGGCGCAACGGATATCGTAGCCGTAGCTGGACGTGCCGTAGGAAACGATTTTCTGACCATTGGCTTCGCGCACCAACTCCGGCGAAAACGGCTCGATCATGCCGTGCTCTGCCGCCATGCGGCGTATCCACTTATCTGATTTGATGGTCATTTTTTCGGTTCCGCTCGACAAAAAACAAAGGCGGGATTTTACCCGCCTTTGTTCGCTGCAATGTGCAAAAAATTAAGTGTTCTGCACGACGATATTCGGGAACTTGGAGGTCATATCCTTGGCCTTCTCCCCAATCTTGATTGCGACGCGACGGGCTATGCCACGATAGATTTCAGCAGTCCTCGAATCCGGGGCGCCAACCACCGTGGGCTTGCCGCCGTCAGCCATTTCACGGATGGCCAGTTCCAATGGCAAGCTACCGAGGAATTCGACGTCGTAATCGGCACACATCTTCTCACCACCACCGGCCCCGAAAATATGCTCTTCATGGCCGCACTTCGAGCAGATATGGATACTCATGTTTTCGACGATGCCGATGATGGGAATATTGACTTTCTCGAACATCTTCAATCCCTTGCGAGCGTCGATCAGCGCGATATCCTGCGGCGTCGTCACGATCACAGCCCCCGTCACGGGGACTTTCTGGGCCAGCGACAACTGGATGTCACCCGTGCCCGGCGGCATATCAACGATCAGGTAATCGACGTCATGCCAGTTGGTCTGGCCCAGCATCTGATCGAGCGCCTGTGCCACCATCGGGCCGCGCCAGACCATCGGCGTCTCTACATCAACCATGAAGCCGATGGACATCGCCTGGACGCCATAGGCCTCCAGCGGCTCCATGCTCTGACCGTCCTTCGACTCCGGTTGCTGCCCCGCCAGACCCAGCATTTGTGGCTGTGAGGGTCCATAGATATCAGCATCCAGAATCCCGACTCGGGCACCTTCCTGCGCCAGGGCCAGGGCCAGATTGACCGCCGTTGTACTCTTGCCGACACCGCCCTTGCCCGATGCAATGGCAATGATGTTCTTGACCCCCGGCAGCAGCTTGACCCCAAGCTGCACCGAGTGCGCCACGATCTTGCTGTACACGTTGGCCGAGACGTTCCCGGCGCCTGGAATCGCGCGAACCGCATCAATGACCTGCCTGCGGATTGCATCAATCTGGCTTTTTGCCGGATAGGCCAACTCGAGATCAAACGACACATCAGCGCCATTGACCTTGATGTTTTTCACCGCCTTGCCAGCGACAAAATCTTTGCCGGTATTGGGATCGACTGCCGCAGAGAGCGCAGCCTTGATTTGCTGTTCTGAGAGACTCATGGAAACTCCGGATTGGGGTGACAGCCGGGCAATACCCGAGCAATTTTGTACAGTATACCCCAAACCTGACGCTGGAATCAGCCTTGCTGAACAGTGTCCAGTCGATAACCCTGCCCATATACGGAAGACAGCATCAAGCCACTCTCCCCTGCCAGCCCCAGCTTTTTGCGCAGGCGGCTGGCATGGGTATCAACCGTACGTGTATCGACACCCGCATCCCGCACCCAGACGCTGGTCAGCAACTCGTCCCGCGAGAGTACCCGCCCGATATTGCGCAGCAATATCAACGCCAATTCGTATTCGCGCTGGGTCAGATCAACCTCATTCCCGGCCAGTTTGATGCGGCGCCCTTCGAGATCAATTTCGATATTGCCGTATTGCAAGGTAGCAGGTCTTGGCTTGCGACGGCGCAATAAGGCGTGAATTCGCGCCATGAACTCCATGTAACGGATAGGCTTGGGAATATAGTCATCGGCCCCCAGACGCAGAATGTCAGACGCTGCATCCTCCTCGGTGCGGCCGGTACAAAAGATGACCGGAACGTCCCACCCGCAATGCTCCCGGACATATTTGAGGACTTCATCACCGCCGATATCGGGAAGATTCCAGTCAATGATGAAAAAATCGAAATTGCGGGTTTTCAAGGCCTCGATGCAAGCCTTCCCCTCGGAAAATATCTCGGTCTGATATCCCTCGCTCTTGAGAAGTGCCTTGAGTACCTCGGCCTGGCTTCGGCTGTCCTCGACTACCGCAAATATCATAGTTCCTCCATGTTCGCGGCGAATTCTGCGCCCATCGCCAGGGTTCGGCAATGACCAATGAATTGCTTTTTACCAACGTTCACACAGGTTTACGTTCTGTAACAATTGAAAACGGGACGAACAAGTGGGGATTTCCGAAGCCCCGCTTTGCCTCCTCGCGGTAAAATCACCCTTTACCTTTCAAGCTCCGGCCCTCATGTCGCGCAAAATCCTCGTCACCTCCGCCCTCCCGTACGCCAACGGCGCCATTCACCTCGGTCATCTGGTTGAATATATCCAGACTGACATCTGGGTACGATTCCAGAAAATGTCCGGCAACGAATGCTGGTACGTGTGCGCCGACGACACGCACGGCACGCCGATCATGCTGCGCGCCGAGAAGGAAGGCATCACCCCGGAACAACTGATCACCCGAGTACACGACGAGCATTACCGTGACTTTTCGGGCTTCCATGTCGGTTTCGACAATTACTACAGCACCCATTCCGACGAAACCCGCGACTGCGCCAACGATATCTATCTGAAACTGCGTACCGCCGGCCTGATCGAAACGCGGACCATCGAACAGTATTACGACCCGATCAAGCAACTCTTCCTGCCGGATCGCTTCATCAAGGGCGAGTGCCCGAAGTGCGGGGCCAAGGATCAGTACGGTGACAACTGCGAATCCTGCGGCGCCGCCTATGCGCCCACCGACCTGAAAGAGCCGTACTCGGCCATCTCCGGCGCCAAACCGGAACTGCGTACATCCGAACACTACTTTTTCAAGCTGTCAGACCCGCGCTGCGAAGCGTTCCTGCGCCAGTACACCAGCCGAGACAACGGCGTTCTGCAAAACGAAGCCGCCAACAAGATGCAGGAATGGCTGGGCGCACCGGGTGAAAATAAATTGACCGACTGGGATATTTCGCGCGACGCCCCCTATTTCGGCTTTGAAATCCCCGACGCACCGGGCAAGTACTTTTATGTCTGGCTCGATGCACCGATCGGCTACATGGGCTCGTTCAAAAACCTGTGCAGCAAGAACGGCCTCGACTTCAACGAATATTTCAAAGCAGATGCCACCACCGAGCTGTATCACTTCATCGGCAAGGACATTCTCTACTTCCATGCGCTGTTCTGGCCAGCCGAACTGCAGCATGCCGGTTACCGAACACCGACCAAGATATACGCGCATGGCTTTCTCACGGTCGACGGCGCAAAAATGTCGAAATCGCGAGGCACCTTCATCACCGCTCAAAGCTACATCGACACCGGCCTCAACCCGGAATGGCTGCGCTATTACTACGCTGCCAAGCTGTCGGCGACCATGGAAGACATTGATCTCAATCTCGAAGACTTCTGCGCCCGCGTGAACTCTGATCTGGTCGGCAAATACGTCAACATCGCCAGCCGCTCAGCCGGCTTCATCAGCAAGCGCTTCGGCGGCCAACTCGCTCCGGCCCAAGCCGACCTGCCGGCCATCAAGGCCATCCAGGACGCCGCTGGCCGCGTGTCCGAGCTCTACGAAGCACGCGAATTCGGCAAGGCCATGCGGGAAATCATGGCACTGACCGATGCCGCCAACCAGTACGTCGATAGCGTCAAGCCGTGGGAGCTGGCCAAGCTGGAAGGCAAGGAAGTTGAACTTCACACAGCGTGCACCAATGCGCTCAACCTTTTCCGCCTGCTGACCATTTTGCTGAAGCCTATCCTCCCGGTGCTGGCCATCAGGGTGGAGAAGTTCCTTAACATTGCACCGCTGACCTGGAACGACACCCAAAGCCTGCTCGCCGCCGGCCACGGCATCAATGCCTACGAGCACCTGATGACCCGTGTTGATCCCAAGCTGATTGAGAAACTGATCGAAGCCAACAAGGAATCACTGGCGCCGACCCAGGAACAACAGTCGCAACAACGTCACGCCGAACATCAACAGAACGAAGTAAAAGCGGAAAGCCCCTGGGAGCCTTTCTGCAATATCGACGATTTCATGAAAGTGGATTTGCGCATCGTGCGCATCGCCAACGCCGAGCATGTCGAGGGTGCCGACAAGCTGGTACGCCTGACGCTGGACGTCGGCAACAACGAAACACGCAATGTGTTTGCCGGCATCAAGGCCGCTTACAACCCCACCCAGCTGATCGGCCGCCTGACGGTCATGGTGGCTAACCTTGCCCCCCGCAAGATGAAGTTCGGAATGTCCGAGGGCATGGTTTTGGCTGCGTCGGACACCACCGGCAACGCCCCCGGCATCTTCCTGTTGTCTCCCGACTCTGGCGCACAACCCGGTATGCGTGTCAAATAAATCGAGATACCTGGCAACGGCCCGAAACACTGGCCGTTGCTTGCTGCAACGCAACAAACCGGACTCTCAACTTCAAGTAATACTTTAACTAAAGACCCCAATCTAGCTACAGGGTTTAGGCTTTTCAATCTATCCACAAAATCTGTGGATAACTCTGTGAATGAATCAATGAGCAAGGCGCTAAGTCACCGTTCCACAAGGATTTTCCTTACCCTGCCCGAAACTTGAGCTTCTTTCTAAGTCATTGATTTAAAAGAATAGGTGCTCCAGCGAATCGATATAACAAATTTACCAACGTGGAATTGATGGCCTAGCCTCAGAGGATTCGCTACTGTGTATAAGTGACAGTCTTGACATTCACCTTGTCAAGGCTTTTTGAAGACAATTGAAAAACTCCGCCAAAATCGGCCCAATAGATGCTCAACACCACCAATCGCCCCCCTCGCCCTAATTTGACTGGCCCGATCTTCCTCTACGCGCTGGCCGATGTGTTCGGTCTGGCCTGCGTCGGTATCGGTGGGAGCTGGTTCATCGCAGGCAAGGGCGCCGTCATTGCCAACTTTCCGACATCGATTGCGGAAGCCGTCGCCTGTACCGCGGGCGGCACAGCGGTCATGCTGTGGGCAGTCAGCCGCATTTTGCGTGAATTAGCCAAGCAAGGCCCGCACATGCAGGCGCGCTACGACGCCTATATCGCGGCACACCATCCGGAAAAGCTGCGTCAATCCGACGACCGCAGTTAGTCATCCGCCTTTCCGGTCGGCTTGAGCCAGTCGGGCAACTCCCGGTTGCCGGCATTGTCGATGATGTACTGACGCACCAGACGGCGGACAACTTGTGAAGATGTCAGGTCCTTGGCGGCACAAATTTCCTCGAAAATTTTCTTTTTCTGCGGATCGATCAGGATAGTCAAACGCGCGGTACGGCTCTCCATGGTTCAGTCTCGTTTGATTGGCAGAGAATCATATTAACATATGATTAACATTGACGATTAATTTGCCACCCATATAATACGCCGCTTACCCACCGAGCGCGCGCCATGAAAATCGCCTTCCATCCCAAGTTGCTGGATTGCCTGCCTGGCTACAATCGTGCCCAACTCGGCAAGGACATGGCGGCGGGCATCACGGTTGGCGTACTGGCGTTGCCGCTGGCCATGGCTTTTGCCATCGCATCAGGGTGTTCACCCACGGCCGGCATCTGGACTGCCATCGTTGCCGGCCTGATCATTTCGGCGCTGGGCGGCTCCCGGGTACAGATCGGGGGACCGACGGGCGCCTTCATCCCGATCATTTACGGCATTGTCGCCATCAACGGCTTCAACAATCTGCTTGGCGCAACCATGTTGGCCGGCGTATTCCTGCTCGCCATGGGCTTGGCGCGCATGGGGCAATTGATCCGCTTCATCCCGGTCACCGTTGTGATCGGCTTCACCAACGGGATCGCTGTCGTTATCTTCCTTGCCCAGATCAAGGATTTTTTCGGACTGCAGATCGATAATTTGCCGGCTGAATTCTTCGCCCGCATCAACATGCTGGCGGCCAACGCCAATACCATAGACCTGCCCACCCTGGGCCTGGCCAGCGCCTGCTTCGCCATGTTGCTGTCCTACAACGGACTGGCGCAACGACTTCCGCTCCTGCGTCGCGCCCCCGGGCCGCTGGTCGTACTTATTGCCGGGACGCTGCTGTCCTATCTGTTTGGCCTGCCCGTGGAGACCATCGGTAGCCGCTTTCATGGCATCCCGCAGGAACTCCCTGATTTTGGGTTGCCCGATCTCTCAATCCATGACTTTGGCAAGCTGATCTCACCTGCCATCACCATTGCGCTGCTGGGTGCCATTGAATCACTGCTGTCGGCCCGCGTCGCCGACAGCCAGATCGATGACCGCCACGACCCCAACCAGGAACTCGTCGCCCAAGGCCTGGCCAACATTGTTGCGCCCCTTTTTGGCGGCTTTGCCGCCACCGGCGCCATTGCCCGCACCACCACCAACGTCAAGACCGGCGGCCGCACGCCGGTGGCCGGCATCATTCACGCCTTTGTATTGCTCGGTGTCGTCCTCATCGCCGCCCCGCTCGCCGCCTACGTACCGCTCGCCACCCTGTCCGCCATCGTCATGGTGGTCGCCATCAACATGGGTGAATGGCACCAGTTTCTCGAACTGCGCCGTTATTCGTACAACTACCGGATCATTCTGCTCGCCACCTTTCTGGTCACGGTGCTCTTCGACCTGACCATCGCCGTCGAGCTCGGCATGGTGCTGGCCAGCCTGTTCTTCATTTACCGCATGTCGGAACTGACAAAGATCGAACGCCTGCCCCTGAGCGAAGAAGCCGACGAGCCTGCTTTCCTGTACCCGGATGGCACGATGCGCGTGGCCGCATGGCAACTCTTCGGCTCACTGTTCTTCGGCGCAGTCAATAAACTGGAAGAACTACTCGACCCGCGCGAGGGTCACCCGGAAGTGGTCATCCTCGACATGACCCGCCTGATCCAGCTCGACACGACGGGCCTGGAAGGCCTGGAAAACCTGCGCGACAAACTCGGCAAGCGCGGCTGTACGCTGATCGTCTGCGGGCTCAACTCGCAGCCAGGCTCGCTGCTTTATCGTTCGGGCTTCATCGATCATCTGGGTGATGACAATATCTGCCTGGATCTCACCGAGTCCCTGAAACGCGCCTACATTCTGCTACCCAATCTGATGGGCGGCTTTGAAGAAGATTACTGAAAAAGGAAACACCATGAGCGGCTTGCCGAACTGTCCGAAATGCAACTCGGAATACACCTACGAGGACGGCACGAACTACGTCTGCCCGGAATGCGCCCATGAGTGGAGCAAGGACCCCAGCGAGAGCACGGAACAGGCCCGCGTCTGGAAAGACGCCAACGGCAACGTGCTGCAGGACGGTGACTCGGTGACGGTCATCAAGGACCTGAAGATCAAGGGCTCGTCATCGGTCGTCAAGGTCGGCACCAAGGTCAAGAACATCCGCCTGATCGATGGCGACCACGACATCGACTGCAAAATCGATGGCATCGGCGCAATGCAATTGAAATCCGAGTTCGTCAAGAAGGTTTGATCTGCCGCATGGATCGGTTGACCAGACCTCCACGGTCAACCGGAAAAAACCGCCAGAATCGAAATTTTGGGGCAGCCTGAAATCAGCGCATAACCTCGGCCGCCCAGGCTTCCACCCTCGGTCGTGAGGCGACGCACAGATTTTAGGTGATCCGACTTCTTTCACCGTTGATGCCACGTGACTGAGTTCGATGAAACAACGACGAACACGCGGCATTCAGAAATGCGAAAGGCGCCCAAAGGCGCCAATCTTAGCTTCCGCTCCGTGCCCTGATGAGCCGTTGAGACTTTCTGCCCCAAGGACAGCAATGCAGTGCGAAAGCAGTCGGTTGAGGACTCGTATTTGTAATTGACGGCTCAATTGGAAGCTATTGATAATTGTGCTTCCCCTCAGAGCATAAAATATGACTAGGAAAAACTTTTGGTCTGACCCTTACCAGACCGCTCTTGAAGCTACCGTGACAACCGTATCGGGTTCCAGTATTACTTTGTCGGAAACCATCTTCTTCGCTTTCTCTGGTGGTCAGGAAAGTGATATGGGTTCCATCGCAGGCCAGAAGGTGATATCGGCCCAAAAGAATGGATTGGACATCGTATATACCCTTCCGGATAACCATGGCCTTTTTGTTGGTCAGGCAGCGTTGGTCGAGATTGATTGGGACCGGCGATACCGACTAATGCGATTGCATTTCGCTGCTGAATTAGTGCTTGAGCTTTTTTACAAGAACCTGGTCGGGGTGAATAAGGTTGGCGCTCATATTGCACAGGACAAAGCACGTATTGATTTCGCTTGGCCTGAGAGCATATCACCACTGCTTCCACAGATTGAGGCTGCTGCCAACTCAATCATTTCTGCAAACATGCAAATCAAGACAGGCTTTGATGACGAGCCGAATGAGCGACGCTACTGGGAAATTGATGGTTTTTCTCGCATCCCTTGCGGAGGAACACATGTGCGGATAACAGGCGAAGTCGGTCCGGTAAAGTTGAAGAGGAATAACAGGGGGCGTGGCAATGAGCGAGTTGAGATTTACCTTGCCACTTGAAGGGCGGCTTCCTGTCTGAACCAGTCCGATAGGTCTTACGGTCGAATGGCTCTTCTTGGCCGACAGCGGAACCGACAGTCCCCTCATTCCCGGAGATACCCGCGCCAGCTCACTTCGGCGACTGGCTATCTGACGGTCAGGACGCCAATACACGCCTGCTACGGTCAACCGGAAAAAATGGTCAAAACTGAAATCTTCGGGATTTCTGCTTTTGCGACCCTTTACTTCCGCAAGCCGGCCACCCAGGCGTCGGCCGCCGGTCTGACAATTTCGATCCAAGGCCCTGGGTAAATGCCGATGCCGGCGATCATGATGATCAGCGCCACCAGCACCACCCATTCGCGTGGGCGCAGATCGCTCGCTTCGGCAACGGCCGGGCGGGATACCGGGCCAAAGAACGCTTTTCGATAGAGCGACAGAAAGCCCCCGGCGGCAATCGACAGCCCGAACAATGCCGCCATGCCGGCCCCCGTGTGCGTTTGCAGCGCGGCAATGATCAGCAGGAATTCACCGGGGAAGCTGCTGGTTCCCGGCATGCCTACGCCGGCCAGCCCGCAGATCAGAAAGCCGGTCGCCAGTAGCGGCATGGTCCGTGCCGCCCCGCCCAGCGCGTGAATATCGGTTGAACCGGTACGCTGGCGCATAAACTCAAGCAGGATGAAGCCGCCGCCGGTCGCCACCGAGAAACTCAGCAGCAGCGATACCGCCCCCTGCGCCGCTTGGGCGGTAAACGACGCCAGCCCGAGCACTGCCAGTCCGACATGGCAGATGCTGGCGTAAGCCAGGCCAACGCGCAGATTGGTCTGTGCCAGCATGCCGACCGCGCCGTACAGGATGGCCACCGTACCGAGTCCGGCCAGCAACCAGTGCATGTCGAGCGCCGCCTCGGGGGCCAGCGGCACGGCGAAACGGATCAAACCGAAGGCCCCCAGCTTGAGGCCAACCAGCAGCGCCGTCAGCGAGCCAGGCGCTGCCAGGGAAAACTGCGGCAGCCAGGTATGCAGCGGCACCAGCGGTACCTTGATACCGAAGCCCATCAGGAAAAGCAGAAAAACCACCGTTTGCGTCGAGCGGGGCAATGGGCTGCCAAGCAGCACCATCAGATCGAAGCTTGGCACCGACTGGCTGACCGCAAGAATTACGAAGGCGAGCAGCAACGGAATGCCACCCGCCAGCATGATCAGAAAATACCGTGCCGCCGCCCGGTCGCTGCTGTTGCTCACGCCCCAGCGGCCCAGCAGGAAATAGAGCGGCACCAGCGTCAGTTCCCAGAAAACAAAAAAGAGGACCGTATCCAGTGCGCAGAAAATACCCAGCGTCGCCATCTGCAGCAGCAACAGCAAACTGTAATGCAGGCGAGGCGCCTCCTTGACGGTATTCCAGCTAGCCACCAGAGCGCCGAGAAACAGCAGGGCCGTGGCAGGCAAAAAGAGGACGGAAATGCCATCGATACCGAGCAGGTAGTCGACATTGAGGCTGGCTATCCACCTCACCCGCTCGACCATCTGGAAACGCGCGCCCGGTGGATCATAGGCAAGCAGCACGGCAGTCGCCAGCAGCAAGGCAAGGACCATGACCAAGGCCACGATGTGGCGCGCCGCGCGGGCGGGCAACAGCCAGATGGCCACGGCACCCGCCAGCGGCGTAAACACGAGGAGGGAGAGTAGCGGCCAGCTCATCGTTCGAACCTTGCAGCCGCTGCCTGGCTGGCCGTTTCCGTCAGATACAGCCAGGGCTCGGTAAAAAAGCCGATGGCGAGCAGGGCGGACAGGGCAACACCGCAGACCAGATATTCCATGATCAGGGTCTTGTCGACATCATGTGCGCCCGCCTTGGCTTGCGACAAGAAAGCCTTCTGAAACGCCCAGAGCAGAAAGCCGGCCGCCGCCACGTTACCCAGTGCGGTCGCCACCGTGGACAACGCCCCGAACCGGTCGATGGAGGCCTCCAGCACCAGATGGGCCGCATCGAAACCCGGCGTGCCCGGCATGCCGACGATAGCCAGACCAAAAATCAGGAAGGCAATGGCCAGAAAGGGAATGCGTTCAAACAAGCCGGAGAGCTCATGCAACTCGGTCGTGCCGGTACGCCGGAAGACAAAGCCGACAATGAACCACATGCCGGTCACCGCCAGCCCGAAATTCGCCGCCAGCAGCACGGCGCCCTGAATGCCCGATTCATGCAGGCTGAACAGGCCAATGATCAGCAGACTGGTATGGCTGACCACCGCAAAGGCCAGCAGGCGGCGCAGATTGGACTGCTGGAAGGCCAGCGCGGCCGTGAAGAAGACCCCCGCCATGGCAAAGCCGACAACGTAAGGCTGCCAGTATTCGACGGCCGCCGGCGTCAGTGGCAGGACGAAACGCAGCATGCCGTAGATGCCCACCTTGACGCCAACCATCAGCGCCGGCCCGACGGCGATCAGGCCATGCTGCGCCATGTTGGGCAGCCAGCCATGCAGCGGGAAGAGCGGCGTACGTACGGCCAGTCCGTAAAAGAGCAGGTAGAAGGCCACCATCTGGAACTTGCCAACCGGGATGGTGCCCACCAGATCGAAAAGATCGAAGCTCCAGCGCCCGCCGGTTGCTTCGGCGTGCCCCCAGCCGAGCACCAGACAGCCCGCCGCGAAGAGCGCCCAGCCAAATGCCTGATACTGGACGAAACGAGCCAGCGCATGAATTTCCGCCCGTGACGATGCCCAGCGCCGAAGCAGATACACCACGGCCCACAGCTCAAGGGCGGAAAACGCCGCAAACCACGCCACATTCATCGTTACCAGCATGCCGACCAGTCCCGCTTCCGCCAGCAACAGCACGGCAAACAGTCGGCCCGGCGAGATCATGCCGCGACTCATGCCGTACAGGGTCATCAGCCAGGTGAGCAGCGCCGCAACCAGCAAAAAGATCAGACTGATGCCATCCACCGCAACGTGGTAGGCCAGTGGCTCGAAGCGCTCCGCCAGCTGCAGCGATCGCAACGTGGGGTTGATATGGCTGACCGCCACGATGCAGAGCACCAGCTCCGTTAGCGCAAAGAGCTTGCCGGCAATCACTGCGGTCGCCCGCTCATTGAAGGCATACACCAAGGCTGCGCCGAATAGCGGCAGCAACTGCAGCAGCAGCACCAGCGGCAGGTCGGCCTGCTCGTTCCAGAAGATTTCACTCAGGCCGCCGATCACAGGATCACCACGAAGGTGGCCATCACTGCCATCATCAGGTAGCGCGGCTGTTCCAGCAGATGTTCCAGCGTGCGCAGATAGGCGCCCGTCCGGTGCATCAGCTTTTCCGCCGCCCCTCCCTTGCCGCGCAACTGCAGGCGGTATTCGATGTGCTGCAGCCCATCCGAAATGCTGGCCAGCAGCCGCCCCGGCAAGCCATCAGCAAGCACCAGCGGGCGGTCGGCATGGATAGCCTTGCCCTGCCCTGGCTGGCCAATGGCATGGTCAATGAAATGTTCCTCCAGCGCCCGGACATCCCGGGCGAACGAAAGCGTGGGTTCAACGAGCAGGGTGTGCGACAGCTTGTCGAGCCAGAAGCGCTGCAGGGCAATGGTGTACAGCAGCTGATTGTTGCGCAGCCAGGCTGGCGGCGGCGGTGGCCGTTCGCGGGTAATCACTAGCCAGGACGGCGCCAGCAGGAATTGCCAGACCCGCCAGCCGGCATGCAGGCAGAGATGCACCAGCGCCAGCGTCGTCCAGCCCAGGCCGATGGCGACAAACATCAACGACACCTGGAAGACGGTGGCGAAAATGAGCGCTGATTTCACATCGGTCTGCACCAGGCCACACAGCCAGGCGTAGGTCGCCGTCAGCGCGCCGGCAATGACCAGCCCGAACATGACGTCCGGCACCTGGATCAACAGCGGTTCGAGGCGCAGCATCAGGTAGACGCCGGCATGCACCATGACCGCGCCGTAGAAGATGGCAGATGACGGGGTCGGGCCCTCCAGCGACTTGGTGATCCAGGCCGAGAATGGCAATTGTGCCGACTTGGCCAGGGCAGCGATGACGAAACCGATGACCAGCATGCGGTCATTCACGACACTGATCTGCGAAGCCTTTGACAGCGCCGTCCATTCAAACCCGCCGAGCCAGGTGGCCGCCAGGCCGAGGGCGAGCAGGAATCCGGCATCGCCGCCGCGATTGGTGACGAACGCAAACAAGGCGTTGCCGGTCGCCACCGGCCGATGCCAGGCATAGCCGATGAGCAGGAAGGACGAGACACCGCACATCTCCCAGCCAACAAAGGCAAGCAGCCCGTTACCGGCAAGCAGCACGAGCTGGATGCCGGCCAGGAAAAAACAGATGGCCATGAAAAACCGATGGAAGCCCGCCTCGCGGTGCAGGTAATTGGCGGAAAAACGGATAACCAGCCAGCCGATCAGCGCCGTCAACGTGCCGAGCGTCAGTGACAGGGGATCGAGCATGAATGAAAAACTCGCCTCCCAGTTGCCGCTGCCGAACCAGTGCCCCAGCCGCCGATGGCCGGGCGCGCCATGGGTTAGCGCCAGCCCGTCAATCGCCACCAGCAGCACCAGGCCGCCAAAGGCTGCGAGCGAGGACAACCGTGCCGTCAGTGGCTCGGCGGCATCCCCCCTGGCGCGGCCGAGCAGGACGCGTGCGCCATTGACGATAACGGCAAACAAGGGCAGCGCCGGCACCAGCCAGACCCACGCGGGCAACTGTTCGAGCAGGATCATCATGCGACACCACCGAGAATGATGGCCGGGGCCAGCGTCGCCGATTCACCGGCAAACCAGTCGGCGGAACGCGCTACCTGCGGCAACACGGACTTGCCCGACCACGGCAGCCAGCCGCGCCGCGGGCAGTAACGCGTGATCGCTGCGGTCGACGGAGATTTTGCGGCCAAAATAATCCATTCGTTGTTGATCAATTCCTGCAATGGCGGCTGTCGCTGCAGGATCGCCGTCAGTACCGCCGGTGTCTGTTCGACCACCACCAGCAAGCGCATCGGTTCGTGAATTTCGACCATCTGCCAGGGCAATCCGGTACGCAAGTCGGAATCGGCGCCTTCCATGACACCGAACAGTCCGGTGATGTTATGGGTGATTTTGGAACCACAGCCAAAACGCTCGTTATCAACGGACGAAAAATAGTATTCGAGCGCGATGCCGGCACCGACCGGTCCCGCCGCCAGCAGAATGCCTTCGACAATCCGGCCGTCGTCGTCGCTGGCCGGGTCATACGAAATCAGGAAGACCCGACGGTCGAGGAATAGTCCGCGACTCATGTCACGGCGCCCGATGAAGGCAGCGGCATTGGTGGCATGGCCAAGCTCGGGCCGTGCCTGAGAAATATCGTTGGCACGGCCGACCACATGCTGGCGGGCCTTCCAGGGCAGCGGGCGAACCGGCGCTGACGCCAGCCGGCGGCAGCGTTCGGCGGCATGTGCCCGGCAGGCTTCGCTCAACTGCGCCACCAGTTGGTCAAGCCCTAGCTGAAAGACTTCCGGCACAGCGTCAAGGTCGTACCACTCGATCCCGTCATCGCAGGTGTTGTGTTCTGCCGCGATGAACCAGCAGGTATCAGGAATGAACAAGCCGCGCCTGGCCAAGCCGATCCGTATTTCGCGGCGATTGGCCATGGCCGCGAAGATCCGGGCATTCGGTCCGCCATGCTTGCCGGAACAGGCGCCACAGTCATAGGCCGCCAGGTGCGGATTGTTCTGGCTGCCCGAGCCGTGGCCAAACATCAGCACCAGCGGCGCAAAATTGGCGGTGAGTCCGATCATGCGCAGGAAAGCTTCAACCCGATCAATCTGCTCGGCCTCGCTCAAACCAAGCTGCGGCTCGCCGGGCGTCGCGGTCGTCATCTGCGCCGCAGTCAGGCCAAGCCGGGTCGGCACCCGTCCGTCATATTGCTCGCGCCAGCGCCGTGCTGTCTCGCCAAACCAGGCCGGCGCCACCGTCACGGCAGCCAGCGAGGCCAGCGCGGGCAAGGCCCCCAGTGCTGTCAGCAAGGGGCCGGCCACGGACCGCCGACGGGTGGCCTGATAAAACTCCTCGCGCCAGCGCAGGCGGCCTTCCCGGCGCGCGGCGCGCCTGCCTTGCCGGGCTTCCATCCCGACTTCGGGCAATTCGCGCACCAGTTGCGTCGGCTGCACGACCACCGGACAGAGCGCGGACATCTCCGTCTCATCCAGCCCCTGCCAGTAGATGGGCACGCCAAAAAATCCGGCGGCGCCGTAGGTGGCGATGGTCGGTGCAATTTCCTCCAGATGCCGGCGGGTGCCCTCTTCGCGATCGTCCATGCACATGACAACCTGCGCCGATGGCTGGGCCGGTGCCGATTGACGCGGATGGTTGGCGGTCAACGCCGAGAACAACTGCTCCCGGTAATGACGCTCATAGGCGAGCAGCCAGATCTGGCCACGCGCCATTGGAGACAGGCTGCCCGCGCAGTCACGCAGGATATTAAGGTCATCCGCACCTAGCGTCTCGACATCCGCCAGGGTCATGCCCAGTTGCCAGCTCAGAGCTGCAAGTTGCCAGGCGTTACCGTTGGCATCACTGCCCGCCATCAGCGGTGCGATCTCTTCGGCCAGACGATGCCAGTCGCCGGCATCGACATGGCTGCCGCGGGCCAGATCGACCAGATGGGCGGCCCGGTGCTGCAATTCTTCCGGCAACCAGGGCTGGTGCAAGGCGTCGCGAACCAGAAACTCATCCGGCCGCGCCGAGAAATGTCCACCCAGCTCATTCAGGGTCATCGGGCCGCCGCTCAGGCGACGCAAAAGGTCATCGGTGAGCAGGCGCTCCAGCAAAACGCGCACGGTCAGGTAGTCCACCATGGCCACCGGCGTGCCGTCGCCGCGCTCCGGATTGCGGTCGCGCCACAGGAACATGCCGGACCAGCCGGGCAACTCCATGCTCAGACGCTCCAGATAGCCATACCACTGGCTTTCATCAGGCAGCAGCCCGGGCAGCTCTTCGAGCAGCACATCGACCGGGTTGTTGGGCATGTGGAGGATTTCATCGCGCACATTCGGCAACTCGTCCATTTCCCAGGCCATATCGAAGCCGGCGCTGGCTCGCCAGGCGGCAAAGAAGCCTTGCCCCTGCGCCGGATTTCGCCAGGCAGCAACGCCAAGGTCGAGATGCGCCGCCAGATGGCGCTGCAGGATGCTGCGCACATTTTCCAGCACATCCTCCCCGCTGAGGTATTCGAGCAAGCTGCGCCAGGTCCAGCCCCGGCCGACCCGAGCCCGCAACTCGTCCCAGCGGGTGCGTGCCTGCTGCTGCCAGGTCCCGGCCTGGGCCGCCTCACGCGGTACAGCCGTAGCGGCGATTCCCGCGGTCAACCGGAAAAAATGGCGAAAAATCAAATTTTTGGCGAGGTCGGTTTCACGGAGCAGCCAGCTCTGGCGATGAACCTCCGGCACATCCATACCGACCATCAGGCTGGCCAGCAAAATATCGCGCCGGGTCAGAGTGCGCAGCAGCGGTACGTCAAGGTCGGCGACAGCATAGTCGTCCAACGCGGCGGACAAGTCATCGGCGCTGATTCGCCCGGCGGCCAGACAGTCGCGAAATTTCGCCTCCGGCCAGTGGGCTGCTGCCCCGTTCAGCGCCTGAGCCGCCGCCAGCGCTTCGGTAAAGGGTAGATGCTGGAAACCGTGCAGGGTATTGTGATGGACGAAATCCCTTATCGGTGCCTGCGCCGGCAGTACATGCGTCAGGTGCTCGACCCAGTAGGCCAGGCGTTCGCGGATGGGTAGTTCGTGCTCGGCGCTCATCCTACGCTCCGAACAATCCGGCCACCCGGCCTACGCTGCCGGCCACCAAATCAAGCAAAGGCGCCGGCCAGACACCCAGCACCACAATACCGGTGGCCAGCAAGCCGGCCGCCACCGCTTCGGTCCGGGTCATATCCGGCAAGTCCATACGCGGCCCCTTCAGGCACAGGCGCCCGATGACCCGCAAACTGTAGGCGGCGCCGATCAGCAGGGCCAGGCCGAGCAGAATCACCCAGGCGCCCCAGCGCGCATAGCCGCCAATCAGGACATGCAATTCGGCTATGAACCCGGCGCTGCCGGGCAGGCCAAGCGCCGCCAGAAAACCGAAGGCCACGAAGAAAGCGAAACGCGGCGCCTTGCCCGTGAGCGATCCATAATCCGCCAGATCGCGACTATGCGTGCGCTGATAAAGCAGCCCGACGACCAGAAACAGCGTGCCGGCCGTCAGCCCATGCGCCACCATCTGGACGACGGCGCCGGTCAGCCCGGTCACGTTCAGCGTGGCAATGCCGAGCAGCACAATCCCCATGTGCGAAATCGACGAGTAGGCGACCATCGCCTTCAAATCCTGCTGACGCCAGGCCAGAATCCCGCCGTAAAGCAGGCTGACGAAGGCCAGGATGGCCAACCAGTCCTGGGTTGCCAGCAAAGCGGCCGGCAATGTCTCGGCCGCCCGAATCAGGCCATAGGCACCCATCTTGAGCAGGACACCGGAGAGCAGGATGGACACCGGGCTGGGCGCCTCGACGTGGGCCAGCGGTAGCCAGCCATGCAACGGAACCACCGGCATCTTGACACCGAAGCCGATGAACAGGCCGGCGAAGATCAGCAGTTGCGTATTCAGCGGCAAACCACGGCCGCCTTCCGCCATGTCGGCCATCGCAAAACTGTGGCCCGGCGCCGCGTCATAGAGAAAGAGCAGCGCGACCAGCATGAAGACCGAACCACCCAATGTATACAGGAAGAAATTCAGCGCCGCCCGCTGCCGATTCTGTCCGCCCAACCGGTCGATGAGGAAGAACAACGGCAGCAGTGTGGCTTCCCAGAACACATAGAACAACGACCAGTCGCGAGCCGTAAACACGCCGAACATGGCCGATTCCAGCAGCAGGACCAGCACGAAATAAAGACGCGCCCCGACTTCCATGCGGCGCGACATCAGCACGGCTATCAGCGACAGCAAGGCCGTCAACAGCACCATGGCCAGTGAAATGCCATCGACACCCAGCGCAAAATAGGAACCGAGGCGAATATTCCAGGCCCGACTTTCAAACATCTGCACGGCGGCGCCAGCCGGCTCGAACTGGTTGGCCAGCCACAGCGCATAGCCTAGCGCTGCGACCGAAAAAATCATGGCGACCTGCCACAAATGCAGGCCTCGGCGTACCGGTAGCACCGCCAGCAGGGCAGCCCCCACGACCGGCAGAAAAACCAGCACCTTCAGCACGTTCCGGCCCCGCCCGCCATCCGTATTGAATTCATAATTATCATGTCGCGATTATGCCAGCGGCCCGCCCCTTCAGGAGCAGCACGGCCAAGACTTCGTCACAATGCCCAAGCCCGCGGACAGGTTTGACACGACCTGCCCGCTTGGTTAAATTGGATGTTTCCCCCCAACCCATCAAAATTAGGAGCTCCCCATGGCCGTTCTCGTTGGCAAGCAAGCCCCGGACTTCACCGCCACCGCCGTTTATGGCAACAACGAAATCAAGGAACTGAAACTGTCCCAATTCAAGGGCAAGCCGGTCGTCCTGTTTTTCTACCCGCTCGACTTCACCTTTGTCTGCCCGTCGGAACTGATCGCCTTTGATCATCGCCTGGAAGAGTTCAAGCAGCGTGGCGTAGAAGTGATTGGCGTGTCCATCGACTCCCAGTTCACGCACCTTGCCTGGAAGAACACCGCAGTCAAGGACGGCGGCATCGGCCAGGTTGGCTATCCGCTGGTGGCCGACGTCAAGCATGACATCTGCCGCGCCTACGACGTTGAACTCGAAGCGGCCGGTGTGGCGCTGCGTGGCTCCTTCCTGATCGACAAGACCGGCGTGGTCATGCATCAGGTCGTCAACATGTTGCCGCTCGGCCGCAATATCGACGAAATGCTGCGCATGGTCGATGCCCTGCAATTCTTCGAAGAGCATGGCGAAGTCTGCCCCGCAGGCTGGAACAAGGGCAAGCCCGGCATGGTGGCTTCGACGGAAGGCGTCGCTGCCTATCTGGCCAAAAACGCCAAAAAACTGTAATCCCGCGTTCCCCGATTAGCGGGCAAATAAATAAAAACCTCATGCTTTTCAAGCTGAGGTTTTTTTTATTGTTATTTAATCAAATATCAGGATAAAATTTGACGAATTTGTAATTTCAGCAGGGACATAAAAATGGCCGACACCGAATACCTCAGCACCAGGCAAGCCGCTCTCCGCTTGGGCGTTTCCCTTGGCACCGTTCAGAACATGGTGGAAAGCGGGGCGCTCGAGGCGTGGAAGACTGCAGGCGGACATCGCCGCATTCCCGCCACATCGGTTGATGCTTTGCTGGCACGACGCCGCAACCTGACGCCCAGCGCCCTGGAGTCCGGCGGACAACTCGACATCCTGATCGCCGAAGACGACTCGACGCTGCAAATGCTCTACCAGATGACCATCGAAAGCTGGAATCTGCCCATCAAGCTGCGCATTGTCGCCAACGGGTTCGATGGCCTGTTGCAAGTGGGTCAGCGCCAGCCCGACATCCTGATCGCCGACTTGATGATGCCCGGCATGGATGGTTTCGAGATGATTCGCCGCCTGCGCGCCAATGCCGATCTGGCCCGCATGGACATCATCGTGGTCAGTGCCATCGACCGTGAAGAAGTGATCAAGCGCGGACTCCCTTCGGACATTACCATTTTTGGCAAGCCCATCCCCTTCCACGAAATCAAGGGCTTCCTGCTCGGTCGCCTGGCTGCTCGTCAACGCGTCGGATAGCGTTAGCGGCCAGCAAGGCCCGGAAACCCCGGGAAGGCAGCACATGGGCGCGTCGTCGCCTCACCGCAGGGCAGAAGAATGATTCAGGAGGTGTGCCATGGGATTTTTCGGAAACAGCGCTTCCCTCGCAAAAATCGACGGTGACCTCGCTGCCGTGGCCGAGGGCAGTGCAGACCTCTCCTACCAGGTGGGCACCACGGGAAGCGACGCGCCGGGACGTATTTCAAGCAATATCAACCGTTTTTTCGCCCGGGTGCGCGGTCTCATTTCGCATGCGCGCGAGCGTAGTGTCAGCATTGCCGCCGACGCCGCCCGGATGAATTACCTGGTTCAGCAAACCGATGCTGCCGTCCAGCGGCAAGAAGCCCTTGCTGCCACCGTCTTCGAATCCAGCAATCGCGTCAATCAGGCGGTGAGCGACGTTGCGAGGAATTCCGATGCCATCGAGGCATCGACCAGAAACAATCTCGATCTGGCCCAGCGTTCACTGGATCAAATGGAAACCGTGGCCTCAACGATGCGCTCGACCAATGCCCACATTGAGCATTTCTCGTCGACGGTCAGCGAACTGCACAGCAGTTCGATGAAGATCAACGAGATCGTGTCGCTGATCAATGACATCTCCGACCAGACCAATCTGCTGGCGCTCAATGCCGCCATCGAGGCAGCACGGGCAGGCGAGGCAGGGCGAGGCTTTGCCGTGGTGGCCGACGAGGTGCGCAAGTTGGCTGAAAAGGTCAAGACCGCCACCCAGGTCATTGGCCAGAACACCCAGTCGATGATCAATCTGGTGTCAGACACGTCGACAAAAACACAAACCATCGTCGGCGAAGTGACGCGGGCCAATGGCTACATCGAAACCTCGGCGGCGGACTTGACCACGATGGTCGGCGACTTCAAGCAGACGACCGAACAGCTCTCCACCATTTCGGTCGCCATTTGCAACCTGCGCGAGAGCAACCAGGCCATTCACCACGAAGTCGAAGAAATCCGTGATCACTCCCGAGACATCTCCGGGCGCATGAAGCAATGTATCGACAGCGCCAAGACCCTGCGCGAATCGACTGAAGACCTGCAATGCACGCTGGCCGACTTCCGCACCGGCAACAGCATGTTCGACACGCTGCATGACAAATGCGCCGGGTTCCGCGACAACGTTGTTGCCGTGCTGCAAAAACTGGCGGACCGTGGCGTCAATGTTTTCGACCAGGCTTACAAGGAAATTCCAGGCTCCAACCCCAAGCGTTACACGACCGCCTACGACAGCCAGTGCGATGCCGAACTGACGCGACTATATGACGACCTGCTACACGATGTTGCCGGACTGACCTACTCCCTGTGCGTCGATACCAATGGCTATGCCCCAGCCCATAATGGCGTCTTTTCCAACCCGCCCAGCGGGGACCCCGAGGTTGACCTGAGCAAATGCCGGCACAAGCGTATCTTCAACGACCCGGTCGGCATGAAGCTGGCCAAGAACCAGAAGCCATCGCTGTTCCAGACCTACGTCCGCGACACTGGCGAGATTCTCAATGACCTGTCGATGCCGATCATGATTGGCGGGCGCCACTGGGGAGCCGTGCGGATCGGATTCAAGACCGACCTGGTGATGTAGGCACCTTGTCCGCTGGCAGCGGCCATTGTCGCGGTCAACCGGAAAAAAATCGCAAAATTGAAAAGGGCGCTTGATGGCGCCCTTTTCTTTTTCCTCAACTGTTGTAGACGATCTCGACGTTTTCTCGCGCCAGCCAGCCATAAAGCGCATCCAGCAAGGCATCGTCGAGCCGCACGCGCAAGGCGTCACCGACCACCAGCTCGCACTCTGCGTCAGCGCTCCGGTACTGAATGCGGACAACAGCCGGCCCTGGCGCAAACGGCGTGAGCAGGGATTTCAGCTTGCGGGCATCCGAGTTGCCGTTCATTTTCAGCAACAGATGTCGCGCAAATCGGGCGCGCGCTTCACCCAGCGTCATCAGCTTGTCGGCCACCACGCGATTGCCCCCGGAAAAATCGTCGTAGCTGACCTTGCCTTCGATTACCAGCACCTCGTCGGTCACAATCTTGGCGCGCTCGGCCTCGTAAAGTTCGTTGAACACCGAGACCTCGACCATCCCGGTGCCATCGTCCAGCTGCACGAAAAGCATCTTGCCGCGCCGCGTCATCTGGGTCCGCACGCCGACCACCAGACCCGCCAAAACCGTCATCTCCTTGGCTGGCTCCAGACGATTCAGCGGACGCTTCACAAAGCGTGACATCTCTTTTTTGCAGGTGTTGTACGGATGACCCGAGAAGAAGAAACCAAGCGCCATCTTCTCTTCCATCAGCTTGGTCTTTTCATCCCACGGGCGGACGTTGACGTATTCCGGCGCATGATCGTCCGCCACATCGCCAATATCGAAGAGGCTGGTCTGCATGGCATTGCGTTCGGCCTGCTCGGCAAAATCCATCGCCACGCCGACGGTCGCCAGCAGTTTGCAGCGATCGGCATCCTGGGTGCCGGCGATCACCGGCGCGATGCAGTCGAAGGCCCCCGCCTTGATCAGCGCTTCCGTCGTACGGCGATTGACCATGCGCTTGTCACAGCGCATGCAGAAGTCGAACAAGTCCTTGAACGGACCATCCTTCTCCCGCGCTTTCAGGATCACGTTGACCGCCTGTTCACCGGTGCCCTTCACCGCCCCCAGGCCGTAACGGATGGTGCTGCGGTCGACCGGCTCAAAACGATAATTCGAGACATTGACGTCCGGCCCGAGCACCTTGACCTTGTTGGCGATGGTGTCTTCGTAAAAGATCTTCACCGAGTCGGTGTTGTCGAGATCGGACGACATCGTCGCCGCCATGAAGGCCGCGCAGTGATGCGCCTTGAGCCAGGCGGTGTGATAGGTGACAACGGCGTAGGCAGCGGTGTGCGACTTGTTGAAGCCGTACTCGGCGAACTTGGTCATCAGGTCGAACAACTGCTCGGCCAGCGCCGGGTCATAACCCTTCTTGGCCGCGCCTTCGGCAATCGTCGCCCGGTGCTTGGCCATTTCCTCGGGCTTCTTCTTACCCATCGCCCGGCGCAGCATGTCGGCGCCACCCAGCGTATAGCCGCCGATGATCTGCGAGATCTGCATCACCTGTTCCTGGTACACGATGACGCCGTAGGTCGGCGACAGACATGCCGTCAGGTCGGGGTGGAAGTAGTCGATCTTCTGCTGACCCTTCTTGCGCAGGATGAAGTCATCCACCATCCCGGAACCCAGCGGGCCGGGGCGATAGAGCGCCAGCACAGCGATGATGTCTTCGAAGCGGTCGGGGGCCAGCTTCTTGAGCAGCTTCTTCATGCCCTCCGATTCAACCTGAAAGATCGCCGTCGTATTGGCGTCCTTCAGGATCTGGTAGGCAGCGGGGTCGGTGAAGCCGAGCGACATCAGGTCGAGCTTTTCGCCGGTCATGCGGCGGATGTACTCGACGGCCAGCTCGATAATGGTCAGATTTCGCAGACCCAGGAAGTCGAACTTGACCAGGCCGACTTTCTCGACGTCGTCCTTGTCGAACTGCGACACTGTTGAAGCATCGCTGCCGGTCGCCTGATAGATGGGGCAGAAATCGGTGATCTTGCCCGGCGCGATGAGCACGCCACCAGCGTGCATGCCAACATTACGCGTCAGGTCTTCAAGGCGGCTGGCCAGGTCGAACAATTCGCGGATGGTTTCACCATCGCCGTCGCCTTCCATCATTTCCTTGAGCTGCGGCTCTTGCTCCAGCGCCTCGGCCAGCGATACCGGCTTGTTCTGAACAATCGGGATCAGCTTCGAAATACGGTCGCACATCGAGTACGGCATGCCGAACACGCGGCCCACATCGCGGATCACCGCCTTCGACGACATTGTGCCGAAGGTGGCAATCTGGCTGACCGCGTCGGCGCCATAGTGCTGACGAACGTATTCGATGACGCGCCAGCGATTATCCTGGCAGAAGTCGATATCGAAGTCGGGCATCGACACCCGTTCCGGGTTGAGGAAGCGCTCGAACAGCAGGGCGTAAGCCAGCGGATCGAGGTCGGTAATGCGCAGGCTGTAGGCAACCAGCGAACCAGCGCCGGAACCCCGGCCCGGCCCGACCGGCACGCCGTTGTTCTTGGCCCAGTTGATGAAGTCGGCCACGATCAGGAAATAGCCAGGGAAGCCCATCTGCAAGATGGTCTTGCATTCGAAAACCAGCCGGTCATCGTATTCCGGCCGGCGTTTCTGACGCTCCTCCGGATCGGGATAAAGCTCCGCCAGCCGGACTTCCAGCCCCTTCTCCGCTTCATCAACCAGATATTCGTCAATGGTCATGCCCGGCGGAATCGGGAAATCGGGCAGGAAGTTCTTGCCCAGCGTCATCTCGATATTGCAGCGCTTGGCGATTTCCAGCGTGTTTTCCAGTGCTTCCGGCAGATCGGCAAACGCCTCGAGCATTTCCGCCTGCGTCTTGAAATACTGTTCCTTGGTGTAACTCTTCGGGCGCCGACTGTCTCCCAGCACATAGCCCTCGGCGATGCAGACGCGGGCTTCGTGCGCCTGAAAGTCGTCCGGATTCATGAACTGGATCGGATGCGTGGCCACCAGTGGCAGCGCAAGCTCACCGGCCAGATCGGCCGTCTGCTGAACGATGGCCTCCTGCTGCGGCTGGCCATAGCGTTGCACTTCAAGATAGAACGCCCCCGGGAAAATAACCTCCCAAGCCTTGGCACGCTCGCCGGCCAGATCAAAATTGCCGTTCAGCAAAGCCTCGCCGACATCGCCCAGATGCGCGCCGGACAGGGCGATCAGACCATCGCAGCCCAGTTCGCCAAACCATTCGCGGCGAATTTCAGCCCGGTCGCGCCGGCCCTCGACCAGATAAGCCTTGCTCAGCAACTCGCACAATTGCTGGTAGCCGACACGATTGCGTGCCAGCAACAGCAGGCGATAGGCGTCGTCCGGCGAATCCGGGTTGGTGATCCACACGTCCGCCCCGGCAATCGGTTTGACGCCTTTGCCACGCGCCCCGGTGTAAAACTTGACCAGCCCGAACAGGTTACCCAGATCGGTCACCGCCATCGCCGGCATGCCATCGCCCGCCGCGCGCTTGACAGCGTCGCCAATGCGGACGATGCCGTCGGTGACGGAGTATTCGGAATGGAGGCGGAGGTGGACGTAGCGCGGGGAGTTCATGGGCGACATTTTACCGCGGGCAACGCGGCCCGATTATGTTTACCTGAGCCAAGCGGGGACTCTCGCGTGAAACCGGGCTACCCGGATTTATCTGGAAATTGCCGCGTGGTGGCGCCCATTGCTGTGCCATTGGACCGCCCGGAAAAACCCTATATCATCCCGCTGACAAATAACAATATTGCAGTCCCCACAGAAAAGAGAACCCCGCATGAGCGCTGCCTCGTCACGCCTGTCGTTACGGCTCAAATTCAATCTGGTTCTGGTGGCGGTGTTCCTGCTGAGTCTTGGCGGAGCCGCCCTGTACTACAGCTACTACCTCGAAAAGGTCACTATCGAGGACGTTCGCCAGAACTCCCTGGTCATGATGGAAACAGCCCTGGCCATCCGCGCTTACACCACCGACGAGATCAAGCCACATCTGGACCCGATGAACGCAGAACGTTTCCTGCCGCAGACCGTACCTGCCTACGCCGCGACCGAAACCCTGCGCCGCCTGCATGATCGTTTTCCGGGCTACGAATACAAGGAATCGGTTCTCAACCCCACCAACCACAACCACTTGGCCGACGAATGGGAGCGGACACTGATAGAGCGCTTCCGCAGCGGGCGTGAAACACAGGAAATCACCGGACTTCACGGTGAAGACTTCAATCAGAGCGTCTTCGTCGCCCGCCCGATCATCATCAAACAGGCTCAGTGCCTCGCCTGCCATAGCACGCCGGAAGCGGCGCCCGCTTCGATGCGCACGATCTATGGCGACCAGAACGGGTTTGGCTGGCAGATGGGCGACATCATCGGCATGCAGATCGTCAAACTCCCCATTCTCTACGCCATTGAACGTTCGCGCCAGACCTTCAATCGTTTTATGGGCTCGCTGACCATCACCTTTGCGCTGACTTTCCTGGCCCTCAACCTGACCCTTTCCCGGCTGGTCATCGAACCCATCGCGCGGGTCAATGCCAAGCTTGAAGAGCTGGCGACGACCGATTTCCTGACCGACCTCGTCAACCGCCGCCGCTTCTTCGAACATCTGGAGGCCGCGCTTGCCGACAGCCGCATCCGGCAACTGAATGTCTCGGTGATCATCTTCGACATCGACTTTTTCAAGCGCATCAACGACACCTTCGGCCATGACAGCGGCGACGTCGTCCTCAAGCATACTGCCCTGCGCGTCCGCGAACTCCTGCGCAGCTCCGACTGCGCTGCCCGCTTCGGCGGCGAGGAATTCATCATCCTGCTCCGCGAAACGCCGATCGATGCTGCGCTGGCCATCGCCGAAGCGGTACGCGCCAAAATCGCGGATGCCCCCTTCGATCAGGTCGGCCCGGTCAGCGCCAGCTTCGGCGTCGCCGCCTGGAATGGTCACGAAGACGCCCGCGCGCTGGTCAATCGTGCCGACCGCGCCCTCTACGTCGCCAAGGAGACCGGCCGCAACAAGGTGGTCCGTGCCGAAGATCTTCCGGCTGATCGCATCCGGGCCTGAGTCTCCGGTACCTGAACCGTGATTGCGTCGGGATCGGTTAATTCGTCAGGGCGTCCGCTGGCAAACAAGACCCAAAGGCGCTGACCACATCGGCGCCATTTTGCTTTTTGATGGTTTTTCCCGGTTGACCGTAGCCATCTCGATGACGTGACCAAACACGGGCGTTCGCTGCACAGCAATCATTTTCCGCCCGCCATAAGCCGGACCAAGCCCCGCCGCAGCGAGGCCTTGCGCCCCCCCTACCGATATGCGCGGCGGCGACTCGCTGCCAGGCCCAGGAAAGCCAACCCGAACAAGGCCCAGCTCGATGGTTCCGGCAGCGCGGCCACGGCCAATTGCGCCATCACGGCATGCCCGGCGGTGGTGGGATGGATGCCATCCCAGAAGAAATACTGATCAGCACTGTTGGCGATGCAGTTCGGGCTGGCCAACTGATCAGCGCAGGCATCGGTGACATTGCTGAGACCAAATGCAGCGGGATTGGCGACGATGTCACGCAGTCCGTTGAAAGCATCGAACAGCACGATGTCATCCAGGATACTACCCGGCAGGTAGGTATTCAGCGCGCCATACATTGCCTGGTTCATGCCATCCACGATCATGCTGGCACCTGCCGAGGCGCCCGGCCCCATTGCCGTGACTGCCGGCACCTGCCCCAGATCGGTGATATTCCAGAGCAGGAAGTGCTCGGCCCCCAGGCTGGCCAGCGTGCCCAGCATGCCAACAATGCCCTGAACATAGTTGGTCACCGCCGCGTTTGCTTCCTGCACCATGCCTGCCGCATACAAACCCAGCACATCGCGCGCATCGTTGCCGCCGCCTTCGATGACATAAAGCGTATTGGCATTGACTGCATTGCCGCTCAAATACAGGCCCATCTGTGACACCAGGCTTGGCACGAGTCCATCGACACCAACGCGGGCGCCACCATAGGCGTAATTGTTGCCGCCGGCCAGTGACGGGGCCAGGCTCATGCCCAGGCTACTGGCAAAATATTCGGTCCATACCGGTCCGTTAGAATAAGTGCCGGAGGCATAGGGCAGGGTTGCCACCTGCGGTCCGACGAACGGCGCGGGTTCGCGGGCACCGCTGGCAAACAGGTCGGCCAGGATGGCGTTGTTGCCGCTGTCGGCCAGGCTGTCGCCGAAAACCACCAGATTGCTGTAGGGCAGGGCCGAAGCGGTGCCGGACCAAAAGAAAGCAGTTACCACGGATAAAATCGCGAGGCTGCGCGGCAATTTCTTTAACATTTTTAACACTCCATGGGTCGTTGAGGCGGACGAATATCCAGCACCATTGTCTGTCCGCCACCCTGCGCATCCTACAATAAGTCCGCTGTCATGGCGCCAGATGAATGTCACAATTTCGTGACCATCCAGCCAGCGCATCTGGTCCGCCAAGCCAAGCTGCGCTACGCTGCTGGTTTCAAAAACAATATGGAGACAAGCATGAACACCACTACCGACGCCCCTCTCGTCGTCCGCCAGGATCGCCCCGATGGCCTGACCACGCTCACCCTGAACCGCCCGAATCAGTTCAATTCGCTGTCGAAAGACATGCTGTCGGCGCTGCAGGCCGAGCTGGATGCCATTGCCGCCTCGGAAAAAGTGCGCGTCGTTATCATCGCCGGTGCCGGCAAGGCCTTCTGCGCCGGCCACGACCTCAAGGAAATGCGCGGCAACCACAGCCAGGAATTCATGCAGGCCCTGTTCAAGCAGTGTGGCGAGTTGATGCTCAGCATCACCCGCATGCCGCAACCGGTGATCGCCCGCGTGCATGGCATTGCAACGGCAGCCGGCTGCCAGCTGGTGTCGATGTGCGATCTGGCGGTAGCAGCCGATGTCGCCAGATTTGCCGTCTCCGGCATCAATGTCGGGCTTTTCTGCTCGACACCGGCGGTTGGTCTGGCCCGCAACCTTGGGCGCAAGGCAGCGCTGGAAATGCTGCTCACCGGCGAGTTCATTGACGCCATGGAAGCCCGCGCCAAGGGGCTGGTCAATCGCGTCGTCCCGGCCGACGCACTGGATGCGGAAATTGAACGGCTCGCCAGCAATATCCTCGGCAAAAGCGCCGTTGCCATTCGCATGGGCAAGGGCATGTTCTACAAGCAGCTGGAAATGGGTCTGAGCGATGCTTACGCGTATGCCGGCGAGGTGATGGCCTGCAACATGATGAGTGATGACGCCGGTGAAGGGATTGATGCCTTCATGCAGAAACGCAAGCCGGAATACAAAAATCACTAAAGCCGTTGGCTCAAGATGCCGCTCAATAGAGAAACATGCCGAATTGAAGGCGGCAATGAAAGCGCTACGTACGCCGATGATGGATGGCGGTGCCTCGGTTCAGGCTGAATCGGCACCCCTCGGTCCTAGCCCGCAGCATTAGCGGGTTAGAATTCGGCCTCATGCGGCTTCCCACCCAACATCTCGCGTTAGCGCTGTTCATTGTTGCCTTGATTGCTGCTTACGTACGCGCTCCGGCCGTCGGCAGCACCGATTTTTCAGCACCGCCGGATGCCGTCGCCTCAACCTTGCCCGCGCAATTTGCCAGTGAAATGCTGCCGGACGCTGAAGGTACTGCAAGCCACCCCAATCTGGCCGAATTACCGGATGGTCGCATTGCCGCTGCGTGGCTCAGCCGCCAAAACGACGAGCACGTCATCAGCTTCAGCATCCTTGACCGGGATGGCTGGCGGGCGCCGGTCACGATTGCCAACCGCGAAAGTACAGCGGGCGGCGCCGTCGCCTATGTCAGCCAGATCGGCCAGCCGGTTCTCTACGCCGAAGGCACCTGGCTGCATCTGTGGTACGTCAGCAGCACGCTGGGGCCATCGATCAATCACAGCGTCTCTACCGATGGCGGCAAGAGCTGGGCCAAAGCGACACGCTTGCAGACCTCGCCGTTCGCCAACTTCGGCGGTGACGTTCGCTCGCCGCCGATTGCCTTGGCCGATGGCGGCCTGGGGCTGCCGATCAGCCGCAATTTCATCGGGCATGGCGGTGACTGGCTAAGACTGGCGGCAACCGGGCAAATCCTGGGCAAAGTTCGCCTGCCGGGCACCCAGGGCAGCTTGCAACCCACCGTCGTCGCCTTCGACGAAACGCATGCGCTGGCCTTGCTACGCGATGCAGGCAGCCCATCAGGCGTCATCCGCAGCGCGGCGACAGCCGATGGGGGGCAAGTTTGGCAGGAGGGGGCGCTATCCATCCCCAATCCGAATGCTGCCATTGCCTTGCTTCGCCTGCAGAGTGGCCGACTGTTGCTGGCGGGCAACCCGGCTGCCGGAACGCAATCGCTGGCGCTCTGGATTTCCGCCGATGATGGCAAAAGCTGGCAGGCCAAACGAGCTATCGAATCCGCCCCCGATGGCGGCGCCGAATTTACCAACCCGGCACTGTTGCTCGGTCGTGATGGCCGCATTCACCTTGCCTATGACTGGCGCCGGCAGGGCATCAAGCATGCGGTCTTCAGCGAAGCATGGCTGGACGGCGAAGTGCCATGAACATGCTGGCTGCTTACGGCCTGCTTGCCCACGGACTGATTGTCGGTGCTGTGGCCACCCTCCTGCCGCTCGGCGAACAGCGCACCCGCGTTGCGCTGGCGGCCACGACGCTGGCCCTGATTGTCGGCATTGCACCGGCCATGCACGCTTTCTTCGGCGCACCTTCGCTAACGCTGCTGGCTTTGGCCGTGCTCCAGCTCGCCGACAAGACACCATCGCCGCTGAGCTACCGTCCAGCGCTCGGCCTGCTGATCGTTGCCGTACCGTTCTATGCGACCTCTCTCGGTCTGGGATCGTTCGACCCATATTCGCTCGGCTATCAACCTGCGATACTGCTGGCGGCGCTGATCCCGGTCGGCCTGACCTTGTGGTGGAAGCGGCTGGATCGCTGGCTGATCATTCTCGCAGCCGACCTCGCGGGCTACGCCAGCGGCGTTTTTGCCAACCTGTGGGATGTGCTGCTCGATCCCCTGCTTATGCTGGCCGCACTCATCATTGTCGGACGGCAAGTCACAATCCGACTATTGGCCAGGAAAGCCCGACAACCCGGCTGACTGAAAAAAAGGGGGCCAGAGCCCCCGTTCGTCTGATCCAAAAGTCCGGATCAGAGCACCTGTTTCCGGCGGCGAGCCACAGCACCGAGAACACCCAGACCGGCCAACAGCATGGCGTAGGTTTCCGGCTCGGGAACCGGTGCAGTCAGCACGATCAGGCGCGAACGCGCCAAGGCATCGGAAACGATGCCATCCTGCTCCTGTTCGGCCACCAGATAGATGGCTCCCTTTTCATCGATGGTCACGCCTTCGATCGCATTGTGCGCTACGACATAAGACAACTCGGGGATAGCAGCCAGATCGAGGCTGCTCTTGATCACACCAGCACGACTCACCTCAAGCAACTTGTGCGAATCCAGGCTCAAGACCAGCAGATTGTCCGCGGCATTGCTACCGACCAGCGTCCCCACGCCCGACAGCGTCTGCACGTCCGACAAGCTGGCCAGCCCCATCAGGGCGGGATCAAACAGGTTTTGCATCGTAGACGCGCCGCCACCATTGGGCGATGCACCATCCTTCGGCAAGCTGGCCGGCAAGCCGCCGGTCGCAAGGGCAAAGGTCAGGCTTCCAGCCTGAATATTTTCCGGCGAAACCTGCTTGATGGTCACGAAACTGCCACCATTCCGGGCATCGTAGCTAATGCCTTCCATGCCGTTGTTACCGACGGCTGTGTTGCTTAGGGACACGAAGCTGGAAGCCAGCGTGGCGGACCCATTGGCCACATAGCTGAACTGGTAGGCGTCCTGCAAACGCTCTTCGCCAACGACCAGCACGCCGTTGCCCGTATATGTCAGGCCTTCAGTATCGTGCTTGGTACTGCCGGTGCCGGTCCAGTCGAAGTTCATGTAGCCCAAGGTCTGGCCGGTCTTGGAAATTTCGATGACGCCGGTACCTTCGTCACCGACGAAAAAGAGCGTGCCACGGTCCGGTGCGTAGGTGACGGCCGACGCCTCCAGACCAGAAATGCCCCCACGCGTACCGTTCAGCACATCCAGCGAATAGATGCCATTCACCGAGTAGTTGGCAAGATTCAGTGAATCCGCTGCGTGGGCGGAAAAACTGCCGGCCGCGGCCAGGGCGAGGATCAGGTGGTTGAGTGTCATGACTTATCCTTTCCGTGCTCAACGCTGACGCTTGCGGGCGACCGCAGCGATGATGCCCAGGCCGGCCAGCAGCATGGCATAGCTTTCGGGTTCGGGAACGGCGGCGACGCTGCCCGGCGAGCCAATTTCGACCGGGTTGTTGGCCGCGGCGAAGGCGCCATTGATGCCGACGGCGCTGAGCTTGGAAACGGCAGAATTATTGAGGCCGACCGCATTGTCAAACGTATGGAAAGGCGAAGCTGATTCCGATGCACCAAAAGTCACGTTGGCTTGCAAGGCACCGGCCGCATTGTAAATATTGACGGCGTCCCCCCCTGAACTCAGACCAACACCTGCGCCGCTGTACGTACCAATCGTCAGGTTTGCCGGAGCCTTGGCACCAAACCAGTTGCTCTTGAACGCATCCGCTGTGGCTGCATTACCCTCAACAAAAATCACCGACTGACCAGCAGCGATGCTGGCAATTCCGTTGAGCGCCACGGCTGACGCAAACGAATTGGAGTTGTCATCCACCTTCCAGCCTGTGATATTCACGGCACTGCTACCGGTATTGGTCAGCTCGAACCAGTCGGCCCCCACTGGCGAATTGCCACTGCTCCATGGCGCAACTTCGGTGATGGTCACGGCGGCAGATGCAGCAAAAGAGGTAGCAGCCAGCACGGCCGCGGCGATGTAACTCAGAGAGTTCTTCATAATTGCTCCAGTCGTTTCGGAAAATGGGAAATATCTTCCGCAACTGGTTTTACTCACAGGTTAACCCAGTTGACCAGCAGGGAATCACCTGGAGATTGAGGCTTGCATGTTGCAAAGCCATGACAGCCGCCTGAACGGCATCAACCGAATGGTCTGTCACCCCGGGTGCCTGCCCCCCTGCTGGACCTAGCGCGTCAAAGCCTCGCTGATCAGGCGGCGGATGCTGCCAGCCTCGAAAGGTTTGTCGCAGATCGCCGAAACACCGGCGCGCTCAACCGCGGCCAGGCGGCCCATGTTCTGTTCGCTGGTCACCATCAACACGGGCACCTCGGCCTGCCAGCTTTGCGTACGGATATATTCGGTCAGCTCGCGGCCGTCCATTTCCGGCATGTTGTAGTCGGTGATGACCAGATCGACCATCGCCTGTTCGAGCATCGCTACGGCCTCTTTGCCGTTAACCGCCTCGGTGATGCGTTCGATACCGAGTTCACTCAGCAAGCGGCGCAAATGGCGACGCGACGAGAGGCTGTCGTCGACCAGCAGGACGCGCAGGTTTTCGATTTCCGCCACATCCAGATCTTCCGGCGGATTGAGATAATCGGCTGCGCCGTAAAGCGCCCGTGACAACTGTTGCTCGTTGAATGGCTTGGCCACGATGCTGCAGGCACCGGACTGGCGAACGGGCTCCAGTACCTGGGGACGGGTTTCGCTGGAGACGAGAATGAACGGAACAGTTTCAAGATCACGATCGGCGCGCATGGCGGCAACCAGTTCGGTGCCCGCCAGATCAGGCAGGTAGAGGCTGCTGATGACAATGACGTGCTTGTTGTCCAGCTTCAGGGCAGCCAGCGCTGCACTGGCCGATTCAACCACGGTGGTCTTTTTGACCCCTTGATGCTGCAACATGCGACCCACGACATGAGACTGCATTTGCGACGGCTCGACCAGAAGCACCGACAGATCGGCCAGAGAGGTAGTCAGCGCCATGCGATCGCTCCGAAGCAAGGGAATGACCGCACTATAGCAGCGAGCGGCCCACCAGGGGCCGCTCTTCAGCGCATTATCCGCGCAGTTTGCGCGTCACCTCGGCAACACGCGCGCCGTAGGCCTTGGCGGTATCGAGATCGCCCTGGGGGATCTCGTCAACACTGGCATCAGACGGCGATTGCACCAGCAGGCCGACCGAGCCGCCCATGTTATTGAGATCGGTACGAGCGGCTGCCTTGGCGTTGCTCGGCAACATGCCCAGGCTGACCCAGATACCGCCATGTTGCGAGGCCAGGGTTTGCAGGCCGAACATGGTGGCACCTTTGTCGCCGTTCATGCTGGCACTGTTGGTGAAGCCGCCGAAGACCTTGTCCTGCCAGACGCGGCCGAACCAGGGCTTGGACGATGCATCGGCGAATTTCTTGAACTGCCAGCTGGCACCGCCCATATAGGTCGGCGTACCGAAGATGATGGCGTCGGCGTCGGCCAGCTTTTCCCAGCCACCATCCGGCAGGTTGCCTTCGGCGTCGATGGCCAGCAATTCGGCACCGGCGCCTTCGGCGACATACTCAGCAACACGACGGGTATGACCGTAACCGGAGTGAAAAACCACAGCAATCTTGCTCATGAGAAATATCCTTTTCGTTATAAAGTTAAAAAAATCAGGTGGCTGGCGGCAAATCAAAGAGCAGGAATTCCGATTCCTCGCCGGCCACAAATTGCAGATCGGTTTCGTTGGCGATCTTGGCGCCATCGCCGATATTTAGCGTTTTGCCATTTATTTCCAGTTGACCGCGGATAAGCTGCACGTAGGCCAGACGACCGCTGACCAGTCGGTAATCGATGCGCTTCTCCGGCGCCAGCAAGGTGGCCCACAGGCGCGCATCCTGGCCGATGGTCGTACTGCCCTCGGCGCCATCGGGAGACGCCACCAGCCGCCAGCGGCCACGCATGTCGTCCAGCGGCAGCATCTGCTGCTCGTAACTGGGCGTGGTGCCCAGCCTGGCCGGCTCGATCCAGATTTGCAGCAGGTGCGTTTCTTCGTTGACCGACGGGTTGAATTCGCTGTGCTGAATTCCCCGGCCGGCACTCATGCGCTGGACTTCACCGCGCGAAATCACGCCGCCACTACCCAGGCTGTCCTTGTGCTCCAGCGCGCCTGACAAGATGTAGGTGACGATTTCCATGTCGCGATGGCCATGCCGACCAAAGCCGGCCCCCGGCACGACTCGGTCTTCGTTGATCACGCGCAACACGCCCCAGCCCATTTCGGCCGGATCGTAATAATCGGCAAATGAAAAGCTGTGACGGGCTTTCAACCAACCATGGTCGGCATAGCCGCGGTCTGCAGAGGGTCGTAGCTGGATCATCAAAGTCTCCTTGTGAATTGTTCGTATTGCTTAGTTGCCATATTAAGACTAGCGTTCATCCATAAATAGCGAATAATTTTTGGCTTATCGTTTAATATTTTTCACATGAAAATATCCCTCGACCTTCTGCTGATACTCGATGCGATCGAACGTCATGGCAGCTTTACGGCAGCGGCCGAAAAACTGCACCGAGTGCCCTCGGCGCTATCGCACGCCATCGCCAAGCTGGAATGCGAACTGGGCGTCACACTCTTCCTGCGCGAAGGGCGACGAGCGACCCTCAACGAAGCCGGGCGCACCTTGCTGGATGATGGTCGTCACCTGCTGCGTGCCGCCAGCGAACTGGAAAGACGCGTCCAGCGCGTCGCCGATGGCTGGGAAACCGAGCTGCGGATTGCCCTCGACGCCGTCATCCCGGCCGAAAACCTGTTCCCGCTGCTCAAGGCATTCTATGCGGCGGGCCACAGCACGCAGATCAAGCTATCGGGGGAAGTGCTCGGCGGCACCTGGGATGCATTGGCCACCGGCCGTGCCGACCTGGCCATCGGTGCACCGGGCGACGTGCCTTCACGCAGCGGGATTGCCAGCCAGTTGCTCTGCATGCGCAGCGATTTCGTCTTCGCCATTGCCCCCGATCACCCGCTGGCAGCGTGGGCGGGAACCATCCCAAGCAGCGAACTGCGCCGCCACCGCGCAATCGTGATCGCCGATACCTCGCAGGAACTGGACGCCCGCACCATCGGCCTGATCGACGGCCAGGACACCTTGCGCGTGCCCGATATTCGCGCCAAGGCTGCTGCCCAGGTCGCCGGGCTGGGTATCGGCCACCTGCCACGCTGGCTGGCCGCACCGGAAATCGCTGCCGGCCGCCTGCTGGAAAAACCGCTGGACAACCCGCGAACCGAACTGCCGCTTCATGTGGCGTGGCGGACGCGGCAGAGCGGCAAGGCACAAGCCTGGTTTATCGAGCAACTGGCTCGAAGCGAGGTCATCGAGACACTCAGCGCGGGCTTGTAGGTCCCCACCCCGCCATCCCCGACAGCCCCTTAAAGTGATATTGTTGCAACACAAAATACAAAAACCACAATAATGGAAAATCCAAGTCGCTCTGCGCCCAATCACGCTGCCGGCAGCAGCGGGTTGCCGCCACTCAGGGTCCGCCAAGGCGGCTCCTGGCTGGCGCTTGGAATCACCCTGCTGGCAACGGTTGCCCTCTACCTTGTCGCTGAACACTTCAGTGTGCAGCAGACTCAGGAGCGATTTCTTTATCGCGCCGAACAGGAGCGCAGCAAGATTCTCTTCCGCCTGGAGGCACATGCCCAGGTCTTGCGGGGTGGCGCCGCCTTTGTCGAAGCCAGCGATGTGGTCAGTCGTGATGAGTGGATGCGCTATGTCAGCAACCTGCAGCTGGCCAAGACGCTCCCCGGCATTCAGGGGATCGGCTTTGCGCTGATGATTCGCCCTCAGGACAAGGCTGCCCATGAAAAAGCCATCCGTGCTCAAGGCCTTGCCGACTACCGTATCGTTCCCGACGGCGAGCGCGAGCAATACAGCAGCATCATTTATCTGGAACCGACGAATGATCGTAACCGCAAGGCCTTCGGTTACGACATGTTTTCCAACCCGGTTCGCCGAGCTGCCATGGAGAGGGCCAGGGACAGCGGCGAGGCCGCACTGTCGGGTAGCGTGAGGCTGGTCCAGGAAAATGAACATGATGTTCAACCCGGCTTTCTGATCTACGTGCCGGTCTATGCCAACGGCAAGAACCATAGGACTGTCGCGGAACGCCGTTCGGCGCTGGTCGGCTTCAGCTTCGCGCCTTTCCGGGCCCACGACCTGTTCCGCAATGTGGTCACCGAAGATAACCAGGATGTCGAAATTGAGCTGTACGACGAGGTCATGGCCCCCGAAAACCTCATTTTCGACTCCTACGTTGTTACCAGCACCTCCAAAATCGGCCGTCAACAAATCCTGCTCCCGGTCGAATTTGGTGGCCACCGCTGGGAGGCGCATATCCGCAGCCGCCCCGAGTTTGATCGGGCAACCAACACTTATCTGCCGCTCGGCGTCCTCATTGGCGGCACGTTGTGCGCATGCATGGTTTTTTTATGGATGCGCCGCCGACACCGTTTCAACCAGGACCTCAGCGCCTATGCCGATCGCTTGCGCAAGAATGAGGAACGTCTGCGCACGCTGATCAATACCATGCCGGACATTGTCTGCCTGAAAGACGGCGCCGGACGCTGGACAGAAGCCAACACGGTCCTCCTTCACCTGCTCGGTCTGGAAGACATCGACTTTCATGGCGCCACCAGTGGCGAACTGGTCGCGTCAGGAAACTTCGATTCAGCACCACTGCTAGCACTGGCCGCCTCCGACGAATCGATCTGGCGGCATGGCCAACGTCTGCACGATGAACTGACACTACCCGGCGCCGATGGTAGTGAACGGATATTCGACATTGCCAAGGTGCCACTGTTTGGCGCCGATGGCAGCCGGCACGCCCTGGTCATGGTGGGCCGCGACATTTCCGAACGCAAACAAGCCGAGGCGGAATTGAGACGCCACCATTTCCATCTCGAAGAACTGGTGGCCGTGCGGACAGCCGACCTGCAGCTGGCCAAGGAAGCGGCAGAGGCGGCCAATCGGGCCAAGAGCTGTTTCCTCGCCAACATGAGCCACGAACTGCGCACGCCGATGAATGCCATTATCGGCCTGACCCATATTCTGAACCGACGAAACACGGACCCCGACCAGCGCGACAAGCTGCTGAAGATCGGCAATGCGGCCGACCACCTGCTTCGCCTGCTCAACGATATTCTGGACCTGTCGAAAATCGACGCCGAGCGGCTGACGCTCGAACGAATCCCCTTGCACCTCGGCAGCATCATCGCCAACGTCGAAAGCCTGATCGGCGACAAGGTCAGCGCCAAAGGCCTGGCCCTATCGATCAGTCTCGACCCGCCGGCCAGTGTCACTGCGCTGCTGGGCGACCCGATGCGCCTGCAACAGATAGTGCTCAACCTGGCCGACAATGCGGTGAAATTCACTGAACACGGCCAACTCTCGATACAGGTAACGACGCTGGGCGAAACCGCGAAGACGCTCTCTGTCAGCCTGGCGGTGGCCGATACCGGGGTCGGCATTCCCCCTGAAGCACAAGAGCGGATATTTTCGCCATTCGAACAAGCCGACGGCTCCACCACCCGGCAACACGGCGGCACCGGCCTTGGACTGGCCATCGTCCGGCAACTGATCCACCTGATGGGCGGCAAGCTTGACCTGACCAGCACCCCCGGCGCCGGCAGCACCTTCACGGTAACGCTGCAATTCGACAAGGCTACGCCAGCACAACAAAACGCCATGGCTGAACCGCCGGCGACAGATCGCCCGCCATCGGCCGGATCAGCCGGCTTTCAAAACAAATGGATATTGCTGGCGGAGGACGATCCGACCAATCAGGACGTGGCGCTGGAACTGCTGCGCGACGTCGACGCTCTCCACGTCGAGGTTGCCTGCGATGGCACCATGGCCGTCGACATGGCAACCTGCAAGCAGTACGACCTGATCCTGATGGACATGCAAATGCCAAAGATGGATGGCATCGCCGCCACCCTTGCCATCCGGCAGCTGCCCGGTTATGCCCTGACGCCGATTGTGGCGATGACCGCCAACGCCTTTGCCGAAGACCGGGCAAACTGCATCAAGGCGGGCATGTCGGACTTCATCGCCAAACCGGTCGATCCGGCAGTGCTCGACGCCAAGCTGTACCACTGGCTAAACAATCCGCCAGCATCAGCCTGATCCGGCATATTTCGTTTTTTGCCGATTTTTCCGGTTGACCGCAGGAAGCGCTACCCGGCCTCGACCCATTTGATAATTGCCTGCCATTGATCAAGGTCGCGCTCGGCCCGCGACGGCGGCAGATCGAAAATGGTCATGCCGGCCGCCGTGGCCTGCACATACACCTGCGTATCGCGCAGATAGGCCAGCACCGGCAACTCAAAACCGGCGAAGAAGCGCTCCAGTTCGCCCGCGGCGCGGGTTCGCGCATCAACCCGCATGCCGATCACCGCGACATCTGCCCGGCCCTTGCGAATCGCCTTCTCGGAGAGCAATTCGGCCAGAAACTGACGGGTGGCCAGCATGTCGAACATCGACGGCTGCACCGGCACGATGACCCGCGTGGACAGCTTCAGCACGCGCTCCAGCAATTTGCCATGCAGGCCGGCCGGCGTATCGAGCACCACGTGCGTCGTACCCTTGGGTGGCCGGGAAATCTTGTCCTCGCCGACGGCCCAGGTGTCGATGGTGGGTAGCGCGAACGGGCGCAAGCCCAGCCAATCCCGCGACGACTGCTGGCGATCGATGTCGCCCAGCATCACGTCGTTGCCCTGGTTGGCGAAATAGCCGGCCAGATTGGTGGCCAATGTGCTTTTACCCGAGCCGCCCTTGGGATTGGCGACGAGAAATGCTTTCATGCGTGAGACTCTTTCTTGGCGAGAATCTGCCGAACCAGATTGACGTGCTCGCGGAGGGTATAAACCAGATCGGTAAAACCGAGCGGCACGTGCAACTGGCTGGCCTCTTCATCGAGCGCGTCGAGACGGGCGCGATAGTCGTCCAGCTTGGCGACCTCGAAATGATGATTGAGATCGTCCTCGAGGAATTTCAGCTCGCCATAGCACCGGAAAACCTTGCGCCGGACACGCCAGGTGTAGATCGCCGGCGCCACCTTGAGCAGCGGGATGAGCAAGGCGAAAATCGGCACCAGCAGCACGATCAGCCGATCAACCAGCACCGCCAGCCAGAACGGCAGATAGCGTTGCAGGAAAGGCGCACCCGACTTGAAATAACGCGCGGCCTCGGGCGACAGCGGCAGCATCTGGTCCTTGTAGGACGGGAACTCGCCGGCATCCTGGAAGAAACCGGATTTGCCATGGACTTCGCTGGCGGCCTGCAACAGCAGCGTCCGCAAGGCCGGATGCAGGTCGTCACGGATGATCAGGTTGGCCGTCGGCGCCAGCACCTTGATGTCATCCGGCGGAAAATCGCGGACCAGATCGACGACCCCCCGCGGAAAGGTCAGCTTGGTCAAGAACGGAAAACGACGCTGATAGGCGCGATCCTGGGCGAAGCTCATCAGCTTGACGCCCGGCGAGCGAATCAGCACCTGGACAACCGGCGCGGTTTCCGCCGCGATGATGAAGGCGGCATCGATACGGCCCTGCTGAAGTTCCTCGGCGGCGCTCAGGCCGGCCAGCGGCACCAGATGATCGTCGGCAGGAATCTCGTTGGCATCCAGCAGCTGCTTGGCCAACTGGCGAACCCCCGAGCCTTCCTGACCGATGGCGATGCGCTTGCCATGCAACTCGGTCAGACGGGTCAGCACCTTGTCGCCACGATAGAACACCCAGACCGGCTCGTAGAACATGCTGCCCAGCGACAACAGGCCGGATTCATCCTCGGCATCCGGATCGTCCTTGGGCGGCACGACCCCGCCCTGAACGAAGCCGACCTGCGCTTCATTGCTTTGCAGGCGCGCCAGATTGTCCAGCGACCCGGCCGACGCCTTGACCTCCAGCGTCACGCCGTTTCTGGCCAGAATCGTCGCGTAGCGCTGGGCAAACTGGTAGTAGGCACCGCTTTCGCCGCCCGTCGTGATGACAATTTTCTTGGGCGGCGCCGGTTCGACGAACTGATAGGCGACGACAAAACCAATGCCCGCAATCAGAACAATCCACCACGCCGTCGCGAACAGGTCGCGCAACGACACCAATCCCGCTTTGATTTTGGCCATCATGGCAGCAGGATGGTGGACCCCGTGGTCTTGCGCGCTTCCAGGTCACGATGGGCCTGAGCGGCATCCTTCAGGGGGTAGGTCTGGTTGACTTCAATGCGTACCTGGCCGGACACCACCATGTCGAACAGCTCGGCGCCCAGCGCGACGAGATCGTCACGCTTCGCGGTGTAACTCGCGATGGTCGGCCGCGTCACGAACAGCGAGCCCTTCAACGACAGCTGAATCAAATCGAGCGGCGGCACCGGGCCGGAAGCGTTGCCGAAAGTCACCATCATGCCCAACGGCCGCAGGCAGTCGAGCGAACCGGCAAATGTGTCCTTGCCTACGCCGTCATAGACCACCGCCACGCCTTCGCCGCCTGTAATTTCGCGGACACGCTGCGGAAAATTCTCGGTGCCGTAGTTGATCACGTGATGGCAGCCATGGGCCATGGCCAGCTCGGCCTTGGCCGGCGAACCCACCGTACCGATCACCGTCGCGCCCAAAGCCCGTGCCCACTGGCAGGCGATCAGTCCGACACCGCCGGCGGCAGCCTGGATCAGTACGGCGTCCCCCGGCTGCACGCGATAGGTCTTGCGCAGCAGGTAGGCGGCCGTCAGGCCTTGCAGCATCATGGCGGCACCGGTTTCGAACGAAATGGCCTCCGGCAGAACCAGCAGCCGATGCGCCGGAAGATTGCGGATGTCGGCGTAAGCGCCAAGCGGCCCGCCGGCATAGGCGACGCGATCGCCAACCTTGACCTCGGTCACGCCCGTGCCCACCGCTTCGACCACGCCCGCGCCCTCCAGGCCGATACCGGACGGCAAGGTGAGCGGATAAAGGCCGGTGCGGTGGTAGACATCGATGTAATTGAGGCCGACCGCATGATGACGAACCGTGGCTTCGCCGGGCGCCGGTGCCGGCAGGTCGACCGCTTCCCAGCGCAGCACGTCCGGGCCACCGGTTTGATGGATGCGAATGGCGTTGGGCATGGCGATCTCCTCTATCTCTGATTGTTTTAGTGAGACAACGAGATTATCACCACGCCGGTCTTCGATCTACCGCAACACGCTTTCGATTTTGTCGGGTTTTCCCGGTTGACCGTGAGCATCGCAGCGCGATTACCTAGCGGGTGTAATAGCCCACGCCAACCAGGTTATTGCCGACCTTGCGGAACATGGTGTGCTTGTTTTCGACCTGACGCGTCACCGGATTGCGCCAGGCATAGTCAATTTCGCCGCGATCCTTGTCCTTTAACGCGTCGAGCATCTGACGAATGATCGGCTTGCCGTTCGGATCCGTCAGCGCATGGCCGTCCGTTCCAACCAGACGCGACGCGACGCCGTGGGCGCGAAATTTTCCGTCATCAATGCCGACAACAAAGACGTACAGATCGTCTTCGATATAGCCCCCGTTGAGGTCATTGAAAGCAGCCAGCGCCTGAACCGGATCGGCCTGCATCGCACTCACGGCTCGCGCCAGCATCGCCGACGCCTGCTCGGCCGAGGCGCGTGGAATGTAATACCCGACGGCCAGCAGCCGCGTACCGACCTTGGCAAACAACGTGATTTTCCGTTCCGGCTTGTGATGAAGGCGATTCAGCCAGCGATATTCGACCACGCCGGTGTCACTCTTTTTCGCCTTTTCGAGCATGTCATAAAAAAATGGCGTACCAAACGCATCGCGCATGTTCGACACTTTGCGGCCAATCAGCGCCGACGACGATCCGCCGCTGGCCAGCATGACGCCGTCCGTGCCCAGCACCCAGACATACAGCTCGCCATCCATAAACTCGTCGGAACCATTGAAGGCTGCAAACGCCTCGTCGCCCTGTTGACGATAGCGGATGACCGCCCGCGCCAGCAGCGCCCGGGCGCGCTGCACATCGCTGGCCACGCCCTCATGGGTCACAGGAGCTGCTGGCCCTTCTGCCCGCGCGACGAGCAAGCCCAGCGACAGTACCGCCAGCAGCAGCATGTTGACCATCAAACGCAACTTCACGGTGCCACTCCCTTTCAGTGCCCTGCCACGACGGCGACCATCATATTGCCAAGGATTCCGGCAGGCCGCTATACCGGTGTCAGCTTGGCATACGCCAGCGCCAGCCACTTCATGCCGCTGCCGCCGAAATTGATTTGCAACCGCGCATCGTCGCCACGCCCCTCGGTCGACACGATGACGCCGATGCCGAACTTGGCGTGTTCGACCGTCTGCCCGACACGCAGACCGCCCGCCGCGGCCGGCTCGGCATAGCCACCGCCAAATGAGCCGAAAGCCGGGAAAGCGGCCGCCGACGCAGCCTTCTTGTTCAGCTTGAGCAGCAGGTTTTCCGGAATTTCATCGAGGAAACTCGACGGCATGCAATAACGCGTCTGGCCATGCAACATGCGGGTCTGCGCATAAGTCAGGTAAAGGCGCTGGCGGGCACGCGTCACGGCCACATACATCAGCCGTCGCTCTTCCTCCACCCCATCCTTGCCTTCATTGACCGAGTTTTCGTGCGGGAACAGCCCCTGCTCCAGCCCGGTGATGAACACCACGTCGAACTCCAGGCCCTTGGCGGAATGCACGGACATCAACTGCACCGCCTCCTGCCCCTCGCCGGCCTGATGCTCGCCCGCCTCCAGCGACGCGAGCGTCAGAAAGGAGACCAGCGCGCCGCCTTCACCGATGGCGCCTTCGTCGTCAATAAAGGTGGCGGCGGCGTTGATCAGTTCGTCCAGATTCTCCAGACGATCCTGACCTTCCTTGTCGGTGCGGTAATGCTGGGCCAGGCCGGATTTTTCGATGATGTGTTCGACCATTTCGGGCAACGGCAAGCCATCGGTTTCGATGCGTAGCTGTTCGATCAGCCGGATGAACGCCCCCACCGTTTGCCCGGCCTTGCCAGTCAGCGAGGCGGCCGCGTTGTACAGGCTGGAATTCATCTGATGCGCCGTGGCCTGCAGGTTTTCCAGCGAACGGGCGCCAATGCCGCGGGTTGGAAAATTGACGACACGCAGGAACGCCGTGTCGTCGTCCGGATTGCCCAGCAGGCGCAAATAGGCCAGTGCATGCTTGACCTCCTGCCGCTCGAAGAAGCGCAGGCCGCCGTAAACCTTGTACGGCACATTCTTCGTAAATAGTTCGTTTTCCAGTACCCGCGACTGGGCATTGGAGCGGTAAAGCAAGGCCATCTGCGTCGGCGACACGCCGTCGCGCACCAGTTCGCGGATTTCCTCGACGATGAAGCGCGCTTCATCGAGATCGGAATAGGCCTCGAAGCAGCGGATCGGCTCGCCCTCGCCGGCATCCGTCCACAAATTCTTGCCCAGCCGCTCACGATTGTTTTTGATGATGGCGTTGGCGGCGGTCAGGATATTGCCGTGTGAGCGGTAGTTCTGCTCCAGCCGAATCACATTCTCGCCCGCGTATTCACGCTCGAAGTCGCGCATGTTGCCAACCTCGGCGCCGCGGAAACGGTAAATCGACTGGTCATCATCACCCACCGCAAAGACTTTGGCACCGCCCCCGGCCAGCAATTGCAGCCAGGCATATTGCAGTTTATTGGTGTCCTGCACCTCATCAACCAGGATGTAACGGAAACGATCCTGATAGTGTTTTCGCAAAGGTTCGTTGCGCTGCAACAATTCGTAACAACGCAGCAGCAATTCAGCAAAGTCTACGACCCCTTCGCGGTTGCACTGATTCTCGTACTCGACGTAAAGATCGACACGCTTTTGCGTGTAACTATCGTAAACCTCGGCCTGCGCGGCCCGCACGCCCTGCTCCTTGTGCGCGTTGATGAACTGGCACAATTCACGAGGCGGGTATTTTTCGTCGTCGACATTCAGGTTCTTCAGCAAACGCTTGATCATGGCCAATTGGTCTGCAGAATCAAGTATTTGGAAGGTTTGTGGCAAGCCGGCTTCTCGGTAATGCGCCCGCAACAGGCGGTTGCACAGGCCATGAAAAGTCCCGATCCACATGCCCCGGGTGTTGATGGGCACCAGTGACGACAGGCGCGCCGTCATCTCTTTGGCCGCCTTGTTGGTAAAGGTGACGGCCAGCACACCCTGTGGTCCGACCTGACCGGTCGACATCAGCCAGGCGATACGTGTCGTCAGCACGCGCGTCTTGCCGCTGCCCGCCCCCGCCAAGATCAAGGCGTGGACAGGCGGTAGCGTAACCGCTTGAAGTTGCGGGGTATTCAGATTAGCGAGGAGATCGGACATGAATGCTCAAGGTTAGCCGGGGGATCCCGGTGAAATGGTCGGACCAATTGGTTGCGTTTGTACAACACCCACTACAAAAGTGCGCATTTTTTCACAGAGAAGAGACGGCTGCACACGTATAGTGAACTCAAATATATTGCAGTGCACAAAACTTTAAGCTCACAAGGCTGTCTTACCCGATAAGTAGCTACCGCTGCTTAGCGAATACAGAGAAGGAGAAACAGCATGAATAACATGAACGCACCGAAAATCCTCCCGTGGATCGCCCGCAAGGCTGGCATCACTGACGAACTCGCACTCAAGCTTTGGCGTCGCGCCGTCAGCGAAGCCGAATACCTGACCGGCCAAACCGAAGGTTCTGCCTACTGGGGCTTGGCGATAGACCGCTTCTTGTCCATCGTTGAAGACGAAGTTGGCAAAGTCCAGTCCTACAATCTGACCCCGGCCCCCCAGCTTTCCTGGATGTGGCGTCACCAGTCCCGGATGTCCCTGCTCTCGCTGGCAGCGACGCAGAACGCGTACCGCTACTGGCAGAACACCTTCGAAAACATCTATCCGCAAAAAAAAGCAGCGTGACCGGGCGACAGTAGTGTAATACCTGCTGACGTGGAGCGTGCAGGCTCCGCGTCAGCGTCCCCCGGTCACGAGTAGTTCAAGCCTGCGACATCAGCCACGCTGATCTCGTTCCGCCTGCAATTACCCAGTACGCCACATCACGGTTCCAGTCGCCACCGGCCCATAGAGGCCAGACTAACCCGCGTGTGGCACGGCACCTTGGCGTGGACCACGCCTTTTTCGAACCGTAGCAGCACCAGAATGACGCCTGCGGTCAACCGGAAAATTCAGCCGAAAACCCAAAGGCATGCAACCCGCTTCGCCCGCGTCGCCGAGGAGTCGGGATCAACCGGTATAATTCGCGGTTAATCTCCGACTTTCAGCGATAGAACTCAGCACATGCCCATGCAGGACAAATACACCCCGGCCGACATCGAGCGCGCCGCCCAGGCTCACTGGGACAAGACCGGCGCCGCCCGTGCCGTCGAAGACGCCACCAAACCCAAGTACTACTGCCTGTCGATGTTCCCGTATCCGTCGGGAAAACTGCACATGGGCCACGTCCGCAACTACACCATCGGCGATGTGCTGTCACGGTTCCACAAGATGCAGGGCTTCAATGTCATGCAACCGATGGGCTGGGACGCCTTCGGCATGCCGGCCGAGAACGCCGCGCTGCAAAACAACGTGCCGCCGGCCGGCTGGACCTACTCCAACATCGATTACATGCGCCAGCAGCTCAAGTCGCTCGGCTTCGCCATCGACTGGGAACGCGAATTCGCCACCTGCACGCCCGAGTACTACCGTTGGGAACAGTGGCTGTTCACCCGCCTGTACGAAAAGGGTCTGGTCTACAAGAAGCTCGGCACCGTGAACTGGGACCCAGTCGACCACACCGTGCTCGCCAACGAACAGGTCATCGACGGCCGCGGCTGGCGTTCCGGCGCGCTGATCGAAAAGCGCGAGATCCCCATGTACTACATGAAGATCACCGCCTACGCCGAGGAACTGCTGACTGAGCTCGACAATCTGCCCGGCTGGCCCGAGCAGGTTCGCCTGATGCAGAAGAACTGGATCGGCAAGAGCACCGGCGTCCGCTTTGCCTTCCCGCTGACCGACAATCCGGATGACAAGCTGTGGGTGTTCACGACCCGCGCCGACACCATCATGGGCGTCACCTTCGTCACCGTCGCCGCCGAGCACCCGCTGGCGACCCAAGCCGCCGCCAACAATCCGGAACTGGCGGCCTTCATCGAGGAATGCAAGAAGGGCGGCGTTGCCGAGGCAGACATCGCCACGATGGAAAAGAAGGGCCTGCCGACCGGCATCTTCGTGACCCACCCGCTGACCGGCGAACAGGTCGAAGTCTGGGTCGGCAACTACGTCCTGATGAGCTACGGCGACGGCGCCGTGATGGCCGTTCCGGCCCACGACGAGCGCGATTTCGCCTTCGCCCTCAAATACAAGCTGCCGATCAAGCAGGTCGTCGCCGTTAAAGGTGAAACCTTCACCGACCAAGCCTGGGCTGAGTCCTACGCCGACAAGGTCAAGGGCAAGCTGGTCAATTCCGGCAAGTACGACGGCCTCGGCTACGAAGCCGCGGTCGACGCCATCGCCGCCGACCTCGCTGCCAAGAATCTCGGCGACAAGAAGGTGCAGTTCCGCCTGCGCGACTGGGGTATTTCCCGTCAGCGCTACTGGGGTTGCCCGATCCCGATCATTCACTGCAAGACCTGCGGCGACGTGCCGGTGCCCGACGACCAGTTGCCGGTCGTCCTGCCCGAGAATGTCGAAATCACCGGTGCCGGCTCGCCGCTGGCGAAAATGCCCGAGTTCTACGAGTGCAAATGTCCGAAGTGCGGTGGCGACGCCCGGCGTGAAACCGACACCATGGACACCTTCTTCGAGTCGTCCTGGTACTTCCTGCGCTACGCCTGCCCGGACAACACCACGGCCATGGTCGACGAGCGCGTCCAGTACTGGTGCAAGGGCGGCATCGACCAGTACATCGGCGGCATCGAGCACGCCATCCTGCACCTCCTGTACTCGCGCTTCTTCACCAAGCTGATGCGCGATGTCGGCCTGATCGGCGATCTCGGCGAACCGTTCGCCAACTTGCTGACCCAGGGCATGGTCGTCGCCCCGACCTTCTACCGCGATCTCGACGGTGGCAAGAAGCAGTGGATCAACCCGGCCGATGTCGATGTCGTGACTGACGAAAAGGGCCGGCCGACGGGCGCCACGCTGAAATTCGACGGCCTGCCGGTGGTGATCGGCGGCACCGAGAAGATGTCGAAGTCGAAGAACAACGGCGTCGATCCGCAGGCCCTGATCGACCAGTACGGTGCCGACACCGCTCGCCTGTTCATCATGTTCGCCTCGCCGCCCGACCAGTCGCTGGAATGGTCAGACGCCGGCGTCGAGGGGGCTTACCGCTTCCTGCGCCGCCTGTGGAAGACAACGTACGACCACGTCCAGGCCGGCCTCGTCGATTCCAAATTTGAGCAAAATTCCCTGTCGACCGTGCAAGCCGACCTGCGCCGCAAGCTGCACCAAACGATGGGCAAGGTCGCCGACGATTACGGCCGCCGCAAGCAATTCAACACGGCCATCGCCGCCGTCATGGAACTGCTCAACGCCTACGACAAAACCGATCTCTCCGACGCAACCGGCCGCCAGCTCGCCCAGGAAACGCTGGAAAGCATCGCCCTGCTGCTCTTCCCCATCGTTCCCCACATCGGCCAGGCGCTCTACGCCGAACTCAAGCCGGGCCTGGATGCCGGCAACCAGGCCTTTCCGAAGGCGGACCCGGCTGCGCTGAAACAGGATGAAATCGAGCTGATGGTGCAAGTCAATGGCAAACTGCGTGGCGCCATCCGTGTTGCCGCCGAAGCCGACAAGGCCAGTATCGAAGCCGCCGCCTTGGCCAGCGAAGGTGCCGTCAAGTTCATGGAAGGCAAGGCGGCGAAGAAAGTCGTTGTCGTGCCTGGCCGTCTGGTCAACATCGTCGTCTAAGGAAGCCCACCATGCGTTCGCCGCTCTCCCTGATCCTCGCCCTGATCCTTGCCGCCGCCCTCGCCGGCTGCGGTTTCCATCTGCGCGGTGCGGGGAGCAGCAAACTGCCCTACAAAACGATGTACATCGCGCTGCCGGAGACCGCTGAGGTCAATATCTGGCTGCAGCGCTATATCAATGCCAGTGGCAGCACCGAGATTGTCGCCGATGCCAAGACCGCCGACGCCACCTTCCAGCAGCTCGCCGACAGCCGCCAGAAGACCATTCTGAGCGTCAACGCACAGGGCCGTGTGCGGGAATATCGGCTGCAATTGAACTACACCTTCCGGGTCGTCAATCCGCAGGGGCAGGTGCTGGTCGAACCTAACGAAATCAACCTGAACCGTGACATATCCTTCGACGATTCCAACATTCTCGCCAAGGATCTGGAAGAAGGCCTGCTCTGGCGTGACATGAACAGCGACCTGGTCAACCAGATCATGCGCCGGCTGAGCATCATCAAGCCGAAGACCCCCGACGCAGCAGACAACAACGAGTAATGCTGCTCAAGGGCGACCAACTGGCGGCACACCTCGAACGTGAGTTGCGCCCGCTCTACGTCCTGTACGGCGATGATCCGCTGCTGGTCATCGAAGCCGCCGACACCATCCGCGCCAAGTCGCGCCAGCAAGGGTACAACGAACGAGAAGTACTCACCGTACTGCCCCATTTTGACTGGGGTAGCCTGCTCGCCGCCGGCGGCAACCTGTCGCTGTTCGGTGATAAAAAGCTGATCGACCTGCGCATTCCCACCGGCAAGCCGGGCAAGGAAGGTGGCGCAGCACTGCAGCAATGGTGCCAGCATCTGTCGATGGACAACCTGCTGTTGATCACCTTGCCGGAACTCGACTGGCGCGAGGAAAAGGCGGTCTGGTTCACCGCGCTGGTCAATGCCGGCGTCGCCATCAAACTGATGGCGCCGCCACTGCCTGAACTGCCGGGCTGGATCGCCGGTCGCCTGCGCCGCCAGCAGCAGAGCGCCGACCTCGACAGCCTGAAGTTCATCGCCGAGCGTGTCGAAGGCAACTTGCTGGCCGCCCACCAAGAAATCCAGAAGCTCGGCCTGCTCTACCCCACCGGCCAACTCAGCATGGCGCAGATTCGCGAAGCGGTCCTCAACGTCGCCCGCTACGACATTGACAGCCTGCGCGAAGCCCTGCTCTCCGGCGACGTTGGCCGCCTGGCCCGCACGCTGGATGGCCTGATGCAGGAAGGCGAGGCGCCCCCCCTGATCCTGTGGGCAATGAGCGAAGAAATCCGGGCGCTGACCATCATTCGCGCCGGCCTGGATGCCGGCAAGCCGCTGGACATGTTGCTCAAGGATGCCAAGGTCTGGGGGCCGCGCGCCAACCCGGTCAAGAAGGCGCTGCAGCGCCTATCGACGACGGCGCTGGAAGCGGCATTGCAGCACGCTGGCAGAATCGACCGACTGGCCAAAGGCATCGGTCATGGAAATATCTGGGAAGAATTCCTGCGGCTCGGCCTGCGCCTCACCGCGGCAAAATAATCAGGCCGCCTTGTTATCGGCGGCTGTATTGTCTTCGGGCGATGCATCCGGTTCCAGATCCTCCCAGATGCAACCGCATTCGGCACGAACGTCATGCAAACCCGGCTTGATCTCCTCCTGCACCAGACATTCGCCAGCGCATTCATCGGAAACCACGACCAATTTCATCTCGGTATCGACCTGGCGTTCGCCATCCCAGAAACTACACGTCGCGCAGACCTTGACCTCGGTCGGCAAAATCAGTTTTTCAGCCATCATGTCCCCAACGGAAAGCCCTGTTGTCGTTGCGGATAAGAGTTTACCCGGTTCCAGAAGTTCCCACTTATTTGTCTGGCTATAATGTTCCTTTGCTCAGCACGAAGAACATCATGGACATCAAGCACTACATGTTGACGGTTGGCCGCCAGGCCCGCACTGCCTCACGCCGCCTGGCCGGCGCCACCACCGCCGAAAAGAACGCCGCCCTGCTGCACATTGCCGCCGCCATTCGCCGCGACAGTGCTGCACTGGTTGCGGCCAATCAGGAAGACCTGGCCGCCGCCCGTGCCGCCGGGCTGGACACCGCCATGCTCGACCGGCTGACCCTCTCTGCGAAGGGCGTCGAAAGCATGGCCGAAGGCGTCGAGCAAGTGGCCACCTTGCCGGATCCGATCGGTGAAATGACCGACATCAAGCATCGCCCGTCCGGCATCCTTGTCGGCAAGATGCGTGTGCCGCTCGGCGTCATCGGCATCATTTACGAAGCGCGGCCAAATGTGACCGCCGACGCCGCTGCGTTGTGCCTCAAATCGGGCAATGCCGCCATCCTGCGTGGCGGCTCGGAAGCCATTCGATCCAACCGCGCCATCGCTGCGCTGGTCCATGAAGGCCTCGAGGCTGCAGGGCTGCCAGCAGAATCGGTGCAGGTCATTGACACCACCGACCGTGCTGCCGTCGGCGAACTGATCACCATGCGCGAATTTGTCGACGTCATCGTGCCGCGTGGCGGCAAGGGCCTGATCGCCCGTCTGCTGGCTGAATCCCGCGTCCCGATGATCCAGCACCTGGACGGCAACTGTCACGTTTATCTCGAAGAGGAAGCCGACCCGAACAAGGCATTGAAAATCGTCGAAAACGCCAAGACACAGCGCTACGGCACCTGCAACACGACCGAATCGCTGGTCGTCGACCGCTCGGTTGCCGCCATGCTGCTGCCGCCGATTGCCCACATGCTGACCAGCAAGGGGGTCGAGATCCGTGGCTGTCCCGAAACCTGTGCCATCGTGCCGAACGCCGTGCCGGCTACCGAAGAGGACTACTACACCGAGTTTCTGGCGCCGATCATTTCGGTCAAGGTCGTCGCTGGCATCGACGAAGCGATCGAGCACATCAACAAATACTCGTCGCACCACACGGAATCCATCATCACCGACAACCACCCAAAGGCGATGCGCTTCCTGCGGGAAGTCGATTCGGCCTCGGTCATGATTAACGCGTCGACGCGCTTCGCCGATGGTTTCGAGTATGGCCTGGGCGCCGAAATCGGCATCTCGACCGACAAGATCCACGCCCGCGGCCCGGTTGGGCTGGAAGGGCTGACCAGCCAAAAATGGGTCGTTCTGGGCGACGGCCACGTACGGGCCTGACCTTACAACCCAGTTTTCACCGAAATCCTTCGTCCCCGCAGCAGCGGGGACAACTTTTTCCGGAGCAATCAGATGGCCAAACCTTCATTCACCTGGGAAGATCCGTTTCTCCTCGACAGCCAGTTGGCCGCCGACGAGCGCCAAGTGCGCAATGCCGCCCGCGATTTCGCGCAGAAGGCACTGCAGCCACGCATCCGCGATGCCTTCCGCCATGAAACGACCGACCCGGCCATCTACCGCGAGATGGGCGAGGCGGGCCTGCTCGGCGCGACGCTGCCGCCGCAATATGGCGGCGCCGGCCTGAATTACGTGTCCTACGGCCTGATTGCCCGCGAAGTCGAGTACGTTGATTCGGCCTACCGCACGCTGCTCAGCGTGCAGTCCTCGCTGACCATGGTGCCGATTTATGAGTTCGGTAGCGAGGCACAGAAGGAAAAGTATCTGAAGAAACTCGGCAAGGGCGAGTTGATTGGCTGTTTTGGCCTGACCGAGCCGGATTCCGGCTCCGATCCATCCAGCGCCACCACCTGCGCCCGTACCGTGCCCGGCGGCTGGAAGATTTCCGGCCGCAAGACGTGGATCACCAATTCGCCGATTGCCGATATTTTCATCGTCTGGGCCAAGGATGACGAAGGCGCCTTGCGCGGTTTCATTCTCGACAAAGGCATGGCCGGACTCTCGGCGCCGGTCATTCAGGGCAAGGTCAGCCTGCGCGCCTCGATCACCGGCGACATCGTCATGGACGAGGTCTTCGTCCCGACGGAGAACATGCTGCCCAAGGTCAGCGGCCTGAAAGGCCCGTTCACCTGCCTGAACTCGGCCCGCTACGGCATTTCGTGGGGCGCACTGGGCGCGGCCGAAAGCTGCTGGCACACGGCACGCCAATACACGCTGGACCGCCAGCAGTTCGGCCGCCCGCTCGCCGCCACGCAGCTGATCCAGAAAAAACTGGTCGACATGCAGACTGAAATCGCTCTCGGCATCCAGGGGGCGCTGCGCCTCGGCCGCATGATGGACGACGGTAGCGCAACGCCGGAACTGGTCTCGCTGCTCAAACGCAACAGCACCGGCAAGGCCCTCGACATTGCCCGCAACGCCCGCGACATGCTGGGCGGCAATGGCATTTCGGATGAGTTCGGCATCATTCGCCACATGGTCAATCTGGAATCCGTCACGACCTACGAAGGTACCCACGATGTCCATGCGCTGATTCTTGGCCGGGCGCAAACCGGGCTGTCGGCTTTTTGAATTTTGGCCGATTTTCCCGGTCGACCGTAGCACCACAGTGTTGACCACGGAGGCAGCATGAAAACCCGACCCAACCAGACCTATCAGGCCGTCGTCGCCGCCCCCGGGTTCAGCCTGGGGGTCCAGTGCAACGACGACGAAATCACCGGTATCGACTTCATCGAGCCGCGGCCGGAAGAAGCCCCGAGCACGCCGCTCGCCGCCGAAGCCGTGCGCCAGCTCAAGGCCTACATCGCCGACCCCGGCTTCTCCTTCGGCCTGCCGCTGCGCCCGGCCGGCACCCCTTTCCAGCGCCGCGTCTGGGCGCAAATTTCGGCTATTCCGCCCGGCCAGACCGACACCTACGGTCAACTGGCCAAGAACCTCAACAACGCACCCCGCGCCGTCGGTCAGGCCTGTGGCTCCAATCCTTACCCGGTCGTTGTACCCTGCCACCGTGTTGTCGCCACGGGCGGCGGACTGGGCGGATTTGCCCGCGAACGCGGCGGCTTCCTGCTCGACGTCAAGCGCTGGTTGCTGACGCACGAGAACCGCGCATTGGGCGACACATTTGCCAGCTAAAGCGGCCGACCTCGCCGAAATCGACAACTTTTGTGACGCGCTCTGGCTGGAAGACGGCCTGGCCAAGGCGACGCTGGACAGTTACCGCTCCGACCTCGGCCGGCTGGGCCTGTGGCTGGCCGACAACGCGCACGAGCCGCTGCTTGATATCCGCGAAACGACGCTGACTGCCTTCATCGCCCATCTCGCCAAGAAAACCCGCGCCACCTCGCAAGCCCGCTACCTGTCCACGCTGCGCCGCTTTTACCGCTGGCAAGTCGGCCGCGGCCGAATCGTGGTCGATCCGACGCTCAAGCTGGCCAACCCCAGCCGCCCGTCGCGCCTGCCCAAGGTCATGTCGGAAAAACAGGTGGAAGCCCTGCTCGATGCCCCCGACTTCGACGCGCCGCTCGGCCTGCGTGACCGTGCCATGCTGGAAACCCTCTACGCCACCGGCCTGCGCGTCTCGGAACTGGTCAATCTCAAGCTGCACGAAGTCAGCCTCGCCGACGGCGTCCTGCGCGCCCTCGGCAAGGGCAGCAAGGAGCGTCTGGTGCCACTCGGCCAACTGGCCATCGACTGGATACAGCGCTACCTCAACGAATCCCGCCCGGACATCCTCAAAGGCCAGCTGAGTGACGACCTGTTCGTCACCGCCCGCGGCGCCGCCATGACCCGCCAGGCCTTCTGGCAGCTGATCAAGCGCTATGCGCTGATCGCCGGCATCGCGCCGGACAAGCTGTCGCCGCATGTGCTGCGCCATGCCTTCGCCACCCACCTGCTCAACCACGGCGCCGACTTGCGCGTGGTGCAATTGCTGCTCGGCCATGCCGATATTTCGACGACGCAAATCTATACGCACGTGGCGCGTGAGCGCTTGAAAAGTCTGCATGCCGTTCACCACCCACGCGGATAGCTGGCACGGTTTCCCGGATCAGGCGCCAGCGTCTATCATTGATCGGGTAGTGCATTTGACGCGCTGCCTGCTTCAGCGAAAGGAGCTCCCATCATGAACCACTCACTGTTATTGCTGGGTCGTAGCGCCGGCTTGCTCGGACTCGTCCTCAGCCTGATCAGCGGTACCTCGCGCCTGGCAGGCGTCCACTGGCTGGCCGGCTTCGAAGCGCTGACCATCCTTCAGGCCGGCATCGCCGCCATGGTTCTCGGCTGTTTCTGCCTGCTCCTCGTCCTCACCCAAAATGGCGGCAAATCCTAGGCGCCATCACCTGAATCATGAGCAAAACCGACCACGCCCCCGAAACCCAAGCCACCAAGTTCCTCAAAGCGAACAAGGTGCCCTTCTCAACCCACCTTTACGCCTACGAAGAGCATGGCGGCACCAAGGTCTCGGCGCGGGAACTGAATGTCGACGAGCATGCCGTCGTCAAAACACTCATCTTTGAAGACGAAAACGCCAAGCCGCTGATCGTGCTGATGCACGGTGACTGCAAGGTCTCGACCAAGGAACTGGCGCGGCAGATCGGCTGCAAGAAGGTCGAGCCGTGCAAGCCGGACGTCGCCAACCGCCACACCGGCTTTCTGGTCGGTGGCACCAGCCCGTTCGGCACCAAGAAGTCAATGCCCGTGCATATCGAGAAGACCATCCTTGATCTGCCGCTGATCTACATCAACGGCGGCCGGCGCGGCTTTCTCGTTGGCGTGCATCCCCACGACATTCTGCGTACCTTGCAGCCCAAAGTGGTCGAAGCGGCACTCAAGGCTTGATGCGGCAACGCGTGCAGCCACTGCCGCGGTCAACCGGGAAAATCAGCCGAAATTGAAATTCTGCCCGCCCTGTTGCGCTCATGCGGTCAGGCAGGGCAGCGCTAGAGCGAACGTTCGATGATCACGCCAACGCGCTTGACGCCGGGCATCATGCCCAGCTTGGCGACTGAAACGCGCACCCAATGAACCGCGAAGGTTTCCAGCACGTAGCTCGCCACGTGCTCGGCCAGCGCTTCCAGCAGATTGAAATGTACCGCGGCCAGATCGGCACGCAGGCGGTCCACTACCACTGCGTAATCAACCGTGTCGCGAATATCGTCGCTGGCCCCGGCGGACGTGGTCGACACCCCGATCTGCAATGAAATCTCGACCGTCTGCGGCATGGCCTTTTCCCGCGGATAGATGCCTATCCAGGTTTCGGCGCGCAGTTCTTCGATGAATATGATGTCCATAGGGCGGTCGACCGCAGCGGCGGTGTAAAATTTGCCGCGATTGTACCCCAGCGACCCAAGTCACCTAAGCGACCCATGCAAATAGCCCTCGCCCTCGTTGCCGCCTACCTGCTCGGCTCCGTTCCTTTTGCCATGCTCTCCTCGAAGCTCTTCGGCCTGGCCGACCCGCGCACCTACGGCTCGGGCAATCCGGGTGCCACCAACGTACTGCGTAGCGGCAACAAAAAAGCCGCACTGTTCACGCTCGTCGGCGATGCGCTGAAAGGCTGGGTCGCCGTGTTCATCGCCCAGCAGACGGGTTTCAGCAACAGCATCATCGGCCTTGTCGCGCTGGCGGTATTTCTCGGCCATCTCTACCCGATTTTTCTCAAGTTCAAGGGTGGCAAGGGCGTGGCGACCGCCGCCGGCGTGCTGATCGCCCTCGACCCGCTGCTCGGACTGGCCGTCGGCTGCACCTGGTTGCTGATCGCCTTCGCCTTTCGTTATTCCTCGCTGGCGGCCGTCGTCGCAGCCGCCATGGCACCCGTCATTTCCGTGCTGATGCACGGTGGCAATGGCCAGACCGTGGTCGTCGGCATCCTCGGCATGGCCCTGATCGGCAAGCATTGGCAGAACATCCAGCGCCTGATGGCGGGTCAGGAATCGAAGATCGGCAGCAAGAAAAAAGCTTGAAACGATTCAGCGGCCGTCATACGCCGGTTCCCCGGCCTTTTCTTCGCGCTTACGATAGCAAACCACAATCCATCGAATTGAATCAATCGATTGGATCAATAAACAGGCACGCCCTACACTGAGTTCATCAGGTCAAACGACCTGACCGACTTCAGGAGAGCGCCATGATTTTAAAATTTCTTGATCGCTGGTTCGACGAGTTTGCGACTTGGGATTCGGCCATCGACATGCTGGCCACCCTGCCCGACAATTTTTGACGCGCCCCCGCAAATTCATTCAAGACCGATCAGCCTGATGACACCAACCCCGCACCAGCGCCTGTCCGACGCCCCCATGCCCCGGACGATGCGAATTGCAGGGCCCGTATCGCAAGGCGCACGGATCAATGAACCAAAGCGCAGGGCGCCTATCCAACGGACTCTTCGCTCCCAAAACAAGGAAACGTAATGACCCAAACTGTCACCCTCGGCGGCGACGCCATCACCGTCGCCGGCACCTTCCCGAAAACAGGCGACAGCGCCCCGGCTTTCTCGCTGGTTGCCAAGGACATGTCCGACGTCACGCTGGCCAGTTTTGCCGGCAAACGCAAGATTCTGAACATTTTTCCGAGCATCGACACGCCAACCTGCGCGATGTCCGTCCGCCAGTTCAACGCCAAGGCCAACGGCCTGCCGAACACCGTCGTCCTCTGCATCTCGGCTGACCTGCCCTTTGCCCAGAGCCGCTTCTGTGGCGCCGAAGGCCTGGACAATGTGGTGACCTTATCGACCCTGCGTGGCCGCGAATTCCTCGAAGCCTATGGCGTTGCCATCACCAGCGGCCGACTGGCCGGCGTGGCTGCCCGTGCCGTCGTCGTCCTCGATGAAAACGACAAGGTCATCCATAGCGAACTGGTCAGCGAAATCAAGAGCGAACCCGACTACGCCGCGGCGCTGGCGGCCCTTTGAGGTAACACCATGCTTTCAGGCACCTTCCAGGAATTCGAAAAACAGGCGCTCGCCGACGGCTTCGACGAGGTGCTTGAACGCAGCTGGCCGGCCGATGCCGTGCTCGACACGCACACGCACCCGTTCGCCCTGAAGGCGCGGGTAGTGCGTGGCGACATGTGGCTGACCATTGCCGAGCAGACCCTGCATCTGCGCCCGGGCGACGACTTCGCGCTCGACCGCGAGGTTGCGCACGCCGAACGTTATGGCACCGAGGGTGCGACCTACTGGGTGGCGCGACGCAACTGAGGGAGGCCGCGATGGACAGGACAGGCTGCCAGCGCAAGAAAAAGAAATCCGCGCTGGCGATCGGTTGCGGCGGTCAACCGGAAAAAATGGCCAAATCTGAAATTTTCTAGGCCGGCTTCACGGCCGACATGTCCATCAGCGGCCAGCGCGGCTGAATGGAAAATGCGCCGGCTTCCTTGGCTGGCGTGCCCGCCTGCAGTCGCAAGCAGCCGGCCAGTGCAATCATCGCGCCGTTATCGGTACAGAATTCCAGCTCCGGGTAATAAACGCGGAAACGCTTGCGACGCGCCTCGTCATCCAGCGTTGCGCGCAACTGCTTGTTGGCGCCGACGCCGCCGGCCACCACCAGTTGTTTTAGCCCGGTCTGCTTCATTGCCTTCAGCGATTTTTTGACCAGTACCTCGACGATGGCCTCCTGAAAGGCCCGCGCCGCGTTGGCCTTGAACGCGTCTGTCATGTCATCGGCGTGTTCGCGAACCAGCGTCAGCACTGCCGTTTTCAAACCGGAAAAGCTGAAGCTCAGTTCACCGGAATGCAGCATCGGCCGCGGCAGCTCATACACACCGGGCGTTCCCTGCTCAGCCAGCTTCGACAGCAAGGCGCCGCCCGGATAAGGCAAACCGAGCAGTTTGGCGCTCTTGTCAAAAGCCTCGCCCGCTGCATCATCCAGTGTTTCACCGAGCAATTCATACTCGCCCACAGCCGTCACCCGCATCAGTTGCGTATGCCCACCAGACACCAGCAGCGCCACGAACGGGAAGGTCGGCGGCGTGCTCGACAGCAAGGGCGACAACAAATGTCCTTCCAGGTGATGGACCGGAATCGTCGGCTTGTCGATGGCCACCGCCAGCGCCTCGGCGAAAGCGCACCCCACCAGCAACGCCCCGGCCAGGCCGGGGCCCCGCGTGTAGGCCACGGCATCGACGTCATCCAGCGAACGATTGCCCTGAGCCAGCGCTTCGCGCAGCAAGGGCACCACGCGCCGGATGTGGTCACGCGAAGCGAGCTCCGGCACCACGCCGCCGTACTCGGCATGCATCGCCACCTGTGAATGCAAAGTGTGCGACAACAGCCCGGCGGCACTGTCATAGAGCGCGATGCCGGTTTCGTCGCAGGAAGATTCGATACCAAGGACTAACATGGGGCCGCATTTTAACACTTGGAGCGACAAGGTTTTTTCGCATATACTGTCCGGCTATCCGCAAACTAGCGGAAACAATTTTGCGCGCACTGCCTTTCACTTGACCTGGCAGGCGCCTAACGGAAGGGGGTGATTTATATGCCAAACGTTCGTGTCAAGGAAAATGAGCCGTTCGAAGTTGCTATCCGCCGCTTCAAGCGCACGGTCGAAAAGACTGGTCTGCTGACCGAGCTGCGCGCCCGTGAGTTTTACGAAAAGCCCACCGCCGAGCGCAAGCGTAAGGCTGCCGCTGCTGTCAAACGCCAGCACAAGCGCCTCCGTAGCCTGACCCTGCCGCCGAAACTTTTCTAATCAGAAAATTTTCGCCGCACAAAAGAGCCGCCAGCCTCAACAGCCGGCGGCTTTTTTCTTTGAATTTCCGAAAAGAACAGCCATGAGCCTCAAAGCACGTATCACCGAAGACATGAAGTCGGCCATGAAGGCCAAGGAAACCGCCAAGCTGAGCGCCATTCGCCTGCTGCTCGCCGCCATCAAGCAGAAGGAAGTCGACGAGCGCGTCGAACTCGATGAAGCCGGCGTCAATGCTGTCATCGAAAAGCTGGTCAAGCAGCGCAAGGACAGCGTCACCCAATACGAAGCCGCCAATCGTCAGGATCTGGCCGATGTCGAGAAGGCTGAGATCGCCATTCTCGCCGCCTACCTGCCGGAAAAAATGAGCGCTGAAGAGACCGCCGCTGCGGTTGCTGCCGCCGTCGCCGAAACCGGCGCCAAAGGCCCGGCCGACATGGGCAAGCTGATGGCCGTCCTCAAGCCCCAGCTCGCCGGCAAGGCCGACATGGCCGAAGTTTCGAAACTGGTCAAGGCGGCGCTGGCTGGCTAAGTTGCATCAATGATCCCGGATAGTTTCATCCAGGATTTATTGGCCCGGGTCGATATTGTCGACCTGGTGGATGGTTATGTGCCGCTCAAGAAGGCTGGCGCCAACTACGCCGCCTGCTGCCCCTTCCACAATGAAAAATCGCCGTCCTTCACGGTCAGCCCGACCAAGCAGTTCTACCACTGCTTTGGCTGCGGCGCCCACGGCACGGCGATCAGCTTCGTCATGGAATATCAGGGTCTGGGCTTCGTCGATGCGGTCAAAGACCTCGCCACCCGCGCCGGCATGCAGGTGCCGGAAAGCGAAGGGCGCAGTTTCAACGATGAAAAACCAGGCCAGACGCGGACGCTGATCGAAATCATGGCGCGCGCCGCCCAGTACTACAAGGATCAGCTAAAGAAGTCGCCGCAGGCCATCGACTATTGCAAGAAACGCGGCTTGACCGGCGAAATCGCCGCCCGCTTTGGCATGGGCTACGCCCCGGATGGCTGGCAGAACCTGCAGGAAGTCTTCCCCGACTACAACAGCGATGAACTGAAAGTCGCCGGCCTGGTCATCGAAAATGATGCCGGCCATCGCTACGACCGTTTTCGCGACCGCCTGATGATCCCAATCATCAACCCCAAGGGCGACATCATCGCCTTCGGCGGACGCATTATCGATCAGGGTGAGCCGAAGTACCTGAACTCGCCGGAGACGCCACTCTTCGAAAAAGGGCGCGAGCTGTTCGGCCTGCCGCAAGCCCGCCAGGCGCTGCGCGAAACCGACACCGCCATCGTCACCGAAGGCTACATGGACGTCATCGCGCTGGCCCAGAACGGCGTCGGCAACGCCGTCGCCACCCTCGGCACGGCAACCACGGCCACCCACGTCACCAAGCTGCTGCGTCAGGTCGACCGCATCGTTTTCTGCTTCGATGGCGACAACGCCGGCCGCAAAGCCGCCTGGCGCGCCCTTGAAAACTCGCTGGAAGCACTGGCCGACAACAAGCGCCTGGCCTTCATCTTCCTGCCGCAGGAACACGACCCCGACAGCTACATCCGCGAATTCGGCAAGGAACAGTTCGACCGCCAAGTCACTCAGGCCATGCCGCTTTCCGACTTCCTGCTCCGCGAATTGGCCCAGCGCTGCGACCTGACCAGCTCCGAGGGCAAGGCACAGCTGATTTATGAGGCCAAGCCGCTACTGCTCAAGTTGCCGACGCCGTTACTGCGCCTGCAACTGGTGAAACGACTGGCCGAAGCCAGCGGCTTTGCCCAGAGCGAAGTGGAACGCCTGTGCGAACTGAAATCGTACATGCCGGCGGCACCGCCCAAGGCCAGACGCACCGCCCCGTCGCTGACCCGCAACCTGCTCCGCATCGTGCTGCACAAGCCGCAACTCGCCTGCCAACTCCCGATCGCCCTGCTCCCCGACACACCGGAACGCCCTGCGCTCGTGCGCCTGCATCAGCTCGTCACCGCCAGCCGCGAAACGGCGGCCAGCTATGCTGGCCTGCGCGAGCGACTGCGAGGCCTGCCAGAAGAGAACATCATTGAAAATGCGGCATCGGAACTTCTTGGCTTGCCATTTGACGAAGAGGGTGCTGACAGTGAATTTCGCGACACGCTGGAAAAATTGCAGGAAGGTGACGAGAAACGCGCATTTGCCGAATTGCAGATCAAGGCGCAGCAATTCGGTGTCGCCGGACTCAGCACCGAAGAAAAGCAGGCTTATATACAGTTCCTCACAACCAAGGCAAGTCGTGGCTAAGTTGTGGTAAAATCTACGGTTTTCTCGAATTCTATGGATCGTGTTCATGGTTAAGGCAAAAGACCCCGTGAAGGAAGCACCGAAGGCGCGCATCAGCAAGGCCAAGGAGAAAGCTGCCGAAAAGGCGCTGCTTCAGGGCCAGATGGCCGAAACGCCGGAACCGCTTGACGCCGAGGCGCGCAAGATGCGCCTCAAGGCCCTGATCAAGCTGGGCAAGGAGCGCGGCTACCTGACCTACGCAGAAATCAACGACCATCTGCCGGATGACGTCGTCGATGCAGAAAGCATCGAAGCGATCATTTCCACCTTCAGCGAAATGAGCATCCAGGTTTTCGACGAAGCGCCAGCGGCCGAAGACTTGCTGATGTCCGACACGGCCGCCTCCGGCGCTGACGACGAAGAGGTCGAAGCACAAGCCGAGCAGGCATTGTCCACGGTGGATTCCGAATTTGGCCGTACCACCGACCCAGTCCGCATGTACATGCGCGAAATGGGCACGGTCGAACTCCTCACCCGCGAAGGCGAAATCGAGATCGCCAAGCGCATCGAGGAAGGCCTGAAGCACATGATCCAGGCAATTTCTGCCTGCCCGACCACCATCGTTGACATTCTCGACATGGCCGCCAAGGTCGAGTCAGAAGAAATGCGCATTGATGAACTGGTCGACGGTCTGATCGACCCGAACGCCACTGAAGTAGTCGCTGCTCCGGAGCTACCGGAATCGGAAGACGACGACGAAGACGACGACGCCACGGACGACGAAGGTGGCGCAGGTGCCGCTTCGGCCTCGCTGCTGCAACTCAAGACCGACGCACTGGAGCGCTTCAAGCTCATCAAGAGCGTGCACGTCAAAATGCAGAAGCTATTGCCGAGCAAGGGCCCGCACGACAAGGCCTACCTCAAGCTGCAACAACAGATTTCCGATGAACTGCTGAATATTCGCTTTACCTCACGCTCCATTGAACGCCTGTGCGACAGCGTACGCGGCATGGTCGAACAGGTTCGCGGCTCCGAGCGGAAAATCCAGCAAATCTGCGTTGACCGCGTCAAGATGCCGCGTCCGCACTTCATCCAGTCCTTCCCGGGCAAGGAAACCTCGCTTGAATGGGTGGATGCCGAGATCGCCGCTGCACCCAAAAACTACCTGGCCATCCTGACGCGCTGCGCACCGGATATCAAGGAAGAGCAAAAGAAACTGCTCGCCCTGCAAGAACGTATTGGCATTCCGCTCAAGGATCTGAAAGACATCAACAAGCAGATGTCCACCGGCGAAGCCAAGGCCCGTCGCGCCAAGCGCGAAATGACTGAAGCCAACCTGCGCCTGGTCATCTCGATCGCCAAGAAGTACACCAATCGCGGCCTGCAGTTCCTCGACCTGATCCAGGAAGGCAACATCGGCCTGATGAAGGCGGTGGACAAGTTCGAATACCGACGCGGCTACAAGTTCTCGACCTACGCGACCTGGTGGATCCGTCAGGCCATTACCCGCTCCATCGCCGACCAGGCACGCACCATCCGCATCCCGGTTCACATGATCGAAACGATCAACAAGATGAACCGGATCAGCCGCCAGATCCTGCAGGAAACCGGCGCCGAGCCGGATCCTGCAACGCTGGCCAAGAAGATGGACATGCCGGAAGACAAGATTCGCAAGATCATGAAGATTTCCAAGGAGCCCATCTCCATGGAAACCCCGATCGGCGACGACGATGACTCCCATCTGGGCGACTTCATCGAGGATTCGGCCACCCTGGCACCGGCCGATGCAGCGATGTACTCCAGCCTGCGCGGTGTCACCAAGGAAATCCTCGACACCCTGACGACGAGGGAAGCCAAGGTCCTGCGCATGCGTTTCGGCATCGAAATGAACACTGACCACACGCTTGAAGAAGTCGGCAAGCAGTTCGACGTCACCCGCGAGCGCATTCGACAAATAGAAGCCAAGGCCTTGCGCAAGCTGCGTCACCCGACCCGTTCCGACAAGCTGCGCAGCTTCATCGACACCAGCGGCAATTAAGTTTTCCGGGCCTGTAGCTCAGTTGGTTAGAGCAGAGGACTCATAATCCTTTGGTCCACGGTTCAAGTCCGTGCGGGCCCACCAATAACACTTTGTATTACAAGGAAATTTAAAGGGTTGTAACTTCGGTTACAGCCCTTTTTTATTTCTTGGGGTGGCACCGGGGGGGTACCGTCGAGCAAACCAATCTCTGGAATGATCAACCGGTCAAAGAATCCAGGCTTTACACAGCCAATTCGGAACAGTTGCTCTATATTGTGGTCATCTTGTCTGCGCTTTTCAGCATCCTCCTTGCCCTGATTGCTGCTCGCTCGGTCATTCGACCGATCAAAAATGCGCAGGCCGCCGCGAAAGAAATTGCCAAGGGCAATCTGCTGGTTGATCTCCCCCATGCAGGCCCGGATGCAGTCGGCAACTTGGTGGCCAGCATGGCAGAAATGAAAAATTCGCTTCACGAAATGTCTGCCGCCCTGCGTCAATCGGTCACCAAACTTGGTGAAGGCTCTGTATACCTAAGCGAAGGAACGCAGAATGCGGCTGAAAATGCAGATCAATCAGCCCGCGCTGCCGAGTCAATTGCAGCAAATGTTGAACAGTTACTACTCGGCAAAATCAGATGGACCGAGTAGCGCCGACCGCTGCGTCTTGATCTGCGGTGGGATCAATGCACCGCAAGCATGGCCGACTTATCGGCGATAATCTCGCTTTTTAGCTGATCGCCTTTTCGGCAATGGTACGTGATGAGTCCTCAACGCAAAGTTCGCTGCCCTCAATGTGGGGAAGATGCCCTTTGGGCGCCCGAAAATCGCTATCGCCCGTTTTGTTCGGAGCGCTGCAAGCAGATTGATCTCGGTTGCTGGGCGAGCGATTCCTATCGCATCGGTGGCGCAGTGAGTGACGAAGAGGCAGGAACGCCGGGCATCGACTTTCCGGATCAGCCCGAACGTTGAATTTGGCCACGCGGTGATCTGCTGCGGTCAACCGGAAATTTTGCCTGGAATCGAAAAACTCAGACGAGCTTGACTTACCAGCCACGCATCAATGCCATGCCGTGGGCACCGTGCGCCTGCGCGTCGGGCAACATGTCCGGTTTCATGCCGCCCAGCGCCATCACCGGCAGTGTATTTCCGCTCACGTGTCGCTCAAATTCAGCCCAGCCAAGACCCGTCGCTTCGGGGTGCGTTGGCGTTGGAAAGACTGGGCCCAGCAGCGCGTAGTCGAACCCAAGCTCACCGGCACGGGCAATTTCGCTGGCGCTATGGCAGGAGGCGCCGACCCACGTGAAGGCTGGGCGCTGGCCACAGGTGGCCAGGCGGGCTGACGACAGATGAACGCCATCGGCGCCGACTTGACGGGCGAGTGCTTCGTCATCGTTGATAACGACTAGCGCATCATAACGATGGGCCAGTTGGCATACCGTCCGGGCAAACGACAGGCGTTCGGCAGCCGACAAGCCCTTGTCGCGCACCTGGATCAGTCGCAAGCCACGCTTCAGGGCGTTTTCGAGGCGTTCCAGCTGATGTTCGCTGCCTTCGCGCTCCGCCATCGTGATGGCCATTGTCGTCGGTAGCGACAGCGCTTTCAGGATGGGATCGTTGGCCGGCAGGATGGGGGCGACCGTGGCTGCTTCGCCCGTTTTTTGCCAATCGACCGCAGCGTGTTCAAGCGGTGCGGTAATGCCGATTTCACCCTCCCAGGCCGTAACCCGCCAGAAGCTGAGGCGAACGGTGGCGTGCGGGTAGGTGAATTGGCGCGTCAGCCACGGCGAACAGTCGGTGACGGTGATGCCGAGCTCTTCCTGCAGTTCGCGGATCAATGCCTGGCGGATGGTTTCGCCGGGCTCAACCTTGCCGCCGGGGAACTCCCAATAACCGGCGTAAACCTTGCCCGCCGGGCGCTGTGCCAGCAGGAAGGCGCGACCATTGTCGCGCAGCATGACGGCAGCCGCCACGTCCACGATCTTGGTCACTTGTTCTTCTTTCTTTTCGGCTTCTGGCGGCCGGCCAGATCCTTGGCGAACTGCCAGGCCACACGACCGGAGCGCGAGCCACGGCTGAGCGCCCAGTTCAGCGCCTCCCGCTCGCACGCAGCGATGGTTTCCTCGGCCACGCCCAACTGCCGCGCCCAATGATTGGCGATAGCCAGATAGTCATCCTGACTGAATGGATAAAAAGAAATCCAGAGGCCGAAACGCTCGGATAGCGAGATTTTTTCTTCGGTCGTTTCACCGGGATGAATCTCGTCGCCGACGCGATGCGTTTCGAGGTTTTCCGAAAAGTATTCCGGCATCAGGTGGCGGCGATTGGAGGTCGCGTAGATCAGCACATTGTCGGGCGGCGCCGCGATGGAACCGTCAAGTACGGACTTGAGTGCCTTGTAGGCAGTTTCACCGGCCTCAAATGACAGGTCATCGCAAAAAATGATGAATTTTTCCGGTCGACCGTCGATCAGGTCGACGATGTCCGGCAGATCGATCAAGTCTTCCTTGTCGACCTCGATCAGGCGCAGCCCCTTGCACGAAAACTCGTTCAGCACCGCCTTGACCAGCGAAGACTTGCCCGAGCCACGCGAACCGGTCAGCAATACGTTGTTGGCTGTATGCCCGGTAACGAACTGCCGCGTGTTGGCGTAAATGCGCGCCTTCTGATCATCAATGTTCTCGAGATCGCTCAGGCGAATGGGGTGCGGCTGACGAACCGCCTGCAACCAGCCACGCCCATTATTCTTTCGCCAACGAAAAGCGACAGCGCTCCCCCAGTCTGGTAGTGCCGGGGCGAGGGGCAGTACCGCCTCCAGGCGAGCAAGGACGGCCTCGGCGCGGACAAGCAGGTGTTCCAATGACGTTGGTTTGGGCATGGCGGCAGGTATACTTCTCGGCAAATTGAGAACTCTAGCGAAACCCATGCGAAAAATCCAAGCGGCAGCTCTTTTATTTACTACCTTGATGGCAGCGTGCTCCACGGTGCCCCCCGCCACCGCACCAGCGGCCTGCGCCCCCAGTGTGGCGGCCTGTCCGGCTTGCCCGGTATGCCCGACGCTTCCGCCTACCGCCGCACCGGCTACGCCGCCGGCTTTTTCGCGCGTTTTCCAGGCTGCCAGCTGGAACGACCTTCCCGGCTGGTCGGAGGATGATGTTGCGGCCGCCTGGCCGGCCTTTTTGCTGTCCTGTCGCGGAGTCGCCAGCAAGCCCAATGGCCCGGGCTGGAAGCGGGTCTGCGACCTGGCGCGGGCAGCAGACGGAAAGCCCGGACATAACCCGCGCCGTTTCTTCGAGCAACACTTGAAGCCATATGCGGTTTCATCCGGTGATGGCGCGGTGAGCGGCATGATCACCGGCTATTACGAGCCACTCCTGAATGGCAGTCGAACACGTGCCAAAGGCTATGAGCAACCGGTGCGTGGGGTCCCTGACGACCTGCTGACGATCGACCTGTCAGCGGTCTTTCCTGAACTAAAGGACAAGCGCGTGCGCGGCCGTCTGGAAGGAAACAAGGTAGTCCCCTACTGGTCGCGTGCAGAAATCTCTGCCCAAGGCGAAAAGCTGCCGAGCAAAACGCTGCTTTACGTTGACGACGCGGTTGAACTTTTCTTCCTGCAAGTGCAGGGTTCAGGGCGGGTCAGGCTGACGGACGGCAGCACCGCACGTTTGAATTACGCTGATCAGAATGGACACCCTTATCAATCGATTGGCAGAGTGCTCGTCGAACGTGGTGAATTGAAGCTGGAGGAGGCCTCAATGCAGGGGATTCAGGCTTGGGCTCGCGCCAATCCGTCGCGTCTGGACAACTTGCTGAATTCAAACCCGAGTTACGTCTTCTTCCGAGAAGTGCCAAACGGCCAGGGCGGCCCAACTGGCGCGCTGGGTGTACCGCTGACGGCTGAGCGAAGTATTGCCGTTGATCCACGATCGGTTCCACTGGGTTCGCCGGTCTTTCTGGCGACGACCCGCCCCAACTCTCCGGCGCCGCTGAATCGGCTGGTTATGGCGCAGGATACCGGCGGTGCGATCAAGGGAGCCGTGCGCGCAGATTTTTTCTGGGGCTTTGGCAAAGAGGCGGGTGACCTCGCCGGAAGAATGAAGCAGAGCGGTCGGCTATGGGTTTTGCTGCCGGCAGAACTGGCTCCAAAATAATGCATGAACGCACCAATTCAGCGCCACATATGTAATTTACGCACCATTATCGTGCAATTTATTCAACCACCGCTTTCGCAATGCACTGATTTGTAACACTATTCGCGCACTGGAATGGTGCTTGCTTCCAATCCGCCCATTCTTTGTATGGGGGTTTCATGGAAACGTATCAATCCAGTAGCAATGTGCTATTCATCTTGTTAGGCGCCATCATGGTGCTTGCCATGCACGCCGGCTTTGCCTTCCTGGAGGTCGGCACCGTCCGCAAGAAAAATCAGGTCAACGCACTCGTCAAAATTCTGACGGACTTTGGCATCTCAACGGTTGCCTACTTCTTCATCGGCTATAGCGTTGCCTACGGCGTCAACTTTTTCTCCGGCGTTGAAACGCTGATGGCAAAGAATGGCTACGAGCTCACCAAGTTTTTCTTTCTGCTGACCTTTGCCGCCGCTATTCCCGCCATTATTTCCGGCGGCATCGCCGAGCGAGCCAAGTTCAATCCGCAACTGATTGCCACCTTCCTGCTTGTCGGCTTTGTCTACCCTTTTTACGAAGGTATCGCATGGAATCAGGCCTTTGGGATCCAGGCATGGCTGAAGGCCAGCTTTGGCGAAGAGTTCCATGATTTCGCCGGCTCGGTGGTGGTTCATGCAATGGGGGGCTGGATCGCGCTACCCGCGGTGATCCTCCTTGGCGCCCGCTACGGACGCTACAGCAAGGATGGCCGAATCTCGGCGCATCCCCCTTCATCCATTCCCTTCCTCGCGTTGGGCGCATGGATTCTGACAGTCGGCTGGTTTGGCTTCAACGTGATGAGCGCTCAAACGCTTGACAAGATATCCGGCCTGGTCGCCTTGAACTCCTTGATGGCCATGGTTGGCGGCACGCTGGTAGCACTGGTCGCCGGCAAGAATGACCCGGGCTTCCTGCACAACGGCCCATTGGCTGGTCTCGTGGCGGTCTGTGCCGGATCCGACTTGATGCACCCGATTGGGGCGCTGGTTGTCGGTGGCGTTGCTGGCGGCCTCTTCGTTGGCATGTTCACTTTGGTGCAAAACCGCTGGAAAATCGATGACGTACTCGGCGTCTGGCCACTGCACGGCATGTGCGGCGCCTGGGGCGGCATTGCGGCAGGCATCTTTGGCAGCAAGGCCTTGGGCGGCGCCGGTGGCATAGCCTTCATGCCCCAACTGATCATGACCGCACTGGCAATCGTGGTTGCGCTGGCCGGCGGTAGCCTCGTCTATGGCGTACTGAAGGCAACCTTGGGCCTGCGCCTGGATCAGGAAGAAGAATATGACGGCGCAGACATAAGCATTCATAGAATCACGTCCACGCCAGAGCGCGAGCCGAATTGGTGAAATTTTCACCCTCGTGATCAACTCAACTTGTCGGACAAAGTAAAAAGGGGCGCAAAGCCCCTTTTTCTTGCCTTCATGAAATCTCTTTCGAGAAAGCGGCTCGGCAATGTAGCTGGATGCAACAGCTTGGGAAATGTCGATCCTGCAAACAAAAAGAGGCGGGAAACTTCAGTTAGTTCTCTGGGGTTGCAGTAGGTCAATCATGTCCTACGGATTATAAAAGACCCTCGTTAAATAACATGTACACGGAAATTTGGATGGCAACCGTAACTATTGGCTCAATATCAAGTTCGGAATATAATAGTCGGTTAATTTTTAGCGGTGATGGCGATCTCCTGCCCCTGTATCTACACCACTAATTCGCTGATCTCAATCGTCCGTCAGGTAATCGTCGCGATTGTTTGACCTCACCAATATAGCAACACTTGCGACCAATTCTTTCGGGGGTTGGGGCCTTGCTTTAAGGCTGCAAGCACTTCGAAAGCAAGCCGTTTCGAGGTGCAGTTTTTTACCGGTATTTTTTGTAAAGGTTCTTGATATGAACACCGAATCCATCCTCACCCACCTTAAAAAGCATGGCCAGTTGCTCGACGCAGATATCGCAAAGGGCACGGGGATTGCCTTGGCGGACGTTCGTATCTCTCTGCAGGAGCTGTCTGCCCAAAAAGCTATTTCGACCTGTAGCATGACCGTTTTCAAGGATGGCATCCCAACCGAGGGCACGTTCTGCCGTATTGCCGGCTACATGCCGTCGGCGGCGCCGGGTCGCAAACCGGGCGTCAAGAGCTAGGGAACAGGCGGTCTGCTGGCTGAGCCACTCGGCTATTCGGCTACCCGTCCACGCTGCATTTTGACCAGGCCGCGCTTGATCTTGCTTTCAATGCGTTTTCGTTGAGCACTGCGACTGGGCTTGGTTGGCCGACGCAAGGTTGGGACGAAAGCGGCCGATGCGATCAGCTCACGCAGGCGAACCAGCCCATCTTCCCGGTTACGCTCAAGGCTACGGTGCTTTTGCGCCTTGATGACGATGATGCCGTCGCTGCTGATCCGCTGGTCACGCATGGCCAGCAGTTTTGCCTTGACGGGATCCGGTAGCGACGATGCTGCGATATCAAACCGCAAATGGACAGCGTTCGATACCTTGTTAACGTTTTGCCCACCGGCCCCCTGCGCGCGAATGGCCGTGAATTCAACCTCGTTTTCGTTCAGGACAATGGCGGTCATTGGTTTCGGTGGACTGTGATCGGAACAAGGCAAGCGCATTGCGGCACTGGTATCTTACTCCCGGTGGCAGATGATATTGAATCTGTGAGACCTCAACCTCTTCGCACCGCAGCAACATGGGCTTGCCTTTTATATTTGACTCTTGTATCATTTTTCAAGATTTTGGCAAACCCGCGCGAAAGCCGGGGACGCAAAGCCACCGGGCTGTCCAATGGAGATTGTTTCAACCATTAAATGCTAGCGGGGTTGCCGGGCAGCATTATTCTCAAGCGCCCGACCGTCTCCTGACTTGCGTGCCTCAGCACTCTGGAGACTCGCAATGACCACTCAACGCATGACCCCGCCGTCGCTGTTCAAGCAGTGCACGATGACTGTACTGGTTGCACTGGCGTGTGGCGCCTATAGCCATCAGGCAGCAGCACAAACCTACGCACCCTGGCTACGTCAAATCGGGATAACAAACACAATTGAATCGGCGGCCAATTGGGGCAAGGGACAAATCCTGGGGGTCGTAGATACCGGCATTAACGCGACGCATCCGCAATTTGCGGCAGGCCAGGTTTCCCAGGCGCTCAGCTCCTGCGCTGCGGTCTCATTCAAATGCGCCAACGGGTTTGCTGACGACAATGGCCATGGCACTGCAGTAGCCAGCATTGCCGCCGGGTATCGTCCGTCATTATTCAGCACCATTGCGGCTGGGGGTTACACCACAGTTGCCGGCAATTTCATTGGCGTTGCCCCGCTGGCTAATATCGTTTCAGAAAAAGTACTGAATGCTGCCGGTTCCGGCTACTCGACCGATGTCGCCAATGGCGTCAGGAAAGCAGCAGATGCCGGTGCAGGGGTGATCAATGTGTCGATCACCTTTGGCAACGATGCCAATACCGTGGCAGCAATCAACTACGCGGCGGCCAAGGGCGCGTTTATCGTCTGGGCTGGCGGCAATAGCGCGCAAAATCTGTTGGGCAATCTGAACACCTCCGGTTTGACACAGACGGCTATTCAACATCTGGTCTTTGCCGGCTCGGTCAATAGCGCCAACGCCGCTTCCAGCTTTACCAACAAGCCGGGTGCGGGCGCCCTGGTGAGCACCACGGGTGCCAAGACCAGTTATTCATTGCGCTGGGTCATGGCCCCCGGTGAAGCCATTCTGGCGCCGCAAACCACTGCCGGCAACAGTGCCTACGCCTTGTGGTCCGGCACCTCCATGGCCGCCCCCATTGTTAGCGGCTCGTTGATGCTGCTGCAAAATGCGTGGCCGATCCTCAAGACAAAAGGCACCACTGCCGACCTGCTGCTCGCCACCACAACCGACCTCGGCATCACCGGCGTTGATGCGACTTACGGTAAAGGCCTGGTCAATCTGACGACCGCGTTCAATCCGTATGGTGCGCTGAGTGTGACGACGACCGGCGGTCAGACCGTCGCAGTCTCGTCATTGACCGGGACCCTGCTGAGCAGCGGTGCCCTCGGCAGTTTGAGCAGCATTCAATCCAAACTGGCCAACTACACTGCCTTTGATAGCTATGCCCGGAATTTCTCGGTCAACCTTTCCGGGCTGATCAAGACACCGACCACCAAGGCAACGACCAATCCCTTGCCGACCAATACCTATTCCGCGCCGAATGTCATGAAATTTGCCGGCGGCGAACTGGCCTATGCAATCGAGTCGAATGGCGGGACGCTGCAGCATCTCGGCGAATTCGGCTACAACGCCGAACAATCCCCTGGCCTGACGACCGGCTACACGCTGTTCAGCAGCAAGACGGGCAGCGTATCCGGATTCGGTTACGGCACCTCGTCGTCCTACCCTTTCGCCAAGGCGCTTTACAATGATGACATGATCGCGCGCCAGATGAGCGACTTCGACACCAGCAACGTCGGCAGCCTGGCTCAAGGCGGCTACCAGTTTAGCTATGGCACCAGCGTTTCTCCGGATCTCCGGATCGCTGCTTCGTACACGGCCACGCCGGAAGCGCCCGTCATGTCGCCGAATGCTGCGCAAAACAGCCAGGTCAAGTTTGGCGTCGCCTATCGCTTCACCCAGCACATCACCGGCGGCATGACCTACAGCAACGTGGCAGAACGCAGCTCCTTGCTCGGTGCTGCCTACAACAGCGGCAGCATTCTGGCACTCGGCCAGAACGCGACAGAGGTTTTTGGTTTTTCGCTCGGATATCGGGTTGACCGTAACAGCAGCGTTCTGCTGAACACCGAGTTCGGCACCACCAAGGCGGGCAACGGCGATGCCGGCAGCCTGTTCAGCGCGACCTCGAGCCTCCAGTCACAAGCCTGGAGCGCGACCTACCTGCAACAAAATATCTGGACCGCCAACGACCAGTTGGCCGCCAGCGTCAAACAGCCGCTCCGCGTCACCGCGGGTAGCGCGGCGATCACGACCGCCAGCGTCGATGCGCAGGGCTATGCGGTGTATGAAAAGAGCTGGGCCAGCCTGGTGCCCAATGGCCGAGAGGTTGATGTAACGGTAAATTACCGCGTGCCGACCAACAAGATCGACACCCTGATGCTGCAGGCTGCTTATCAGAAGGATTCACTGAACATTGCGGGCAATCACGCAGCGCAGCTCGGCATGATCTGGAACAAGCGTTTTTGAGCCGTTCCAGCTTTTGGGGGCCTCACCTTTTCCCCCGGGGTGAGGCCTCATTTTATTTTCCGGGCGGCAGGCCCGGCATTCGGCGATTGCTCAGAGGCTGATCAAACGCAGGGACGCAATTACCGGGGTTCCAGCTGGTCGTAGACGGCAGTTGCCACCTTGGCCAACTCGCCTTTGGCAATGCTGGCCGACAGGGCATAACCAAATTGTCCGTCGACCCAGTAGAAAACGTTGATCTGGCCTTCACGGGCAAATTGGAAACCGGTCCCGGACTGACCGACATGCTCCGCCGTCACGTACAGCGTCATGCGCTGAGCGCTGGCATCCTGATACATGAACTGGGCAACCGGGCCACTGTTGCCCGGTAGCAATCGGCCGCCGACCAGCTCGTAGCCAAGCGCCCCCAACTTGGGGGGCTTGACCGGCACGCCGAGCCGTTTGGTCAGCCACTTGACCAGGGCTTCTTCCTGATCGGCTGTCACTTCGACCGGACGGCGTGCATCCGGGCTGTAAACCACATGCGCCACTGCCGCCTGCCGGAACAGCGGCGTCACCTGCGCCATATGGTCTTCATGCTGATAATGGCCATGGGCCAACCACCCTGCCACGCCACTCAACGCGGCGACCAGCAGGCCAGCCGCCAGTCGCTGAGCCAGCAAGGATTTCAAATTTGGCTGTTTTTCCCGGTTGACCGCAGCTCCCCATGGCTGGGCCGCCAGCGCATGCAAATTATCCGGCAAGGGTTCGTCTATCACCGGATTGAACAAGGACCTGAGCGCCTGATTCTGGGCCTGATAGGCGCGGACCCGTTCCGCGTCCGCCGGATATTCAGCCAGATAAGCCTCGACCTCGCCCCGACGCTCCGCCGTCAAGGCGTCATCTACGTAGGCGTGCAGATCGTCTTCAGTGATATTCAGCGGGTTCATCGCACGATCCTCAGATTGGCCCGTGGCTGGCGTCCGTCGATGATCTGGCGCAGCCGCTCCCGCCCGCGGGACAGGCGGGACATGACGGTACCGACGGGAATCCCCAGTAACAGGGCAATGTCGGCATAACTCATTTCTTCCAGTGCGACCAGCAACAGTATTTCGCGCTGCTCATCGGGCAGCTGTCGCAGGGCCGATTCAAGGTCCATCACTTCCAGTTGATCGCTTTGGGTCGCACGCGTTGGAACATCGCAGGCGTCCTCGTCGAGCGAATGCGTTGGCAACACGCCACGGCGCAACTGATCCACGCGCAGGTTGTGCATGATACTGAACAGCCAGGCGCGCAGATTGCTCCCGCTCCGCCATTGCGAAATCCGGCCCCAGGCGCGTTCAAGCGTGTCCTGCACCAGATCGTCGGCCGCCGCACGGTCACCCAGCATCGCCCGTGCATAGCGGCGCAGGCGAGGCATTTCGGTGAGTAGCGCGCGGCTGTCCATTCAAACGACGCCTTGGTCAGCTCAATCGTGACATGAAGGTGAGCCGCACTCGCCCCGCAGAAGTCCCTGCGGGCCAGCGCGAGTGGCACGGCGATGACAATGCCCCGAAGAGTTCTCTTGGAGGCAAGGTCACGCTTGGACTGAGCGGGGAATCAGGGTTTGGCGACATGCCAGACATTGTTGAATCCGTCGCCCGTCTTGTCCCCAGCCTTCACGTCCTTGGACCAGTAGTACAGCGGTTTTCCCTTGAAGGCCCACTGCTTCTTGCCATCGTCACGATGGATGATGGTGTAGTCACCACTCGCCGTGTCGTCCGCCATCGCGAACAGTGGCGGCCAGTTGGTAGCGCATGGGCCATTGCACATGCTTCTGCCGCTACCGGCGGCATCCTTGTCAAAGACGTACAGCGTCATGCCGTTGTTGCCGGTCAGCATGTCGCCGGAAACCATGGCCGGCGATGCTGCGCGCATGCCGTAGCCGGAACAGGCCGCCAGGGTCGTCGAAACGGCCAGAGCTAAAAACAGATTCTTGATTTTCATGATGATCTCCATTGGATTCGGGGCGCTACACCCATGTATACGGAAAACATCTTCAATTTATTCCATCGATACGCGCGAGGCGCCACAAGGACGTCACTTCGGCCGCCCGCGCGACATGCAACGGATCGCTCGCATCCTGCGCCTTCGGGTGCTTTGGCCGGGTATCCAGGCGATCCATGACTTTCAGGCCTGCCGACTTGATCCAGTCGAGCAATTCATCCCGCGAACGCAGGCCCAGGTGTTCGGCGATGTCGGAAATAATCAGCCAGCCTTCGCCATCCGGTGTCAGGTGCGCCGCCAAACCGCCGAGAAAGCCGCGCAACATGCGCGAATCCGGATCATAGACCGCGTATTCGATCGGCGACGTTGGCTGGGCCGGCACCCACGGCGGATTGCACACCACGAGCGGCGCACGCCCCTCGGGGAACAGATCTGCCTTTAAAAGAGTGATTGCTGCGGTCAACCGGAGTTTTTCGATGTTTTCGAAAGCACAAGCCAGCGCCCGCTCATCCTGATCCGTGGCGATGACTTGCTGGACGCCACGCCGGGCCAGCACGGCCGCAATGATGCCGGAGCCCGTCCCGATGTCGAAGGCCAGCGTGCATTCCGCGGGCAGTGGCGCCGTCGCCACAAGATCGACATACTCGCCGCGCACCGGCGAAAACACCCCGTAATGAGGATAGATGCGCCCTTGCACCGCCGGTACCGGGACGCCCTTCTTGCGCCATTCATGCGCGCTCACCACGGCCAGCAACTCGCGTAGCGATAGCACGGAATCCTCACCACCCGGCGGCCCGTAAGCCTCGATACAAGCCTGCCGGACATCCTGCGCACGACGCAGCGGTATCGTGTAATCAGCGCTGAGCGGCACCAGCAACATGGCCAGTGCCTGCGCCCGCGCTCCCTGGCGCCGGCGATGCAGTTCAAAAGCCTCGGCGGGGCTGCTCGGCGCTGGCTGACCTCCCCCGCGCGGCCGGCGATCAGCCCGCTGACTCATGGCCTGCAGCAGACGTCGTCCATTCTGCCAGTCGCCTCGCCAGAGCATGGCTGTGCCCTCACTGGCCATTCGCCAGGCCGCATCGGCATTCAGCTTGTCGTCGACGACAACGACCTGGACATGAGGCGGCAAACTCGCCTCGGAACGCCAGCGGGCATTTTTTGTCCGCCCGTCTTCTGACCACACCAGCAAGGGAAATGTTGAGCAATTCATCGCGGCATTGTAGGTCAGAACGGTGACTGCATCGGCGGGTCGAGGCAGAAATCAGGCTTCACGAAATTCAGCGCATCGTGAAAAATTCGATCACCAAAATCGCCGCCCGCCCCAACAATGTCAACAAGTTTGCCCTGCCTTCGTAACCTTCACCGACAGGATCAGCCAAGTGGCCATTTCAAGCGGTTTTATTTCCGGTAACACCATCGAGTCTGCCTCGCATTTTTTCGGTGGCGGAATATTGACGCACGCGCCGAGGCAGACCACCAAGACGCCCCTGCCGAAAACAATTGACCCGAGGCAGCAGCAGGCAATGGCGCGACGCCTTGATCAACTGCAAGCCGCACTGGGCGAACCCGATTTGATGCACGTGCAAGCAGCTGCGCCAGACACAATGCCGTCACCATCCCGGCAAGGATATGGCGCCATCACGCTACTTCTCACTGGGCTGCTGTCGGCGATGCTGGGGGCTGGCGTGATGGGCTTGGCAAACAGCCCCCACGCGCCGGCGGCATTAGCTCAACCAGCAAGCGTTCAACCCGTAGAAATACCAATTCCAGTAGCAATACAGGCAAAAGAGAGCATTGCAATCGCCCCGAAAATTTCGGACGACCAACAGGTTAGTCAGCTCGTTGAAGCATGGCGCAACGCTTGGCAAAGCCGCGACATCGCTGGCTATTTGAAGTCATATGGCACAGGATTCTCCCCTGCTGATGGCAACTCACGAGAAGCATGGATTGCTGCAAGGCAGAAAAAGCTGGCAACCGGCGCAGCGATCGGCCTCCAGATCAACGACCTCAAGATCGAGCGTGTCGATCAGAGACAGTTCAAGGCAAGCTTTCGGCAGGACTACATCTCGGGCAGTTATCGAGAAATAGCCCGCCCGAAAACCCTGCTGATCGCACTGGAAGGCAACGAATGGAAAATCACCCGGGAATGGCAGGACTAGAGCAGCGCCTGACTCATCACCTGCTGCCTATGTCGACTGATTTCTAAGAACAGCTTTCGCCTTACAATCAGGTGCAATTCACTGCGCTTGACGAAAGCCCCATCATGAAATTTGAAGGCACCGAAACCTACGTTGCTACCCGCGACCTGACCTTGGCGGTCAACGCTGCCATCGCCTTGCAACGCCCCCTGCTTATCAAGGGCGAACCGGGCACCGGCAAAACCCTGCTCGCCGAGGAGGTAGCGCGAGCGTTGAACATGCCGCTCTTCCAGTGGCACATCAAATCGACCACCAAGGCACAGCAAGGTCTGTATGAATACGACGCCGTGTCCCGATTGCGCGACTCGCAACTGGGAGATCCACGCGTCGAGGATATTGGCCATTACATCGTGCATGGCGTGCTGTGGCAGGCCTTCGAGTGCGATGCCCCCTCCGTGGTGCTGATCGATGAAATCGACAAAGCCGACATCGAGTTTCCTAACGACTTGCTGCGGGAACTGGACCGCATGGAATTCCATTGCTACGAGCTGCATCGCACCATCAAGGCCAGGCATCGGCCACTGATCATCATTACGTCGAACAATGAGAAGGAACTGCCCGATGCCTTCCTGCGTCGCTGTTTCTTCCATTACATCAAGTTTCCGGACCGGGAAACGATGCAGCGCATCGTCGGGGTTCACTTCCCTGTCCTCAAGCACGATTTGCTCAAGGAAGCGCTGGAGGTTTTCTTCGACCTGCGTGACGTGCCCGGCCTGAAGAAAAAGCCCTCGACCAGCGAACTGATCGACTGGCTGAAGCTGCTGCTGGCTGAAGACATCCCACCGGAAGCCCTGCGCGCCAAGGAAGCGAAGGATGCCATTCCGCCACTGCACGGTGCCCTGCTCAAAAATGAGCAGGATGTTCATCTCTTTGAACGCCTGGCATTCATGGCGCGTCGCAAGCAGCCCTGAATGCTGGTCGATTTCTTCCTCCACCTGAAAGCCCGCCAACTTCCGGTCTCGACGAACGAGTTACTGGCACTGCTTGAAGCCTTGGAGGCACGCCTGGTGAGTGGCAGCCTCGACGATTTCTATTTGTTGTCGCGCGCCCTTCTGGTTAAGGACGAAGCCCTCTACGACCGCTTCGACCGGGCCTTCGGAGAATATTTCAAGGGGATCGAGGCGCTACCGGGCTTTGATGCCATGGTGCCCGAAGAATGGCTGGAATTGGCGGCACGCCGCCACTTGTCGGAAGCTGACCGGGCTCGACTGCAAAAGCTGAGCTACGAAAAAATATTCGAGCAGTTGAAAGAGCGCCTGGCCGAGCAGAAGGAACGCCATGCCGGCGGCAGCAAATGGATCGGCACCGCCGGCACCTCGCCCTACGGGCATGGGGGCTATAACCCGGAAGGCGTCCGCATCGGCGGCGAATCGGTCGGAAACCGGACAGCAATCAAGGTCTGGGATCAGCGCGAATTCCGTAACCTCGACGATTCGCTCGATCTCGGCGTGCGCAACATCAAGGTCGCGCTGCGTCGTCTGCGCCGCTTCGCCCGCAAAGGTGCGGCAACCGAACTGGATCTGGACGGCACCATTGCCGGCACCGCCCGTAACGGCGGCTGGCTCGACCTGCAGATGCGTCCGGAACGTCACAACGCTATCAAGGTACTGCTTTTCCTGGATATTGGCGGCTCGATGGACGATCACATCCAGGCCTGCGAGGAACTCTTCTCGGCAGCGCGCGCCGAATTCAAGCACCTCGAACACTTCTATTTTCACAACTGCGTCTATGAAGGTGTCTGGAAGGACAATCGCCGGCGCCATAACGAGAAACTATCCACTTGGGACGTTATTCACACCTACGGCCCTGACTACAAGCTGATCTTCGTCGGTGATGCCAGCATGAGCCCCTACGAGGTCGGCCGCCCCGGCGGCAGCGTCGAACACTGGAACGAGGAGGCAGGCGCCATCTGGCTTGAGCGTATGCTCAACACGTGGTCACGCGCTGCCTGGCTGAACCCGATTGCCGAAGCGCACTGGAATTACACGCCGTCGATCACGATGATTCGCCAACTACTCGGCGAGCGGATGTTCCCTTTGACCATCGATGGCCTCGAGCGCGCCATGCGCAGCCTGTCAAAATAAACAAAATTCGGTGGAAAGCCGGCCGATAAGCCGGGTTCTGTTCCCCTCTTGCGAGGTTCGGCAATCATTCCTCTAGGCCTGTCGTCACCGACAGGCTCAAGCAACCTACCCGGAAGCAGCGCGGGCCACGCCTCAGCTTCCCTATTTGGTCTTGCTCCGGATGGGGTTTGCCATGCCGCTGAACGTTACCGCCAGCGCGGTGAGCTCTTACCTCGCCGTTTCGCCCTTACCTGATCCCCTTGCGGGGCCATCGGCGGTCTATTTTCTGTTGCACTTTCCGTTGCCTTGAGTCTTGCGACCTTATAGCACCCAGTCGTTAACTGGCATCCTGCCCAATGGAGCCCGGACTTTCCTCCCGATACTTGCGTATCCAGCGATTGCCTGGCCGACTTCCCGGGGAGATTATACGCGGATGAAGGCCAATCACTGCCCAACGACCGCCATTCATTTCAGCCGGATACAACTGTCAGACTTCGTGAAACAATTAACAACAGAAGGCAAGCTGCATGGCTATGATTTGGACAATTCAATTCTTCCTGCAACCTGATCCCTCATCAAGTTAGACAATATTATGCACAGCGCACTACGGCGAGCTATCGAACGCGGCGACCTCCAGGCAGTCCATGTCGCTATTGATCATGGTGCAGAGATTGAAGAAGCGGACATGCACGGCGACCCTGGGCTTCCCTTGCGCATTGCCTGTTTCAAGGGTTACGCCAGCATTGTGGAGGCGCTGATCAAACGTGGCGCCAGCGTCAACGCCCCCAACTGCCAGGGGCCCGGTGGACCTATTCGGATGGCCGCCAAAGGTCATCACATGGGGATCGTCCATTTGCTGATGATGCATGGCGCAGAACTCCCTGCTGATGTCCATTTGCCACTCAATGACAGCAGTGAAAGACGAAAACGCATTGACCGGCGCAAGCGCAACAACGGCGCTCCGCAAGGCTTTACCGAACGACGTCGCAGCCAGGAGCGCCGTACGACGTCAGTTCAAGAACTCACCCTGACCGACTTGCAATGGGAAACCTACTTTACCCAATCGCAGCCCCTGCCAACACATCACACAGAGCACATCGATGATACCGTCTCGATGCTCTTCGAACGCGTACGCGACTAACCTTGCCGTTTCGCTAAACTGGCATGGCGGTCCGGTATAGCACCTTCCGAAGCACAAAACTGGTATGCACACCAGTCACACCGGTAATGCGGGTAATTTTGTTGAGCAACAGGTCCTGATATGCATCCATGTCGCTCACAACAACCTTGAGCAGATAGTCCGACTGTTGTCCGGTGATCAGCAGGCACTCCAGAACCTCCGGAATCTCAGCAATGTTTGCCTCAAGATTGGCAAATCGTTCGGGCGTATGCACATCCATCGAAATACCAATCAACGCCATCAGGGAAAGCCCCAGCTTTTTCGCATCAAGCAGGGCGCGATATCCGGTAATCAAGCCCGATTCTTCCAATGTCCGCACTCGACGCAGACACGGCGATGGCGACAAGCCGATGCGATCGGCCAGATCCTGATTGCTGATTCGCCCATCGAGCTGCAGGATAGTCAAAATTTCGCGATCGTAGCGATCAAGTTCCATAATATGTCTTACTGTTTAATAATTTCGCAATTTTCTGCCAAATAATACCCCGTCAGTAGCCATTTTCGCAATCGTCTGCTGCTCGCTTTGGCTTAATATTTCGTCATTGCAAAACATTTCCCGGAGCCAGCCATGATTGCCCACCCCGCTGCAAAATACACCGCATTTCCGTCGATACAACTCAACGAACGACAGTGGCCGAACGGCATCATCAGCAAGCCACCCATCTGGATGAGCACGGACCTTCGCGATGGCAATCAGTCGCTTTTCGAGCCAATGAATACCGAAAAGAAAATGCGCATGTTCAAGATGCTCTGCAATATCGGCTTCAAGGAAATCGAAGTCGCCTTCCCCTCTGCCTCCGAAACCGAATTCGGCTTTGTGCGCAGCCTCATTGAAGGCGGTCATATTCCGGACGATGTCAGCATCGAAGTACTCACCCAGGCCCGCGAACACCTCATTCGCCGCACCTTCGAATCACTCAAGGGCGCAAAAAAAGCCATCGTTCACGTCTATAACGCTACCAGCAAGACCTTCCGCGACAATGTCTTCGGGATGAGCAAAGCTGAAGTCGTGCAAATGGCGGTCGATGCCGTCAAACTCATCAAGGCGCAGGCCGAAGCCATGCCTGAAACAGAGATCTCGCTCGAATACAGCCCGGAACTCTTCACAGCGACCGAGCTTGATTTTGCGAAAGAGGTTTGCGATGCCGTTACGGATGCCTGGGGGGCCACCCCCCAGCGCAAAGTCATTCTCAATCTCCCAACCACGGTCGAAATCGCCACGCCCAATATATACGCGGACCAAATCGAGTGGATGCACCGGAACCTTGCTCGCCGCGACAGCGTCATCATCAGCCTCCACCCGCACAATGACCGAGGCACGGCCGTTGCCGCAGCGGAACTCGGACTCATGGCTGGCGCCGACCGGGTTGAGGGCTGCCTATTTGGCAACGGCGAACGGACAGGCAACGTCGACCTCGTCACCCTCGCCCTCAACATGTACACACAAGGCGTCCACCCAGGACTCGATTTCTCGGACATCAATGCCGTTGCCCGCACCTTCGAACACTGCAGCCAGCTCCCGATCCACCCACGCCATCCATACGTCGGTGATCTCGTTTTCACGGCCTTCTCCGGCTCCCATCAGGACGCCATCAAGAAGGGGTTTGCCGCCCAAAAGGCAGCAGAGCAATGGTCAGTGCCTTACCTCCCGATCGACCCGGCCGACCTCGGACGCAGCTATGACTCGGTGATCCGCGTCAACAGCCAATCGGGTAAAGGCGGTATCGCTTACTTGATGGAAACCGAGCACGGCATCGTCATGCCACGCCGCCTCCAGGTCGAATTCTCCGGCGTCGTCCAGCAGCACACCGATGCTCACGGTGGCGAAGTCAGCGCCGATGGCATCTGGGCCATGTTTGCCAAAACCTACCTCGATGCTCAAGCACCCATTCACTATCGCGAGCACCACCTCTTTGAACAAGGCCACAATCAGGGCATTCGCTTGAATATCGAGATTGATGGCCTGCCACACATTCTGACAGGTGAAGGCAACGGTCCGATCAATGCTGCAGTCCATGCCCTGCAAAGTGCCGGCATCAACATTCAGGTCCGCAGCTACGAGGAGCGTTCAATGGTGCCAATGGGCGAAGATGGAAATGCCCGCGCCTGCGCCTTCATGGAAATTGCGGGCAAGTATAGTGGCGAATGCTACGGCGTCGGGGTCGACAGCAATATCGTGACGGCCTCGATCAAGGCCTTGATTAGTGGCGTCAATCGAGTTGGCGCTGCACAGATGTGCCAAGTGCATTCGCAGGCGGCCTGACCCCCTTTCAATCCCTTGTCAAAACATGGCAAGGGATTGAATATTCGGCAATTTTCAGCATTTCTTCTTGCCACAGTCAGGATCGGCGGGTAAGATTCAGAATTCGTCGTTCTGCCCGCGTAAATGCCGTCCCTCTGCCGCACCGCCAATAAATGAATTTTGGCACGCTGAAGTCATCATTTCCCCGTCGCAAAGCGCTGTTTTATTGCTGGCCCGAGCGCTTCCGGACATTCCGGACCTCTGGTCGACATCACTTTGGGGAAATAAATGGTCCGCATCCAGTTCGCAATTGATCTTCACTATGAACTGGGGTTTCAAGGCGCAGATTTCGTATTCAACATTCACGCAGCCAAAACTGCCAGCCAAACCATCGTCAGCGAACAGCTCGTGGTCAGCCAGCAGGTGCCGCACACCATCCAGACCGATCCCGCCACCTGCACCCGCTATCTGCGCCTGACAGGCGCACCTGGCCCGCTGCACATCAGCTACAAGGCGACACTGGACATCAAGCATCAAGTTGATCTTCCCGACTTGATCCAGGAAACACCGATCGCCCGACTTCCGCTATCGGCACTGACTTATATTTATCCAAGCCGGTATTGTCAGTCCGACCGGCTTGCGGCACTGGCGATGAGTGAATTCGGTCACCTGCCCAAAGGCTACCGTCGGGTCGAGGCGATTCGCAACTGGGTCAACAAACACGTCTCCTTCAAGGGAAACACCAGCAGCTCGACCACGGCCGCCCTTGATACCCTGATTGATCGCGTGGGCGTCTGTCGGGATTTCGCACATTTGATGATCGCCATCTGCCGCGCCCTGAACATTCCGGCCCGATTTACCACGGGCATCGACTACGGCGCTGACCCAGCGCTAGGTCCGACTGATTTTCATGCCTACGTCGAAGTCTTCCTTGGCGAGCACTGGTATCTGTTTGACCCATCCGGTACGGCAATTCCAATGGGGTTCGTCCGTTTGGCTACAGGTCGCGACGCAGCGGACGTTTCTTTCGCTACAATATTCGGTGGTGTGATCTCACCGCCGCCGGTCATCACCATTTCTGCGATTACAGAGACCGGCCAACCGTGGGAACTGCCACGCCATCGTCACGAGGCATTATCCACCGATGCCGCTGCAGTCGCCGCCCCATAGCATTATTTCGATTACTGGAGAAGAACACTTGGCAAAAGAAGAACTACTTGAAATGCAAGGCGTCGTAGAAGATGTCCTCCCGGACGGTCGTTTCCGTGTAACGCTGGAAAACGGTCACGTGATGATTGCCTACACCGCTGGCAAGATGAAGAAAAATCACATTCGCATCCTGCTCGGTGACAAGGTCACACTGGAACTGTCACCCTACGACCTGACCAAGGGCCGTATCACCTTCCGCCACATCGAAAATCGCGGCGCCCCAGCCCCGCAGCGCCGTCGCTACTAAGCAGTCGCCCCGGCGCCCGGCTTGCCGCGGCGTCCCGGCCTGAACTGCCATGTGTCGTTGTAATACGCCGGATCCTCGTTATCCGGCGTTGCCCCCGGAATCCCCAACAACGGTAACGGTTGAAAATCGCGCGGTCGGGTATAGCGGCCACTGACCAAGTCGGCGGCCAGCATGCCATCGACTGCATCAAGTTGTGCCTGCAACGGCATGGACAGCCAGTCTTCAGCTACCGGGTAAAGCACCGCCTTGGCCGTCAGGCCACGAAATGGCTGGAGCGCCAATTCATACGATGCGTGGCCAAAGATGATGAAGCGCATACAACGAATCACCTCGGCACGATGCTCGACAAAGAGCTCCTTCCACCGAAACTCACGCAGCAAATCAAGCAGCAGGGTCTGACTCGACAGGACAACCATTCCGCACTCGTCAAAATGCGTCAGCGCATCGCGCGCGGCATTGCGGGTTTCGCCTGGCGCCTGCATGGCCCGCATGTGAGCGGCACTGATGGCAATTTTGGTCTTGGGAAACCGCATCCAGACCAAAGCATTGAAGAAGTCATGCCAGTTGTCCTGCCGCGTTGCGACCTCGCCGCTTTCCCAGATCCGACACTCGTACACCAGCCCATCCTGGCGCGGAGGAACAAAACTGACCCGATGGCCACTTTCAGTATAAATCGGAAATTTTTGGGCCAACTCGGCAACGGCCTGGGTATCAGGTCGCGGCGGGAGAAGGTCAAGCCACTGCCTCAGCGGGTCGAACAGCGGGGAGGTGTAAAGCAAGACGGCGCTTACTCCTCGGCCGGCGTTTCGTCTTTCTCTTCCTTGACGAAAACCAGCTCGCCCTTCCTGACCCGGAAGGTGCCCATCAAAGTTCCCTTCCCCTCGGCGGGCTCACCATCCATCTTGGCGAAATTGATGCAAGTCTGCGTCTCGGTAGCCCACATCTTCTTGCCCGCCTTGACAATAAAGGCGCCGGAAGGGACCTGATAAATCTCGACCCTGGTATTTGCGGTCGCCGCTCCCAGACTGTGTCTACGCATGCAAGCCGGCATCCGGGAAACCACCAGATAGAGCTCGACCTTGCTATCCCAAAAATACGGCTGCTCACGAATCAGCGACAAGACGTGCTCGCGGGTATTGTCTATTTCATACGTTGCAGCGTCGTTCACGCAGGCAGTCAGCAGCGGGACAGCCAGTAAAGCAAAGAAGATGTGGCGCAGACGCATGATTGTTTCCTCAGATCATTTTCCAGGACAACGTTTCACCGGCACGCAACGGCACGATTGAATCAGATCCATCGTACGGATAATCGGCCGGCACGATCCAGTCTTGTTTGGTCAGTGTTACCTTGCTGGCATTACGCGGCAAACCATACCAGTCCGGCCCATGGAAGCTGGCAAAGGCCTCCAGCTTGTCGAGCGCCCCGGCCTGCTCGAACGCCTCGGCATACAACTCCAGCGCTGCGTAGGCCGTATAGCATCCGGCACACCCGCAGGCCGCCTCCTTGGCCAACTTGGCATGCGGCGCCGAATCGGTACCGAGGAAAAATTTGGGATTACCGGAAATCGCCGCGGCCACGAGTGCCTCGCGATGCGATTCGCGCTTCAGCACAGGCAGGCAATACCAGTGCGGACGTACGCCGCCCTGAAAGATTGCGTTGCGGTTGTAGAGCAGATGATGGGCGGTAATGGTGGCTGCTACGGTCAACGGGGAATTTTCGACAAATTCGGAAGCGTCCTTGGTCGTGATGTGCTCCATAACCACCTTCAGCTTTGGAAAACGCTGGGTCAGCGGCAACAGCACGGTGTCAATGAACACCTTTTCACGGTCAAAAAGATCAATCGTCGGATCGGTAACCTCGCCATGGACGAGCAATGGCAGGCCGACACGCTCCATTTCGGCGAGCACATCGTAAGCCTTGGCAATGTCGGTCAGCCCCGCGTCGGAATTCGTCGTTGCGCCGGCCGGGTACAGCTTGACCGCCTTGACGAAGCCGGACGCTGCTGCATTCGCCACCTCACTGGCCGGCGTGTTGTCAGTCAGGTACAAAGTCATCAGCGGCTCAAAACTGGCGCCAGCGGGCAACGCGGCAACGATGCGATCACGATAGGTAGCGGCCTGTTCAACGGTCGTCACCGGCGGCTTGAGATTGGGCATGACAATGGCACGACCAAATTGCGCGGCGGTATGTGCCAGGACAGATCTCAGTGCTTCACCGTCGCGCAGGTGAAGATGCCAGTCGTCGGGGCGGGTAATCGTAATTTGCATGGCGGATCTCGAGGCAATTTTTCCAATTTTAACAGCCCCTCCGCAAACATCGCTGCAGATTGGATCAATGAAAAGCGCTCGCCACCTCGGCCCATGGCTTATATGATGCCAGTCTTACCCAACTTGAATGACCCCATTGTCGATGGACACCCATAACCTGTTGATCATGGTGATTCCCGCTGTGGTTGCCCTTGCTGGCGGCTTTTTAGCTTCTCTCTGGAATCCATCTCAGCAGACGAGAAGCCTGATCCAGCATTTTGCCGCGGGGGTCGTGCTGGCGGCCCTGGCCGTTGAGTTACTCCCCGAAATCGAACGTGAACATGCCCCCGGCGTGATCCTGATCGGCGCCTTTGCCATGGGTAGCCTGTTCATGTACGGCTTGAAACTGTGGACAATGCGCCTGGAACATCAGGCCGACGCCGCTGGAAAAACGGGCGGGCTGAATAGCGGCTTGCTACTGGCCACCTTCATTGACGTTGCCATGGATGGTTTCATCATTGGTGCCGGATTTGCCGCGGGTGGCAACACCGGCATGATCCTCGCCTTGGGTTTGTCAGTGGAACTGCTTTTTCTTGGCCTGGCGCTCGCCTCGGAGGCCATCGCCGGTTGGCGTATTGTGGCTGTCTCCGGCGCTTTGGGGGGCACCGTCCTCTGTTTTTCGCTGATCGGCAACGCGCTGCTTGCGGGCGCCTCACCGGCGCTGATTGGAGGCGTACTGGCATTCAGTGCCGCGGCCCTGCTCTATCTGGTGACAGAAGAATTATTGATGGAAGCCCATGTCGTTGAAGAAAAGCCCGTCTCGACATTGGTGCTGTTCGGCGGTTTCCTGGCTTTTTGGAGCATTCAACTACTCGGCCAGGGCTGATCAAGCCCCCATTGCCGCGTAGACTTCCAAGGTATCGGTCTGCCACCACGGCTGGCCGCAAGATGATCAACGCAGAAAAGGCCACCGCTGTGGCCTTTTAATAACCGCTCAGTCTCTAGTGCTGCGTACGGCGGCGGGCGATGGCACCGATAATTCCCAGCCCAGCCAGGAGCATGCCGTAGGACTCAGGCTCCGGAATTGCAGAGACGCTGATCAGCCCGGAGAAAAGGCGGGTATCGGCACCGCCCTTGGCGCTGTCAAACATGAACTGAAGTTTGTATTTGCCGGGACCAATGGCGCCAAACAGGCCATCGTTGAGCGCGTTATCGGCAGCGCTCGTCCAACCACCACTCACCTTGGTATCGAGATTGGCTTGTTCAAACACCAGATTACTACCGATATTGTCGAGTTTCAGCCTTGCGGTGTAACCCGAATCAATCGTGAAATTGAACACTTTGCTCAGGATATCGTTCTGGTCTTTGGCCAGAATATCCGCAAACGACGCATCGCTGGTCAGCGTGCCCAGATTGGCCGCTTGCGCCGTCATGACGGCAGTGGAGAGGAGCAGCGAGAGAACTGCCTTGTTCAGGGTCTTGGTCATGATAATCACCTTATAAAAACAATGCCTGGCTCGGCGATGCTGCGTTACCAAGAGAAATTGCTATGGGGTGATACTACTGAGACCTCATCACGATGGCATTAGCCCGTTTAGACTATTTTACGACGTCAGAATATTGATAACGAGACAACTGGCAAAACAAGACAGCGCAAAAGTCGGTACGACACTATTGTCATTTCAAGGCCAATGCGCGTTCGTACAGCGCATTTTTTGCCATGCCCGTGATCTGTGAAGCCAGCTTGGCCGCCTGCTTGACCGGCAGGCCTTCAGCCAGCATCAGCTTGAGCACGCGTTCGCCCTCGCCACGATCTGCCTCGGGCGACGCACCAGCCAGCATCAGGACGAACTCGCCGCGTTGACGGTTGGAGTCTTCCTTCAGCCAATCGAGTGCTGCGGTCAACGGCAAGGAATGAATGGATTCGAAAACTTTGGTCAATTCGCGTGCAATGACCAAAGTCCGATCGCCAAAGACCGTGGCCATGTCGTCGACAGTTTCCAGTACCCGATGAGGCGCTTCGTAGAAGACCAGCGCGCAGGGATACTCGCGCAGCGCCTCGAGCGCCAGGCGACGCTGCCCGCCCTTGGATGGCAGAAATCCGTAAAACAGAAAGTGTTCGTCGAGCAGGCCTGACGCTGACAGCGCGGTCGTCGCGGCACACGGGCCGGGCAGCGGAATGACCTTGCAACCGGCAGCACGAATCGCAGCGACAATTCGGGCACCAGGATCGGAAATACCGGGCGTGCCAGCATCGGAGATCAAAGCAACCGATTCGCCGGCCTGCAACTTTTCGACAATGCGCACGGCGGCTTCATGTTCGTTATGCTGATGCGCCGGAATCGTCCGTCCCTGGGCGCCAAGCTGCTTGAGCAGGGGGCCGCTGTGGCGAGTGTCCTCGGCGGCGATCCAAGGCACGGTGCGCAAAATTTCTTCGGCGCGACGCGTCAAATCAGCTAGGTTCCCGAGCGGTGTCGGGACGACATACAATGCGGCGGATTCTTCCGTCATTATTATCAACATGCAGGCAAAGACCAACGATACCACCACCACGCGCGGCCGCGAAGCCGAAGAGCGGGCGGCGCGTTATCTGGAATCCCGCGGTCAACAGGTAATTTCGCGCAATTTTCGAATCCGTGGCGGCGAGATCGACCTGATTTGCCGCGACGGCAAGGCACTGGTTTTTGTTGAAGTCCGCCAGCGAAGTCGCAGCGACTTCGGCGGCGCCGGGGCGAGCATCACCGCCAGCAAGCGCCGCCGCATTGTGCTGGCCGCCCAACACTACCTGCTCGGCAAACCCGATTGCGACTGCCGCTTCGATTGCATCCTGATCGACGGCGATCAACTCGAATGGATCAAGCATGCGTTTTCTGCTGACGATTAGTCTGGCGCTCTGGCTGACGGCCGCCCACAGCGGCAGTGTGCGCGTGCTTGTACAGAATTCTCCGTTGGCCGGCAGCCAGTATTACGCGCTGGGCGATTTCTGGACGGACATCAAAGTTGGCGATCCGCTGGTACTGATCCGTGAACCGGACAACACGCATGATCGCAACGCGATCCGCGTTGAATGGCACAGTCACAAGCTGGGCTATGTACCGCGCGCACAAAATCGTGCCGTGGCAGATGCCATGGATGCTGGCGACAAACTCACGGCCCGCGTGTCGTCATTGAGCGACAATAAAAATCCATGGCAACGACTGGCATTCGAAGTCTTCGCCGAGCTGTGAGGTAGAATGCTTTTACTTACAGCCCCAACCCCTTGAACGATATGGATTTGATCGCTCGCGTTGCCAAGCATTTTGAGGACAGCGCCCACACCAAGCTGAACGCCATCGAAATGATGGCCGCCCCCATCGCTGCCGCGATTGAGACAATGACCAGTTGTCTGATCAATGGCGGCAAAATTCTCGCCTGCGGCAACGGCGGTTCTGCCGGAGACGCCCAGCATTTCTCCGCCGAGCTGATCGGACGCTTTGAAGCCGAACGCCAGGAACTGGCAGCCATTGCCCTGACGACCGATACATCGATCATCACCGCGGTCGCCAACGATTATTCATTCAGCCAGATTTTTGCCCGCCAGGTGCGCGGTCTTGGCCACGCCGGCGATGTGCTGCTGGCCATTTCCACGTCCGGCAATTCTGCCAACGTGATCGAAGCCATCAAGTCAGCGCATGAGCATGACATGCACGTCATTGCACTGACCGGCAAGGGCGGTGGCCAGATCGGCGAAATGCTGCGCGACGACGATATTCACCTTAGCGTGCCAGCCGAACGGACGGCCCGAATCCAGGAAACCCATCTGCTCGTCATCCACTGCCTGTGCGATGGCATTGATGCACTTTTATTGGGAGTCGAATAATGCAAAAAGCCAAACTAACCCTCGCCGCTGCTGCGCTCATAACCTTTTTACCGATGCTTCAGGGCTGCATCCCGGCCATTATCGGCGGCGCGGCCGTCGGCGTCATGTCTGCCTATGACCGCCGCAGCACCGGCACGCAAGCCGATGACGAGACCACGGAATGGAAGGCGGGGCAGCACGTACCGGATCAGTACAAGACCTTCTCGCATACCAATTTCACGTCGTACAACCGCCGCGTGCTGATTACCGGCGAGGTACCCAACGAAGAAGCAAAAGCTGCCATTGAAACATCAACCCGGCAGATCGATGGCGTTCGCGAGGTGTACAACGAACTCGGTATCGGCCCGGTATCCTCGTTGGGCAGCCGCAGCACCGACGCCTACATCGACTCCAAGGTCAAGGCCCGCCTGGTCGACTCCAACCAGCTCTCCGCCAACCACATCAAAGTCGTCACCGAACGCGCCATCGTTCATCTGATGGGCATCGTCAATGCGCGCGAAGCCAAGGTTGCAGTCGATGTCGCACGGACCACTGCCGGCGTCAAAAAGGTCGTCAACCTGATGGAAATCGTCGGCGAAGACGACACCCGCCGCATCGACAACGAAACACTCGGCGCACGCAACCCGCCACCGATCAGCGCACCGGTCGAAAATCGCTGAATTTTCGGGTTGACCGCGCCCCGTACGCATCTGGCGCGCCCGCTTGACACTACCAAGGGCGGAAACACGACCTTGGTAGTGAAGGCCTGACACGGGAGTAGAGAATGAATCTGGAAAAGGTCATCTTCGGGTTTTTCATTGTGCTGGCGGCGACCCTGAATTTCGGTTTCTTCATTGGCGATATCGAGCGCCCCGAACTCCACCACGTCTATGAACTGGCTGCAGCATTGGTCGTCAGCCTGATCGCTACCGCACTGAAATTCGGCGACCGTACACAGATTGGTGCTATCCACCTGTCCACCAGCCTGGTGGCCGACCTTCAATTGATTGCTGCAGCCTTGACCTGGGCAGTCGCGGACCATGTCACCGGCACCGGCATGACGGCCTCAGTTACCTCCAGCGTGGTCTCCCTCTCTGGTGGCGCACTGCTGGCGAATATTGTGTCTGTCGTCATTCTCATCGTCGAAACCGTCATGCTGCGCCGTTAGGCCGGCAGGAGCTGCGCGTGAATAGCGCCTTCTTCCTTGTCCTGCGGCGCATGCGGGCACCCATCATCGTGCTGATCGTGATCTACGCGATCTCGGTGGTCGGCCTCACCCTGATTCCGGGGATCGATGCTGACGGCAGGATGAGTGCGCCGCTGAGTTTTTTCCATGCGTTCTATTTCATCAGCTATACGGCGACGACCATCGGTTTCGGCGAACTGCCCGGCGCCTTCTCCGATGCCCAGCGCCTGTGGGTCACCATCTGCATCTACCTGACGGTTGTCGGCTGGTCTTACTCGGTAGTCACACTGATCGCCCTGCTTCAGGACAAGGGGTTCCAGAACACGCTGACGACCAACCGCTTCGCCCGCCGCGTGCTGCGACTCAAAGCACCGTTCTATCTGGTCTGCGGGTGTGGCGAAACGGGCAATCTGATCGCCCGCACCTTCGACCGCATCGAGCAGGCTTTTGTCGTTCTCGAAAAAGATGAGTTACGTGTCGAAGAACTCGATCTGCAGGACTTCAAGACCGATACCCCTGCCCTGGCTGCGGATGCCAGCGTGCCGGACAATCTGCTGCTGGCCGGACTGAAGCACCCCAAATGCCGCGGCGTTCTGGCCGTCACCAACGATGAGCAGGCCAATCTGGCCATCGCCATCGCCGTGCGGCTGCTCAACCCCAACGTGCCGGTCATTGCCCGTGCCCGCAGTGCAGCGGTGACGGCGAACATGGCCTCGTTCGGCACCGACCACATTATCAACCCTTTTGAGCGATTTGCCGACCATCTGGCCTTGGCGGTCGCCTCCCCCGAGCGTTTTCGCCTGATCGAACTGCTGACCAGCCTGCCCGAAAGTCCCGTTCCGGAACCGCACCGCCCGCCACGCGGCCACTGGATTCTCTGTGGCTACGGCAGCTTTGGCCGCGCCGTGGCCGACCGACTGCGTGACACCGGCATCACGCTGACCATCATTGACCCGGCCGCCAAGGATGCCGGCCAACAGTTCATGGGCGATGGCACCGAGGCAATTACCCTCCGTCAGGCCGGCATCGACCAAGCCACCGGCATCGTCGCCGGCACTGACAACGACATCAATAATCTGTCGATCGCCGTCACTGCCCGTGAGTTAAAGCCGGAATTGTTCGTCGTGACCCGTCAGAATCAGGCTGCCAACAGCCCCCTGTTTAGCGCCTTCGGGGCCGACTTTACGGTACTCCCCAGTCGTATTGTCGCCCAGGAAACTATCGCCATACTTACGGCGCCACTACTCGCGCGCTTTCTGGAGCACGTGCACAAGCTGGATGAGACGCAATGTCGTCAGCTGGTTGAACGGCTGCAAGCGGAATGCGGCGATCTGACACCAGCGGTGTGGGATATACGGCTTGATGGCGAGGAGGCGCCGGCCATAACTCAGGCGCTGATCAATAGCCGCCCGATCCAGCTTGGAGAAATCATGCGCGATGGGGCCGATCGCAGTTGCCGCCTGCCGATTGTTCCCTTGCTGGTCGAACGTGACGCCGACAGCCTGCTGTTGCCCAATGAGACTTTTGTACTGCAAGCCGGTGATCGCCTGCTCTTCGCCAGCACACTCGCGGCCCGGCGCGACCTGGAATTAAGCTTGAACAACGCCAACGAACTGGATTTTGTACTGACCGGTCATGAAAACTCCGGCAGCCTGCTCGGTCGCATGCTGGCTAACGGATAATCCAGGCCAATACCGGATCAGCAGTTCGCTCAACCATGGAAGCCGAGGGCCTTGGGCAACCAGGTCGCCAGAACCGGCAAGGCTGAAATCATCAGCGCCCCCAGTAGCATGGCGAGCACCGCGGGCACGACGGCAGCGGCGACGTAGCGAATCGGTTTACCGAACATCGCCGAGGCGAAATATATGTTCATGCCGGCTGGCGGGCAAAGAAAACCCATCTCGATATTGGCCAAAAAAATAACGCCGAAGTGCACCGGATCCACACCGTAAGCAAGGGCTACTGGCAAGAGCAGCGGCACCAGCACGACAATCGCCGCATAGATTTCCATCAAGGCGCCGGCTATCAGCAGGAACAGATTCAAAGCCATCAGAAAGGCAAACTTGTTGGGCAGCACAGACTGCACCCAATCGATTGCCGCATCGGGAATACCGGCATCGATCAGGTAATTGGTCAGCCCCAGTGCCATGCCCAGGATCAGCATGATGCCGCCGATCACTTCGGCACAATCGACCAGTGCCTGACGCAGTTGCGGCCAGCCCAGTTCCCGGTGCGCAACAGCCTGCGTCAGCATCGCGTAGATCGCCGTCAGCGCGGCACTTTCGGTTGGCGTGGCAATCCCGCTGACCAGCGAGCCGATCGCCACCACCGGCGCGCATAACTCCCACTTGGCCAGCCACAACGCGCGCCCGAGATTTTTCGATTTTGGCTGATTTTTCCGGTTGACCGCAGCAATGCTGCCACGGCGCAGATAGCCGCCAACCAGCAACAAACAAGCGACCATGACAACTGCCGGCAGCACACCGGCCAGAAACATCGTGTTGATCGGCACCCGAGCGATGATGGCGTACATGATCAGCGGCACCGAGGGCGCCAGCAACACTCCAAGTGCGCTGGCGCTGGTCACCAGGCTGATCCCTCGCTGCTCGGGGAAGCCCGCCTTGGTCAGCAGTGGCAGCAACAGGCCGCCGAGCGCCAGGATGGTGACGCCGCTGCCACCGGTAAAAGCCGTAAAGAATGAACAAAGCACCGCGGCCGCGATGGCCGTTCCGGTCACGCCACTGCCAAAAGCGGCAGTAAAGACGCTGCCAAGGCGAGCCGCCGCGCCAGTCCGGGCGAAGAGCAGGCCGGCCAGCGTAAACAAGGGCAGCGCTGGCAATGAAGGATTGACCGTGATCTGGTAGTGACTGAGCGGCACCGAAGCCAGTGGCTGCCCTTCGCTCCAGAACAGAGCCAGGGCCAACCCGCCCAGCACGGCAAAGATCGGTGCGCCGCAGAATAGAATGAGCATCAACCACAGTGCAAATGGCCACAAGGGCAATGTACTGCCATCAAAATACTGGGCAAAAGCATACCCGACCGCTGGCAGGACGAGTGCCAACACGATGCGCCCCGCCCTACCTGAGATGATCCGAGACGCCAGCTTGAGGCCAAGCAACGCAAAGCCCAGCGGCATGGCCAGCTCGAACATCCAGCCAGTGACCCCATAGGCAATATCACGCGGCATCTCCATTTCACTGGCAACAAACGTCCAGCTGGCTTGTGCCAGCATCCCGCAAAGCACAGCCGCACTGGCCTTGCCGACAACAGCGGTGACACTGCGCACACGGGGATTGCTGTATGCGGTGAACCCCGCCCCGAGCGAACTCAAGTGCAGACCACGCTCGGCGAGCAGCGCACCAAACATGGCCAGCAGCAAACCACAGTGCTGGACCAGTACCGGCGCGTTGTCGATACCCGCACCGAACAAGGGCCGCAACCCGATTTCGAGCAATGGCACCAGCAACATGAGGGCCAGCGCGCAACCGGCAATCAGCGCATCGAATTCACCCAGGCGGCGCAACAGATTCATCATGTGTCCTGCACAACTCAGTCAGCGCGGGACTGGCCCGCGGGTCGCAATTTTCGCGAAACGCCTAGCGCTTGCCGGCGCGAAAATCCTTCAGATGGCGCACCACCTCGTCGAACTGTTCGGCCGGGACCAGCTTGCCGCGAATGCGTGGGTAAAGGCCATCGGCCAGGGTGTTCCATTCTTTGATTTGCGCCGCGTTGGGCTGGTTGACCGTCAGGCCACGCTTCTTCATCGCATCAACCGCTTCGTCAACTTCCTGACGTGCCTTGGCGCGCAACTGGACTCCGGCCTTGGCGCCGGCCTCGCGAACAGCGACCTGTCCCTCCGGCGTCAGCTCATCCCATGCTTTGCGGGTGATGATCAAGGCACCGACCACGGGCGCCCAGTTCATGTCCAGCATGTTGTTGGCAGTGGTGTAGATTTGCGTGGCCAGCGCGAAATAGGGCGTCGAGGGCACGGCGTTGATCATGCCTGTCTGGATCGCCGGCAGAATGTCGGCCGTTTCCAGCGGCACCGGCGTGTAGCCCAGGCTTTTCATGATCTCCTGCTGGTCGGCTTCGGCACCCCAGGCGAAGAATTTCATCTTCTTGAAATCATTCGGCCCAAAGGCTGGCTCCTTAGAGAAAAAGCGCACCCAGCCGGCATCGCCCCAGGCCAGTACGACAAAGCCTTTTTCAAGAAATTTCTTCTCCATGGCCGGGCGCATTTTCTCGCGCACGTAATCAACCTCGTCCCAGCTCTTGAACATCATCGGCATGTTCTGCAGCGCTGCAATCGACGGCTCGATTTCGCGCAAGCCGACGACCGACAGCAAGCCACCCTGCAACTGGCCGATCCGCATCCGGCGCACCATGTCCGTCTCGCCCCCCTGACTACCATCCGGATACACCAGATATTTGCCATGGCCGCCCTGTGCGGTCCGCCAGGCCTCACCCAACGCCATCAACTGGCGGTGGTAGAGCGAATTCTTCGGGGCCAGCGTACCGATGCGCAATTGCGCATCGGTGGCAAAGGCATTCAATGCGATGACGGCGCCGAGCACCAGCGTAGCCAGTTTGCATGTCATGTTACTCTCCGTGAATCTTCATAATTCAGAACAGATCAGGCGTCTGCTCGAGCAGCCATGCGGCGCGGCGGCGCATGACTTCGTTCTGCAGGGCATGCGGGCTATCCGGTTCGTCCTTGATCGCCAAGGCCTGATTGAGCAAGCCTTTGAACAGCACGCTATCCCCCGCCGGCAAGGCATAGCCCTCGGCCTTGCCGACCAGGGCTCCCGCCTGGCTGCCGCCTCCTTGCGTAATCGCCAGATCGAACCAGACCAGCGCCTGCTGCTGGCTACCGCCCGGCCGCCCGGCTTCGTATGTCGCCAGCAAGCCGGTCAGCGCGCCCTTCCCCCAGGCAGGATCCACTTGCCAGGCAAGCTGCATCAGGCGTACGGCCAGCGGCAGATCGGCAACGACATCGGGGTCATCCTTCGACAACGAAATCCAGCCCCCCCACGAGGCCGCCGCCCAATAGGCAAGACCAACTTGTTGCTGAGAAAGCTTCGGCCAGCCAGCCGCTTGCGACTGGCTCAAGGCATGGGCAAACCCAGGCATTTCCTGTTCAAGCGCCGCCATCGCATGCTTGTGCGCCCGGCGATAAAGCTGTGCCGCCCGTCGGCGGAGGCGTTCGGCGGATTGGGCATCCTTCGCTTCAATACGGTCGGCGTCAAAGGCCACAAAGGCGTAGGCGTACTGGGTGAAGCCGGCCGCTACCGACTCTGCCAGAGCTTGGTGCCCGGGATCGCTACGCAATACCGACTCCGATAGCTTCAGGTAGAACGCACTGGCCTCGCGAGCCAGGTCGAGATCGCTTTCGCCGGAGCGACCCTGCGCTGCCAATTCGTCGGCAATGCTGCCGACCACCAACTGCCGCGGCGAACACGCCGTTAGCACGACAACGAACATGAGCGAGGTGATGACAATAGAAGCGTGGCACCGGGGCAAGGGCAAGTGAATTCCGCGGGTAACAATGGGGTGGCACGCACACTATCCAGCCGATGTTACGTGCGGATGACAGCCGCCTGTTCGACAATCCGGCCCTAGCGCCCAACTGGCACTAAAATAGGCGGATATCTTTCACCCATGACGCCACCGTGACCTACGCTGCTCCTCGCTTCGAATCCAAAATCTGCCCACCTGACCAGTTGACCGCAAGAAGTGCCCAACTGGCCAGACCGCTTGTGTTCACGAATGGCTGCTTCGACATCCTGCACCGTGGGCACGTCACCTATCTGGCGCAAGCCGCCGCACTGGGCAGCACGATGATTGTCGCGCTCAACACGGACGCCTCGGTCAAACGACTCGGCAAAGGTGATGACCGCCCGGTCAATGCGCTGGAAGACCGGCTGGCAGTCATGGCATCGCTCGCCTGCGTGACGCTGGTTACCTGGTTCGACGAGGAAACCCCCCTGCAACGCATCCTCGAATGCCGCCCGGACATTCTCGTCAAAGGCGGCGACTGGCCGGTAGAAAAAATTGTCGGCTGCACTGAAGTCCGTGGCTGGGGAGGAAGCGTTCACTCCATCCCGTTCATCCATCAGAAATCGACGACCGCGCTGCTGGAAAAAATCAGACGGCTATAAAGCCGGGAGCCGATCTTCGGCCGATGCGATGCGTCGCCGACCACTCAAAGTACGACCTGAGTTCCCAGCTCGACCACACGGTTGCTGGGGATCTTGAAGAATGCCGTCGCTGACCCAGCATTGCGGAACATGGCGATGAAAATCTTCTCGCGCCAAAACGCCATTTCCGAACCGAGTCGCGGAATCAATGTTTCACGGCCGATGAAATAGGAAGTTTCCAGCGCGCTGAACGCCAGTCCGGCACCGGCGCACAAGTCCAGCGCTGCCGGCACATCCGGCTCATCCTTGAAGCCATACTGGATGATGACACTCCAGAAGTTCTCCTTGAGCGGTCGCACTTCGACGCGATCAATATCCGGCACAAAGGGCACATCGAAGAACTGCACGGACAGCAGCACCACTCGTTCATGCAACACCTTGTTGTGCATCAGGTTGTGCAGCAAGGCGTGCGGCACCCCCCGGGGATCTGCGTTGAGAAAGACAGCCGTGCCGGCAACGCGTGTCGGCATGGATGAGCCCAATGAATCGAGGAACATGGACAGTTCAAGCCGTTCGCCCTTGAGGCGCTCGGACAAGAGTTGGCGACCACGCTTCCAGGTCATCATCAGAATGAATATCACCATGCCGGCGACCAGCGGGAACCAGCCGCCATCGGGAATCTTCAGGACGTTGGCTGCAAGGAATACCAGCTCGACCGACAGGAAGCACGCAAACAGCAAACCGGCCTTGAGCCAGCCCCATTTCCAGACCTTGGCCACAACGACGCTAGCGAGAATGGAAGTAATCACCATATCGCCCGTTACCGCGATGCCATATGCAGCAGCCAGATTGTTCGACGACTTGAAGCCGAGAACAAGAATCATCACCGCGACCATCAGTCCCCAATTCACTGCCGGCAGGTAAATCTGCCCCTGTTCCTTCTCGGAGGTGTGCTGTACCTCCATGCGCGGCACAAAACCCAGTTGCATGGCCTGGCGCGTCACCGAAAACGCACCGGAAATGACTGCCTGCGACGCTATCACGGTCGCCAGGGTAGCCAAAACAACCAGCGGAACCAGTGCCCATTCGGGCGCCGACAGAAAAAATGGATTCTTGGCCGCCTCGGGGTCTGCCAGGATCAAGGCGCCCTGCCCAAAATAGTTAAGGACCAGTGCGGGCAGCACGAAGGAAAACCACGCTCGCGAAATCGGCTTGCGACCAAAGTGGCCCATGTCGGCATAGAGCGCCTCGGCACCAGTGACGGCAAGCACCACGTTGCCCATGGCCACGAGTGACATAGCCTTGTTTTCAAGCAGGAATTCGACCCCATAATAGGGGTTGATCGCCATCAGAATGGCCGGGTGCGCAAAAACATTGTGGATACCCAGCACGGCCAGCGAGCCGAACCATAGCATCATGATCGGCCCGAAAAATGTACCAACCTTGGCCGTTCCGTTCCTTTGCACGAAAAAAAGCCCGAAAAGCACAATCATGGTGATCGGAATGACAACCGGCTTGAAAGCCGGCGTCACTATTTCCAGCCCCTCGACCGCCGACAACACGGAAATTGCAGGCGTGACCATGCCGTCACCATAGAACATCGCGGCACCAAGAACCCCGAAAATCATGATCAGCCGGGCCTGGCGCGGCTTTTCCTGGGCGGTGTGCAGGGCAAGCGCAATCAGCGCCATGATGCCTCCCTCGCCGCGATTATCCGCACGCATGATGAAGGTCACGTACTTGATCGAGACGACGATAATCAACGCCCAGAAAAACAGGGACAGACTGCCGTAAATATTGGCCATCGTCACTGGAATCGGGTGATTGCCAGCAAAAACCTCCTTCACCGCATACAGGGGGCTGGTCCCGATATCGCCATAGACCACCCCAAGGGCAGCCAGCGTCAATGCGGCAAAACGTTTCCCGGAAACATCTCCCGCCTGCTGGTCACTACTCATCAATCCTGTTCCCCGTCGATGTCCGGCGACCTTCTGAACGAGCCGCTCATGACAATGCTGACCTAGCCGCCCAGCGCAGCCTTTAGTGAATGCACTTCTTCTTCCGATTCATCGACAATTTCTGCCAGTGTGTCAGCGTCGAAAAGGGTGTCGAGCATAGACGTATCAATCTCCCCATCCAGCGTCGCATCGCGCCAACTGGCCGTACGATTGGCGATCTTGTTGGCGACAAACAGCACATCGGAAAGATTATCGACGGCAGCAATTTCCCGGTCGGTTTCGTGATCCCGGACAGCCTCGAGCACCGACTCCGGCAACCCGAGTGCCGACAGAAGCGCATGGCCAATGTTGTCATGCCAGTCAACCAGCAGCGCGTGCAGTTCCACCTTATCGTTGAGAAGCTCGGGGAAGTTGGCGGCACGCGACATCAAGTAGAACACCCCGAGATCATGCACCAGACCGGCAAACATGGCTTCATCACCATTGATCTTGGCCAGTTTGCGCGCCAGGACGCGGCACAGCGCGGCAACGTGCGAAGTATGTTCCCACAGGCGCTGGGAAATACCCTCGAAAGGCTGCATCTGCTTTGACTTGAGCAATTGCTCCATGGCTACCGCGAAAGATACGGTGCGCACCGCCTCCATGCCGACCCGGACGATGGCACTCTTCACGTCAGCAATCTCGCGACCGCTTGGATTCAGCGCCACCGAGTTGGACATGCGAATGATCTTGGCGCTCATCAACGGTTCTGCACCAATCAGCTTGGACAGCTGGTCGACACTCAGATTGGGGTCCTTCAACGCAGCACGTACCTGAAAGGTAATGTCGAGGAAGGTTGGAAACGTGATTTCATTACCGGAAAGGTCCCGGGCGATGTCCTCAAGAATCTTGAAAGTAACGGCACTGGCCATGCGGACTTTACCTCAGTAAAAAATGAAGATGCGCCGCAAAACAACCGCGGCGCAGGCAATGACTCTAGAACGGTATATCGTCGCCCAAGTCTTCGAATGATGGCTTCGGCTTGTTTTTCGCAGGCGCCGGCGCGTAATCGGTCGGTTCACGGTCGAAGCCACCGCCACCACCGGCTGGCGCGCCCATTCCCTGACGCGACCCCAGCATTTTCATTTCATCGCCACGAATTTCGGTGGTGTAACGCTCCTGCCCATCCTTGTCGGTCCACTTGCGCGTGCGCAGGCTGCCCTCAACGTAGACCTGTGAGCCTTTCTTCAGATACTGACCGGCGATTTCCGCCAGCTTGCCAAAGAACGAGACACGGTGCCATTCGGTCAATTCCTTCTTTTCGCCGGTCGACTTGTCTTTCCAGCTATCCGTGGTAGCCAGGCTGAAATTGCACATCGCTTCACCGCTTGCCGTATAACGCACTTCTGGATCCTTGCCCAGATTACCGACGAGAATCACCTTGTTCACCGATGCCATTGCCCATGTCTCCTAAACAGTTTTTGTCGCCACGGCGGCGATACGCCGTTGCGGAAAATTCATTGAACTTGCCACCACCAACCAAATAAGAAGCACACCAGTGCAGGCAGCAAAAACTGCATTATCGCCGAAATGCTGCGCAATATAACCGCCTGCCGCGCCGCCGATGAATAGTCCGATGGCCTGCGTGGTGTTGTAAACGCCGAGCGCGGCACCCTTGGCGGCCGGTGGCGCAGTGCGTGAAACCAGCGATGGCAAGGTGGCTTCCAGGATATTGAAAGCCACGAAAAACAGCATCAGCCACAGTGCGAGTGCCCACAAGCTGTCGCTGTAAATCAGCAGGCCGGATTGAACCATCACCAGCAAAGCAATCGCTGCCAAAAATACAGGCCGCATCTTATCCTTGCGCTCCGCGGCAATGATCGCCGGGACCATGATGACAAACGACACGAGGACAGCCGGCAAATAGACCTTCCAGTGAGAGGCTGCGGCCAAACCACCGTGATTGACCAGTGCATGCGGCAAAACGACAAACATGGACATCTGCACCATATGCAGCACGAAAATGCCGAGATTCAGGCGCAAGAGGTCCGGATCCATGGCGACCTGGCGCAAGGGCAATTTCGCATGTCCATGCGGCGGCGGTGCTGGCGGTACCGCCTTGAGCAGCAACACGATGGCGAGCAACGCCAGCACGCCCGTCATGACGAATAATCCGCCCATGCCGATCAGACCATACAACACCGGCGCACCGACGAGAGAGAGCGCAAAAACCAGGCCGATCGACGAACCGATCATCGCCATCACTTTGGTCCGATGCTCCTCGCGCGTCAGATCAGCAGCCAGCGCCATGACTGCCGCGGAAATCGCGCCAGCTCCCTGCAGTATGCGGCCAACGATGATCCACGTCATATCCGGCGCCCAGGCAGCGACAAAACTCCCCAGCGAAAAAATCAGCAAGCCAACAATGATGACCAATTTGCGCCCGAAAATATCAGCCGCAATGCCATAAGGAATATGGAAAAACGCCTGGGTCAACCCGAAGACCCCCAGCGCGAAGCCAACCAGCGCAAGATTGTCACCACCGGGCAAGGTTTTCGCATAGACGGAAAACACCGGCAGAATCAGGAACAGCCCGAGCATACGCAGGGCAAAGATGGAAGCCAGTGAGGCACCTGCGCGGCGTTCCTCTGGGCTCATGCGATCGTTTGGGGTAGGCATTGTCGTATCAGATTGTTGCATCGCAGCGAAGCCTTGATCTTAACAGATTGGCAGCATCACTCCCTGCCTGCCAACGTTCGGAAAACCGAATGGCCTACGTCGGCCTTTTTACGGAATTCCGTCGGTTCCCACGCCGAAAAAACCATAAATACATTACATATCAATGTCTTAATAAATCCGGTGCGCTGGCACGCGACATGCGTTGGTGAATGGGCATAGCAACCCCATTCACCGACTCACCATGCCCCCAGGAGACAAGATGCACATCGAACACACCCACCGGATAGAACATGACCTGCTCGGCGACCGCGAGATACCAGCCGCCGCCTATTACGGCGTCCACACACTGCGCGCCCTCGAGAACTTCGCGATTAGCGGCATATCCATCGCCGTCTATCCTGACCTGATCCGTGCCTTGGCCCAGATCAAGCAGGCCGCTGCCCAATCCAACCAGCAACTCGGCCTGCTTGACGCGGAGCGCGCCAATGCCATCGTTGCCGCCTGCAACGAAGTCATTGCGGGCCAGTGGCACGACCAGTTCGTCGTCGACGTGATCCAGGGCGGTGCCGGCACCTCGACCAACATGAACGCCAACGAAGTGATCGCCAACCGGGGGCTGGAAATCCTTGGCCACGCCAAAGGCCAATTTCAATATCTGCACCCGAACGAACACGTGAACATGAGCCAGTCGACCAACGACGTCTACCCGACGGCATTGAAACTGGCCACCTATGTTGGCATCTTCCGCCTCGTGGACGCCATGGCCTACCTGCGCCGCGCCTTCGAGCGCAAGGCCGACGAATTTGCCGACGTGCTCAAGATGGGCCGCACGCAACTGCAGGACGCCGTACCCATGACACTCGGCCAGGAGTTTTCAACCTACGCCGTGATGCTCGGCGAGGACGAGGAGCGCCTGCGCGAAGCCGCCCTGCTGATCCGCGAGATGAACCTCGGCGCCACCGCCATCGGCACCGGCATCAACGCCCACCCGGACTACGCCGCCATCGTCTGTAGCAAACTGGTGGAGATCAGCGGCATCCCGGTACTCACCGCCCCCAACCTGATCGAGGCGACGCAGGACTGCGGCAGTTTTGTACAACTGTCTGGTGTCTTGAAGCGCGTGGCCGTCAAGCTGTCCAAGGTCTGCAATGACTTGCGCCTGCTCTCCTCCGGACCACGTGCCGGCTTCAACGAAATTAATCTGCCGGCGCGCCAGGCAGGCTCGTCCATCATGCCGGGCAAGGTCAACCCGGTGATCCCTGAAGTCGTCAACCAGATCGCCTTTGAAGTCATTGGCAACGACACGACGGTCACTTTTGCGGCCGAAGCTGGCCAGTTACAGCTCAATGCGTTTGAGCCCATTATTGCCCACAGCCTGTTCAAGAGTGTGTTGCACCTGAGCAACGGCTGCAAGACGCTGGCCGATTACTGCGTTGATGGCATCACTGCCAACCGTGATGCGCTGCGCGCCAGCGTCGAACGTTCGATTGGCATCGTCACCGCGCTGAACCCCTACATCGGCTACGCCAATGCCACGGAAATCGCGGCGGAGGCACACCTCAGCGGCCGTGGCGTCGCCGAGATCGTCCTTGAACGTCGACTGATGAGCCCCGAGCAACTGGCCGACGTGCTGCACCCGGAAGTGCTGACCAAACCGCAAATGATCCTGCCCCGCGCCGCCTAAGCAAGCGCCCATCATTCAATGCACACAACAAGGAAACCATCATGAAAATGAACCGGTTAACCACCCTGATCATGATCGCCATGGTGCTCGGCGTCATTGTCGGCTACGCCTGCAATACCCTGGCCGGCGGCCCGGCCGAAGCCAAGGAAATCGCTGGCTACTTTGGCATCCTGACTGACATCTTCCTGCGCCTGATCAAGATGATCATCGCCCCGCTCGTCTTCGCCACCCTGGTCGTTGGACTGGCCGGCATGGGCGATTCAAAGACGGTTGGCCGGATCGGTGCCAAGGCCCTTGGCTGGTTCGTCGGCGCTTCGCTGTGCTCGCTGGCGCTCGGTCTGCTCTTTGCCAACCTGCTCCATCCGGGCGCCAATCTGGGCGTGCCCTTGCCAGAAGTGGGCAGCGCGGTCGGCCTGAAAACCAGTGCGCTGAATCTGAAGGATTTCATCACTCACGTCTTCCCGAAAAATATTTTCGAGGCCATGGCATCCAATGAAATCCTGCAGATATTGGTCTTTGCCGTGTTCTTTGGGCTGGCGCTCGGGCATCTGCATAATCAGGCAGCCCGCAGCCTGGTGAATACGATGGAAGAAGTGGTCCATGTCATGCTCAAGGTCACCGACTACGTCATGCGCTTCGCCCCGATCGGCGTCTTCGGCGCCGTCGCCGGCATCATCACGACCCAGGGGCTGGGCATGCTGGTCGTCTTCGGCAAGCTGCTCATGAGCTTCTACATCGCGCTGGCTGTCCTTTGGCTGGTCCTCATCGCCGCCGGCTATTTCGTCCTCGGCAAGGACGTCTTCCGCCTGCTCAAGCTGGTGCGCAGCCCGATGCTGCTCGGCTTCTCCACCGCCAGCAGCGAATCGGCCTACCCCAAGCTGATGGAGCAGCTCGAGAAATTCGGTGTCCGCGACCGTATCACCGGCTTCGTGCTGCCGCTCGGCTACTCCTTCAATCTCGACGGCTCCATGCTCTACTGCGCTTTTGCCGCGCTGTTCATTGGTCAGGCCTACGGCATCCCGCTGACGCTGGGCACCCAGGTCACCATGCTGCTGGTGTTGATGATCTCCAGCAAGGGCGTTGCCGGCGTACCGCGCTCGTCACTGGTCGTCGTCGCTGCCGTGCTGCCGATGTTCGGCCTGCCTGAGGCTGGCCTGCTGTTGATTCTCGGGATCGACCACTTCCTGGACATGGGACGCACGGCAACCAACGTGCTGGGCAATGCCATCGCCACTGCCGTGGTCGCCAAGTGGGAGAAAGCCATTGACCCGGTCGACGATACACTGGCCGATATCGACGAGGCACTGCCCATTGCCGGCGAAGGCTTGGCAACGCTTCCTGCCTGACACAACGCTCTGTCCGGGGTCGATCACCTCGGGCTCAAACCTTCTTGCACAACCCGGTGCCCCGGCACCGGGTCCTTTTTTGACTCACCATGACAATCGACTGGTTCATCCTCGCTCCCGCCGCCTTCTTTGCTGGCCTGGTCGACGCCGTCGTCGGCGGTGGCGGACTGATCCAGATCCCCGTACTGCTTTCCAGCTTTCCGCAAACCTCGATTCCTACCCTGTTCGGCACCAACAAGGTGTCGAGCATTGCCGGCACCGGCGCTTCCCTCTGGCGCTATGCCCGTGCCGTACAGATTCCCTGGCGCCTGGTGCTGCCGGCCACCACTGCCGCCATCCTTGGCGCCTGGCTTGGCGCTGCGGTGGTCGCCTGGATCTCGCGTGAAGCCATGCGCCCGCTGGTAATCGTGATGATGCTCACCGTCGCCATCTACACCTATCTCCGTAAAAACCTCGGACAGACGGAGACGCATGAGCCCCGCCCGAGCGATCCCTGGTGGGGAGCCCTGTTCGGTCTGTTGATCGGTTTCTACGATGGCTTTTTCGGCCCCGGTACCGGCAGCTTCCTGATCTTCGGTTTCGTCCGCCTGTTCGGCATGGATTTTGTCCGTGCCTCGGCCAGCGCCAAGGTCATCAACACTGCCACCAACCTCTCGGCCATTGGCTTTTTTGCCAGTCATGGTCCAATCCTGTGGGCCGTCGGCCTGATCATGGCCCTCTGCAATCTTGCCGGGGCGCAGATCGGCACCCATCTGGCCCTGAAACATGGCGCCGGCTTTATTCGCAAGGCATTCCTCGTTGTTGTCGCGATCCTCATTGTCAAGCAGTTGAGCGAACTGTTCTGAGTCAGCTTACGGACCCGCCACTGCTAACGCGGCCTGGCTCCCGAGACCCTTGCCATGGCCCGCCGACTTTTCCGCAAAACATGCTCTGCGTCTCTTGAAGTGCGCTCTGGTCGGCAGCCGCAGCCGTCCCACGGTCAACCGAAAAAAATGCCCAAAATCCAAATTTGTCGGTGATGGGCAACGAAGCCGGCCCGTGGGCTCTGACACCATCAACAAGGCTCGGCGGACGCAGGCTTTTAAACCATCAGCCGCACCCGCTCATGACCACAGACAAGGCTGCCAACGCCCGGCCGGGCTCGCGCTCACGTTTCCCGGGAGCCCAGGCAGGCCGGAAAACTCGTGCAAATCCAGGCGTGCTTTGCACTGTGCAGCTCCCGGGCAACCTTCCGCGGCATCATCACCTTGCCGCAGCGCGGGCAGGCGGGTGGCACCGGGTCATCCCGGCGACGCGCAAAGCCCGGCGATATCGACAGGTCACTTCCCATCGCCAGCATTGCACGCAAGGAATCGGCGGGGACCAGACGAATGGAACGCCCCAGCGCCAGAACCCGTGCCTCCTCGGCAAATTTCCCGGAAGTGACGATGAAGCCGCCAACCGCGCGTTCGGTACTGATCGCCCGGTAAAGATCCCGAACCGAGGCGACGTCCACATTCGGCTCCCGCCAGCGTCGGCATTGCACAAGATAGCGGTCGCGGCCCATGAACAGCTCAAGGTCCACGCCACGATCCGCCGGGCTGCCGGCACGCTCGACGACCAGATAGCCTTCCCGTCGGAAGGCCTTGGCCACCAGCGCATCGAACTCCTGACGCGTCATGTGCTCAAGGGCATCTGTTTCGTCACTGACCACCCCATCGACCGGCAGCGGTTCAACCTGGCGCCGGCGAATGAATGACAGCGCCGATACGAACAAGAGAATCGCGGGCAAAACGTACTGACAGGCAGCAAACAGGATCGCGCCCAGGTCGCGAGCCCCACCGTTGCCGTGCATGTCCACTTGCAGCGGCATCGCCTGCGCGTTTGCCAGATAGTGCAGCAAACCATATACCAGCGCCGCAAGAGCGACACCCGCTGGCCATGGCAGGCGTGCGGAGAAATCCATCACACCTTGAATAGGCGACCGCCTGTGCCTTGCCATGAAATGCCCATCAAAATCCGAAGTGCATATTCTGATGGCAAGTCCAACATCCGGCAAGGACTGGGGCACAACGGGTTCTGAAAAAACTTTGAAAATCGGCCATTTTTCCCGGTTGACCGTGACAACCTCGCAACGAGGTATGCGTCATACGCACATCGACTATTTGCCGCGATGCAGGCGTTCACGCCACCCAGCCGGAACTGGCCACTGATTTTCATGCGCAAGCCAATGTAGCCGGAGATGGCCCGGCTTTTTTGCGTATAGTTTCTCCTTCCCCAAATACAGAAAAAACGGCGATGGAATTTATCCGTATCCGCGGCGCGCGCACCCATAATTTAAAGAACATCAACCTCGACCTGCCGCGCAACCAGCTCATCGTGATCACCGGCCTGTCCGGCTCCGGCAAATCCTCGCTCGCCTTTGACACCTTGTACGCCGAGGGCCAGCGCCGCTACGTCGAATCGCTGTCGGCCTACGCCCGGCAGTTTTTGCAGTTGATGGAAAAGCCCGATGTCGACCTGATCGAAGGCTTGAGCCCGGCCATTTCCATCGAGCAGAAGGCGACATCGCACAACCCACGCTCGACCGTCGGCACCGTCACCGAAATCCACGATTACCTGCGCCTGCTTTTCGCCCGCGCCGGCACGCCGTATTGCCCGGACCACAACCTGCCGCTCGAAGCGCAGACCGTGTCGCAGATGGTCGATACCGTGCTCGCCCTGCCCGCCGACACCAAACTGATGATCCTCGCCCCGGTCGTCGCCAACCGCAAGGGCGAACAGGTCGACCTCTTTGCCGAACTGCGCGCCCAGGGCTTTGCCCGCGTTCGCGTCGATGGCACCGTCTATGAAATCGACGATGTCCCGAAGCTGGCCAAGACGCAGAAACACACCATCGATGTCGTGGTCGACCGCCTGAAGGTACGCGACGACATGCGCCAGCGTCTGGCCGAGTCCTTCGAAACTGCCCTGCGCCACGCCGAAGGCCGGGCCATGGCGCTGGAAATGGATACAGCCAAGGAATACATGTTCTCGGCCAAATTCGCCTGCCCGGTTTGTTCGTATGCCTTGCAGGAGCTGGAGCCACGCCTCTTCTCGTTCAACAACCCGATGGGCGCCTGCCCGAAATGCGACGGGTTGGGCGTCATCCAGTTTTTCGATCCCAAGCGGGTGGTCACCAACCCAGCGGCCTCGCTGGCCGGAGGTGCAATTCGTGGCTGGGACAAGAAAAACCAGTTTTACTTCCAGATCATCGAATCAATCGCCGACCATTACGGCTTCTCGGTCGACACCCCCTTCGACCAGCTGAGCGAAGCCCAGCGCCAGTTGATTCTGTACGGCTCTGGCCGCACCGAAATCAACTTCCGCTACCTGAATGAAAAGGGCACGCGCTTCGACCGCAGCCATACCTTCGAAGGCATCATCCCCAATCTGGAGCGGCGCTATCGCGGCAGCGAATCGAATGCCGTGCGCGAGGAATTGTCGAAGTACGTCAGCAGTTCGGCCTGCCCGACCTGCACCGGCACCCGGCTGCGGGTCGAAGCCCGGCATGTGCGCGTCGGCGCGGGTTTAGGTGCATTGACCCTGCACGAAATCAGCCGCCTGCCGCTCGGCGAGGCACGCAATTACTTCAATTGCCTGACGCTGACCGGCAACAAGGCGCAAGTCGCCGACAAGATTTTGAAGGAAATCACCGCCCGGCTGTCCTTCCTGATCAACGTCGGCCTCGACTATCTGTGCCTCGAACGCTCGGCCGAAACGCTGTCCGGCGGCGAAGCGCAGCGCATCCGGCTAGCCTCGCAGATCGGCTCCGGCCTGACCGGGGTGATGTACGTACTGGACGAACCGTCGATCGGCCTCCACCAGCGCGACAACGACCGACTGCTCGAAACGCTGAAGAATCTGCGCGACATGGGCAACACCGTGCTGGTCGTCGAGCACGACGAGGACGCCATCCGCTCGGCCGATTACGTCGTCGATATCGGCCCCGGCGCCGGTGTGCATGGTGGCGCCGTGGTCGCGCAAGGGACGCCGGCCGAGGTGCAGGCCAATCCGCTGTCGATGACCGGCGACTACCTGTCCGGCCGAAAATCGATTTCGGCGCCCAAATCGCGTCGACCGCAGGATCCGGACAAGCAGCTCAAGGTGGTCGGCGCCTACGGCAACAACCTCAAGGACGTCACCCTCGAAATCCCCGGCGGGCTGCTCACCTGCATCACCGGCGTTTCAGGCTCCGGCAAGTCGACGCTGATCAACGACACGCTGTATGCCGCGGCCGCCCGCCATCTCTATGGCTCGACCACCGAGCCGGCCCCGTACAAGGAAATCATCGGCCTCGACCTCTTCGACAAGGTCATCAACGTCGACCAGGCCCCAATCGGCCGCACCCCGCGCTCCAATCCGGCGACCTACACCGGTCTGCTGACGCCGATCCGCGAGCTGTTCGCCCAAGTGCCGGAATCACGCGTCCGCGGCTACGGCCCCGGCCGCTTCAGCTTCAACGTCAAGGGCGGCCGCTGCGAAGCCTGCCAGGGCGACGGCATGATCAAGGTCGAGATGCACTTCCTGCCCGACATCTACGTCCCGTGCGATGTCTGCCACGGCAAGCGCTACAACCGCGAAACGCTGGAAGTGCAATACAAGAGCAAGAACATCTACGACATCCTCGGCATGACCGTCGAGCAGGCCCGCGAATTCTTCGATCCGGTACCCAACATCGCCCGCAAGCTGCAGACGCTGGTCGATGTCGGCCTCAGCTACATCACCCTCGGCCAAAGCGCGACCACGCTGTCGGGCGGCGAAGCGCAGCGCGTCAAGCTGGCCCTCGAACTATCCAAACGCGACACCGGTCGCACCCTGTACATCCTCGACGAACCGACCACCGGCCTGCATTTCCAGGACATCGAAATGCTCCTCAGCGTGCTGCAGCGGCTGGCCAATAACGGCAACACCATCGTCGTCATCGAACACAATCTCGACGTCATCAAGACGGCCGACTGGATCGTCGATCTCGGCCCGGAAGGTGGCGACGGCGGTGGACGGATTCTCGTGTCGGGAACACCGGAACAAGTCGCCAAGTGCAAGGGCAGTCACACCGGACGCTTCCTGAAACCCCTGCTGGAACGTAAAAAGTGACCTCGGCCACCGACTTCAAAGGCAAAAAAGGCCTGACCCGGCTGATCAACGCCCTCGGCTACTCGCGGGACGGTCTGCGTGCCGCCTGGCAGAACGAAGCGGCGTTTCGCGAGGAAATCCTGCTCGCCACCATCGCCATTCCACTCGCCTTGTTGTTGGCAAAAACCGGCGTCGATCGGGCGCTGATGATGGGCAGCATCATCCTCATCCTGATTGTCGAAATCCTGAATTCGGCGGTCGAAGCGGTGGTCGACAAGGCCTCCCCGGAGAAGAACGATCTCGCCAAACGGGCCAAGGACATGGGCAGCGCGGCGGTGCTGCTCAGCCTGCTCAACGCCGTTGTGGTCTGGGGCTGCATCCTCTGGCCCTAGCCAGGTATCGCTATTTCAGGCTTCGGCGGCAGGGGGCTCACCGCTAATGACCACCCGGTTACGGCCCAGCCGCTTGGCTTCGTAGAGGGCTTCATCGGCCCGTTTGAGGGCGATTTCTATCGGGCATTCGCTGGCATCGGCCAGCCCGATGCTGACCGATACCTTGATCTGGCGTCCGTCAGGTAGCCCGACATCCATTTCGGCACACCGAACGCGCAGGCGCTCGGCCAGTTTTTCCGTTTCGGCAGGACCGATTTCCGGAAACAGGAATGCAAACTCTTCGCCACCGTAGCGACAGACCAGATCCGATTGCCGCACGGCATCCTGCACCAGATCGGCAAAAGCGCGCAGCACGGCGTCGCCGGCCGCATGACCGTAGGTGTCATTGAGTTTCTTGAAATAATCGAGATCGGCCATCGCCACCGTCACCGCGCGCCGATAGCGCTGGGCGCGCTGTAGCTCGACCTCGGCCGTCTGCATGAAATGCCGGCGATTCATCAGTCCGGTCAGACCATCCTTGTTGGCCAGCTTTTCCAGCACTTTCCGGGTTTCGTCATTCTGAATCAGCAAGGCATGCTGCTCCTGAATCGCCGCTTCAACCGCCTGGATTTCAAGCATCAGCGAGGCATGGAATTCGGGTGCCGGGCGGTCAACGCTGAGCGTCGACAGGGCCTTGTTGATGCGTTGCAACGGGTAAATCAGGTGGCGCCGGACAAGGACCATGAAGGCCAGCAGGAACAACCCAACCAGCAGAAGCACGACCATCAGCTTGTAGCGCGCCAGCCTCATCGCTGTCGATGCGACGTTAAGGTCATTGGTCGCCAGGTTGATGCCCTGGATCGAGATGTCATCCACCTGCAGGCCGAGACGCGCCGCCAGCCGTTGCCATTCGTCATAGCGTGCGGCAGGCGGGCGGTCGTCACCCACGGACTGACGAACCACATCACCCAGGAACCCCTCCGCCTCCCGCGCCAGCGGTGCCGCCCCCGGATGCTCGAGAACACTCGGGTGACTGGCGATCAGCGTGACAACAAATAGCGACTGCTGGCGCGACGCAACCGAACTGACCGCAAAGATGCGCTCCCCTTCCTGGCGGAGCTGTTCAAGATTGCGGGCCAGTCGCTGGTAGCGAATGATCTCCGGCACCGTCTGCTCCTGCAGTCTGCCATTGGCGTCAACGACACGTTGCTGATCCAACGAGAGCAGCACCACCGAAATACCGAAAGTGATCACAAATATCAGGGCCAGCAGCGAAAAGGCGCGGCCCGCACGCAGGCCTTTCGACGACATGATCAAAACCGTCCTCCGGTCGCAACAGAAGGCTTCAGTAATCGAGAATGGGTGGGCATCAACTCACACGAAATGGCAGGTAGCGGGAATTGATTCGATCATACGTCCCATTGCGTTTGATGCGCTCAAGCGCCGCGTTAATTTCATCAAGCAATTCGGGCCGAAACAGCGATACGCCAAAGGAGGCGTCGCCGCCCAGTTCGGGCGAGCGCAACACGGTGGCTGACAGTTCGAGTCGCCGATAGGCCTCGCTTTTTTGCAAGGTGAGCGCTGTCGCCATCGGCACCAGCGCTGCCTGCACGTGACCGCCAACGATGGCCCCGCCAAGATCACCATTGGTGTGCACCGGATGCATTTTCCAGCCCTGCCGACGGCCATATTCTTCCTGGGCCGACCCACTGACGACGGCAACACGAATGCCGGTCTGCCCTGGCTTGACGTCGGGCCGAGCCAGCCACATGGAAAAAGAGCGGTAATAGGGTTTGGCGAAAAGCAGCTTGCCATGGCGCTCGGGCGTTTCGAGCAAACCTGTCGCGACGATATCGGCCTGACCCCGTATCAGACGGTCGATCAAATCACTTTGCGCCGCCACATCAAAGACACACTGAACGCGCATTTCATCGCAGACGGCCCGGGCAACATCCACGCTGAATCCGCTCAGCCGCCCGAATTCGTCACGAAAGGACATCGGCGGTGCATTGTCGAGAACCAGCACACGCAGCGCCGGCCCGGCGATCGCCCATCGCCCGCCAGCGCCCCCGCAGGACAGGAAGAAGCAGAGCAGAGCGATGAATGCGCGTCGCGGCATGCCTGAAGCATAGACGAATAACGAGTGCCCAGTATAGTTGTATTGGCTACGACGCGTACCGGTCATGACGCTGATGACAGCTCTATCAAGCGCCCTTGCAGGGGAAAGAAGATCGCCAGACGCAACGGCAGGCCGGCATCTGCAAACAAGCTGGCATAGCGCTCGAGTTGCGGACGATAGCCCTCGGCCCGTTGCGCCAGATCGCTCTCGGGCAGCCGGGCTGTTTTGTAATCAATGATCCAGCGACAGCCCTCCGCCACAAAAATGCGGTCGATCACGTGGTGCAGGGTAATGTCATCCTGCTGGCTACTCCAGGCTTGTTCTGCCGCTGCTTCGGGATGATCTGCCAGCAGCCAGCGCCCGACCTCGGAATCCAGCGTATGGCTTACCGCAAGGACGACCTCGGCGGCACCGCTGGCCGCATCCGCTTCGCTATGCCCCTGACCTTGCAGCCAGCGCTGATAGACCGGCTGCAAACTGGCCACTCTCGCGGTCGACCAGCTTTTTAAGCCATTTTTCGAAATCAGCTCCAGGCAGCGGTGCACCAGCGTGCCAACCGAGGCTTCCAGCGAAAGGCCAGGCTCGACTTCGTCGAGGTCGAGCGGATTATCGGCCGTACGCAGATCGTCACATATTTTGCTCAGCGCCGCCGGCAAGCCGATTTGACGCAGGCGAACCAGCGGCGGCACAAAGCTCGCCGGATCAATGCCGACGCTGACTGGCGCAACCGCTTCTGCCTTGGCCAGCGCATCAGCAAAAACCGGCTGCGCAACACCCGGCCAGAGCAGATTAAGCAGCGTGCCGCCGGCCGGCACCTTCAGGCCGTCATCCTTCTTTTCGTCAGCGACAGCCACGCCGACCAGGTGGAGATGCCGGATGGCGCGCGTGGCGGCAACATAAAGCAGGCGCTCGACTTCGTGGGCAGCACGTTCGGCTTCGAGCTTTTTCAGGTAATCGTAGGCGGTCGGCTCGCCGTTGCCCGCCCCCTTTTGCTTGATCGGCGCGACCAGCAGGTGTTCGTCCCCATCGGCGCCGGCCACTTCGTCCCAAAGCAGCAGGCTGCTGTCGTTACCGCCGATGCCGCGATCCAGACCAGGCAGGATCACCGTGTCGAATTCCAGGCCCTTGGATTTGTGCACTGTCATCATCTGCACGGCATTCCCCTGCGGATCGGACGGCGCATAAAGTTCGGCGGCCTGTGCAGCCAGCGTTTCGGCACTGAGGTTGCGGCTGGCCACCAGCTTGTCGACGAGCTTGAAGAAAGCCTCGACATCATTGAGCGCCTCGGGTGCTTCGAGGCAGCGCGGCCCGCCCAGCATCAGCCAGACGCCTTCGAGCCAGCGCCGGGGATGCTGGCGGGCGCGACCGGCGAAGGCCTGTTGCAGCACGTCGCGGACGTGCAACAGACGTTGCCGGCCATCGTCAGACAGGCGGCCGAGGCGGGCTTCATCCTGCATCAGTTGCCAGATCGTCGATTTCCGGTCGTCGGCGGCCAGCGCGTGCAGGTCGGCCAGCTTGAGGCCGCACCACGGGGCGCGCAGCAGGGCCAGCCAATGGACGCGATCGGCGCGATGCTGCAGGGCGCGGAACAGGATGAGCAGATCCTGCACGTGCTGACGACCGTCCAGCCCTTCGATATCGACCGCCTGGAAACGAAGCTCCGGCGCGCTGCGGCGGATTTCGGCGACCAGCGCATCAAGGTGGCTACGCGCCCGGACCAGGACGGCGATGCTTTCATCCGGTGCCGCACGACGGGCCTGCTGGATGATGGCCAGCACGCGGCACGCCTCCTCCCCGGCCGCGTCGCTGCCCTCGCGCTGGATGACCGGATGCACAACCACCCCGCTATCCTCGCGCGCCAGCCGGGTCGCCGCCGATTCGGCGTAGCGCACGGCGCCCGCTTCGGGGCTGTCGGCGGCCGGAAAGATGCTTGGAAAGGCCGCATTGACCCAATCGACGATGCCCGGATACGAGCGGTTGTTGCGGAACAGACGCAGGTGACCGAGGCGAATGTCGCCAATGCCGCGCTCGCGCACACGCAGGAAAAGTCCGACATCAGCCTTGCGAAAACGGTAGATCGACTGCATCGGGTCGCCGACCACGAACAGCGTCCGGCCGTCATCGGGCATCCAGCCACGCGTCAGCTTTTCAATGAGGTCGACCTGGGTCGGGCTGGTGTCCTGGAATTCGTCAACCAGCAGGTGGCGAATGCGGTAGTCGAGCGCCTGGGCCAGATCGGTCGGCGCCTCGTCGTCGCCGAGCGCCAGCCCGGCGCGGGCGGCAATTTCGATGAAATCGACCTCGCCGGCCTCCTGAAAAGCCAGCCACAACTGCCCGGCGGCCAGCCGGAGCAGGCGCGAGAAGCACTCGACGGTCGCCCATTCAGCCTCGCTCAGCTCCGGACGCGGCAGCTTGACCAGCATGGCCAGCGCTTCTTCGAGGCCGGCGACACCGCGCAATTCGGCCAGAAGTTCGAGCATGGCCTTTTTTTGGTCGGCGAATTCCTTGTCAGCCGGAAAGCCGATGCGCTTGTCGACCATTTTGCGAATAGTCCCCGTGCCGGTCATGAGGAGCGTCGCCACCGCCTGCCAGCGCGGCAGATCGGCGATTCCCACGGTCAACCGGAAATTCCAGTCAAAAATGGAATCGAGCGTTCCCGGCACATTGGCTGCTGCAAAGCGCGCCAGCGGCATGAGCAGGCTTTGCAGACGGCCGTCGAGCAAGTCACCAACAGCCGCCAGATCGCGCTCGATCAACGCCGCAAATCCGGCCTCGACTTCGCCCTTCATCGCCCCGCTTTCGATGCGCGACGCATGCTGCAGCCACTGGTCGCGCCGGCCAAGCATGGCAATCAGCAGCCGTTCCAGGCGACCGGCGTTGTTGTCCATGAAGGCCAGCGCCTCGGCCACGACGTCGGCATCGGCGCCGCCGGCCTCGACCATTTCCAGCGTCCGCCGTGCTGCCGTCGCGTAATGAGCCTCGGCGTCCTCGGCGACACCCGGTTGCGCCCCGAAGCGACTGAGGTAAGGCATCTGGCGGGCCAGGCTGGCGCACAGCGCATCGAGCGTCGTGATGCGCAAGCGGCCGGGATGGCCGAGCAACTGCCAGCCTTGTGCCGCATCGTGGACGAGGACTTTCTGCGCCAGGCCGAACGTCAGCTGCTTGTGCGCCTCGGCCGGCCGTTCATTGCGCGCGGCGCGCTCCAGGCTACCGAGAATGCGGTCGCGCATCTCGGTCGCCGCCTTGTTGGTGAAGGTCAGCGCCAGGACCTCTTCAGGATGTTCGACAACGGCGAGCAGGCGCAGGTAGCGCTGGGTCAGCAACTCGGTCTTGCCGGCACCCGCTGGCGCCTCGACGATGAAGGAGGCGACCTCGAGCGCCCGCAGGCGGGCGATCCGGTCTTCGTCGAGGCGGTCGGGCGCTGGCGGCATCAGGCCTTCAGTTTCCGCGACCAGTTGGCCAGCGCCTGCATCTGCGTGGCGACCTGCTGAATCAGCTTGGCATCGGTGAGGTTGCCATCGGCATCAAACAAGCCCGCAAAGGCGCTGGAAAAAACTTCTGGCTTGTTCAGCGGGTGCAGGTCAAGAAACACGCAAACCTGCCGCAGATGATATTGCGCGCGCGAGGTGCCCATGCCGCCCCCGGCGCCCATGATGGCGATCCCCTTGCCCGCCAGCAGGGCGTTATCCGGCTCCCGCGAGGCCCAGTCGAGGGCATTCTTCATGGCCGGCGCGATGGAATAGTTGTATTCCGGACAGGCCAGCACCAATGCGTCGGCCGCGCCCATCTGGGCCAGCAAACGCTCAACGGCAGCCGGCTTTTCGGCTATATCGGCGTTGTAAAAAGGCACGGCCGACAGGTCGGCAATTTCCATCGACACGCCTTCCGGCAATTCGGCCATCGCCGCCCGCAACAGGCCGGCATTGGTCGATTGACGGCGCAGGCTGCCGCAAATACCTAAAAATTTCAATTCACGCATGGTCTTCTCCTGTTCAGTCAGTCAGCAATTCGAGTCGGAACCCCGCCTCGTTCAAACCATTTCACGGTGGAGTGCGGCCTCGGCCAGCAGTCGCTGCCGCTCGGGCAAGCGCAGCAAAGGCAACACCTCGCAATATTGCAGATCCTTGGCGTTGGCAAACATGACCGCAGCCTGCCCTTGCTTCACTTCCTTGGCAACGGCATGCAGACGCTCACGCCAGTGAGTGATGACAGCGATCCAGTCCGGGAATTCAGCCGGGTCGAAGGTTTTCTGCTTGTCATCGCCGATGCCCTGCACGCCGGGCAAAATATCCTTCTCATCGGCCACACCACTAAAGCCCGGCTTGTCGAGCAACACCTTGGCAAAAACGACGGCGGCCACGTCCTCATTGACCAGTGCCGCGTAAATCGGCAACTGCGGCTCGGTGATACGTTGCTCGGCCCAGTTCCTGGTGTCGATGGCAGCACCAGTCTTGTAATCGATGATGACCTGCCGGCCATCGGCCAACTGGTCGATGCGGTCGACGATCATCCGGACCTTGATGCCCTCGATCTCCACTTCGGCCGGCGCTTCGCAGGCAACCACCTCAAAACTCTGGCCGCGCATGGCTTCAACCTGTAGCCAGACCTCGATCAGTTTGGCCAGTCGTGCTGCTTCCAGTTCTCGGAAACGGGCGGGCAGTGTGATGCGACGGTCGAGTTCGAAATGCTGCAAAGCCTGGATCACCGCCTCGGCGATGGCCTGCTGGCGGGCTATCTCGCCCAAGGCCGCCAGCGCATCGGACGAACGGACGGCCGTCCAGAATGCTTCCAGCGCCTCGTGCACCAGCGTGCCACGGGCCGCCGGGTCCAAACCTTCGACCGGCTCATCCATCGCCTCGCCACCCAGCCGGTACTGGTAATAGGCCCAGGCCGGGCAGATGGCCTGCGCCCGCAGGACCCAGCTGCCACCGGAGACTTTTTCACCCTCGGCAACCGGCGGCGCCATGGCATCGTCGATCGCCGCCAGCGCCGATGTGGATTCACCGGCCAATTGCCGGGCCAAGGTGACCACTTCGGCCGACACCGCGGTGACCAATGGCATGCCGGCGATCAGCGGACTCGGCCGAAGAACGCGGTTCCCGTCGGCCTGCGCATACGAAAAAGTCACCTCCGGTGCCGATTGCGACAGCCGAACATGCACACGCCGGGCAAAATCAAGCTCGACGTCGGCGCTGGCATGGGAGGCCCCGGCGGCGCGCAGCACCTCGGCCGGCAACAGCGGATTGGGGCGCGGCGGTGGCGGCCAGAGGTCGTCATTCATGCCCATCACCCACAGCGCGTCGAAAGACAGGCCGGCGCTTTCGAGGACACCGAGCACCTGGATCGCCGGCTTGCCGCGCGTCTCCGGCTGGAACAAACGCTGGCGGCAAAGCTGCGACAGGCGACGCACCGCCTCGGCAAAGCCTAGCGGCCCGAGCAGGCCATCCAGTCGGCCAAGACCATCGAGCACCTCACCAAAAGCACGACGGGCCTGGAATTCATGGCTGGAGAGCGGGCGATCGCCGGGCCAGCGGACGGCCTTCAGACAGTTGCGAAACACGCCGGACCACTGGCCCGGCAGCAGCTTGCGGCTGGCGGCACTGCCCGTGTCGACCAAGGCTTCAAGTGCCGCCACCGTTTGCGGGCAAAGTGGTGCTTCGTTTTCGGACAGGCGATGGGCGAGGCGAATGACGGCCGGCAACGTGGTGAAATACGGCAGGTCGCGGCGCAAGGCGCTATCGAGTCGGGCCCGACCATCCGCTTCGCTGTCCCCCGCCGACCAACCGCCCGCCAGCAGCAATTCAGAAATCCGGCGCTGCTCGATCTTGGCCCGGCCACTGCCCAGCGCCAGCAGATCAAGCGCGACACGGATCAGCGGCAGATCGGCCAGCACGCGGCCAAGCGAGAAATTGAAACAGCGTGGCGCTTCGGCAGCATCCGGGCGGATCAAAGCCGGATGCAGGGCATCGTCGAGCAGAAATTCCAGCCGGTCACGCACGCCGGCCAGATCAGGGGCCACGATGCCGAGCCGGCAGCCCGGGTTGGCGGCCAACTGCGCCTGCACCCAGGCCACCACGGCGGCGCATTCGGCATCACTGTCGGCGCAACCCGCAACCTGCAGCCGGCTCTCTCTGTTGCCACGGTCAACCGGAAAATTCGGCTGATTTTCAAACGGTATCCCGCGCGTGGCGAGTGCCGCCATCAAGTCGCGCTCCAAGGGGGTAAAGCGGTCAAAGCCGGCAAAAATCACAGTGGCCGGCAAAGCAAAATGCCCCGCTTCGATCAGGCTGACCAGTTGCCGATGCAGGCCGGCCAGATCGATCCAGCCCTGATTCCGGCAGCGCTGGTTGAATTCAGCCTGCCAGCCGATGAATAGCTTCGCCTCATCGGACAAGGCGCCAGACCCTGCCGCCAAGTTCCAGACTCGAACCAGCGCCTGCGCCTCGGCAGCCGACGCGGCCATGCCCTGAATATCGAAAAGCGGGGCCGCCTCGGTCAGTGATTCGGCGATGACCTTTTCCCAGAGCAGGCGCTCCGAAAACGGATCGAGGGCGGTCGGCAGTTCGGCGATGCCGGTCAGCCGCGCTTCATCGGCCAGCCCGGCCAGCCATTGTCCAAGCGTCAACGCCTGCCGGGTACGCCAGACAGCCTGCGCCGCCGGCAACTCGCCGCGCAGCGTTTGCGCGAGGCGAGTCGTCGCACAGAGAAACAGGCTATCGCTCAAAAAGACCTCAAAGGATCGCCGCTAATTTCAGTTGGCTGCCGGCTGGGCCGGTTTGGCGGCTTTTGCCGGGATGGCTGGACCTGCAGGTTTTGCCATCTTGGCCTCCATGGCAGCGGGCTTGGCAACCGGCGATGTCGGCTTGGATTCTGGCAAGCGTGGTTTGGCTGAGGCACCGGCGGGAGCAGCCGGCTTGGCCATCGGCGCAGCCGGTTTGGTTTCACTGACTGGTTTGGCGGGCATCGCCGGCTTGGCCGGGGTTGCAGGAACGGCGGGCGCTGCAGTAGCAGGTGAAATCGGCTTGGCGACAACGGGAGCAGGCACAGCAGGGCTTGCCTTCGGTTCCATTGCGGGTTTGGCCGGGACACTTGGAGCGGCGGGCTTGGCTGGTTCCATGGCAAACGGTTTGGCCATCGGGGCGGCCGGCTTTTCAAGCGGCTGTGCTGGCGGCGGCGCGGATGG
>Ga0209023_10000070_pt1 | contig 176092 bp, 165 predicted proteins | sample LakOneMetagenome_FD_187468 | JGI IMG/M metagenome (GOLD analysis project Ga0209023, IMG submission 187468) | Freshwater and sediment microbial communities from Lake Erie, Canada (SPAdes) (version 2) | ecosystem: Environmental > Aquatic > Freshwater > Lentic | place: Lake Erie, Canada...
CCTCAATAAAAAAACATTTTTTTATTGAGGTCTGACCCCGATTTGACGTAGATCAGGCGATGCGGCGGACGGATTCGCGTACCACCAGGCTTAATGCGGGGATGTGCGCGGGCGCGCTTTTCTGGCCCATCAGCGGCAGCAGCATGTTGCCGATGCAGGTCCCCACTTCGTACAGCGGCTGGCGCACCGTCGTCAGCGGCGGCGTCGTGTACATCGAACTGTGCAAGTCGTCGAAGCCGATGATCGAGATATCGTCCGGCACGCGGATGCTGCGCCGGTACAGCGCCAGCCGCGCACCATACGCCATCAAATCGTTGGCCGCAAAAATGGCCGTGAAGCGCTGCTGCGAGGCCAGCAATTGGTCGACCGCCAGCAAGCCGCCCGACTCCTGGAAGTCGCCATCGACGATCAAGCCCGCGTCCACCGGGATCCGGTGCCGGTTCAGCGTATCGCGGTAACCGGCCAGGCGCGCGCGCGCGTCCTCTTGGTCAGCCGGTCCCGCAATGAAGGCGATGCGCCGGTGCCCCTGCTCCACCAGCAGCTCCATCGCTTCGCACGCGGCCGCGTAATTATCGAGACAGAAGCCGCGCGCCCGCTCGCCTTCGAGCTTGCGACCGAAAGCGATGATCGGCACCTGCTTGGAAAACTTCAGGATCTGCCCGTCAGTCATGTTCCCGGTCAGGATCACCACCCCATCCACGCGCCGCCCGATCAACAGCTCCACCCGGTCCGCCTCTTCATCGGCGTGCCAGTGCCCGCTCATGATCAGCATCGCATAGCCGGCCGCCTTCATCACGTCTTCGATGCCGGTCATGGTCTTGTTGAAGTAGCCGCTCTCGATCGACTGCGTCAGCACCCCGATCGTGCGCGTGGTCCCCATCTTGAGACTTTGCGCCAGCCGGTTCGGCTTGTACTGCAGTTGTTCGATCACGCGCTCGAGCGCCTCGCGCTTTTCGCCCGAGACCTTGGCGGTCCCGTTCAGGAAACGCGATACGGTGGCCGGTGAGACCCCCGCCGCGTCGGCGACTTGCTGCAATGTGGTAGTCGTGCTTTCTGTTTTCATCCTCTGAACTATATCACCGCGATACGAAACGAGCACACAAATCATCGACCAGCGCACGGTGCGGCGGCAGGTCCGCCAGCGCCCGTTCGGACAGCATGGCGATGGTCGCAAACTCCTCCCGCGCCCGCGCCGCCAGGGCCGGATCGACAACGCCCGCACGCAGCGCGGTCTCGAATTCCATCCCGTACAAAACATACTGCCAGCTCGACGGCGGATACATCTCCAGGTCCGTCACAAAATCGAGCCGGTGCGGCGCGCGCCCCTGCCACAGGGCCAGTTTGTCGCGCAGCGTGGCCGGGATCGAAGCCGGGTTGGCATTGTCGGTCCAGAAGGCCGAATCGGTGCGCCGCGTCAGGCAGTAATGCAGCTTGATGAAGTCGACCACGCGCTCGTAGCGCTGGCGCATCAGCGCATTGAAGTGGCGCGCGGCGGGCTCGGTCTGGCCGTTGAACGGGAACAGAAAGCCGATCAAATAGGCCGCCGTTTCAATCAAGCCGATGCCGGACGACTCAAGCGGCTCCAGAAAGCCGCCCGACAGCCCCACCGCCACGCAGTTCTTCACCCACTGCACGTCGCGGTAGCCGACCTGCAGCTGCAGCTTGCGCGCACTGATCCCGTCTCCCGCCAACCCCACATACGCGCGCAGTACTTCCTCGGCCCGTTCGTCGCTTGTATGCCGGCTTGAATACACGTAGCCGACGCCGCGCCGCGCCTGCAGACCGATGTCCCAGGTCCATCCCGCCTCGTGCGCGGTGGAGATGGTGTACGACGGGATCGGCGTATCGGGGGCCGCATACGGCACCTGCAGCGCCAGCGCACGGTCGACGAACAGCACGTCATCGAGCTTGCGAAAGGGCGAGCCCATGGCCTCGCCAATCAGGCTGGCCCGAAAACCGGTGCAGTCCACATACAGGTCCGCTGCCAACGCGCCGTGCTCGCGTGTGTGCACCCGGCCGATGGCGCCGTCGGCATCGAGTTCGACCCGCTCCACATTGCCCTGCACATGGACCACGCCCAGCGTCTTCCCGTGCTCGGCCAGCAGTTTGGCGAAGCGGCCCGCATCGAAGTGGTAGGCGTAGTTCATGGGGCCCAGATAGTCGGCGTCGCCGATGCGCTTGGGACCGCGCGAGGCGTCGGCGACCCGCTTTTGCATCGTCACCGCCTGCGCGAACGGCACACCTTCGCCGGCCAGCCCTTGCAGCCAGTAGGGCAGCAGTTCGGCGCTGCCCTGACGCTGACTGGGATGGCTGAACGGATGGAAGTAGTGGTCGGCGCCGAAACTGCCGGCCGGCCGCACCCAGTTGACGAATTTGACGCCCTGCTTGAAGGTCGCATGGCACTCGCGCACGAATCGCGCCTCGTCGATGCCGATCGCCGCCAGCGTGCCGCGGATCGACGGGAAGGTTCCCTCGCCCACGCCGATGATGCCGATCTCGGGCGACTCCACCAGCGTGATCCGCACCCCGCCTTCGCGACCGGCCCCCAGCGTTTTGGCCAAAAAGCAGGCGGTGAGCCAGCCGGCCGTGCCACCGCCGACGATCAAGACATTCTGAAAAGTTTTCATAAATTCGACCGATTCATGGAATATGTGGTGAATTTTACAGCACATCAAAGTTCTGTTTGACTTTTATTCGCTATGACATTTATTATGAAAACGTTTTCACACGGCGTGAAATCGTTTTCTCAAAAAATACTATAATAGCAATAACATCACACTTCCTTTGGAGACAGCATGAAACCTTCCGCAGCACGGCCATTCCGGCGCCCGTCCGCCCAGATCCAGCTGGCGATCCTTACCCTGCTCGCCTCGATCAACGGCGCCCACGCCCAAAGCACGGCGCCGGAGGCCGGCCAGGCCGCCGTCAAGACCGACACGGGCCTGATTCCCGAAGTTGTCGTCACCGCGACCAAGCGCACCACCAGCCTGCAAAAAACCCCGATCGCGATCACCTCGCTCAACGCCGCCACGCTGCAAGACAACCACGTGCAGACCATGCTCGACGTGGTCTCGCTGGTGCCCGGCTTCCAGGCCACCGCCCAGGGCGACCATGGCGTGACCACCATGACCCTGCGCGGCATCGGCAACGACAGCGCCAAGACCCAGTACGCCGATCCGGAAGTCGCTTCCTTCGTCGACAACGTCTACTCGCCGCGTGCCGAAGGCGCCACCGCCCTCATGTTCGACATCGAAGCGATCGAAGTGCTGCGCGGCCCGCAAGGCACGCTGTGGGGCCGCAACTCCACGGTCGGCGCGGTCAACATCCAGACCGTCAAGCCGGAGTTGAACAGCCGTTCCGGCTCGGTCGAAGCGGGCATCGGCGACTACAACCGCTACGGTGCGCGCGCCGCATTCAACATGCCGCTGTCGGACACCGCCGCCCTGCGCATCGGCATCGTCCACGAGCAGCATGACGGCTACGTCGACTATCAAAAATTCCACGGTGTGCCCATCGCCGACCAGCAGGCCGCCTTTGTGGCAGCGGGCGGCGACATCGCCAACTTCCGCCCCATCAACGGCAACCAGTTCGTGGTCGGCAATCAGAAGTACAGCGCCCAGAACCAGACCGCCTTCCGCGCCAGCCTGCTGTGGCACATCACGCCCCAGCTAAAGTGGAACGTCGCCTACGAAAAATTCGCCGACCGCGGCACCCCGAGCGCCAACCTGATGCAAGTGCCGCGCGCCGGCGAGGACTTCTGGTCGATGCTGTCCGACAGCGCGCCCTGGATCCACCGCGACAGCCACAACATCCGCAGCCGCCTCGAATACAAGGTCAGCGACGACATGGCGCTGCACTACATCGCCGGCTTCTCCAAATATCAGGGTTCGATGCGCTTCGACCAGGACGGCGGCGCGCGCGTGCCGACCAGCATCCGCTCGGGCGCGACCTGGCAGGAGCACACCACGACCGACTCCAACTACCGCAGCCACAGTCATGAACTGGAACTGCAATCGGTCGGCAAGAAGGACATCGACTGGCAGCTCGGCCTGTACTACGCGGCCGAAAAGAACGACATCCGCTTCGACATCCCGATCTTCAACGGCACCCAGGACGGCACCGTCGGCTGGCAGGGTTCCTTCATCCAGCCGAAGGAAACCGTGGACTCCAAGGCCGCCTTCGGCCAGGCCACCTGGAACGTGAGCAACGCCTTCCACGTCACCGGCGGCGTGCGCTACACCCAGGACCGGCGCGAAAACGTGGGTGGCCGCGCCTACACCTGGCGCTACGATGCGACCGTGCCGCAGCTGCCATTGAATCCGTCGATGGACCCGCGCGTACCGGGCCAGGGCTTCGCCGCCGACGTGCCGGGCAACGACGGCGTGTTCAAGGGCAGCAAGGTCACAGGCCTGCTGCGCGCGAACTATGAGCTCAACAAAGACCACATGGTCTACGCCAGCGTGGCCACCGGCTACAAATCGGGCGGCGTCCAGGACCGCGGCCTGCCGTATGCGCCAGAGACCCTGACCAACTACGAGATCGGCTCCAAGCACTCCTTCATGGGCGGCAAAGTCAAGATCAACAACGCGCTGTTCTACTCGAACTTCAAGGACTTCCAGTTCAATTCGCCGGTCAACTTCACCGACGGCAGCCGTGGCCTGTCGATCAAGAACGCCGACGGCGCCAAGGTCACCGGCTTCGAATCCGAAATCGCCGCCCGCGTCACGCCCGACGACCGCGTCTCGGTCACGCTGGCCCTGCTCAAGACCAAGCTCGGTTACCTGATCGCCGGCTCCAACGACTACGCCCTGCCGCCATGCACGGTCGACACCAGCTTCGCCACCTGCCTCGACGTCACCGGCCACAAGCTGCCGCACGCGCCGAAGTTTTCGACCACGGTCCAGTACCAGCACACCTTCCACCTGAACGAAGGCACGCTGACCCCGCGCATCACGGCGCACTACGAGACCGAGACCGAGCTGTCGGTGTTCAGCCTGGGCGAAGAAGACCGCCAGAAGGCGTATGCGACCGCCGACCTGGGTCTGCGCTACCAGTCCACCCGCGGCTGGTGGATGGACGCCTGGGTGCGCAACGCCGGCAATGAAAAGGTCAAGACCAGCGCCTTCAACGGCTTCGGTCCATGGCTGTCGCAATACAAACCGCCGCGCACCATCGGCGTGAACACCGGCTTCGATTTCTAAACCGGTACCGGGAAAGGCGTGCGCGCCTTTCCCGCTTTTTTATCATCCAAAGCAAAGCGCCACATGATCCGAACCTCTCACTTCCCCGCCGACTTCACGTGGGGCGTCGCGACCAGCGCCTTCCAGATCGAGGGCGCCAGCAACGCCGACGGCAAGGGTCCCTCGATCTGGGACACCTTCTGCGCCGCGCCGGACAATATCAAGGATGGCAGCGACGGCAGCGTCGCCTGCGACCACTATCACCGCTACCGCGAAGACGTCGCGCTCATCGCCGACCTGGGCGTGAACGCCTACCGCTTCTCGATGGCCTGGTCGCGCGTGCAGCCGGACGGCAAGGGCGCCTGGAACGAGGCCGGCTTCGACTTCTACGACCGCCTGCTGAACGAACTGGCGGCGCGCGGCATCAAGGCGCACCTGACTTTATATCACTGGGACCTGCCGCAAGGCTTGCAGGACGACGGCGGATGGCTCAACCGCGACACCGCCCACCGCTTCGCCGCCTACGCGGGCGAAGTGGCGCGCCGGTTCGGCAACCGGCTCGAAGCCATCGCCACCCACAACGAACCGTGGTGCACTGCCAATCTGGGCTACGGCAATGCGCAGTTCGCGCCCGGCGTGGCCGACGCGAAGCAGGCGATCCAGGTCTCGCACCACCTGCTGCTCTCGCACGGCCTGGCCATGACGGCCATGCGCGCGCAAAACACCTCGGCCAAGCTGGGCATCGTGCTCAATCAGTGGACCGCGGACCCGGCCACCAGCTCCCAGGCCGACCGCGACATGGCCGAGCTCGAATACGCGCGCTCGGTGCAGTGGTTCATGGACCCGATCTTCAAGGGCCGCTACCCGGCGCTGGCGCTGCGCGCGCACGGCGCCAATGCGCCTGTGGTGCACGACGGCGACTTCGACGTCATCTGCCAGCCTATCGATTTCCTCGGCTGTAACTACTATTTCCGCTCCTGGTGCAGCGCCGCCGTGCCGCCCCTGCCGGCGCCCGGCAAACAGGGCTTCACCGACATGGGCTGGGAGATCTACCCGCAGGGTCTGACCGAGCTGCTGCTCAAGCTCAAGGAAGAATATGCGCTGCCGCCGGTGTACATCACCGAGAACGGCATGGCCAATCCGGACGAAGCGGGGGCCCCCGATGCGGAGCGCATCGCTTTTGTGCGCAGCCATTTGGAAGCGCTTCGAGACGCGATGCAGCAAGGCGTCGACGTGCGCGGCTACTTCCTCTGGAGTTTGCTCGACAACTTCGAATGGAACTCGGGCTACGCCAAGCGCTTCGGCATCGTCCATGTCGACTATGCGACCCAGCAGCGCACCCCGAAGGACAGCGCCATCTGGTATCGCGACTTCATCGCATCGCATCCATAAGGAGCACCTCATCATGCCCGGTTCCTATCGCGACGGTCCGCGCCTGCTGGCCGACATCGGCGGCACCAACGCGCGCTTCGCGCTCGAAGTGGCGCCCGGCCGCATCGAGGCCATGCGCAGCCTCGCCTGCGCCGATTACCCGCGCTTCGAGGATGCGGCGCGCGCCTACCTGGCCGGCCACGGCGCCGGGACGCGCCATGCGGTGGTCGCCATCGCCAATCCGGTCGACGGCGACGCGATCCGCATGACCAATCACGACTGGGCCTTCTCGACCGAAGGGGCGCGCCGCGAGCTCGGTCTCGCCACGCTCCTCGTCGTCAACGACTTCACGGCGCTGGCGATGTCCCTGCCCACGCTGGGCGACCAGGATCTGGTGCAGATCGGCGGCGGCAAGGCCAAGGCCGGCGGCGCGATCGGGCTGGTGGGCGCAGGTACGGGGCTGGGCGTCTCCGGTCTGGTGCCGGCCGGCGGACGCTGGATACCGCTGCACAGCGAAGGCGGCCACGTCGCCTTCTCGCCGTCCGACGAACGCGAAGTGGCGGTGCTGCGTTACTGCTGGCGGCGCTACGACCACGTATCGGCCGAGCGCATCGTCTCCGGGCCCGGCATCGCCCTGATCCGCGAGGCGCTGGCCGACCGCCAGGGCCTGACGGTGGACTTGTCGCTGCCGGTGGCGGCGATCGTCGAGCGCGCCTTGAACGGCAGCGATGCGCTGTGCGGCGAAAGTCTTGATTGCTTCAGCGGCATGCTCGGCACGGTGGCCGCCAACCTGGCGGTGACGCTCGGCGCCACCGGCGGCATCTACATCGGCGGCGGCGTGGTGCCGCGCCTGGGCAGTTACTTTGCCGCTTCGCCGTTTCGCGCCCGCTTCGAAAAGAAGGGACGCTTCAGCGCCTTTGCGGCGCAGATCCCCACCTTGCTGATCACCGCGCCCTGGCCTGCGCTGCCTGGCGCCGCGGCGATCCTGGCAGAGCATCTCGATGCCCACATAGCAGACCCTGCGCCTGGTTCACTGCAGCCGCGCACGCACACAAGGAAAGAGACCCATGTCCACCTCTAAGCGCCAGACATCCCCGCTGCTGTGGGTCCCGACCGGATACTTCACGATGGCGCTCGGCTACGTCATGCTGTGCAGCGTGACGGCCATCATGTTCAAAAATCTCGGCATGGACAATGGCAAAGCGGCCCAGTATTCGAGCATGCTGATCCTGGCCTATACGGTCAAGCCGCTGTTCGCGCCGTTCGTCGAGATGTACCGCACCAAGAAGTTTTTCGTGTTGTGCGCGCAGGTGCTGATCGGGCTGGGATTCATCGGCGTGGCGCTGGCGATGGCGCTGCCGAACTACATGGCCTTCCTGATGGCGACCTTCTTCGCGCTCTCGTTTGTCGGCGCCACCCAGGACATCGCCAGCGACGGCGTGTACGTCACCTCGCTCGACACGCGCGCGCAGTCGCTGTATTGCGGCATCCAGAGCCTGTCGTGGAATATCGGGCCGATCGTCGCCGCCGGCGGCATGGTGTACCTGAGCGGGCGCCTGCACACGGGTGTGTTCCACCATGATGCGACCGTGTTCGGACCGGAGTGGATCGACGCCTGGCGCGTGATCTTCTTTTTGGTGGGCGGCATGACGCTGGTGCTGGCGGCGTGGCACGCGCGCACCATGCCCGACGGCGCGCGCGCCGAAAATACGCCGGCCACCGTGGCCGAGGGTGGCCGCATCCTGCTCGACGCATTCGTGACGCTGTTCCAGAAGCCGGGGGTGTGGCGCATGATCGCGTTCGCCTTCCTGTTCCGGCTCAGTATCGGCTTTCTGGAAAAAATCGGGCCCTTCTTCATGGTCGATCCGGTCGCGAAAGGCGGGCTGGGATTGTCGAACGAGCTGCTGGGGATTATCTACGGCACCTGGGGCCTGGCCGCTGTGCTGCTCGGTTCGCTCCTGGGCGGCTGGTTCGTTGCCAGGCGGGGCCTGAAAGCGACGCTGTTTATCCTGTGCTGCGCGGTCAACATCCCGAACGTCACCTTCCTGCTGATGAGCGTTTATCTGCCGGCTAACCTGGTCGTGATCGGGGCCGGCGTGGTGATCGAAAAGTTCTTCTTCGGTTTCGGCGCGGTGGGCTTCATGATCTACCTGATGCAGCAACTGGCGCCCGGCAAGTACACCACCACGCACTACGCCTTCGGCACCGGTGTGATGGGCTTGTGCGGCCTGGTCACCGGCATGATCAGCGGGCATCTGCAGGAAGCGATGGGCTACGTGAGTTACTTCGTGTTCGTGATGGTGGCGACCATCCCCTCCTTCATCGCCACCTGGCTCGCGCCCTTCCCCCACCACGACGGCGTCGCGCCCATAGAAGAGCAACACCGGGGTCAGACCACAATGTCGCAACAGTTACAAAATTGAGGTCTGACCCCGGTGTTTGCAGCTTCGGCACCACGATGTGGCGATTGTGAGGCACGAAGTACGCCACGTCCGGGCGGTCGCAAAATAATCTCAGGCGCTACCGCCGCCTCACCAATGAAAATCGGGGTCAGACCACAATTTCGTGACTGTTGCGAAATTGTGGTCTGACCCCGGTGTTGTTGCTGGCGTGTTTAGGTTGCGACGTTCTGGGCCCAGGCCAGGGCCGAGAGGTGGGCTTTGTTGACGTCGACCGGGTCGATCTCGAGGCTTTTCGCCAGCGAGGCCACCAGGCTCGAGTCCAGCTCGCACGCTTCGGCCAGCGCCAGGAACGGACCGTACTTGCCGCCGCGCGTGAGCAGCGCTTCCGTCACTTCGTCCGGCAGCTGGATGGTGTCGAGCACCTCTTTCATCGGCAAGCCGAGCAAGCGGTCGAGCAGCGAGAACATGCCGGCCACGAACAGGTTTTCGCCTTCGCCGCGCTTGAGCGCCTTGATGCCCAACAGCTCGGTCAGGCGCCCGCGCACGACCGCCGTTTCCATCAGCACCGGCGAGTAGCCGCTGGTCGACGCGGTCGCCAACAGCAGCGTCAGCCAGCGGTACATCGGCGCGTAGCCCATCATCGTGATGGCCTGGCGCAGCGACTGGATTTCGCGCGTGGCGCCGAAACCTGCCGAGTTGATGAAGCGCAGCAGCTTGTACGACAGCGCCGGGTCGCGCTTGAGCACGCCTTCGATCTTCGGAATGTCTTCGTTCTTTTGCACCATCTGCATCAGCTGCAAGATGATGGTCTGGGCCGGGTTCATGCCCTTGACCGGCGTGCCGGGACGGGGCGTCAGGTGCAGCTTGCCGACAAAGGCGTCCAGCCCCAGCGCGGCGCACGAGTCGAAATCTTCCCAGGTCGCCACCGGACGGCCCACCATGCGCACGGCCGACTGCTTGGCCTGGGCGTAAGTGCGCGCTTGCGCGGCCACGTCGGCGCCGGCGAAGCGCACTTCGATGTAGGAGGCGCTCATGGCCAGGTTGGCGCCCAGGTGGCCCAGGTCGCCGTCGCGCACGGAAATGCCGACGCCGCCGGCGCGCAAGCCTTGCACCGCCGACAGCGTGTCCGGGTTGGCCAGGTCTTTCGCTTTCATGGTCAGAACGGTGCGCTCGGGCGGCATGTGGAACAGGGCGTCGGTCGAGAGCATCTTCGGCACCGCGTCGAGGAACAGGATCTTGTCCTTGAGCAGCCAGCCGTGCTCTTCGTCGTTGACGTTCTCGGCCACAAAGCCGATCAGCGATTCGAGATCCTCGTCGGTCGGCACCTGGTTCGGTTCGAGGTGCCAGGACAGCTCATAGCCGATGACGCGTTGTTTGGGATCGAGCAGCGGTTCGCGGACGATGAAATTTGTTTCGTGCATTGTATGAAATCTTGTTAGGTTGGATTGCGGCGCCGTACGGCACGTTTAGAACCCCAGGCTGTCGAGCAGGTCGTCGACCTGGCCCTGGTTGGACACCACATCGTTTCCGGTTGGGTTGATCTGCGGGCCGTTGAGCAGGCCGCTGTCGTATTCGCGTTTGACTTCGGCCGGGGCGAAGTCCACCAGCATCTGCACCAGCTGCTGCTCCAGGTTCTGGGCGATCGTGGTGACCTTGGTGATCACTTGCCCGGTCAGGTCCTGGAAATCCTGCGCCATCATGATGTCCATCAGGTGGCTCTTGGTCTGCGTCGAACCGGTGCGCGCCTGCTGCAGCGCGGCCACGGTCTGCCCGGCCAGGGCGCGCCAGTCGGCTTCGCCTGCGTCCGGCTTGTCGAGCAGTGCCTGCCACGCGCCTTGCAGCTGGCCGGCATCGCGTTCGATGCTGTCCTGCAGCGGTCCGGCCGCGTCGGTGGCGTTGAGCACTTTTTGCGCGGCTTGTTCCGACAGGCGCGCCACGTAGTCGAGGCGGTCGCGCGCGTCGGGAATGTCGCTGGCCGCTTTTTCAATGAGCTTGTCCAGGCCCAGGCCGCGCAAGCTTTCGTGCAGCGCGCGCGTCATGTGCCCGATTCGGCTGAGGAATTCGTCGTGCGTGTCCGCCGAAGCGCCGTCCGCGCGGACCGCAGCCTCGGTGTTGAGCTCGCCCATTTCAGGCTCCGACTTTTTCGAGTTTCTCGAAAATCTTGTTCAGCTTCTCGTCCAGCGTGGCCGCCGTGAACGGCTTGACCACATAGCCGTTGGCACCGGCCTGGGCCGCAGCGATGATGTTTTCTTTCTTCGCTTCGGCCGTGACCATCAGGACCGGCAGCTTGGCCAGCGCGGGATCGGCACGAATGTTCTGCAACATTGTCAGTCCGTCCATGTTGGGCATGTTCCAGTCCGACACCACGAAGTCGAATTGCTCGCTGCGCAGCTTGGCCAGGGCCATCACGCCGTCTTCGGCTTCATCGACGTTGGCGTATCCCAGTTCCTTGAGCAGATTGCGGACAATGCGCCGCATCGTCGAGAAATCGTCTACTACTAAAAAACGCATCTTTGGATCAGCCATGAATTACTCCGTTGATTCTCGTACTGTGGTTTGAAGTGACTGCCCCACTTGCGAAGCAGACTTAAGGATAGCATTTTTGTTGCCGCGAAGCGAACAAGATGGCAGGGAAATCATCGCAATCGCCTCAAACACGCAACGCACGGCTGCCTTGCGTTGCCAGATAGCCAAGCACCATGCCCGGCAAGGACGTCAAGGGCCCCACTTCGTGGGTGCCGCCGAGCGCAATGGCTTCGCGCGGCATGCCGAACACGACGCAGGTGGCCTCGTCCTGGGCGAAGTTGTAAGCGCCCGCATTTTTCATCTCGACCATGCCGGCCGCCCCGTCTTTACCCATGCCGGTCAGGATCACGCCGACCGCATTCTTGCCGGCCGCCGCCGCAGCCGAACGGAACAGTACGTCGACCGAAGGCCGGTGCCGGTTGACCGGTTCGGTCTGCTCGACCTTGGTCACGTAGTTGGCGCCCGAACGGGCCAGCAGCAGGTGCGAGTGGCCGGGCGCGATGTAGGCGTGGCCGGGCAGCACCCGCTCGTCGCCGGCCGCTTCGCGCACGCTGATCTTGCACAGGGTGTCGAGGCGGCGCGCGAACGAGGTGGTGAACCCTTCGGGCATATGCTGGGCGATCAGGATGCCGGGGCAGTCGGACGGCATCTGCATCAAGAATTCGCGGATCGCTTCGGTGCCGCCGGTGGAGGCGCCGATGATGATCAGTTTTTCCGACGAGGTGAGCGGACTGCGCAAGGCCGGCAGCACCGCCGACGGGCTGGCCGGGCCGCCCACCGTGCGCGGCTTGATGCGGGCCTTGGCGGCGGCGCGGATCTTGTCGGCGATCAGCTCCGTGTATTCGCGCATCCCGCTCTGGATCGAGATTTTCGGCTTGGTGACGAAATCGACCGCGCCCAGTTCCAGCGCGCGCATCGTGATCTCGGAGCCGCGCTCGGTCAGCGAAGACACCATCAGCACCGGCATGGGGCGCAGCCGCATCAGCTTTTCGAGGAAGTCGAGGCCGTCCATCTTGGGCATCTCGACGTCGAGCGTGAGCACGTCCGGGTTGGTCTGCTTGATCAGTTCGCGCGCCACCAGCGGGTCGGGCGCCACCCCCACCACTTCCATGTCGCTCTGGCTCGAAATGATCTCGCTCATCACGCTGCGGATCAGCGCCGAGTCGTCCACGATCAGTACCTTGATCTTTTTCACGTCGTCTCTCCCGCTCTAGAACAGGTCGATCTCGCCACCGACCGGCTCTTTGAGGCGGCTGGCGTAGTCGAGTTCACGCTTGGCCAGCGTGTCGTTATGCGATTGCATCAGCTTCTTGACCAGCACCTTGCCAGTGCGCGGGAAAAAATACACCTTGCGCGGGAAGACGTCGTTGAGGTCTTCGGCCACCACCCGGATCTTCTCGGTCTTGAGGTAGTTCATCACGAACGCGGCGTTGCGCTCGCCCACGTTGATCGCCGTGAAGCCGCGCAGCACGGCCCCGCCGCCGAACACCTTCGCTTCCATGTTCTCGCGCCGCGCGCCCGACTTGAGCAGGTCGTTGATCAGGATCTCCATCGCGTACGAGCCGTAGCGCGCCGAGGCCGAAGCCGGGCTGTTGGCGTCGCCGCCGCCGTCGGGCAGCATGAAGTGGTTCATTCCGCCCAGGCCCGAGATGCGATCGCGGATGCAGGCCGACACGCAGGACCCGAGCACGGTCACGATCAGCATGTCCTTGGGCGTGTAGTAGTACTCGCCCGGCAGGATCTTGGCCGCGTCGCAGTCGAAGGTGCGGTCGTAGTAGACGTTAGTGGCGAATTGTTCTTTGTCGGAGGCCATATTCGGTTCTCATCACTTCAGGTCGCGCGGTGCGCGACGTTCGTCGAGTTCATATACGGTCTTGCCGCGTAATTTGAGCGCATCGGACACGTACAGGAAGTTTTCGGAGTGGCCCGCGAACAGCAGCGCGTGCGGCTTCATCAGCGGTACGAAGCGCGACAAAATCTTGCGCTGGGTCGCCTTGTCAAAATAGATCATCACATTGCGGCAAAAGATGACGTCGAACTGCCCGGTCAGCGGCCACTTGTCGCTCAGCAGATTGAGCTGGCGGAAGGTGACCAGCTGGCGCAGCTCGGGCCGCACCCGGGCCAGGCCTTCCTGGTCGCCGCGCCCGCGCAGGAAAAAGCGGCGCGCGCGCTCGGGCGCCATCTTGTCCAGCCGTTCGATGCCGTACACCCCGTTCGCGCCCGTGGTCAGCACATTGGTGTCGATGTCGGTGGCGATGATCTGCACCGGCGGGCTCAATGTGTTGAACGCTTCGCAGGCCGTCATGGCGATCGAATACGGCTCCTCGCCGGTCGAACTGGCCGAGCACCAGATCGTGATCGGGCCGTCGTTCAGCTTTTTGAGGTGTTCGGCCAGCAGCGGGAAATGGTGCGCCTCGCGGAAGAAGGACGTCAGGTTGGTGGTGAGCGCGTTTGTGAACGACTCCCACTCCTCGCCCAGGCGCCCCGCTTCCAGGTCGTCCAGGTAGCGCCCGAACGAATCGATGCCGGTCGCGCGCAGACGCCGCGCCAAGCGGCTGTAGACCATCTCCTGCTTGCTGTCAGCCAGGGAGATGCCGGCGCGCTGATAAATCAGGGCGCGCACCCGCTCAAAATCACTGCGCGTGAAGTTGAATTCTTTGACGGTCTCGGATTTCAGTTGCGGCACGAATGGGTTCCCTTGTTGGTGGTGTCAGATGACGGGCCGGTTCAGAACTCTTCCCAATCCTCGGACGCGGCCGCGGTCAGCTTTTTGGGGGCCGCCGCCGGCTTGGACAGGCGCGGCGCTTCGGCCTCGGCACGCGGACGCGGCGCCGGGGCGGCAGGCGCCGGCGCGCGGGCCGGACGCGACATCGCGCGCAGCGCCTTTTCCTCGTCGCCGGTCAGCTTGAAGATGCTCACCGCCTGCGCCAGTTTCTGGGCCTGCTCTTCCATGCTCTCGGCGGCGGCGGCGGCCTGTTCGACCAGGGCCGCGTTCTGCTGCGTCATTTCATCCATCTGGGTGATGGCCTGGTTGACTTCCTCGATGCCGTTGCTCTGCTCCTGCGTGGCGGCGGTGATCTCGCCCATGATGTCGGCCACCTGCTTGATCGAGGTGACGATCAGTTCCATGGTCTGGCCGGCCTGGTCGACCAGCTTGCTGCCGTTGTCGACCTTGTCGACCGAATCGCCGATCAGGGCCTTGATTTCCTTGGCCGCGCCGGCCGAGCGCTGCGCCAGGTTGCGCACTTCGGCCGCCACCACCGCAAAGCCCCGTCCCTGTTCGCCCGCGCGCGCCGCTTCCACCGCCGCGTTCAGGGCCAGGATATTGGTCTGGAACGCGATGCCGTCGATGACGCCGATGATGTCGACGATCTTGCGCGAGCTGTCCTTGATCGAACCCATGGTCTCGACCACTTGCGCCACCACGGTGCCGCCCTGCAGCGCCACCGAGGATGCCGACACGGCCAGCTGGTTGGCCTGGCGCGCGTTGTCGGCGTTCTGCTTGACGGTGGACGTCAGCTCTTCCATCGAACTGGCGGTCTCTTCGAGCGAACTGGCTTGCGACTCGGTGCGCGAAGACAGGTCGGCATTGCCGCTGGCGATTTCCTGAGCCGCGACGGTGATGGTCTCGGTCCCGGTGCGCACCTCGCCCACGGTGCGCGACAGGCTCTCGTTCATGTCCTTGAGCGCCTGCAGCAGTTCGCTCGTTTCGTCCTTGCCTTCGACGTAGACCTGCGAAGTGAGCTCGCCGCCGGCCACCTTTTGCGCCACCGACACCGCGCCGTGCAGCGGGGCGACGATCGAGCGCGTGATCACCACCGCGAACATCACGCCCAGCAGCACCGCCGCCGCGCCCAGGATGTACATCAACGTGCGCAGGCTGGCGTCGGCCTTGAGCGAGCCGTCGAGGAAAGTCTTTTGCGCGCTTTGCTGCATGTCGACCAGTTTGGACAGCAGGGCCAGCGTCTGCTGGTTGAGCGGATCGATGCGCCCGGCGATGACCTTGGCCGCGCCTTCGCTGTTAAAGGCCAGCACCTGGGCGATGGCTTCCTTGAAGGCGGCGTCGAGATCCTTGTCGACCGCGGCCACTTCGGCTAGCACTTTTTTCTCGTCATCGTTCAGGCCATCGGCCTGCAGCGCCGTGCGCGCGTCTTCATAGCGCTTGCTCTGCACCTTGACCTTGTCCTGCTCCTTTTGCATCAGCGCCACGTCCGATTGCAAGCCGATGTTGCGCATCGCGATCCCGGTTTCGAGCATGGCGCTCTTCATGGTCGCCGCGTGCAGGTTCTTGGCGTTGGCGGTCGTCAGGCCGCGCAAGAGCTCGTCCTTGTTGCGCCCGTTGAGAACATTCGTCAGAACCACCATGGCGACCAGGATCAACAAGATGCTGCCGAAGCCCAGTGCCAGACGGGTGCCAATTTTAAAATCGCGCAAATTCATCAGTTTCTCCCCGGGGTGATGCAAGTTCGGATTGCCGCGTGGGCCGCTCGCGCTGCGTTTCTTATGCGGCCAGCTTGTCGATCAGGCCCATTTCGCCCGACGACATCAGCTTGTCGATGTCGATCAGGATCAGCATACGCTCGTCGATGGTGCCCAGGCCCACCAGGTAGTCGGAATTGAAGGCGGTGCCCATTTCCGGCGCCGGCTTGACCTGGTCGGCCGTGAGGGTCGTCACGTCGGACACGGAATCGACCACCATGCCCATGATGCGCCCGCCGATATTGAGGATGATGACGACCGTGAACTGGTCGTACACGGGGGTGCCCAGCTTGAACTTGATGCGCATGTCGACCACGGGGATGATGATCCCGCGCAGGTTGATCACACCCTTGATGAATTCGGGCGCGTTGGCGATGCGGGTCACTGCTTCGTAGCCGCGGATCTCCTGCACTTTCAGGATGTCGATCCCGTATTCTTCGGAGCCGAGCGTGAAAGCGAGGAACTCGCGCCCTGCCGCGTCCTTGGCATCGGCCGATTTTGCTGCTGCGTTGATAGACATGATGGGTCCTCTGAAAAAATGTTGGGTTCTTTATGAAAAAATCGGATCATCGGCCAGCTGGCGCGATGAACGCATCAATGCCGACACATCGAGGATCAGCGACACGCCGCCGTCGCCCAGGATGGTGGCGCCGGAAATCCCGGTCACCTTACGGTAATTCGATTCGAGGTTCTTGACCACCACCTGCTGCTGACCGACCAGGTCGTCCACGAACAGACCGGCCTTGCGCCCGTCCGCTTCCAGGATCACGACGATCCCTTCGGACGGATCGGTAAAGCGCGGGGTGATCTCGAACATTTGATACAGCGGCACCAGCGGCAGGTATTCGCCGCGCACCTTGATCACGCGGCCGCGGCCAGCGATTTCCTTGATGTCTTCGGCGTCCGGCTGCAGCGACTCGACTACGAAGCCGAGCGGCAGGATGTACACCTCTTCGCCGCAGCGGATCGACATGCCGTCCAAAATGGCCAGCGTGAGCGGCAGCGAAATCGAGATCGTGGTGCCGAAACCCTTGGCCGAACGGATGTCCACGGTGCCGCCCATGGCCGCGATATTGCGCTTGACGACATCCATCCCGACTCCGCGGCCGGAGACGTCGGTCACCGTTTCGGCGGTCGAGAAGCCGGGCGCGAAGATCAGTTGCCACACTTCGCTGTCGCTCATGTTCTCGTGCACGGCCAGACCGTTCTGCGCCGCCTTGGCCAGGATCCGTTCGCGGTTCAAGCCGCCGCCGTCGTCGGACACCTCGATCACGATGTTGCCGCCCTGGTGGCCGGCCGACAGGAACAAGCGCCCTGCTTCGGTCTTGCCGGCGGCAACGCGCGCTTCGGGCATTTCGATGCCGTGGTCGATGCTGTTCCTCACCAGGTGGGTGAGCGGATCGACGATCCGTTCGATCAGGCCCTTGTCCAGTTCCGTGGCGGCGCCGTTGGTGATGAAGTCGACCTTTTTGCCCAGTTTGGCGGCCAGGTCGCGCACCATGCGCGGGAAGCGCGAGAACACGAAATCCATCGGCATCATGCGGATCGACATGACCGCCTCCTGCAGGTCGCGCGTGTTGCGCGTGAGCTGGCTGACGCTGTTGAGCAAGCGCTCGTGCACCATCGGGTCCAGCCCGTCGCTGCGCTGCTCGATCATGGCCTGGGTGATCACCAGTTCGCCGATCAGGTTGATCAGCTGGTCGACCTTTTCGATCGACACCCGGATCGAGGACGATTCGGCGCCGGCGGCCGCGGCGGCCTTGTCGTCCTTCTTGCCTTTCTTGTCGCCGGTTTCGGTCACTTCGAGCGGCTCGATGCGGGCCGCGGCGGGCGCCGCGCGTGCGGCGACAGGCGCGTCGGTGATGCCGGCGGCGGCGCGGATATGTTCGATCGGCTGGAAGAAACCGTAACCGCGTTCCTGGTCGCTGGCGTCGTCGTCGGCCGGGGCCTCGATCGGGTCGAAGAAACCGTAGCCCTGGTCGTTCTCGACCTTGGCGCGGGCCTTGTCTTCAATGGCTTGCTGCTCCGGCGTGAGGGCCGGCGCTTCGAATATTTTCAGGTCGGTCGGGTCGAGCACGAACGAGCAGATGGCGACGATGTCGTCGAGCGACTCGTGGGTGGTGACGATGAAGGCGTGCCGGTCGCCGCCCAGCGGCACCAGCGACACCCGTCCCAGCAGCCCCAGCTCGGCCGACAGGGCCGCGATATCGCGCTGCGGCACCGGCGGCATTTCGATCCGGTAGCGGCGTCCGCCCTTGCCCACGTTGGCCGGCGCCTCGGTCTGCACGAACGATGGCGCCACCGGCGCGGCCACGGGCACCGCGTCCTGCGAGAGCTCCTGCAGCATCATGCGCACGTCGGCAACCGCGTCCTGGTTCACATGGGCGCCGTTGCGGTGGCCGTCGAGCTGCATCTTGAGGATGTCCTTGGCCGCCAGGAAGGCGTCCACGTGCACGCCCGTGAGCGCCATTTCGCCCTTGCGGATGCGGTCGAGCAGCGACTCGAGGACGTGGGTCACGTCGGTCATGTCGTTCAGACCGAACGTCGACGAGCCGCCCTTGACCGAGTGCGCCGTGCGGAAGATGGCGTTCAGGTCTTCGGAGTCGGGCGCGGCCACGTCGACGGCCAGCAGCAGCCGTTCCATTTCGGCCAGCAGTTCCTCGGCTTCATCGAAGAAGACCTGGAAGAACTGGCTTATGTCGATCGTCATGATGAGGCTCCGTCAGTTTCGCGATACGTCATTTGGGTACTCCCGACAGACGTCAGCCGATGACTTTCTTGACCACTTCGATCAGACGCTGGGGGTCGAACGGCTTGACCAGCCAGCCGTTGGCGCCCGCGGCGCGGCCCTTCTGCTTCATCTCGTCGGACGACTCGGTGGTGAGCATGAGGATCGGCGTCTTTTCGTAGGCCGGCAGGCCGCGCAGCAGCTTGATCAGGGTCAGGCCGTCCATGCGCGGCATGTTCTGGTCGGTGAGCACCAGATCGACGGCCTGCAGCTTTGCCTTTTCCAGGCCGTCCTGGCCGTCGACCGCTTCCACCACGAGATAGCCCGCGGCCTTGAGGCTGAAGGCGACCATCTGGCGCAATGAACTGGAATCGTCGACTGCGAGTATTGTTTTAGCCATCTTTGCTCCTGCTATGTTCAAAACCGGGCACGTGCCCATTTATCGTTGAGTGGCGGCTGTCGTCAGAACAGTTCGATGTCGCCACTTTCCAGATGCTGCTGATTGACTGCTTTTCTTAATACGCTGCGTAGCTCGAGCGACTGGATCGCCAGCGCCATGCTGACCTTGCCCAGCAAGTCGACGATCTCTTCGCTGCCATGCTCGGGCAGCACGTCGGCGCCGTGCGCCCCCAGCGTGCCCAAAAATTCGCGCAGACCGGTGACGCGCTTGATGGTGCGGTCGATCAGCTGGTTCGTCATGTCCTGGAACTGCATGCTGGTGATGGCGGCGTTGACATGCTCGCCCACTTCGCCCGTCATGTGCGCCAGCGCGGCGCGCTGCTCCTCGTCCACCGGCTCGCCGGCCAACAGCGCGTTAATGGTTTCCTGGCGCGCGCCCACCGCCACGTGGATCGCCATGAAGCTGTTGGTGAGTTTGGCGATCGCTTCTTCCAGCAGGAGCTGGGTTTGAATCAGGTCGGTCTCGACTTCGGTCAGATGCCGCTTGCCATGGTCGGACACCCCTGACAGCAGGCGCTTGACATGGGAACCCAGGATTTTTTTTCGCGTCATTCGACTCTCCAGTTTCCAATCCCGCGCTAATGCGCGGGCGCCTTTGCCGCTTCCGGCGCCTTGACCGCGGGCGCCGGCGCGATTGCCGCTTTCACCGCCGCCGCATCGGTCTCGCCCGGCACATCGAGCGACGCGCCGTCGCGCATGACCGCCTCTTCGGTGGCCTTGTTCATCACGATGATGCTGATGCGCCGGTTGATCGGGTTGAACGGATCCTTGCGGTCCAGGTGGGTGGCCGAGGCCAGCCCCACCACGCGCAGGATCTTGGCGTCGCTCATGCCGCCCAGGACCAGCTCGCGGCGCGAGGCGTTGGCGCGGTCGGCCGACAGTTCCCAATTACTGTAGCCGGCGTCGGTCATGTAAGGGGTCGAGTCGGTGTGGCCGGACAGGCCGATCCGGTTCGGCACTTCGTTGAGCACCAGGCCGATCACGTGCAGGATCTCGGCCGTGTAAGGCTGGACCTGGGCGCTGCCGACGGCGAACATGGGCCGGTTCTGTTCGTCGACGATCTGGATCCGCAAGCCTTCGCTGGTGATGTCGAGCAGCAGCTGGGCCTGGTATTTTCTGAGCAGGGGGTTGGCCTGGATGGTCTGTTCGATCTTGGCCTTGAGGGCTTTGAGGCGCCCCGCTTCTTCGGCCGCCAGCAGCGCCTTGGCCGCCTTGAGGTCGTAAGTTTTCTTTTCGGGCGCGGTGTCGCCCTTTTTCACCTGGCCGTTGCGGCGCGTGAGGTCGGCGCCGCCGCCCTTGATGATGGAGGAACTGTCGCCGCTGCCCGAGCCGCCCTGCATGGCCACCTTGAGTGGGGTCTGGAAGAATTCGGCGATGCCGTTCAAGTCACCCTTGCTGGTCGATCCAAGCAGCCACATCAACAGGAAGAAGGCCATCATCGCGGTCACGAAGTCGGCGTACGCGATCTTCCACGCGCCGCCGTGATGGCCGCCCGCTGTCTTCTTGATGCGTTTGACGATTATCGGTCGTAAGCCCTCATCGGCCATGGAAACTCCGTGTCATGTTGCCTGCTGCGCTTACTTGGTCTTGGACTTCTTGATGTGCTCTTCCAGCTCGCTGAAGGTCGGGCGCTCGGTCGAGTACAGCACCTTGCGTCCGAACTCCACCGCCAGCGCCGGCGCGTAGCCGTTCAGGCTGGCCAGCAGCGTCACCTTCACGCACTGGAACATCTTGGTCGACTCTTCGAGCTTTTGTTCGAGCAGGCTGGCCAGGGGTCCGACGAAACCGTAGGCGAGCAAAATACCGAGGAAGGTACCGACCAGCGCTTTCGCGATCAGGATACCAAGTTCTGCCGGAGGAATCCCCACCGATTCCATCGTGTGCACCACACCCATCACCGCGGCCACGATACCGAAGGCCGGCAAGCCGTCGCCCAGCTTGGCGATCACATGGGCCGGGACCGCGCCTTCGTGGTGGTGGGTCTCGATTTCATTGTCCATCAGATTTTCAATTTGGAAAGCATCCATATTTCCCGACACCATCAAGCGCAGGTAGTCGGTCATGAATTCGACAATGTGGTGGTCGGCCAGCACGCCGGGATACTTGGAAAACAGGGGGCTTTCTTCAGGCTTGTCGATATCGCCTTCGATCGACATCAAGCCTTCCTTGCGCACTTTGGAGAGGACGTCGAACAGCAGCGACATCATCTCCATGTACAAATCCTTGGTGTAGCGCGAGCCCTTGAACAGCGAGGGCAGCGCGCCGAGCGTGGCCTTGATCGATTTGCCGTTATTACCGACAAAGAATGCACCGAGCGCCGCGCCGCCAATCATGACCAGTTCGAGCGGCTGGAACAGCGAACCGAGGTGGCCGCCGCTTGCCGCGAAGCCACCGAAGACGGAGGCGCAGACAACGATGTATCCGATTAAGACTAACAAGTGCGCACACTCCCATGGTGATTCGAGCAAGCTTGCAAACCTGCCGTGTCATTCTTGGCAAGAGCATGAATCATCTGACTCGATTAATTTACATACGGAACTACAATATCCTGAGAACGCCTACCGGGCAAGGGAAAACCCCCGTTTTGTCGTCTAAAAGTGCCATACATAAAGCGTGGGTCCGCGCCCTGTTGGCAAGATACTCAGATCGGGCGCTTTTTCCGTTATCAGAAATTCATAGCTGAGCAAAATGCACCCTGGCCGCATCTCGCGCGCGGCCTTGTGCCACAGCGCCGACATGGCCGCCGGCGACAGGTAGGCGAACACGGCGTCGTAGTTGCCGAAATCGATATGCGCGTAGTCGCCGCGCACGAAACGCGCGCCGCTGCCGGAGATGCGCGCGCGCAAGGAAGACAGCAGCCACGGCAGCGGCGCGAGCTCGATGCCGACAAAGGTGGACTCGGGCCGGCGCCGCGCCAGGTCGAGCACCAGGCCGCCCATGCCGCTGCCGATATCGATCGCGCACACGGGCCGCTCCTGCGGCAGCAGGCGCGCCACTTCGTCCCACACGCGCCGCCCCGATGGATAGTAAGGCACCTGGGTGCGGAAGGTGGACCAGTACAGCACCAGCAGGAACAGGAACGCGGCCAGGAACACGGACGGTGCGATGGCCAGGCGCTGCGATTCGAGCAGCGCCAGCGGGAACACCAGTTCGATCGCCAGCCACCACACGGCCAGCTTGCGCCAGTGCGCGAGCAGGGCCGCGAAGCCGCCCTGCAGCAGGGCGGCGCCGGCATAGCCAGGCGCGGCGCCGCTGGCGGCGAGCACATACACGCTAATTAAAGTGAGCGGAAACGCCGCCAGCTGCAGCAGCAAGGCCTGGACCGCGGGCGCGCGCCAGAAGCGAAAAAGGGCAAGGCTCGCGCCCTGCCCTTCGGCCCCGCTTGCGCGCAGGCGCGTCACGCGTTTTGCAGCGCCGCTGCGGCGTCCCGGGATTTTTTGGTCTTGCCGGCGCGCGAAGGCATGTGGCACAGGCCGCACAGATAATGCTGGTTCAAGTCCATGCAGTTGACCACGAATTTGCCCTGGCATTTTTGGCAAGGCGCGAGCGCCAGCATATTGCTTTGGAAGAAACGCACAAGCGTCCAGGCGCGCGTGAGCGACAGCAGCGGCTCTTCGCCCGCTTCGGGCGGCATTTGTTCAAGGTAGAGCTTGTAGGCTTTCATCACCGCTTCGATGCCGGTGGCGCCCGCATGGTCGACCAGGAATTTGTGGATGTTGATGAACAACGAGGAATGGATGTTCGGCTGCCAGGTCAGGAACCAGTCGGTCGAAAACGGCAGCATGCCCTTGGGCGGCGAGACGCCCTTGAGTTCCTTGTACAGTTTGAGCAGGCGCTCGCGCGAGAGCGAGACTTCGGTTTCAAGCAGTTGCAGGCGCGCGCCAAGCTGGATCAGTTCGATGGCCAGCTGGATTTCCTGGGCCTCCGTCACTACGCTCTTCTTGGACATGATGCGCCTTTCGGTAACTTAAGCGATCTCTTCTACGGCCTGGCCTGCCATCAGGATGGCAGCGTGCGACTGTGCCAGCGAGCGGTCTTTGTTGTAATTGGTCAGCATGGACAGAATAGCACCGTCGTCGAAGCGGAAGCGCGCGAGCATCATATTTCCGCCCGCCAATTTCAAGATCTGGGCATTGCTCATGCCTTCGATCAGGTCGGCGATCTCGGCGGCGATGCCGAGACGGAAGATCGCGGTCACCTTGTCGGCGCGGATCATCTGCTGCGCGAGCATCAGGTAGCTCAGGTTCGCATCACGAATTTCGGCCATCATGTCGTTCGCAGTCATCTTCCATCTCCTTCAATCCGTTGCCTGGCGCTGTGTGTATTGCCAGTGAGATACATTTTGGCCCCGAAGGAATTATTCAGGAATAGGCCAAGGTCTGTATTTTGCGTCGGTAAATGGCGAGATAGATCCGTAGGAGTTTGTCTGACAAACCCTCTCGGATCATTGTCGCGCCCCTATGATAACAGGGGCGGAATGAAGGTGATTTACTGCTGGACTCGGCGCGGCTGGCGCAAAAGAATTTCGCGGTCCTGTCTCGTTTACGTCAGACCTGGGAGGAACTTTAGGGTGTTTTGAAAATATTTTTTCAAACCCATTCCCCCTTGTCTGATCCGGTTACGGCGGGGTTTTTCAGAACTTGAGGGTTTTTTTAAAATAAATTCAAAAAAATCGAAAAAAGCTGAAAAATTGCCGTGCAGGCATGAAACGGGGGCAATAATAGCAGAAACGCATGATTGCGGGAATGTCGTTACACCTTGTTTCAATTAGCGCGCGCATGCCATTTGTTGATAAACTGCGCTCCTCGCCCTGATTCATTTAGGTCTAAAGTATTTTTGAGGTCAATGCATGAACCGACAAGATTGCCTGGCACGCGATGCCGGCGACGCCCTCGCCGCCCTGCGCGGCCAGTTCGCCCTGCCCGAGGGTGTGATCTATTTGGACGGCAATTCGCTGGGCGCGCGTCCGGCCGCGGCCCTGGCCCGCGCGCAGGACGTCGTGGCGCGCGAGTGGGGCAATGACCTGATCCGCAGCTGGAATACGGCCGGCTGGTTCGACCTGCCGCGCCGCCTGGGCGACCGCCTGGGCAAGCTGATCGGCGCCAAGGCCGGCGAAGTGGTGGTCAACGACACCACCTCGCTCAATCTGTTCAAGGCCCTGGCCGCCGCCGTTCATCTGCAGGAGCATGGCGCTGGCAAGGGCCGGCGCACCATCGTCACCGAACGCAGCAACTTCCCCACCGATATTTACATGGCCGAGGGCCTGTCGAGCTGGTTAGACCGCGGCTACCACGTGCATCTGGTGGATTCGGTCGATCAGATCCCCGCCGCCGTCGACGCCGACACCGCCGTGCTCATGCTCACCCATGTGAACTACCGCACCGGCTACCAGCACGACATGGCCGCCCTCACCGCCCACGCCCACGCGCAGGGCGCGCTGGTAATCTGGGACCTGGCCCATTCGGCCGGCGCGGTGCCGCTCGACCTGCATGCGGCCGGCGCCGACCTGGCGGTCGGCTGCACCTACAAGTATCTCAATGGCGGGCCAGGTTCGCCGGCCTTCATCTGGGTGCCCGAACGGCACCAGGCGGCCTTCACCCAGCCGCTGTCGGGCTGGTGGGGACACGCCAATCCGTTTGCGATGGCGCCCCATTTCGAAGCGACCGATGGCATCGGCCGCGCCCTGTGCGGCACCCAGCCGATCGTTTCGCTGACCCTCGTCGAATGCGGCCTGGAGGTGTTCGAGCAGACCGACATGCAAGCGATCCGCGCCAAGTCGCTGGCGCTGACCGACCTGTTCATCGAACTGGTCGAGTCGCGCTGCGCCGGCCATCCACTGGGGCTGGTCACACCGCGCACCCATGCCCAGCGCGGCAGCCAGGTCAGCTTCACCCATCCGCACGGCTATGCGGTGATGCAAGCCCTGATCGCGCGCGGCGTGATCGGCGACTACCGCGAACCGGCCATCATGCGCTTCGGCTTCACGCCTTTGTACACCAGCTTCGCCGACGTCTGGGACGCGGTCGAGATCCTCAAACAGATCCTCGACGAGCAAGCCTATGACGTGGCGGCCCGCCGCACCGCGGTTACCTGAACGAGAACTCACCATGTCCGACAACGAAAAGAAATGCCCGGCCAGCTGGCACGGCGCCAAGATGGACTTCAGCGAAGCGATGAGCTATGGCGACTACCTGGGCCTGGAGCAGATCCTCAACGCCCAGCATCCGCGCTCGCCCAACCATAACGAGATGCTGTTCATCATCCAGCACCAGACCAGCGAACTGTGGCTCAAGCTGATGCTGCACGAGATGCAGGCCGTGCGCGTGAACATGCGCGCCGGCGAACTGGCGCCGGCCTTCAAGATGCTGGCGCGGGTGGCGCGCATCATGGACCAGCTGGTGCATGCCTGGGATGTGCTGGCGACCATGACGCCGCCCGAATACACGGCCATCCGGCCTTACCTGGGGGCCTCGTCGGGCTTCCAGTCCTACCAGTACCGCGAGCTCGAGTTCATCCTCGGGAACAAGAACGCGTCGCTGCTGGCGGTGCACGAGACGGCCACCGCCGCCCACACCATCCTCGAGCGCGAGCTGCACGCGCCGTCGGTGTACGACGAAGCGGTGATGCTGCTGGCGCGCAGCGGCTTTGCCATCGCGCCCGAGCGGCTCAATGCCGACTGGACCCTGCCAACCACGCACGACGAGTCGGTCAAGGCGGCCTGGCTGGGCGTGTACCAGGATCCGGACAAGCATTGGGCGCTGTATGAACTGGCCGAGAAGCTGGTCGACCTGGAGACGGCGTTCCGCTTCTGGCGCTTCCGGCACGTGACCACGGTCGAACGCATCATCGGTTTCAAGACCGGCACCGGCGGCACGGCGGGCGTGAGCTATCTGCGCAAGATGCTCGATGTGGTCTTGTTCCCGGAGCTGTTCTCCCTGCGTACCGCGCTCTGATCTACGTCGCCCTCGCGCAGGCGGGGGCCGATGGCGCGTTTCCAAATTCGGTATAGCGCCATGCCCCCCGCCTGCGCGAGGGCGACGTGGTGGTCTTGTGACATCTATGGTAAGTTTTGCCCCTCAAGCAACTTCGTCGTAGAAAACCCCATGCCGACCACCTTCCGCACCCTTGGCGCTGCCGCAGCGCTGTTCCTTCTGCTCGCCTCCCCCGCCCTGGCCCGTCCCAAGGTCGGCCTGGTCCTGTCCGGCGGCGGCGCGCGCGGCGTGGCCCACATCGGCGTGCTCAAGGTGCTCGAAGAAATGCACATCCCGGTCGACTACGTGGTCGGCACCAGTATGGGTTCCATCGTGGCCGGCGCCTACGCCATGGGCAACGATCCCAAGGATCTGGCCGCGCGCCTGGAAAAGGTGAAATGGAGCGAAGTCCTCGACGACAACCCGCCGCGCCTGGCGCGCACCACCTACACCAAGGCCAATGAGCGCAACAGCATCAGCAGCCGCGAACTGGGCTTTCGCGACGCCGAACTGCAAGTGCCGCGCGGCCTGAACTACGGCCAGCAGATCGAATTCTTCTTCAACACGCTGGCCGCGCGCACCGGCGACATCGACCACTTCGACCAGCTCGACATCCCCTACCGCGCCGTCGCCACCGACATCGAGACCGGCAAGATGGTGGTGCTCGACCGGGGCGCCATTGCGCGCGCGATGCGGGCCAGCATGTCGGTGCCGGGCGTGTTCGCCCCGGTCGAGATCGACGGCCACGCCCTGCTCGACGGCGGCCTGGTACGCAACCTGCCGGTGGACGTGGCGCGCTCGATGGGCGCCGACGTCATCATCGCCGTCAACCTCGGCACGGCGCTGCTCAAGCGCGACCAGATCACGTCCGTGTTCGGCGTCGGCCAGCAGATGCTCAACATCCTGACCGAACAGAATGTGGAAACCTCGTTGCGCCAGCTGACCGCAAGCGACATCTTGATCACCCCGGCCCTCGGTGAATATTCGGCCGCCGACTTCGACAACGCCACCAGCACCATCGTGATCGGCGAAGCGGCCACGCGCGCCGTGGCGCCCCAGTTGGCCACCCTGGCGCTGGACGAGGCGGCGTGGAAGGAGCACATGGCCGCACGCAAGGCGCGCCATCTGCCGGCCGGCACCATCAAGGCCGTGCGCATCGACCCCTACTATCTGCGCCACGTGAGCGTGGCCGCGGTCGAAGCGAAGGTCACCATCAAACCGGGCGCCACCTTCAACATGGACGAACTGCAGGCCAACCTGAACAGCCTGTACGCGAGCGGCGACTTCCAGAACGTCAATCACCGCTTCGAACAGGATGCCGAAGGGCGCACGCTGGTGATCGAACCGGTGGAAAAGGAATGGGGTCCCAATTACATTCGCGGCGGGTTCCGCCTCTCGACCGACCTGGCCGGCGAGAGCGACTTCTCGGTGCTGCTCAATCACCGCTCCAAGTGGCTCAACGCGTCGGGCCTGGAGTGGCGCAACGACATCTCGCTGGGCCAGGTCATGTCGGTCAACTCGCAGCTGTACCAGCCGTTCGACGCGGCCGGCGACTGGTTTGTCGCGCCCGTGTTCCGCCTCTCGCAAACGCGCGACAACCTGATCGTCAACGAGCGTCCCGTGGCCACCTACACGATCCGCCAGCATACCTTCGGACTGGACTTCGGGCGCAATATCGACAACACCACCACGCTGCGCTTCGGCGTCGAGCGCGGCAATTCGCGCGCCGATCCGAGCGTGGCCGTGCCGGACTTCGCCAGCCAGTCCGACCGCATCGCTGTCGTCAAGATGGACTTCCTGCAGGACCGGCTGGACGACTGGGTGTTCCCCACCACCGGCACCTTCGCCTTCGCCAACGCGCGCATTTCGAGCACCGCGATGGGCGCGGACTCGGCGTACCGCCGCTTCGAAGGCGGCGTCGAAGGCGTGTGGGGCGTGGGCCACCACCGTCTCAGCCTGGCCACGCGCGGCGGCAAGATCTGGGGCGCCGACCCGCCGCTGCTGGAACTGTTCTCGCTGGGCGGCGTGCTGAACATGACCGGCTACCCGAACCGCCAGTTCATCGGGCAAGCCTACGGCTACGGCCGCGCCATGTACAGCCGCCAGACCGAATTTTTCGGCCTGAAGAACATTTACCTGGGCGGCGCGCTGGAAGCGGGCCATATTTCCCAGCGCTTCAACGGCCCGGCCGCGCCCACCAAGTATTCGGCGAGCGTGTTTGGCGCGCTCAATACCGGCCTGGGCCCGTTCACGATGGGTGTGGGTCTGGGCCAGGATGGCAACCAGACCTTCTATCTTTTCTTCGGCAAACCGTAATTGCGTTATAGAATGTTGCCATTAAAATCACTTTAACCGAGGGTGCAGCAATGAAACAGATCGTGGATCCTGCCAAGGCCGTTATCGGCAATGTGGGCGGCGCCGTCAGCGAGACGACCGACTTGCTCAGGCAAAGCGGGCCGCTCAAGCCGGGCGTGGGCATCGCCAGCGGCGTGGTGGCGCTGACGCTGGGTATCCTGTGCTTCCTCGGCGTGCTGGCCTTTCACTTCCCGCAATACCTGACCACGCCGGAACTGCGGCACAAGTATTCGCCGGACATCATCCGCCACATCATGTTCGCCGCGCTCGTGATTGCCGGCTCGATCAGCCTGCTCAACGTGCTGTTCAAGCGCCAGCGCGGCTTGAACGGCGTGGCCGGCGCCCTGGTGCTGGCCAGCCTGGCGCTGGGCGGCTCGCACGTGCCGGTGGCAGACTTCCCGGACAACACCCCGTATATCGGCCTGGACTGGTTCATTCTCGACTTGCTGGGCTCGACCGTGATCTTCGCGGCCATCGAAAAGATGTTCCCGCTGTATAAAGGCCAGCTGCTGTTCCGCAAGGAGTGGCAGACCGACATGGTGCACTTCGCGGTGAACCATTTCATCGTCGGTCTGGCGCTGCTCACGGTCAACTTTGCGATTCACCGCCTGTTCGGCTGGATGGCCAACGACACCGTGCACGCGGCCGTGCAATCGATCCCCCTGATTCCGCAACTGCTGCTGTGCATTCTGGCAGCCGACTTCGTGCAGTACTGGACCCACCGCTCGTACCACGAGATTCCCTTCCTGTGGCGCTTCCACGCCGTGCACCATTCGGCCAAGACCATGGATTGGCTGGCCGGCTCGCGCCAGCACATGTTCGAGCTGATCGTCACGCGCGTGGGCGTGCTGGGCATCCTGTACGTGCTCGGCTTCGACAAGACGGTGATGGACTTGTATATCGTGATCGTGGGCTTCCAGGCCGTGTTCAACCATGCCAATGTGCACCTGCCGTGGGGCCCGTTCAAGTACATTTTTGTTACGCCCGACTTCCACCACTGGCACCACTCGTCGGACGACGTGGCGATCGACAAGAACTATGCGGCGCACTACGCCTTCCTCGATCACCTGTTCGGCACCGCCATCAAGGGCCAGACCGGGTTCCCGGAAAAGTACGGCGTGCAGGGAGACTATATGCCGGACGGGTTCACGAAGCAGTTCATGTTCCCGTTCCGCAAACAGAAATGATCGATGCCGCTACCCGTTCCCACATCCTGGCGCTGAGCCGGCAGGCGCACGCCCTGACCGAATCGGCCTACATGGCCGACGCGGCAGCCAAGGGTCAGCCGGGCTGGCCCGACAAGCAGCGCATCTTGCTGGCCGACATGGCGCTGCACCTGGTCCAGACCGCGCTGCGCGAGGGCCCCATGGACAGCGCAACCTTACAAAACAACCTTTACGCGATCCTGACGATAGGCGCGCCATTCTTACCCGAGAAGGAACTGGCGGCCTACGCCGACTCAATCATTCGACCATGAAACTCATTGCAGAAAAACTAGGAAAAACAGACAAACTCGACCGCCTGCGCTACCTGCGCCACAACGGCAGCAGCACCGAAACGGCGATGCCGCGCCAAGGCATCCTGCCGCACGACCTGATCCACCACGTGGTCGAAAGCGGACTGGGCCTGAAGAACGGCTTCACCGGCCTGGTGGCGCGCGGCGCTGCCGCCACCTTCGCGATGGAAACGACGCATGACCCGGTCGGCAAGGAGGTCGAGGCCGAAGCCATCCAGGTCGAAGCCATCGTCGAAGCGCTGCAGACGCAGCTGTGGAGCGGCCAGTACAGCGACGCCGACTTTATCGAAGGTGTGCGCACCGCCTGCCTGATGCGCGAGACGCCAACGTTCGTGTTTGCCAGCCCGCAGGCGGGCCAGGAGTTGTTCGACGCCGCCCTCGCCCTCGACGCGCAATGGAAGGCGGTTCCCTTCCACGGCTCGCTGACGCTGGACTTTCCGGAATCGACGTAAAATCCATTGTGACGATTGAACAACCTTCGGAGGCGCAATGGATTGTGACGTACTGACCCTGTCGGGTCTGTGGAATTCCGGGCCAGACCACTGGCAGACGCATTGGGAGCGCAAGCATCCCGAATTCGTGCGCGTGCCGCATCGCGACTACAACAATCCGGCCCGCGACGAATGGGTGGACGAACTCGACGCGGCCATTGCCGCCAGCGAAGGGCCGCCGATTCTGGTCGCGCACAGCCTGGGTTGCCAGCTGGCGGTCCAGTGGGCACGATCCGGCTCCCAGCTGCGCATTGCCGGGGCCTTGCTGGTGGCGCCAAGCGACACCGAGGCCGCGTCCTATCCGGTGCCGCCCAACGGCTTTACGCCCATTCCGCTCGACAAACTGCCTTTTCCGTCCATCGTGGTGGCCAGTTCGAACGACGAGTTCGTGTCGGTCGCGCGGGCGCGCCAGTTCGCCGATGCCTGGGGCAGCCGCTTTGTCGAGATCGGCAAGGCGGGCCACATCAATGGCGACAGCAAGCTGGGCGACTGGCCGGCCGGTGCCCAACTGCTGGACCAGTTGTGCAAGCAAATAGCAAAAAAATGAGTATTCTCTTCGAGTTTCAACCACATCAGGGATTCGGCCCGCGCGGCAATGGCGGCGACAGGCTTCCCCCTGGAATCGTCACAAGGCAAGAGCGATTATTTCAACTCCATTCAAGTCGAGTACTTCGGAGGACTTGCAAACTTTATCGGCGTTTCTTTTTCCCGTGATTTCCATGCCCGTTATCGCGGCGTCAACGTATTTGACGTACAAGCGAAAACATTGTTCGACACGATCGCCGCCGGTGAGGCAAGCGGACCGCATATTTTCAACGAATACGAGCACATCTTCCCCGACCAGATCATGGCGCTGTGGGACGCTGATAGTCAGTACGACCGGCTAGGCGCCGAGTCGCGGGTGGTCTGGGCTCAGGTCGGCATCGGCAATTCCACCTATCTGAAACTCATCGCAGAAGTGCGCGGGTAACATCGCCGGTAGCGCCGCAGCCCCGATCCCACACGCAAAAACGGCCCAGGCGCTTGCGCGGCCGGGCCGTTGTTTGATCGTTGTGCGAATTACTTCGCGGTCGACGCCAGCAGCATCTCGTTCAAGCGCTTGACGAACGTGGCCGGGTCGCTCAGCGAACCGCCCTCGGCCAGCAAGGCCTGATCGAACAGGATGTGCGACCAGTCGCCGAACTGGCTGCTGTCGGCGCTTTCATACTTCAGGCGCGTCACCAGCGGGTGGTTCGGGTTGATCTCGAGAATAGGCTTCGAATCCGGCGCGTTCTGACCGGCGGCCTTGAGCATGCGCAGCAGGTTGCCCGACAATTCGTTTTCGTCGGCCACCAGGCAGGCCGGCGAATCGGTCAGACGGAACGTCACGCGCACGTCCTTGGCCTTCTCGCCCAGCGCAACCTTCATGCGCTCGGTCAGTTCCTTGTACGAGCTCTCGGTCTCTTCATGCTCCTTCTTCTCGGCTTCGTCTTCCAGAGCGCCCAGATCCAGCCCGCCCTTGGCCACCGACACCAGCTCCTTGCCTTCGAACTCGGTCAGGAACGACAGCATCCATTCGTCGACGCGGTCGGTCATGAGCAGCACTTCCACGCCCTTCTTGCGGAAGATCTCCAGGTGCGGGCTGTTCTTGGCCGCGACGTAGTTGTCGCCGGCCACGTAGTAGATCTTGTCCTGGCCTTCCTTCATGCGGCCGATGTAGTCGGCCAGCGAGACGGTCTGGTCGCCATTGTCGTTGGCGGTCGAAGCGAAGCGCAGCAGCTTGGCGATGCGGTCCTTGTTGCCGGCATCTTCGCCGATGCCTTCTTTGAGAACCTGGCCGAACTCCTTCCAGAAGGTGACGTACTTGTCCTTCTTTTCCTGCTCGTCGGCGTTGGCCAGTTCTTCCAGCATGCCCAGCACGCGCTTGGTCGAGCCTTCGCGGATCACCTTCACATCGCGCGACTCCTGCAGGATTTCGCGCGAGACATTCAGTGGCAGGTCGGCCGAATCGATCACGCCCTTGATGAAGCGCAGGTAGGCCGGCATCAGCTGCTCGGCATCGTCCATGATGAACACGCGTTTGACGTACAGCTTGATGCCGCCGCGCTTGTTGCGATCCCACAGATCGAACGGCGCGTGGCTCGGCACGTACAGCAGCTGCGTATATTCGCTGCGGCCTTCAACGCGGTTGTGGGTGTGCGTCAGCGGCGCCTGGAAGTCGTGCGAGACGTGTTTGTAGAACTCGTCGTACTGCTCGGCGGTGATGTCGGCCCGGTTGCGTGCCCACAGCGCGCTGGCCTGGTTGACGGTTTCGAAGTCGTCGCTGATGACGGTTTCTTTTTTCTCGGCGTCCCAATCTTCCTTCTGCATGACGATCGGCAGCGAGATGTGGTCCGAGTACTTGCGGATGATCGACTTGATCTTCCAGCCCGACAGCAGCTCTTCTTCGCCGCCGCGCAGATGCAGGATGACGTCGGTGCCGCGGTTGGTCTTGTTGATGCTCTCGACGCTGTAATCACCCTCGCCGCCGGACTCCCAGCGCACGCCTTCAGCCGCGTCCACGCCGGCACGGCGGGTTTCGACGGTGATCTTGTCGGCCACGATGAAGCCGGAGTAGAAGCCGACGCCAAACTGGCCGATCAGGGCCGCGTCGGCCTGCTGGTCGCCGGAGAGCTTGCCGAAGAACTCCTTGGTGCCCGACTTGGCGATGGTGCCCAGGTGCGAAATGACTTCGTCCCGGCTCATGCCGATGCCGTTGTCGGAGATGGTGATGGTTTTCGCTTCTTTATCGAAGGTGACCTTGATCTTCAGTTCATGGTCGTTGCCGTACAGGGCGTCGTTGTTGATCGCTTCGAAACGCAGCTTGTCGGCCGCGTCGGAGGCGTTCGAAATCAGCTCGCGCAGGAAGATCTCCTTGTTCGAATACAGGGAGTGGATCATCAGTTGCAGCAACTGCTTTACTTCAGCTTGAAAACCAAGGGTTTCTTTTTCGGCAACAGCCATTTTTTAGTCCTCGTTGAGACAGGTTGAACGGATTGCTGGGAGATGGGGGTGTCCGGCGCGATTTCAAGGGCTCAGCGGTGCAATTCCCGCTCCAAAAACTTCCACAAGGTCGGCTCCTGGACCGTCGCGACATTGAGCCGCATCCGGGTCGACGGCAGCTGGCTGGGCGAAAACAGGCTGCCGGGGGCCAGCAGCAAGCCCTCGGCCATCGCCCGTTCGGTGAGCACGTTGGTATCGCACCCCGCGTCGACCCACACAAACATCCCCGCCGGGGGCGCCACATCGACCCGCAGCCCCACTTTTTCCATCTGCTTGACGGTTTTCGCGCGTACCGCATCGAGCCGGCCGCGCACCCGGTCCACATGCTTGCGGTACAGCCCCTCGGACAGAATCTTGTAGACGACCCGCTCGCCGATATCGCTGGTGGTGAGCGTGGTGAGCATCTTGCGGTCGCACAGGCGCTGCGCCCATTCGCGCGAGGTGGCGATGAAGCCGACCCGCAGATTGGCCGACATCGACTTGGAAAACCCGCCCAGGTAAATCACCCGCTGCAGCTGGTCGAGCGCGGCCAGGCGCGTGGCCGGCTGCACCGCGCTGCCCGGATGCAGGTCGCAGTATATGTCGTCCTCGACGATGGTAAAACCGTGTTCCTCGGCCAGGCGCAGCACCTGGAACGCCTTGGCCGCCGACAGCGAGGTCGAGGTCGGGTTGTGCAGCACCGAATTGATCACGTACAGCTTGGGCTTGTGCAGCGCCGCCATGGCGGCCAGCTGGGCGATGTCCGGCCCATCCGGCAGGCGCGGCACCCCGATCACCTTGGCGCCCAGCGCGGCGAAGGAGCCGAACATCAGGAACCATGCCGGGTCGTCGACCAGAATCGTGTCGCCGGGGCGCGTGAATTCGCGCGCCACCAGGTCCAGCGCCTGGGTGATGCCGACCGTGGTGACCAGTTGCTCGGGCGCAACGTCGATTTCGAGCTCGGCCAGTTTGAGCTGGAGCTGCTGGCGCAGCGGCAGAAAACCCTGCGGCGCGCCGTAATTGAGCAGCGCGCTGCCGCCCTGGCGGCCGATGTCGCGCAGCGCGTTCGACACCAGCGGCCCGTCCAGCCAGTCCGACGGCAGCAGGCCGGAACCGGGCACCTGCTGGTGCGGCGCCTGGCGGAACATGTTCCGGATCAGCCAGACCACGTCGAGCGGCTTGTGCTCACCCGCAGTGCTTTCCTGCGGCGCGGCGGCCGAGCGCTCGCCCAGATTGAGCGGCGAGCGTTCGCGCACGAAGAAGCCCGCGCCACGCCGCGATTCCACATAGCCCCTGGCCACCAGCTTGTCGTAGCTGGCCACCACCGTGAAGGCCGACACCCCGTGGGTGGCCGCGAACTGGCGGATCGAGGGCATGCGCGCGCCGCTGCGCAAGACCTTGTCGTCGATGCGCGCCGACACCGAACGGACGATCTGGTCGATCAGGGACTCGCCCGATCCGCGCATGAGCATGGTCTCGAACGGTGCTGGTGGTTCCGGCAGGCGTGTATTGGTCATGTCACCGTCACAGTATGCGAAATTATATGAAAAAGTGTACAGGTACTGTACTGGTTTTTAAGTCTAGGATACACCCATCGACTCCACATTCCAACCCTATCGAAAGGCGCCATGTACCAGCCCACCCTCGCCCAGCTCGACGCCGCCGCGGCCATCGTCTACCGCGCCATGCCGCCCACCCCGCAGTACAGCTGGCCGCAGCTCAATCAGGTGCTGGGGGCCGAGGCGTGGGTCAAGCACGAGAACCATACGCCGCTGGGCGCCTTCAAGGTACGCGGCGGCCTGGTGTACATGGATGCGCTGGTCCAACGGGCGCCAGAACTGCGCGGCGTGCTGGCGGCCACGCGCGGCAATCACGGCCAGTCGGTCGCCTTCGCCGCAGCGCGCCATGGCCTGGCCGCGACGATCTGCGTCCCGTTCGGGAACAGCGTCGAAAAGAACGCCGCCATGCGCGGCCTGGGCGCGGAACTGATCGAGGCCGGCGCGGACTTCCAGGAATGCCGCGAACTGGCGCTGCAGAAGGCGCGCGCCGAGGGTTTGCACATGGTCCCGTCGTGGCACGAGGATTTGGTGGCAGGCGTGGCGAGCGGCTGGCTGGAACTGTTTCGCGCGCAGCCCGATCTGGACCTGGTGCTGGTGCCGATCGGCCAGGGTTCGGGCATTTGCGCCGCCATCGCCGCGCGCAATGCACTGGGCATGAAGACGCGCGTGATCGGCGTCGTATCGAGCCATGCGCCGGCGTATCAGCTCTCGTTTCGCGCCGGCCAGAGCGTGAGCGCGCCGGTGTCGACGGTGCTGGCCGACGGCATGGCCTGCCGCCAGCCGGATCCCGCATCGCTGGCATCGATTCTGGAATACGCCGACGACGTGGTGGCCGTGACCGACGATGACATCGCCCATGCGATGCGCCTGTACTACCGCGCCACCCACAATCTGGCCGAAGGCGCGGGCGCGGCGGCGCTGGCGGCGGCCGTGCGTATGAAAGACAGCACAGCCTTCAAGGGCCGCCGCATCGGCCTGCCCCTCACGGGCGGCAATGTGGACGCCGAATTGTTCCGCCACGTTTTGCAAGGACCATGACATGAACCATCCGCACGCCATCCCCGTCCGCGCCTGGCCGGCACTGTCCAACGAAACGGCCGGCATGCTGCTTGGCCTGATCGGCGTGGCCATCTTCGGCATGACCTTTCCCGCCACCCGGATGGCGGTGGCCGATCTGCCGCCGGAATTCGTGGCGCTGGGGCGCGCGGTGGTGGCGGCCTTGCTGGCCGCAGTCTGGCTGCTGTACAAGCGGCTGCCGTTTCCGCCGCGCGCCGCCTGGATGCCGCTGGCGATGGTGGCCGGCGGCTGCGTGGTCGGCTTCCCGTGGCTGACATCGATCGCGCTCAAGACCGTGCCCGCCTCGCACGGCGCGGTGCTGGTGGGCGTGCTGCCACTGGCCACCGCTGCCTTTTCGGCCCTGCGCGGCAACGAGAAGCCCTCGCGCGGTTTCTGGATCATGGCCCTGGCCGGGTCCGCGCTGGTGATCGCGTTCGCGCTGCATCAGAGCGGGGGCAGCTTTCACCGGGCCGATTTGCTGATGTTCCTGGCCGTGATCCTGGCGGCGGTCGGCTACACCGAAGGCGCGCGCCTGTCGCAGACCATGGGCGGGCAGCAGGTGATCAGCTGGGCGCTGGTGCTGGCCGCGCCGCTGCTGGGGCCCCTGCTGCTGTGGCTGTCCTATCCGCAGATGGCCGCGATCGGCGCGGCAGGGCCGCGGGCCTGGCTGGGATTTTTCTACGTGGCCGCGTTCTCCATGTATATCGGCTTCTTTTTCTGGTACGGCGGCATGGTGCGGGGCGGGATCGCGCGGGTCGGCCAGGTGCAGCTGGTGCAGCCGTTCGTGACGCTGGCCGGGGCGTCGCTGATGCTGGACGAGCCGCTGCAAATGTCGAACGTGGTGTTCGCGGTGGCGGTGATCGGCGTCGTTGCCGCGGGGCGGCGGATGCAGATTGGGCGCAGCTGAAGTGCTATACGTCCTCGCGAAGGCGGGGACCCATGGCGCTGATGATCAGAGAGGACAGCATGAAAACCATCACACTATTTTTCCCGCTGGCCTTGACAGCCTGCGCCCCGCAACTGGAAGGCAACTGGGCCGATCAGCAAGGCGCCCCCGCCTTCCGCCTCGCACACGGCCAGTACTTCCGCACCAACCCGGACGGCAGCGACTACAAATCCGTCCGCCCCGGCTTGCCGCCCCTGCCCCAGCCCCGCCCTTACAAGGTCGACGGCCGCCTGGTGCTGGTCGAACAGGGCCCAGGCCGCGCAGAGTTCGAAATTTTGCCCGATGGCCGACTAAAATTATCCCAGGGCGGCCAGGCGCTGTTCTTTGTCCGCAAATGACAGCCGATGTCGCAATTCCGATGGGAATCACCGGAATCGCGACGTACAATACTGCCTTGTCCTAATTTAACGCACCAGGAAAACCCATGTCCGTCTACGAAAAACTCAGCGCCCTCGCTATCACGCTCAAGGCCCCGGCCGCTCCGGCCGCCGCCTATGTCATGTATGTTCAGACCGGCAACCTGGTGTTCCTGTCGGGCCACCTCGCCAAGAACGCGGACGGCTCCGTGATCGTCGGTCAGCTTGGCAAAAACACCACGACCGAGCAAGGCCAGGCTGCCGCGCGCAATATCGCGATCGACCTGATGGGCACCCTGCAGCAAGCCTGCGGCGGCGACCTGAACCGCGTCAAACGGATCGTTAAAGTGATGAGCCTGGTCAATTCCAGCCCCGACTTTACCGAACACCACCTGGTCACCAATGGTTGCTCGACCCTGCTGGGCGAGGTGTTCGGCGACGCCGGCAAGCATGCCCGCTCGGCCTTCGGCGTGGCCCAGATCCCGCTCGGCGCCTGCGTCGAGATCGAAATGATCGCCGAAATCGCGTAAAACCCGATCCGGGCGGCGCCTACCCGGCGCCGTCCTTTCCAGAGCGCTTACCAAGCGTGCTCTATAATGGCCATGTACCGACGCGGCCCCTTTTCCCTGTGAGACCAGCATGAAAATTGAAAATCCCAACCCGATCGAATGGCGTTTCTCGGAGCGCGCACAGCAGCTGCAAAGCTCGTTCATCCGCGAAATCCTGAAGATCACGCAGCGTCCGGAGATCATCTCCTTCGCCGGCGGCCTGCCTTCGCCTGCCACCTTCCCGGTCGAGCACATGAAAGCGGCCTTCGACAAGGTCCTCTCGACCAACGGCAAAGTGGCCCTGCAATACGGCCCGACCGATGGCTACCCGCTGCTGCGCGAATGGATCGCCAATTCCCTGTCCACGGCGTCCTGCAAGATCCTGCCCGAGCAAGTGCTCATGACGTCCGGCTCGCAGCAGGCACTGGACCTGCTGGGCAAGGTGCTGATCGATGAAGGTTCGCGCGTGCTGGTCGAAACACCGAGCTACCTGGGCGCGCTGCAAGCGTTCTCGGTGTACCGTCCCGAATTCAAGTCGGTCGCCACCGACGACCACGGCCTGGTGCCGTCGTCGATCGACGCCGTGGCCGACGGCGCGCGCATGCTGTACGCGCTGCCGAACTTCCAGAACCCGACCGGCCGCAGCCTGTCGATCGAGCGCCGCCAGGAGCTGGTCGAGACCTGCGCGCGCCACGGCATCCCGCTGATCGAAGACGATCCGTACGGCGCCCTGAGCTACAAGGGCGAGCCGTATCCGAAGATGCTCAACATGAATCCGGACGGCGTGATCTACATGGGTTCCTTCTCCAAGGTGCTCACCCCGGGCATCCGCCTGGGCTACGTGGTGGCCCCGCTGCCGCTGGTGCGCCGCCTCGAGCTGGCCAAGCAGGCGGCCGACCTGCACACCGCCCAACTGACCCAGATGGTGGTGTACGAAGTGGTCAAGGACGGCTTCCTGGACCAGCATATTCCGAGCATCCGCACCCTGTACGCGAACCAGTGCCAGGTCATGCTCGACGCGATGGCCGAGACGTTCCCGGCCGGCGTTACCTGGACCAAGCCCGAAGGCGGCATGTTCATCTGGGTCACCCTGCCCCAGCACATCGACGCCATGAAGCTGCTGGACCAGGCAATTGCCGCCAAAGTGGCCTTCGTGCCGGGCGCGCCGTTTTACGCCAATGAGCCTGAAACCAACACCTTGCGCCTGTCGTTCGTGACCGTGCCGCCCGAGCGCATCCGCGAAGGCGTGGCCATCCTGGCCAAACTGATCGCTGCCCAGCTGTAATTCGCACCAAGTTGCCCGGGCAGCGCGCCCGGGCAACTGCAACACCCTCTCCGCTCCTGCCGCCGTTTTTCCTTCCCGCATCAAGTTGTCATTCGAAAAATATTTCCTACTGTGCATTTGTCAGCGTTTTGTCAGCTTTCAGTCAGCTTATCGACAGGTAAGGTATTTATACTAAGCAACATAATCTGAACGTCGGTCCGTCTAGCGCGGCACATCCACTCCGAGGAAAACCACTATGAAAAATTCACTTCCCCAGCGCCAGGCGCCGATGCGCGGCTTTACCCTGATCGAGTTGATGATTGTCGTCGCCATTGTGGCGATCCTGGCCGGCCTGGCGCTCCCCGCCTACAAGGACTACGTGATCCGCGGCCGCATTCCCGCCGCCACCGCCAACCTGGCCGCCCAGCGCGTCAAGCTCGAACAGTACTTCCTGGACAACAAGACCTATGTCGGCGCCTGCGCCACCAATACCGTCGCGCCGCTGCCGCCGGCCGACGACTTTACCTACACCTGCCCGACCCTGACCGCGACCGCGTTCACGGTCGTCGCCACCGGCGGCACCAAGATGAACGGCTTCATCTACACCATCGATCAAGACAATACCCGTGTCACCACCGGCCTGCCGGCCGACGGCAAATGGGGCACCGCCCCCATCCAGTGCTGGGTAACGCGCAAGGGTGGCGTATGCTAAACCGCGGTCGCCAGCAAGGGGTGAGCTTGCTCGAACTGATGATCGGGGTCAGCATCGTGGCGATGGTGCTGGCGCTGGGCGCGCCGTCGTTCTCGCGCTGGATCATGGATTCGAAAAATCGCGGTGCGGCCGAAGCGATCACCAACGGCCTGCAGGTGGCGCGCAGCGAGGCCGTCGGGCGCAACGCCCTGGTGCGATTTGCCTTTACCGGCACCGCCAGCGACAATCAATGGACCGTCACCTGCGTCAACGACGTGCCCAGCTGCCCTACCGCCACCGCGCTGCGCACCTACACCGGCAGCACCGGACCGCTGATCGGCGTGTCCAAGCTGCCGATTCCGGCCGGCAGCTCGCCCAACCCGTTCGCCACCGCCATTGACGCCACCACCGAGATGCCGGCGGGCGTCAGCTTTAACGGCCTCGGCCGTGTGCCGGCCGCCAATGCCAATGCCGACATTACCCGCATCGACGTGACGTCGGGCGCAGGCCGGCGCTATGTCATCGCCATCAGCAGCACCGGGCAGATCCGCATGTGCGATCCCGGCGTGGCGCTGGCGACCAGTCCGCAGGGATGCCGTTAAGGAGAATGGATATGAACAAACAAAAAATGCGGCTCAAAGCCCAGGAAGGCGTGTTGCTGATCGAAGCCATGATCGCGATCCTGATTTTCTCGCTCGGGATCCTGGCCATCATCGGTGTGCAGGCGACCAGCCTGCGCCAGACCGCCGATGCCAAGTACCGGCTCGATGCCAGTTTCGCCGCCAACCAGATGATCGGCGAAATGTGGGGCAACAAGGGCGCGCTCGCGTCCTACGCCGTGGCCGATGCCGCCTACAGCGGCTTGCCGAACGCGACCAAGACAATTGCCGTCAACGGCACGGAAGTGACCGTCACGATCACCTGGCGCCTGAACGGTGAAACCGTCGCGCACAAGTACGTGACGATCACCCGGATCATCTGATGAGCAGAGGAATAGCGATGAGAAACTCTCAAAAAGGTTTTACCCTGGTGGAAATCATGGTGGCACTGGTGATCGGTCTGATCGCCATGGTGGTCGTCATGCAGGTGTTCAACCTGTCGGAAACGCGCAAGCGCAGCACCACCGGCGGCAGCGACGCCCAGGCCAACGGCGCCGTCTCCTTCTTCATGATCGAACGCGACGTGAAAATGGCGGGCTGGGGACTCGACACCGGCGCTTACCGCAATTGCACCAACATTAAAAGTTATTGCAATGGGTCGGCCAGTTGCGGCGGCGGCACCGGCACCATTGCCGGCCTGAGCTTTGCCAGCGTGCAGATCACCGACGGCGCCAGCGGCGGCCCGGACACCGTCACGGCCCAGTTCTTTTCGAACCCGGCCTCGGAAACCTACCGGGTTCCTGCCGTCAGCGTGCTGAAAAGCCCGCTCACCATGCCGGCCGACGACATCACGGCGACCAGCGTGGCCGGTTGCGCTGTCGGCGACCTGATCCTGCTACAGGAACCGACGAGCAGCCCCAACGCCGGCCAGTGCAGCCTGGTCCAGGCGACCACGGTCACGCCCGCCACCCTGAAAATCCAGCACGACACGACCGGCCCGTTCAACCCGTCGGCGGCAGAGCAGCTGGCCGGCAACTGGACCAAGCACGTCGCCAACGCCAGCATGGCTTGCATCAAGAAGCCGGTCGACGGCCCCTTCTTCAAGCGCACCTACGCCATCGATACGGCCCAGCGCGCCCTGACCCGCTCCGACAATTCGGGCGCGACGGTGCAAACCAATGAAGTGGTCACCCCGGAAATCGTCGACATGCAGGCGCAGTACGGCATTGCCCCGGCCAATTCGCAAGTGATCAACCAGTGGGTCGACGCCACCACCACCTGGGTCAGCCCGTCGATGGTCGACATCAAGCGCATCAAGGCCGTCAGGATCGCCCTGCTGGCCCGCAGCGCCCAGTATGAAAAGCCGGTCAACAGCACCACCGCCTGCGTCAGCACCACCGATGCGATGGCCGCCAAATGGTCGACCTGGGCCACGTTCAAGACCAGCGCCTATCCTGCCGACTGGCATTGCTACCAGTACAAGTCCTTCGAAACCGTCATTCCACTGCGCAACGTCATCTGGAGTAATCTATGAGCCCAGCAGCATTCCATCGCCGAACGCCACCGCGTGCGCAACGCGGCGTGATTCTGATCATCACGCTGATCATTCTGGCAGCGATGACGCTGGCCAGCCTGGCCATGCTGAACTCGGTCGACACCGCCACCTCGATCGCGGGCAATGTCTCGTTCAAGCAGAGCGCGACCAACAGCGCCGACAAGGCCATCGAAGCGGCCGGCGCCTACTTGATCGTGCCGAAGCAGAACATGGAAGCGGACAGCCCGGGCAATGGCTACTACGCGACCAGCCAGGATAACTTCGACATCACCGGCAACAAGACGCCCGGCGTGAAGACCGACGACCTCGACTGGTCCGGCGCCGGTATCGTCACGCTGCCCAAGGATGAGGCCGGCAATACGGTGTCGTACCGCATCAACCGCATGTGCGACAACGTCGGCGCCCTGAACGCGGCCACCTGTTCCGTCAAGGTGACGGACACGACCGGCGGGCCGACTTCGGTCGGTATTGCCCAGCCGACCGCCACCTACCAGCAGCGCGCCGGCGGCAACAGCCAGACCATGACCGGTTACTACCGCATCACCATGCGCATCGCCGGACCGAAAAACAATGTCAGTTATGTGCAAACAGTCGTCACGGCGCAGTAATTTTTGAACACCACGCTGCGTCGCGTCCTCACACTGTGGCGATGCGCAGATGAAATGAAAGGAAACATCATGTCTTCCAACTTGAACCGGCTTTTCCGCACCGCCTTGCTGGCGGCCGGCCTATGCGCCGCGGGCGCGTCGTATCACGCGATGGCCGGGGTCACCGACCTGGCCGACGGTCCGCTGGCGAACGCGACCACCACGACCATTTTGCCCAACATCATGTTCGACCTGGACGATTCGGGCAGCATGAACTGGGACTACATGCCCGACTATCTGCGTACGCCGAACTACTCGACCTTCCTGAAGTGGTGCCGCGGTACCGATTCGAGCAATACGCTGGTCACCTGCGAACAGGGCGACGCACCCTACTTCGCCTCCGGCTTCAACAGCCTGTATTACAACCCCGAAATCAGCTACAGCTGGCCGGTCAATTCCGACGGCAGCCGCAAGGCCTTGCCGAGCACGTCCGGCAGCGGCACCGCCTACTCGTCGAGCAACTGGACCAAGGCCGCCAGCGATGGCTACGCCAAGCAGACGATCGACAACAACTCCGCCGAGTTCGACAGCAGTCCTTGCGGCAGCAATTGCCCGCAGCTGGGAACGACTGACACCACCAACCTGGAAACCGGTTATCCGGAACGCGTCTGGTGCAAGAACAGCTCCGATGTGCCGCCTAGCACCAACTGCAAGTCCGAGCTGGAAAGCAACGTCTACAAGTATCCGAACTCCACCTACAAGTACGGCAAGGTGCAAAAGGGCGCGCCGTACTACTACAACGTCAGTGTGGAATGGTGCAGCGCCACGGCCAGCTCGCCTGACCAGAACTACGGCCGGGCCGGCACCTGCCAGGCCAAGAAGGATGCCACCTACGCCAACGTGCGCTTCTTCAACTGGTCGCGCGTCGATATCAAGTCCGGCACCGTGTTCCCGACCAAGGCCGCGACCCGCACCGACTGCGCCGCGGCGGTCTGCACCTATACCGAGGAAATGAAGAACTTCGCCACCTGGTATTCGTGGTATCGCACGCGTATGCAGATGACCAAGAGCGCCATCGGCCTGTCCTTCCGCGACGTGCGCGGCACGCCAAAAACCGGCGCTGCTCTGGTGGCCGATCCGGACGATGAAAACCTGCTGCACGCCCGCGTCGGCCTGGTGTCGATCAACGACAGCTCGGTCCTGAACATCGCCAACTTCGATTCGACCCAGAAACTGGCGTTCTACAACAAGCTCTATGGCAGCGATCCAGGCGGCGGCACGGGCTTGCGCACCTCGCTCAACGAACTCGGTCAGATGTATTCGGGCGTGACCACCAAATTCACCGATCCGGTCCAGTATTCCTGCCAGCGCAACTTCACCATCCTGGCCACGGACGGTTACTGGAACGACAGCTTCAGCAGCATTGGCGACGTCGACAGCGGCACTGGCGTCTCGCGTCCGTCGCGCGATGACTGGGCCGTGGGAAGCACGCTGGCCGACATTTCTTACTACTACTACGCGAACGACTTGCGGACCGGCACCGGCCCCCTGGCCACCAACAACGTGCCACCATCGGGCTCGAACGCCGACGTCGACGACGTCGCCCAGCACCAGCACATGACGACCTTCACCGTCGGCCTGGGCGTGGACGGTACCCTCAATTACGACGACAACTACAAGACCAGCACCTCGGGCGACTATTTCGACATCAAGCAGGGCACCGCCAAGTGGCCCAAGCCAGTGTCGGGCACCCAGACCACGATTGACGACCTGTGGCATACGGCCGTCAACGGCCGCGGCACCTACTTCAGCACCGGCGACCCGAGCGCGCTCGAAAAAGGCATGCAGCGCGCCCTGAACAGTATCGACCGCACCACCGGCAGCGGCGCGGCGGCAGCAACGTCGAACCTGCAGCCGGTGTCGGGCGACAACTACATCTATATCGCGACCTACCGCACGCAGAAGTGGGATGGCGAACTGTCGGCTTACCAGATCGATTTGACCACCGGTAAGATTCTCCCGACCGCGATCTGGCAGTCCGAAACGCTGTTGAAGGCCAAGATCACCAACAGCGGCGACAACGACACGCGCGTGATTTATACCTGGGACGGCACCAAGCGCGTGCCATTCACCGCGACCGACCTGAGCGCCACGCAACTGGCCTACTTCGACAATACCAAGCTGAGCCAGTACGCGGACTGGAACGCGGCCCAGAAACTGGCGGCCACCCCTGCCGCCATGATCAAGGCGCTGCGCGGCCAGGATCACAATGAAGACCAGGACCGCGACATCACCTATCCCGCCTACCAGCGCCTGTACCGCGACCGCGAAAAAGTGCTCGGCGACATCATTCACTCGCAGCCTGTGTACGTGAAGGCGCCGCCGTTCTCGTTCACCGACCCGACCTACGCGACCTTCAAGGCCGCCAATGCCGGCCGCGTGTCGAACCTGTACGTGCAATCGAACGATGGCATGCTGCATGCCTTCGACGCTCTGACCGGCCAGGAACGCTGGGCCTACATTCCGCCTGCGATCCTGCAGGACATGTGGCACCTGCTCGACGTGAACTATGAGAACAACCACCGCTACTACCTCGACGGCCCGCTGTCGATGATGGATACCAAGGTCAACGGCACGTGGAAAACGATCCTGATCGGCGGCTTCGGCAAGGGCGCGCGCGGCTACTACACGCTCGACGTGACCGACCCGACCAATCCTCAACCGCTGTGGAACTTCACGGGCGCCGAGAACAAGAACATGGGTTACAGCTACGGTAACGCCTTCATTACCCAGCTCAACAACAATGCCAAGACACCGGTCGCCATCCTGGCATCGGGCTACAACAACATTCCCGAAGGTTCCCTGTACAGCGGCGCCGACGGCAAAGGTTATGTGTTCATCGTCGACATGGCGACCGGCAAGGCGATCAGCACCCTGGCCACGACCGAGGGTTCTGCCGCCGACCCGAGCGGCCTGGCCAAGCTGAACGTGATCGTGACTGATTTCACCAAAGAGAACACCGCTGTCGGCATGTATGGCGGCGACCTGTACGGCAACATGTGGCGCATGAACCCGACCACGGGCGTGCTCTCCAAACTGGCGTCCTTCGGTAAAACCAAGCCGATCATGGTGGCGCCGGAAATCGCGCTGCTGGAAGACCCGACCAAGTTCGCCGTGTATTTCGGTACCGGCAAATATCTGGGCGAGTCCGACCTGACCGACACCAGCGTCCAGAGCCTGTACGCGGTCAAGGATGATGGCAGCACCACGCTCAGCGACACCACCACGCTGGTCCAGCAGACCACCACCGACAGCGGCACCACCCGCACCTTCAGCGACAACACGGTCGACTGGAACAACAAGTTCGGCTGGTATGTGAACTTGCCGGACACGGGCGAACGCGTCAACATCGATCCGCAACTGTTCAACAACACGATCATCTTCTCGACCACCGTGCCGACCGCGTCGGCCTGCCAGCCTGGCGGCTACAGCTGGCTGTATCAGCTCGGCTACCTGACCGGCAACGAAGTGCAAGCGAACGTGCCGGCCGGCCAGAAGCTGACCTCGCCAATCGTCGGTATGACGGTGGCAACGCTGCCGAACGGCACCTCGGTGATCTATTCGGTGACGGCCGACGGCAAGAAGCCGGAACCGACCGCGGCGCAAGGCACCAACGCCCCTCCGGGCGCCGGTGGCGGCATCCTGACCCTGCGTCGGGCGATGTGGCGCGAACTGTTCAATTGATCAGGCGGCTTTGAACAAGCAGTATCGATTGCCGCTCGCCGTTCTGATCTCGGTGGCGGTGCATGCAGGCCTGGCTCTGGCCTTCATCGCAAGCAATACGGTCCACGGCGGCAAGCGGTGGACCGGAGCCGGCGCAGCGCCTCCCCTGGCGGTGCGCCTGCGGCCTGCGGGCCGTGCCGGATTGGCGGCCGCGGCCGCGGCGCCGGAACCATCGGCGCCGCAGCCGGCAGCGCCAGCGGCAGTACCCTCCCCTCCACCACCTCAAGAGCGTCCCGGTCCCACCGGGATTCGCTTTTTCACGTCCAAGGAATTGACCGATCCGCCCCTGATGCTCGACCACCTGGTGGGCGGCAAGGTGCTGGTCGTGCCCGGCGTGGCCGCCCAGCTGGCAAGCGTCACCCTGGCGATCGACGAATTCGGCAACGTCGTCGGCGTCAGCTTCGAACAAGACACGCTGTCCGACGACGAACGCGCCCTGGTGATGGCCGCCTTGTCCCGGTTGAAATTCCAGCCCGGCAAGATCGGCCGCATTACCGTGCACAGCACGACGACTATCGGTATCCGCATCGAAAGCACGCTCGGTACCTAGGCTCGCTCAAGTCGACCCCGAACTTGTTTGGGAGTATGATTTGTACATGAACAAGGCCGCGATCCTGATCGTTGACGACGCCCCGTCGAACCTGGACGTCCTGCGCACCGTGCTGTCGCAGGAGGGTTATCAGACGTTCGTCGCCAGTTCCGGCGAGCGCGCCCTGAGCCTGGCCCGGCGCGTGCGCCCCGATCTGATCCTGCTCGACGTCGTCATGCCCGGCATGGACGGCCTGCAAACCTGCCGCCAGCTCAAAGGCAGTCCCGGCACCGAACACATACCCGTCATTTTCATGAGCGCCCGCAACGAGGCCGACGACGTCGTCGCCGGCTTCGATAACGGCGCCGTCGATTACATCGGCAAGCCGCTGCGCATGGCCGAGGTGTGCGCCCGGGTGCGTGCCCGGCTGCAGTTCCATACCCATACCGAAACCCAGCTCGAACAGGTCAAGCGCTTGCGCAAGATCGTCGACACCATGGCCGAGGGGCTGATGATCGTCAAGGCCGATGGCTTGATCGACTACGCCAACCCGGCATGCGATACCTACCTCGGGTACGGCGCCGGCGAGCTGGCGGGCCACTCGATCGGCGATCTGCTGCAAGCTTCCGTGGCTGCCGAATATCTGGACTATTTTTCCCATGACGCCGCCGCCCAGGGCGCGGGCCACGGCACGCGAGAAGTGGCGGTGCAGCTGCGCGACGGCGCCGTGCGCGACATGGACCTGACGATCACCCCCATGCAGATGGGCGGCGCGGCGATGTTCATCGGCCTGCTGCACGACATCTCGCACCGCAAGCATTACGAGTCGACGCTCGAACGGGCGGCGCTGGTTGATCCGCTGACCCGGATCGCGAACCGCCGCCATTTCGACAGCTTCATCGACATGGAATGGCAGCGCGCGATCCGCAGTTCACGGCCGCTGTCGCTGATCGTGCTCGATGTCGATCACTTCAAGCTGTACAACGACGAGCTGGGGCACGCCGCCGGCGACGCGGCCCTGCGCGAAGTGGCGGCCGTGCTGGCCGCGCATGCACCGCGCGCGACCGACCTGGCGGCGCGCTATGGGGGCGAGGAATTCGTGCTGCTGTTCGGCGAGACCGATTCGCCGGCCGCGCGCACCATGGCCGAGTCGATTCGCGGGGCGATCGAGGCGCTCCAGCTGCCCAATCCCATGTCGCCTTGCGGGCACTGGCTCACCGCCAGCATTGGGGTAGTGACCATCGTGCCGGGACAGACCGACCTGCTGACCGAGTTCTTCGAAGCGGCCGACCGCGCCATGTATGCGGCCAAAGATGCCGGGCGCAACCGGATTGTGGCGGTGCATGCGGGGAGCAAGACGTGGGAGGCGGTCAAGCTCATGGTCAAGCTGTAAGCGGCGCCCTGCTACTCGAATCCCAGCTCAAACCACAGATTCCCATCCGGATCATCGGCCGTCGGCTCCGGCGTGGTCACCGATTTATCGAAGCGCTTGAGCGCCGCGGGCGTCAAGCGCCCCAGCTGCTCGCCGTCCGGTTTCGGTTCATCGGCGACCAGCAAGCGCCCGAACGTCTTCTCGCCCAGCCGCTTGACCAGGGGATTGAACGGCATCCCCATCCAGCGGTTCTTCTTCGCCTCTTCCTTGCACACCGGGATGAACGCCACCAGATCTTCGCTGGTCATCTGCTCCAGCCCCAGCGTGCGCAAGGTCGCATTGTGGCTGCCGTGATGGCCCACCTTGTAGAACACGGTGCGGGCGATCAGGTCCGGCGCGCTCACTTCCTGAGTGCCGGTCGCGGTCTTGACGGTCCAGCGCAGATCCTGCCATGACAACCAGTTGCCCACCTGGGCATCGGCCGGGAACAGCATCACTTCGCCGGTGTCGGTAAATTCGAACGCCAGCACCAGGCAGGTATTGTTGGTATGGCTGTCCAGATTGAGCGCCAGCGTTTCGGCCGCCTGCGTCCAGTCCATTTCGATCTTGCGCCATTCCTGGTCCGGCGCATTCCACACGCCGTCGATCAAACCGCCCAGCGCGCGCGAATAGCGCTGGCCGCCCGGACCTTCCTGGCGCCGCAGGATGGGATCGAAGGGACAGTCCTCGCAGGCGCCTTCGTGCGCCGCCGGTCCTGCCGCCATCCGTTCGAAGGCCGCGCCGATATTGGCCGCCAGGCGCTGCTCCGCCGACAGCTCGTACACTTCGCGCCCCTTCTTGGTGGGCGCGCTGCGCTTGATCATGCCCTCGTCCTGTGGCGGCCCGAAGGTATACACGCGAAGACCCGGCACGCCGGGCAAGGTGCGGGGCGCCTTGCCCGGTTCCAGATAGCGGGTACGCACGTTCTGCCGGTTCATCAGGTAATCGAAGGCTTCGCGCGTGCGCCCGATCTTGGCGCCGGCCGCGGCGCCCGCCTCGATGCCGAAGAAGCCCAGCATCGCGCCCAGTTCGCTGGCGCGCGCCTCCATTCCCGGGGTGGCGCCGAACGCTGCCACCGCATTGGCCAGCGCCTGCACCTTTTCCGCCCGCTCGGCGCGCAGGCGTTTGCCAAGCTCGTTGCGCGGGTCCTCGGTCCAGGCGTACCAGACTTCGCCGATGTCCATCTTGTCGAAAAGCGGCGCCGCCTGCGCCGAATGGAAGCCCGAGACGTGATCCCAGTGCTCATGGGTCATGACCACCACGTCGATGCGGGCCTTGTCGCCATCCTTGCACGCCGCGGCGATGTCGCGCGCCACGCGCTGCATCTTCGCCTGCGGTTCGGATGCGACCGTGATCAAGCCGCAGTCGATCAGCACGTTGTAGGTGCCCTCGCCTTCTTCCTTGCGAAAGCGCAGCAGCATGCAGTCGCCCAGACCGTGACGGTACATGCGGATGCGCAGGCGCGGGATGACGTCCTTGCTCTTTCTGCTGCGTTTGACGGTCGCCGCCAGCGCGTCGTCGCCGATGCTGCCCTCCGTGCGTCCGGCTCCACGCGCCTCGATCTTCTTCTTGGCGGCCGGCTTGGCGCGCGCCAGGATGCCGGGGGCCGACTTGACCCGTTTTAGCTTGGGCTCCGGCGGACGGCGTCCCGGTTCCGGATGCGGGGTGACATGTGCGGGCATGGTGATACCTCAATGATCGGAATGGAGGAAGCAGAACGGCTCGTTCTGTTCGGCGTCGACATGCGCCATGTAGGTGGCACGCAGCGCGGTGCCCATGTCGGTGCGCACGCGGCGGTGCAGGCGAATCGTTTCCAGGCGCCGCTCGTCGCCGATCGGACGGGTGATCGCGTAGCGTAGTGCGGGCTGCATGCCGTCCATGTCGAAGATCAGCGTGCTCCCGCCGGGGAAGTCGAACGTGCCTTGCGAAGGGTCGTTCTCGTCGACCGGGATGTCGCGCAGGCGCTGGGTGACGGAGATGATCAGCTGCTTCATGATCTGGCCGTCCGGCGTCACGCGCAAGGTGGGCAGCACGGAGTGCACTTCGAAATGGGGCGTGCCGCCGCTCTTGTAGCGCAGTCCCGGCACGCTGCCGCCGGGCCGCATGTCCAGGCCCGTGATGCGCATGAAGTTGTCGCGCTGGCCTACTTCGTCGGGCTGGCTGAGCACCGAGTGCAGGTAGCCATGCGCCTTGGCGCGCGCCGCCTTGAGGGTATGGAACATCGATTCGCGGTCCTGCTGGTACAGCGAATCCTTGATCAAGTCGCTCATCTGGTTCACCAGATCGGTCAGCGCGTTCCATGGTTCGCCCTGGATCTGTTCGAACTCGAGGCGCGCATACGGCCAGCGCAGCTGCTCTTCCGACAGCGTCTTGAGTCCTTCGGGAATGATGCCCCAGCGCCGGAACGATTCGATCAGCGCGACGCGGTAGCCCATCCTGTCGTTGGAGACCATGTCGTAGTCGGCCGTGATCAGGGCCCGCATGTAGTCGCCGAAGGTGATGTCGAACGGCGGGCAGTAGTCGAGCGCGCGGATCGACATGTGCAGGAAGTGGCGCGCGGTCTTGGTCGCCTCCGCCGCGAGGGCGTCGACCAGGCCCGGATGGAAGGCGCCGTCGGGCAGCTTGCCGGTGCCGGCGCTGGCCAGCGAGATGATGGCCTTGGTGCGCACCTTGTAAATTTCGAGGAAGGCCGCGAACACCGCAGCGACCAGGATCGAGCCCCGTTCGTGCGGTTCCATGGCCGACGCCAGCCGCGTCGGATCGGGTTTGATCGGATGCCAGACACCGTCGTCGCCGATCTCGCCGATGGCATTGCGCAGCGAACCGTAGCGGCCCGTGGCGACGCCGAATTCCTGCGCCAGCTCGGAGAGCAGCGATTGCACCTGCAGGTCGCCGCGGTTCTGCGCGATCTGGTGCTTGAGCACTTGCGGGAACGTGAAGTGCTGGAACAGCGCGACCATGTCGGCGAACGCTTCGTGGAAGGCCAGCGTATCGGGGTGGTTGTCGTCGATGTAGCGGCGGTGCATGCCGTCGAGCAGCGCGTGCGTGGTTTCGTGGGTCACGATGTCTTGCGACAGGCAGGAGAACACGGTGCCGGTCGGCCCCTGGAAGTAGCCGAACAGGAGCGCCTTCTTGTTCGGGCTGTAGTAGGCGTTGGCCGCGCGCAGCGCGTGCGGATAGATGCGCAGCTTTTTGACGAATACCTCTTCCTTGCTGGGCAGCTCCTGCGACGACCACAGCACCTGACGCCCCAGCGCACGCTCGAAGTTCGAGATCGTGTTCATCGCCACCGCGTACACCATCTGCTGGTGAAACTGCGGATTGCCCTCCGACGGCGCGTAGCCGTCCTGCGCCAGCAGGTGGATGCCGTTCAGGTCGACCGGCTCATACCAGCAGCCGCTGGACGGATCGTAATCGACGACTTCGATGTATTCGCCGCACGGCCCGGGCGCCAGGCCCGCTTCCCATGGCACTTCGAACACGGTGTGATTGATGGATGCGGTATCGAGCTTGAGCGACAGGCTGGGGTCGAAGGCGTAGCCGCGCAGGCGCCGGAATGGCGGACGGTCGCCGGACTGCTCCATCGCTTCCGGACCGTAGTCCAGGCTGCTGTTGGTGACGAACATGGCGGCCTCCTTACACGCACAGTTCAGGTGCGTACAGCTGCAGACGCGAGGCCACCAGGGCCGCGCCGTGGCGCCCCAGCACGGCGCGCTCCGCATCGGAGAGTGCCTTGAGGTTGGTGCCGATCATGGACGCGAAACTGGCGTCGCCGTCCTGATCCTGGCCGACCGTGCTGTCGATCGAGAACCATAAGGGACGCGGACCAACGCCGGCCATATGGCGGTGTTGAATCCGGTCGAACTCGAGGCCGCGGATCTGTTCCATCATGATGTCCAGACCTTCCTTGAGGACGATGGCGCCCGATTCGGTAGACTCCATCTTGATCTGGTACGGCTTGCCGCCGTCGCTGACGATCACGTAGTCGAGCGCATTGCGCGGCCGCAGTGCGGGGTTGATGCCCAGGTTGTCGTAGATACCGCCGTCGCTCAGGGTAACGTAGTCGCATTTGACGGCGGGCGGATAGTCGGCCGCATCCAGCCGCAGCGGCGGGAACACCGGCGGGAAGGCGGAGGACGCGGCCACCGCGCGGGCGATGGAGAACTTGGCCGCATCGACGACGCCGAGCTCATAGTCGCCCATCTCGCTCGGCTTGCCGCCGCCGGTCACGAAGAAGAACATGTTCCCGCTCGCCAGATTGGTGGAATTGAGGTACAGGCGCGGGCCGCCGGCCAGGTCGCCCAGGGTCTTGTGCTTGAACAGGTCGCGGTCGTAGCTGTCGGCCAGCTTGTCGAGCCGCGAGTGGAACGGATCGAGCGCGCCGGCCAGGACCGAGGCGACGGCGATCGAGCGCGTGGCCAGGTAATCGTCGAGCATCTCGAGCGCGTCCGGGTTGTTCCAGTTCAGCGCGAGAAAGGCGCCGGCGATGCTGCCGCCGCTGACGCAGGAGATCAGGTCGATCTTGTCGAGCAGGTTATAGGTTTTGAGTTTGCGGAATACGCCGAGATGGAAGGCCGCGGCGCGGAAACCACCGCCGGACAGGGTGAGACCAATGCGCTTGCTGGAGCCGTTGATGACGAGTGCCATTGCATTCTCCCTCTACGTCTATAGGATGACTCCTACAGCATAGCGTGTCATTTCGCAAACAAACTCACGATTTATCACGGGTAGAACACGGATGCGACAAAAAAGTTCAAGAAATTTTTGGACTCATTTCCAATAGGAATGTTTTTTAATCGGGGTCAGACCTCAATTGGAAAATGTTTCTTTATTGAGGTCTGACCCCGATTGAAAAATGTTTTGCAGCGGCAAACATTTATAACTGTTTCGGGTAGCCGGTGATATCGGCAATCTCGGCATACATCGGCTGCAAGCGCGCGTACATCTTCCGGTACACCCGGTGATACAAGCGTTCATACATCTTCTGATTGGCCGGAATCGGCTGGAACACGCGCCCCACCCTGGTCATCGCCTTGATCGCCGTGCTGAAATCGGGATACAGCCCCAAGCCCACCGCCGCATCGATCGCCGCGCCCAGGCCCGACGTTTCGTAGATATGCGGCCTGGCCGTCGGCAGCCCGAAGATATCGGCCGTCAGCTGCATCGCCGCGTCGCTTTGCGAGCCGCCGCCGGACACGCGCAGTTCCGTGATCGCCACGCCGCTGCGCTTTTCGATGCGCTCTTTCCCCTCGCGCAGCGCATACGCCAGGCCTTCGAGGATCGCCCGATACACATGCGCCCTGGTGTGCACATCGCCAAAGCCGATGATCGCGCCCTTCGCTTCCGGCCCCGGCACCTTGATCCCGGGCGTCCAGTAGGGCTGCAGCATCAGGCCCATCGACCCGGCCGGCACCGCGTCGACCAGTTCATCGAACAGCTTCTCGGGCGCGATATCCTCTTCCAGCGCGCGCGCCTTTTCCAGGTGCCCGAACTGCTCCTTGAACCAGTTGACCATCCAGTACCCGCGGAAGATCTGCACCTCGGTGCTGTATGCGTTGGGAATCGCCGCCGGATACGGCGGGATGAACGGGGTCACTTCCACATACTTGGTGGTGGTGGTGTTGACCGTCGCCGTGGTGCCATAACTGAGGCAGCCGATATGCGGCGCCTCGCAGCCAGCGCCGATCACCTCGCACGCCTTGTCGGCGGCGGCGGCCAGCAAGGGCGTGCCTTCCGGGATGCCGCTGGCAGCAGCCGCGGCAGCGGTGACGGCGCCGATGCGCGTACCCGGCGCGACAAGCTCGGACAGCGTGTGCCGCTCCACCGCCAGCGCCTGCCACTTCCAGTCGTTCTTCTTGGCCCACTGCTGCCGCTTGTAGTCGAACGGCAGATACGCCACTTGCGAGCCGGTCGAATCGGCAAAGCGGCCACTGAGCCGGTAATTCAAGAAGCCCGACAGCAGCAGGAATTTGTCGGTCTTGCCCCAGATCTCCGGTTGGTGCGCCTTGATCCAGTTGACCTCCGCCTCGCCCCGGAAAAAGTCGACCGTCCCCTTGACGCGCGCGGCGCGGAACGCGAGGTCCCACCACTTGCTGATCGGCGGCACGGTGTCGGTACGGCGCTGGTCCAACCAGGTGATCGCCGGCCGCAACGGCTTGCCGTCCTTATCGAGACTGACCAGGGTGCCGCGCTGCGTGGTGACGGCCACGCCCTGCACCGTCGATTTGTCGGCGCCCGGCTGCGTCCACAGACCCTGGCAGGCTTCGCACACGGCGTCCCAGTAACCGTCGGCGCTATGCTCGGCCCAACCCGGCTGCGCCGAGAAATACGGCTCCAGGTGCACCTGCGACTTGGCGACGATATCGCCCTTCAAGTCGAACAGGATCGCGCGTACGCTCTGGGTGCCGTTGTCGATCGCGAGGATGGTCTTGTCGTTCATGTCGGCAGGCTGTAATTTGACTTCCATAATGCCAGATAAGCGCTCTGGCTCTCTGCCCATTTTTCATCGCTCCATCCCAGTTCGGACTGGCAGATGGCGCGGATGCGCGGCAGCAGCGCCTCGCCCCCGCCACGCAGCTGCAGTCCGAGTCGCGTACGGCGCAGCATCAGGTCTTCCAGATGCAGGACCGCTTCCGAGCGTGCGGCCCAGCGCAGCTCGGCCCAGAAAGTCTGGGTGCCGGGGATCAGTTCCAGCTCGCCCGGCTGCGCAGCGGCGATCAGCGCGCCGGTGGCGGCGCCGTAGCGGCCTTCGATACGCTCGCGCTGCGAGCCGCGCAGGCCGATGCCGGGCCAGTCGCGGCGCACGAAAATCGGGCGCGGCTCGAGATTGTTGTGCCAGGGCGCGAGCAGCGGCATCGCGTGCTTGAGCGCGTCAAGCGCAATCACGCGGAAGGTGGTCAGCTTGCCGCCGGTGACGGTCATCAGGCCATCGTCGATCCAGACCGCGTGTTCGCGCCCCTCTTTCGACGGATCGGCCTTGCCGCTGTCGATCACGGGCCGCACGCCCGCGTAGGTGGCCAGCACGTCGCTGTCCTTGAGCTGCAGGCCCGGGAACGCGCGGTGCAGTGCCACCATCAGGTAATCGAGTTCGGCTCGCGTGATGGATGCTTCGGCGGTCAGGTTGGCGCCGTGGTCGACGTCGGTGGTGCCGGCCAGGGTCACGCCTTCCCACGGGTAGGCAAATACAGGACGGCCGTCGTGGGGGTGCATCAAACTGACCGCCTGCGACAGCGGCAAGCGCCACGCCGGGAATATCAAGTGGCTGCCGCGCAGCGGGCGGATTTTGGCCTTGGCGCCGGTTTCGCCGCGCAGCTTGTCGGCCCAGGCGCCGGTGGCGTTGACCACAAGCCGCGCGCGCACTTCGTGGGTGCTGCCGTCGCCGGCATCGAGCAGGCGCGCGCCGATCACGGTGGAACCGGAGCGCAGCAGCGACTGCGCCGCCATGTAGTTGACGGCCACGCCGCCGTACGATTGCGCTTCCTGCAGCACGCGCAGGACCAGGCGCGCGTCGTCGGTCTTGGCGTCGGTGTAGCACATGCCGCCTTGCAGATCGTCGCGGTCGACGTTGGGCGCCATCATCAGGTAGTCGGCCTGATTGACGTAGTGGCGTTCCCGTTTGCCCGACATGAAGTCATACACCGCCAGCCCGACCAGAAACAGCTTGCGGCCTGGTTTGCCGCCCACGTAGTCGCCGAAGGCGAAGCTTTGCGGCTCCACCAGCCCGCCCGCTTCGCGCATGAGCGTGTTTCGTTCGTGGACCGATTCACGCGTGAGGCCGAACTGCCCCTCCTTCAGGTAGCGCAGGCCGCCATGCACCAGCTTCGACGAGCGGCTGGACGTACCCCATGCGAAGTCGCGCTGCTCCACCAAGAGGGCCTTCAGGCCGCGCCGCGCCGCTTCCAGCAGAATGCCGGCGCCGGTGATGCCGCCGCCGATGATCAGCAAATCCCATTCGCGCGCAGCCAGGGCCGGCAGCGAAGCGCGCCAGCCGTTCTGCCACGGGCCGCTCACGCGGGCACCAGTTTGCCGGGGTTCATCCGGTTGTCGGGATCGAAGTGGCGGAACATGGCCTGCATGGCGCCGATGCCGAGCGGCCCCTTTTCCGCTACCAGGTAGGGCGCATGATCGGCGCCGACGCCGTGCTGATGGCTGATGGTGCCGCCGTTGTCGACAATCGCTTCCGACACCGCGCTCTTGAGGGCGCGCCAGCGCGACAGGTCGCCTTCGTAGGTGCCGGACAGGCGGTAGACGAAGGTCGTGTACACGCTCGCGCCCTGCGCGTACATGTGCGACAGGTGCGTGTAGACGTGCACCCGTTCGCCGCGCATCGCCATGGCGTCGGTGGCGGCTTGTTCGACCGCGTGCATCATCGGGGTGACGCCGGGCCAGTCGACCGCCGTTTCGACGGTGTCGATGGCGTAACCGTGCTGCCATGCCGTGTTGCGCAGGTAGACGTTGCGGAAGCGGTTCTGCTTCCATTTGTCGCCCATTTTGCGGCCCACGTGCACGCCCTTGCAGCCGCGCGCGATCGCCAGCGCCGCCGACAGTGCCTTCGACGCGGGCGCCTTGGCGCCGCTCACGCCGATCATCAGCATGCATTTTCCTTCGCCGCAGCCGCGCCAGCCAAGGTAGGTCTCGAGCGCGCCGATCAGGCGCTTGTGGCCGGCCAGCGTGAGCATGGTCACCGTTTCGAGCGGGTTGGACAAGCGCAGCATCGACAGCGGCAGCTTGGCCTGGGCGATCTGGCGCGTGGCCAGGCAGGCGCTTTGCCAGTCCGGAAAGAACACGGCGTGGAAGGCTTCGAACGCGGGCAGCGGCGTGATGCGCACGGTCGCTTCGGTCAGGATGCCGAGGCGCCCCTCGGAACCGAGGACCATCTCGCGCAGATCGGTGCCGGCGGCCGAGGCCGGGAAAGTGGGCAAATCGAGGCGGCCGGCCGGGGTCTCGACCCGGCCGCCTGCGAACAGCTGCTCGATGCGTCCGTAACGCAGCGATTGCTGTCCCGATGAACGCGTGACGATCCAGCCGCCCAGCGTCGAATATTCGAAAGACTGTGGAAAGTGGCCCAGCGTGTAGCCGTGCGCGCGCAGCTGCGCCTCCAGGTCCGGGCCGAACACGCCGGCTTGAAAGGTCGCCAGCAGCGCCTCGGTGTCGAGGTTGAGCAGCGCCCGCATGCGGCTCATGTTGATAGTCAGGACCGGCGTGTCGGTGTCCGGCACCGTCAGGTGGCCGGCGACGCTGGTGCCGCCACCGCACGGGATGACGGCCGCGCCGCTTGATACGGCAAAGTCGAGCAGCTCGCGCACCTCGTCGCCGCTCTCGGGGAAGGCCACGCCGTCGGGCGCGGTGTCGATGCGGCCGTGGCGCATGCGCAGCCAGTCCGGCAGGCTCTGGCCGAGCGCATTGGCCATGCGGACCGAGGCCGACGTGTCGACCAGCGGGTGCCACGGCAGGCGCGAGCGCTTGAGCTGGGCGCATACGGCCTCGTGGGTGGCGTCATCGGTCGGCACGCCCTGCCCGATCCGTTCGCGCAAAAATCCCAGGGCATCGTCGCCGAGCGCAAATTCAATGGCGTCGTCGCCCCATCCGTTCCACCGTTTCATCAGTTTTTCCCGTTATACTTGACCAGTTTCCATTGCTGGCAGAGTAACGCCGCACGTTACTTTCGTATTGCGCTTTTATGACAACCTCTTTGTTCAAACATGCCAGCTCCAAAGCCTGACGCGCGGCGCGTCACCGGCTCTTATTTGCAGCCGCTGCTTGAAGCAGCCGAGGCCCGCGGCGTGAGCGCGCGCGATCTGGCGCTTGCCGCCAAGCTGGCGCCCGATGCGCTATGCCCCATTCCCGATTCGCTGTCGGCCAACGATTATGTGAATCTGCTGGCGGTCGGCGCGCGCCTGGCAGACGATCCCCATTTCGGCCTGCATGTGGGCGAGCGCGTCAAATTGGGCACCTACAGCGTGTATGGCCTGATCCTGCTGTCGTGCCGCGATTTCGGCCAGGTGTTCCAGCAAACGATACGTTATGAACAACTCGCGCACGACCTGGGGCGCTCCGTGCTCGAGCTCGACGGCGACGACGCCCAATATCAGTGGCACAGCAATTACCCGAACGCGACCCGCCATCTGGCCGAAAGCGTGTTCGCGGGGATTCGGGTATTTTCCACCTGGCTGGCGGGCATGGCGCTGCCATCGCCCAAAATGCAGTTTGTGCATGCCCAGGAAGCCGACGCATCCGAATATGTGCGCATTTTCGGCGCCGTGCCGGAGTTTGGCGAGCCGGTCAACGCCGCCCATTTCAACGCCCAATTACTGGCCTGGCCGGTGCCCAATGCCGACGCCAGCCTGTATCCGGTGCTGCAGCAGCACGCCGAAAACCTGCTCAAGGAGCGCACCCGCAGCGATGAAGGCATCGCGGCCCAGGTGCATGCGGCCATTATCAAGAATCTGGCGCACGACCGGGTCCGTTTATCGTCGATTGCCGAGGAATTGAACCTGTCGCCGCGCACCCTGCAGCGCAAGCTCAATGAAGCCGGGGCCAGCTTCCAGCAAGTGCTCGATCAGGCCCGATTTGCGCTCGCCACCGACTACCTGAAGCAGGAAAGCCTGTCGCTGGTCGATATCTCGTTTTTGCTGGGATACCAGGAGCAAAGCGCGTTCACGCACGCGTTCAAGGAATGGGCCGGGGTCAATCCGGGGGCGTGGCGCGAAGGCGCGCAATGTCGCCTATAATAATGACGCTGTTTCGTCCCCGTTAACCCTGGTACCGACGTGAATCCACATCTCGACAAGCTGCACCCCTACCCGTTTGAAAAGCTGCGCCAACTGTTTGCGGGGGTGACGCCCAATCCCGATTACGCACCGATCAGCCTTGGCATCGGCGAACCGAAGCACCCGACTCCCGCATTTATCCAGAAAGCCCTGTCGCACGCGCTGCAGGGCCTGGCCAATTACCCGACCACGGTCGGCAGCGACCCGTTGCGCGCCGCGATCGCAGGCTGGCTGGAGCGGCGTTACGGCATTCCGGCCCTGAACCCGGCCACCCAGGTGCTGCCCGTCAATGGATCGCGCGAAGCGCTGTTCGGCATCGCGCACTGCGTGGTCGACGCGTCCAAACCGGGGCCGCTGGTGATGTCGCCGAACCCGTTCTACCAAATTTATGAAGGCGCGGCGTTCCTGGCCGGCGCCGAACCGTATTTCGTCAATTCCGAGCCGGCCCGCAATTTCGCCTGCGATTATGGCAGCGTGCCGGCCAATATCTGGCCGCGCGTCCAATTGCTCTATTTATGTTCGCCGGGCAATCCGACCGGCGCGACGCTCAGCTTGGAAGACTGGAAGCAATTGTTCGCCCTGGCCGACAAGCACGGCTTCGTCATTGCCGCCGACGAATGCTATTCCGAGATTTACCACGGCAGCGCCGCCCCGCTTGGTGCCTTGGAAGCGGCGCATCAGCTTGGCCGCAGCGGCGGCGAGACGCCATATGCCAATCTGATCGTGTTTTCCAGCCTGTCCAAGCGCTCGAACGTGCCGGGCATGCGCTCCGGCTTCGTGGCGGGCGACCCGGCCGTGATCAAAAAGTTCCTGCTGTATCGCACTTATTGCGGCGGCGCGATGTCGCCACCGGTGCAGGCGGCGTCCATCGCGGCCTGGAACGATGAAGTCCACGTCCAGGATAACCGCAACAAGTACCGCGAAAAGTTCATGCTCGTCACCCCCATGCTGAAAAAGGTGATGGACGTGGAATTGCCGGACGCCGGTTTCTATCTGTGGGCCGACGTGCGCCGGACCGGCCTGACCGATACAGAATTCGCCCGCCGGCTGTATGCCGAATATAATGTGACGGTGTTGCCTGGAAGCTACTTGGCGCGTGATGCGCACGGTATCAATCCGGGCCAGAACCGTATTCGCATGGCGCTGGTAGCCGAAGTCGACGAAGGGGTCGAGGCGGCGCAGCGCATCGTTCAGTTTTGCCAGTCATTAAAAAAATAATCAGTTCATCCCACCCACGACCACGACCATGACCCAACAACTCCAGAACATCATCGACACCGCCTGGGAACAGCGCGCCGAAATCAACCCGTCGAATGGCAGCGCCGAATTGCGCGACGCCGTGGCCCACGTGATCGCCGGCCTCGACGACGGCAGCATGCGCGTTGCCCAAAAGATCGGTGCCGACTGGACGGTCAACCAGTGGATAAAGAAAGCGGTCCTGTTATCTTTCCGACTGGAAAACAACAGTGTCATGACCTCGGACGGCACCATGCAGTTTTATGACAAGGTGCCAACCAAATTCGCCAATTACACGGCTGACGACTTCGCCCGTGGCGGCTTCCGCGTGGTGCCGCCCGCCGTGGCGCGCCGCGGCAGCTTTATCGCTAAAAACGTCGTCCTGATGCCTTCTTACGTCAATATCGGCGCATATGTGGACGAAGGCGCGATGGTCGACACCTGGGCCACGGTCGGCTCCTGCGCCCAGATCGGCAAGAACGTGCACCTGTCGGGCGGCGTTGGGATCGGCGGCGTGCTCGAACCGATGCAGGCCAATCCGACCATCATCGAAGACAATTGCTTCATTGGCGCTCGCTCGGAAGTGGTCGAAGGTGTTATTGTCGAAGAAAACTCGGTAATCTCGATGGGCGTGTACATCGGCCAATCGACCAAGATCTATGACCGCGCCACCGGCGAAGTCACGTACGGCCGCATCCCGGCCGGATCGGTCGTTGTGTCGGGCAATCTGCCTTCGGACGACGGAAAATACAGCCTGTATTGCGCAGTCATCGTGAAACGCGTGGACGCAAAAACGCGCGCCAAAACGGGAATCAACGAGCTGCTGCGTGGCATTTAATACAAGTAACGACGATAAGGAGACCATCATGGCAATGGACCGTTTGTTCCAGCTGATGAAAGAAAAAAATGCGTCGGATATGTTCTTTGCGGTTAACTCACCCGTACAGATCAAGATCAACGGAAATCTGATCCCGATCAATCAGCAAAAGCTGGATCCGGAAAACATCGACGCCCTGCTCGGCGAAGTCACGACCAAAGAGCAAATGGCGGAACTGCGCCGCGACAACGAGCTCAATATGGGTATCTCGGTCGCCAATCTGGGCCGCTTCCGTTTGTCGGCATTCCGTCAGCGCGGCACGATTTCGGCCGTGTTCCGTTTCGTTCCGGCCGTGATTCCGGCGCTGGGCGATCTGGGCTTGCCGCCGGTGCTGGCCGATTTGATCATGGAAAAGCGCGGCCTGCTGCTGCTGGTGGGCGCGACCGGTTCGGGCAAGTCGACGACGATCGCCTCGATGCTGGACCACCGCAACGAGCTGCGTGCCGGTCACATCCTGACGCTGGAAGATCCGATCGAATACCTGTTCAAGAACAAGAAGTCGATCGTGAACCAGCGCGAAATCGGCGCCGACACCGTCAACTTCTATACCGCGCTGCGCAATTCGATGCGCCAGGCGCCGGACTGCATTCTGATCGGCGAGATCCGCGACAAGGAAACCATGGCGGCGGCGCTGGCGTATGCCCAGTCCGGCCACCTGGTGCTGGCAACGCTGCACGCGAATAACTCGTACAACGCGCTGAACCGGATCATCAGCTTCTACCCGATCGAGAACCGCGCGGCGCTGCTGCAGGATTTGTCGTCGGCGGTGAAGGCGATCGTGTCGCAGCGCCTGGTGCGCTCGGCGGCCGGCGGTACGCGGCAGGCGGCGGTGGAGATCATGGTCAACACACGGTACGTGTCGGACCTGATTGAAAAAGGCGAGATAGGCCAGATCAAGGAAGCGATGGAGAAGAGCCTGTCGCCTGGATCGCAGTCGTTCGAATCGGCGCTGTTCAATCTGGTGCGCTCGGGACTGGTAACGCAGGAAGAGGCGCTGGCCAATGCGGATTCGGCGACCAACTTGCTGTGGCTGTTGAACAATGGACCGGACAGCGTTAATGCGCAGAAGGAAGCGGTTGCAGAGAAGGCCGATGATGAAGGGGCGAACTTTACGGAGTTTACCTTGAATACTTGATCGGAATTGCGTCCTAAACACAACTCGAATAGCTGCCAGATTTCATCTCGGCGGCTATTTTTTTCTTCGCCGCACATTGAAATTCGGCAACAGTGATGCTCCGTAGTCTACAATGGATAGCAATCTGCATACCGAATTTATCCAAAATGGCTCGCCCAAGATGTTAAAAATCATTTCAGATTTAGCTTCATTCGTGGCAAATATACTTACTATTTTTTCATCCGCTCTAGTACTGTATCTATTTTTATCGAAACGCCAAGAAATTTCTGGCGCTTTCAAACTCCTCATCAATTATTCATATCAAACCACTTTATCTGATCTACGCGCGAAACTAGAGCGACTCAATGAATATAATGTTAACGAGGCTACTGAAATTGATGAAATAAAGAATATTTTGCACGAAATTTCAGGGCAAATTCGCGGAAACAAAAGACTTAAGAATGAAGCTCCAGATCTTGCTCAGAAGTTTGAGACTTTAGCGAACGGAAAGAAACTAACCGAACCGAATAAACGTTCCCTTGTGAGCGAAACACGCGAAGTTTTAAGAAATATTGGCGTGGACAATTTTGAAGACTTAATGGGAAGCGAATAATGAGCAAGATCGTTCAAGCTGTGAATGCAATGATTTCCAATAAGGTACAGATTACAAACGTGATAAAAAATAGGGAAAATAACGAGGTTTTTTTCCTATTTAAGAATAAGTATAAATGGTCTATCAGTGAGGCAGATGGAAAATATTTTCTATTCTTCTATCCTGGTTCCGAATCCATTCAAGATCTTGCGCGAGTCGCGCCTCACGAATGGGAAAACCATGAAATGATTAGATATAGTGCCGCCGAATTAGGAACTAAAGAGGCGATTCAGTCATTTGCTGAGCTCTTCACCATTTTGACCGAAAAGGCGTACGGAATAGATGGCGTACTCGATGATATTATCGGAGATGTAAATTTTATGGACCTCCTTTAACTGGATCCCAAAGCACAAAAATCGGAATCGACCTACAGTTCCACACCATACCTCGCGACTTGATTCGATTGATTTTTTGAACCATTTGAAAAAAATGCCAGATTACCCTGGCATTCGTTTTCAAAGCTTGAAGACATGGGGATCATCGATCGCCCTGTATTTTGTAAACTTGACGACTAGCGCTTTTTCGAACTTCTTCTGCTTCTTCATCTAGACTAAACCGAATCTGCGTAGTGAATCGCTCCTCGGGCGCAAGGCCAAACAGCTCGGCTTCTCTCTCTTCTTCTTTCTCCAAATATCGTACGAACTCGTCAGCCTTCGTTAAGCGTTTTTCAACGCGTTCAAATCGCTTTTTCGAATCCGACCAAGACGCTTCCCACAAACGGTATTCTTCAATAGAAATCGATGCGAGCTCTGCAGAGACTCGTGAATCAAAGATTGCGGTATCGGTGGACACAAGCTCGATGTAGGTAAATGCATTGATCAGATCATTAAATATATACTTCCCGTAGGCCGTTATACGCAAACCATCAATATCATCGGAAAATTCATCCAGTCGATTACTAGACTCGATTAAACCATATTTGAGTAACATATCGCTCGTCGCCCTGAAGTCCTCATCCATTTGAAATCGATTAGAAAAATCCGTAATAAGTGTGGAAATTGGATGAAACGCGGAACCCTGTATTTCGCTAAGTTTTGAAAGAGGCTGTAGGACGCGCAGTGCAGTAAAGTGCGATGACCGGATCTTCGACCGCAGTTGGAAAATATTTGGTACGTGACTCTGAGCCTCTTCGTAAAAGAACCTATTCGGAATCATTATGGGCTTAAGCACTTGATGTATTTGCCACGTCCATGTATCAACGGAAGTTATCTCTTCAATATTTGTGTATCTTGATATAAGCATTCCCCGGAACAATTCAAGAGCAAGTCTTATATTCCCATGCGCGCATGCCGTCAAAAAACTTGCCAAGTGAGACTTTGGATTGCGAAACTCGACTTCAAAACTGCTTAGCAATGCGCGAATCGTTTTACGAACCGCATCAGAGCAGTCTACGCCAGCAATGTGCCTTGTAACGATATCGGCGTTCAGTAATTTCTTTACAAACTCTAGGCGCTTGATAAACACACTATGTGGGGGAGGAGAACTCAAATGGAATCCAGAGTTTTGATAGGCGTCAAGCACCCCATGTATTGATGATGCATAAAATCTCTCTTCGCGCATCGATACTATCGTAAGGCATTTCAAAGAATCGGAAATTTCATGTGCGGTGGAAAAACAGTGTTCTTGAAGTTTCCGCCCATATTGATCAGTATTATCAATGACAACTATTGCACCCTTATGGATCGATTTTAGATACGCTACAAGGCGCGTAGCTACGTATTTCGTATCTTTCTTCCAGTCAGCAACCAGTCGGTTCAATAATTTTTGATAATCGGGAGCGTCCTCCGCCAGCCCGTAGAGATCCTGCTTTATGGCAATATCGTACCGATCTGCAAACAATCGCAATAATCCCGCACGATCTCCGTCTAGAATTTTATGTATATCGAGGCCGACTACTAGAGAGTTCCAAATCTCGGCGTGCACTCGGAGTTGATCCTCAGGGGTACTTAAAAGATCGATGATAATTGTGACAGCATTTTTCTTTAGAATTTGCGGTTGTCGTACAAATAGCAACTTCCGGAGAAAGGTTGATTTACCAATTCCTTTACCTCCAAAGAGAACAACCACATCACCACGACGTTCGAGTATACTTTTTTCAATACGATTTCCGAACGCGCCGCCACCTACATCGTTCGTAATTTGCTTTATTCCATAATTCTCTAAATATGGAGTCAAAGCGTCTGCGAGCAAAGACTGCGCAGACCGAAATGCATTGTCATATTCCCTATCGGAGACATATACCGCATCCATAAAATCGAGTTGCGTTTCGTCTATTACACCAAAATATCTATCCGCAATTGGGCGAAGATGTTGAACATACTTGTTCGGCTGAATCGCGCGTGCGTAGGCCGGAATCTCATAGCCAGGGCGATATGTTTCGCGATTTTCCTGCGAATCCTTCGAAAGCAACGAATTAAGCGATCCATCATAACTTACTCGTCGATAAGATAGTGCATTATAAAGTTTGGTAAATGCACTGGCGAATGAATTCAAAGATGGGATAACTAACGCACGCAATGAGCGCCAATCCATTCCTTGTTCAAATACTCGGAAGACAATCCATTCGTGACCATTTGTAATAGCACCGTAGGAACATCCCAATTCGAGACAATATGATCGAACTTGCATGATCGCACTGGCAACATTACTGTCTGTCATTAAAGTTCTAACACTAACATGTGCGAAGTCACTCTCTGTCCGTGCGGATTTAGGAAGCGAAAAATATTTCCCTTCTCTTTTTGCTTCCACAACCAAACCAATCTGTCCAGATGCCTTAGTTAAAATATAATCAACATAGCCGGCACTCACAGATTTTTCCAGCGCAACCTGTCCTTTGGGCCAATCGAGAATCTCGTGTATCACTTTATCGATAACTTTGTGCCTGGTGTCGGCTTCGTTGAGATCCCGCCCAGATTGCTGCTTAGCCAAATTTATTGCAATAATATGTTGTTGCATTCGAGATCCTAGTTGAAATTTTGGAAGAAATGCAGCATGTCACTGCATTAGTTATCATAGGCACGGGATTGCTTCATGGCTATAAAAGGTGACACTTAAACACTACCGTTCCAGATTACCATGCATAACAGTAGAAAAAAGCACCAAAAGTAACAAATGCACACTCTTTCATGCGCTTATGTTCTTGGCGGCTTAGTCAAAACGATAGCCGCTATGGAATCATGTTCCTGCTTCGTGCAAGACTACTCTTCAAAAAGCGGAAAGCTGATGCAGCGACCATTAACTTGGATAAGTCGAAGTCGAGAGCAAGGAATAGTACTCGGCGCACGTCGTCGGATTTGCCACCATAGTGCCCAGAGCGGGAGGAAGGGATCCCTTTCCGCCTGTACAACTATTTTTGATTCGCGAAGTTCGGTATAGGATGCGACTTATCCGACGCGACCGGCGTGACGCAATGCATCGCCGCCATATTCGTCCGGCACAACACAACCCGATTGCGCCCCTCGGCTTTGGCACGGTACAAGGCCACATCTGCGCAACGCGTCAGCTCCTCGAGCGATGCTCCGTCATCCGGGAAACTGGCAACACCAATCGAAAGCGTGGCTTTGATCTCGCCATTCGCCGATTCGGTTGTCGTGGCGGCGAAGGTTTCCCGCCACTGTTCGGCGCGTTGCATCGCAATCGCCGGCGTCATATTCGGCAACAGCAGCAAGAACTCCTCTCCCCCGTAGCGACACGCCACGTCGGATGCGCGTACGCTGTCGATCAGCAGCGTTGCCAAGTCTTTGAGCACAGCATCCCCGCCCTGATGGCCGAAGGTATCGTTGACCTGCTTGAAGTGGTCGATGTCCATCATCATCACGCACAGCTGGGTCCCATCCCTGCCGCAGCGCGCCAGTTCATGGGGAACAATGGTGTCGAGGTAGCGCCGGTTGAACAGCCCGGTGAGCGGGTCCTTGAGTGCCTGTTCCTGCAGCTGCATCTGCAGCACCTCGATCTCGGCAAGCTTGTCCTCCAGCTCCTTGTTCGACGCATGCAAAGTCTGCTCGCCCACACGCAGCTTTTCGCGCGCCGCGCGCAGTTGCGCATTGCGAAGATGCGCGACGCGACCGATCGCCAGCACATATCCCGAAATGCCGACCAGCATGACCATCGTGGTCGTCCACTCGGTCTCGGGAACAAACCGGAAACCGTACACTGCGCCCCATAGCAACGCGCCGGCGCAAAGCGCCACGAGCGAGGCGATCAAAGGCTTGAATCCTCTGGTCAGCGTCACGTTGAGCGAACTTGCCAAGGCGAGCGTAAAGGAGGGCCAGATCGGAAAATGGAGCGCGGCGATCCAGATACCGATCAGGAAGGAGTCGAGGAAGAGATTGTTGAGCTCGGTTTTCTGCGGATCCGGCCTGCGCTTGGTCCACACGTAGAGCGCGTGGGGATACACCAGGAACTGGAGCGCAAGCAACACCCAGGGAAGCGGCCCGATGGCGGTCTTCCAGAGCGTCATGCCGAGTCCGAAAAAGACCAGGAAGAACGAAATGGCCCGTATCCGATAGTTATTGCGGACGAGCCAAGGAGTTCGACTGACCTCCTGCGACGGCAGTGAGTGGGCGTTACTCATAGGATGACTCTAGCATGCAGACATAAATAACAGCGCAGCCATAAAGCCGCAATAGAACGGACAATTATCAAACGCAAAACATATATTTCATCATAGCATCTTTTTTAACAGTTGGTACCGCTCGCGAAACAAATGGTGGCGAAATCAAAATTCGCGCCGGCGCCTTGGCCGATGCCAGGGGCCTACCCCGCCTGTGGTATCCTCTCGTCTTCCCCTGCCCTGCAAGAACAGTGCTGCCAGATCCTCGCGCCCTGCCGCGGGCAATCTGTCGTCCACGCATATACGAATAATGAAAATTTCCCTCTACGGCATCCCGAACTGCGACACCGTCAAAAAGGCCCGCACCTGGCTGGCCGAGCAAGACCACGACTTCACCTTCCACGACTTCAAAAAGCAGGGCCTCGAGCGCGCCACCGCTGCCGAATGGCTCACGCAAATTGACTGGCAAACCCTGGTCAACCGCAAAGGCACGACCTGGCGCAATCTGTCGGACGAGCGCAAAGCCGCCGTGACCGACAACGCCTCCGCCCTCGACCTGATTCTGGAAACGCCATCCGTCGTCAAACGCCCGGTCCTCGACCGTGGCGGGAAATTCAGCGTCGGTTTCTCCGATGCCATGTACCAGGATTTGTTCAAATGAGCGCTTCCCCCACCCTGGCGCTGACCGAAAAACTGATCGCCCTGTCCTCCATCACCCCTGAGGACAAGGGCTGCCAGCAGCACCTGATCGACCTGCTGTCCCCGCTCGGTTTCGTGTGCGAGACCATCGAATCGAATGGCGTGACCAACCTGTGGGCGCGCAAGGGCACCGCTTCGCCCGTGTTCGTGTTCGCCGGCCACACCGACGTGGTGCCGACCGGCCCGGTCGACCAGTGGGAATCGAAGCCTTTCGTGCCCACCCACCGCGACGGCAAGCTCTACGGCCGTGGCGCGGCCGACATGAAAACCTCGATCGCGGCCATGGTTGTCGCCTGCCAGGAATTTACCGCCGCCCATCCAAACCACAAGGGCTCGATCGCCTTCCTCATCACCAGTGACGAAGAAGGCCCGGCGACCGACGGCACCGTCGTTGTCTGCGAAAAGCTGGTCGAACGCGGCGAAACGATCGATTACTGCCTCGTCGGTGAACCAACCTCGGCCCACATTCTCGGTGACATGATCAAGAACGGCCGCCGCGGCTCGCTGTCCGGCCACCTGGTCATCAAGGGCATCCAGGGCCACATCGCCTACCCGCAACTGGCGCGCAACCCGATCCACGAAGCCGCCCAGGCCTTGGCCGATCTGGCCGCTGAACAATGGGACGAAGGTAACGAGTACTATCTGCCGACCTCGTGGCAGATGTCGAACATTCACGCCGGCACGGGCGCCAACAACGTGATTCCCGGCGAAGTGGTGATCGACTTCAACTTCCGCTTCTCGACCGCCAGCACGGCAGACGGGTTGGAAGCGCGCGTGCATGCGATTCTCGACAAGCACAATCTGACGTACGACCTGAAGTGGACCCTGTCGGGCTTGCCGTTCCTCACGCCCAAGGGCACTTTGTCCGATGCGCTGTCCTCGGCAATCCATACCGAGACCGGCGTGCACACCGAATTGTCGACCACGGGCGGCACCTCCGACGGGCGGTTTATCGCTCGGATCTGCCCCCAAGTGATAGAATTCGGCCCTCCGAATGCCAGCATCCACAAGATCGACGAGCACATCGAAGTGCGTTTCATCGATCCGCTGAAGAACATCTATCGCCGTACCCTGGAAAACCTGCTGGCCTGAGCCGCAGTTAACCGAGACCTGCCATGACCACCACATTGTTCACCACTCCGCGCGATCTGCTGCGCTACGCCGTCACCCGCTTCAATACCGCCAAGCTGTTTTTCGGCCATGGCAGCGCGGAAGCGCTCGACGAAGCGGCTTATCTGATTCTGCATACGCTCAAGCTGCCGCTCGATAAACTCGATCCTTTCCTCGACGCGCGCTTGCTGCCGGAAGAAGTGGCGCAGGTTTTGGCCGTGATCGAACGGCGCGCCACCGAGCGCGTGCCGGCCGCCTACATCACCAACGAGGCGTGGCTGGGCACTTACGCGTTTTATGTCGATGAGCGCGTGATTGTGCCGCGCTCGTTTATCGCCGAATTGATTCCCCAGCAGTTCAGCCCGTGGATTGACGATCCGTACGCGGTCGAGAATGTGCTGGAACTGTGCACCGGTTCCGGCTGCCTGGCAATCATGATGGCCGACGCCTTCCCGAATGCCGTGGTCGATGCCGTCGATATTTCGCCCGACGCGATTGCCGTGGCCGAGACCAATATCCGCGGCTATTCGCTGGAAGGCCGGGTCAATCCGATTCAGTCGGATCTGTACCAGAATGTGCCTTTCAAGAAGTACGACATGATCATTACCAATCCGCCGTATGTGAATTCGGATTCGATGAGCCGCCTGCCGGTGGAGTATTTGAAAGAGCCGCAGATTGCGCTCGACGGCGGTGCGGACGGCATGGATTTGGTGCGCAAGATTGTCGCCGGCGCGGGGCAGCGTCTGACGCCGAATGGCATTCTGATGGTTGAAATCGGCAATGAGCGCGATTACGCGGAAGCCGCTTTTGGCCATCTTGGTTTGACCTGGCTGACCACCAGCGCCGGCGATGACATGGTATTCCTGCTCACCGCAGAGCAGTTGCAGCACATTTAACACCACCCGTCGCCCTCGCGAAGGCGGGGGCCCATAGCGCGCATGTGACTTCGGTAACGTGCTATGGGTCCCCGCCTTCGCGAGGACGACGACGTGGCAATTCGCATTCACATAAAAGAAGTCCTCAATGATCCGTTTTATCAACGTAAGCCTCATGCGCGGCACCAAGCCACTGCTTGAGTCCGTCGACCTCACCCTGAACCCGGGCGACAAGATCGGCCTGATCGGCGCCAATGGCGCCGGCAAATCGAGCCTGTTCGCCATGCTGCGCAACGAGCTGCATCCGGACCAGGGCGAGATTGACTTCCCCGCCAAATGGCGCATGGCTTACGTGGCCCAGGAAACCCCTCCCCTCGACCGCGCCGCGCTCGACTACGCCATCGACGGCGACGTCACCCTGCGCAAGCTCGAGGCCGAACTGGCCCGCCTGGAATCGGAACCCGAATCGACCGAGAACGGCATCGCCATCGGCGAGATCTACTCCGCCCTGGCGGACGCGGACGCCTACACCGTCCAGTCGCGCGGCGAACAGCTGCTGCTGGGTCTGGGCTTTACGCTCGACCAGATGCAGCAGCCCGTGGCCAGCTTCTCCGGCGGCTGGCGGATGCGCCTGAACCTGGCGCAAGCGCTGATGTGCCCTTCCGAACTGCTGCTGCTCGATGAACCAACCAACCACCTGGATCTGGACGCGATCATCTGGCTGGAAGACTGGCTCAAAAAATACCCGGGCACGCTGATCATCATTTCCCACGATCGCGACTTCCTCGATGAAATCGTCAACGTCGTCGTCCACATCGACGAGCGCAAACTCAAGCGCTACTCGGGCAACTACTCCGGCTTCGAACGTCAGCGCGCCGCGCAAATGATCCTGGCCGCCGGCGCCCTGGAAAAGCAGATGCGCCAGCGCGCCCACCTCGAGTCCTTCGTCAACCGCTTCAAGGCCCAGGCGTCCAAAGCGCGCCAGGCGCAAAGCCGCATGAAGGCGTTGGCCAAGATGGAAGAACTGGCGCCGTTGCGGGCCGCCGCCGAATTCTCGTTCGAATTCCGCGAGCCGCTCTCGGCCCCTAATCCCCTGCTGGTGATGGAAGACGTCAACGCCGGTTACCACATCCTCGACGAGCACGGCGACCGTGTGGGCGACAAGACCATCGTCTCCGGCATCAAGTTCTCGCTGCAGATCGGCCAGCGCATTGGCCTGCTGGGCGTGAACGGCGCCGGTAAATCGACGCTGATCAAGACCATCGCCGGCGAAATCGCCCCGCTGACCGGCGACGCGACGCTGGGCAAAGGCCTGTCGATCGGCTACTTCGCCCAGCACCAGGTGGAAATGCTGCGTCATGACGAATCGCCCTTGTGGCACCTGGCCAAGATCGCGCCGACCGTGCGCGAGCAGGAGTTGCGCAACTTCCTGGGCGGCTTCAACTTCCCCGGCACGATGGTGACCAGCCCGATCCGTCCGTTCTCCGGCGGCGAAAAGGCGCGCCTGGCGCTGGCCCTGATCGTCTGGCAGCGCCCCAACCTGCTGCTGCTCGATGAACCGACCAACCACCTGGATCTGGAAACGCGCGAAGCGCTGACCATGGCGCTGGCGCAGTTCGAAGGCACGCTGGTTGTCGTTTCCCACGATCGTCACCTGCTGCGTGCCACGACCGACCAGTTCATCATCGTCGCCGACGGCAAGCTGCAGCCGTTCGACGGCGATCTGGACGACTACAAGGATTGGCTGTTCCAGACCAAGCTGGGCAAAGGCACCACGGTGCTGCCAGCCGCCGGCAAAGAGAACAAGACGGCATATCCAGCCGTGTCGGCGGTGGCGCAGCCCACCCCGGCCCCCGTGGTCGACAAAAAGGAACAAAAGCGCCAGGATGCGGAAACGCGCCAGAAGCTCGCCGCCCTCAAGAAGCCGATCGAAAGCAAACTCAAACGCCTGGAAGAGCAAATCGCCAAGCGCAACGAGCAAAAGGCCGACGTCGATGGCAAGCTGGGCGAATCGTCGATCTACGACGCTGCCAACAAGGCAAAATTGAAACAGCTGCTGGCCGATCAATCGTTCTACAAGAAGGATCTGGCCGAGCTGGAAGGCCAATGGCTGGAGCTGCAAGAGCAACTGGAAGCCCTGGCAGCGTAAAGAAACTGAGGACGACGAACCGCCACCCCGTCGTCCTCGCGCAGGCGGGGACCCATAGCACCTTCGAAAAGAGATAACATGTCCATTGACCGCAAACTAAAATCCTCGATTGCTGCCGCCCTCATCGTCGCCAGCACCGCGGTTGCAGCGGCGAACGTCGAAGTCGGCATCGTCCAATCCGTCTCGCCCGAACACCTCATCCTGCAGCAGAAAGACGGCAGCGCCCACCTCGGTTTCATCGCCGGCCCCGCTGCACTGCGCTCTTTGAAGTCCATCAAAAAAGGACAGGAAGTGCGCGCCGTCTTCAGCACCGCGACCGACGCCCGTAACAAAGTGCAAATCGACACGCTGCTCTCGATCCGCGCCTGCCTTACCGATGATGCCCAGTGCGCCGCCGACCGCAAGAAAAACGAAGAAAAGTCCGCGAAGCCGTTGCAGGACACCGCCGCCGGCACCGCCAAGCAGGCTCAATGCCTTCAAGCGATGCAAGAAGCGCTCGTGAAAGACCCGCGTTTCGGTCCGCCGCTTGCCATCGATCCAGCCAGCGATGCCCTTGCCGCGTACAACAAACTGGCGGGCGAACAGCGCACCTGCGCCAGCAAATTTGCCGGCGACTACCACGCGGCCTATATGGAAGCGTGCGAAGAGCACCATTGCGGCGATCAGGCCGCCGGCGGATGCGCGCAGCTGGCGGGGCACACCGTGCATGCGGACTTTCACGCCAAAGCCATCGCAAAGTGCGCGCAATAGGCGATGTGATGCCGCACGAGCCCGTCAAGATGGCGACACCGTTTGGTTCCGCTATTGAGCGACCGCTGCGCGGATCATCCAAATTTCTTAACACTCTCCAAAGGACAGACAGTCAGCGCGACCGACATCGCTTACTGGCTGGCACGATGCTCCGCGCCTGATTGAGCCTGCGTCGCCAGCTGTTCCAAAATCGCATGACCGGCCTTCACGCGCGCCGGAATCGGGTAATTGCGGTTCGCCAGCATCACGATGCCAATTTTCTTTCCCGGTACGTAGGCGATGTAGTTGCCGAATCCATTCGTCGAGCCTGTCTTGTTCAGCAGCGTATCCGGCGCCGCCACCTTGGGCGCCGCGATCGGTTTGGCGGGATTCGGTTTCTGAATCATGGCGGCGGAATTGCCGTCCAATAGCGTCATCTGCGCGACCGGATACGCGTACTGCTCCCACCCCAGTCCCTGCGTCATCGCGCCCGTCTGGAAGTAGCCGACATGCGTCGCCTCGACTGCGCTTCGCATCGGCTTGTCCAGGCGGCCCGGATCGATATTGGCTTGCACAAAGCGGATCATGTCGGCGGCCGATGACACCACACCGTAGGCTTCCAGGCCAAGGATATCGGGATTCATCCGGATCGCTTTGTTCTCCTTGTTGTAGCCCCATGCATAATCGGCCCGCACGCTGTCCGGAACACGCAAAAATGTATGTTTCAATCCGAGCTGCGGAAACACCTGCGTCTCCATCGACTCGGCGAAATCACGCTTCCATGCCAGCGACACCAGATACCCGAACAAACCCAGACTCGGATTCGAATATTCACGCACCGTTCCCGGTGCCGCGCTCGGCCTCCAATTCTGGAAATAGGCCAGCATGCCGTCGTCCGGCACGTCGTCGGGAAATTGCAGCGGCAAGCCGCCCGCGGTGTAAGTGCCCAGATTGCGCAAGGTCGCCTTATCGATGGCGCGGCCCCGCAATTGCGGCATGAACTTGGCGGGATGGTCGTCGAAGGAAAGAAGACCTTCCACCTGCGCGCGGGTGGCCAGCGTCGCGGTGAAGATCTTGCTGATGGAACCGAGTTCGAACAAGGTTGTATCGCTGACCGCCGTATTCTTTTCGCGCGACGCGAGACCATAGTTGAAAACGGTCGCCTTGCCATCGACCGTGACGGCGACCGCCATGCCGGGCACGTCGTATTCGGCCATGAGAGGATGGATGGTGGCGTCGACGATGGTGCGCAGATCGTCGGCCGCCACGCAGCTCAGGGGTAGTGTAATGGCGCAAAGAAGTGCAAGGGCCTTGAGGTTCAACGTCGGCTTTCCGAGTGGGTGTGGCGGCGATTCTACCCGATCGCTGTCTACCAGGGAGCGGCGCCGCCGCCCCATCTATTGGTCAGGCCACGCGCTGTTCCTTGCGCTCGCGCTTGATCGACATGAGCTTGTCGATATCGACCAGAATCAGCCGCTTGCCCTCCCCCTCCCCGAGCCCCAGCAGATAGTCGCACTCTCCGTCCCCATCGGCGCCCGGTATCGGCGTGATCTGTTCCGAATACAACCCGACCACATCGGTCACCCCATCGACCACCATCCCCACCACGCAGCTTTCCAGCTGCAAGATGATCACATCGGTCGTCGGCCCGGCGGCCGGCGCGCGCTTGTCGAACGCAACGCGCATGTCGACAATCGGCATGATCACCCCGCGCGAGACGGCCACGCCGCTGATGATCGTCCCGTCCGACGCGAAGCGCTCGAGCGACTTGAGCGTGCGCAGCTCCTTCACCTTGCGAAACTCAACCCCGTAGTCATTGCCCCCAAGCTGAAAGCTCAGGAAATCGATCTTGCCCCGCAGGGCAGCTTGCGGTTCAGTCCTGTTCATGGCGGTCCTCTGCAATCGGAGAAGACCCATCGTAGTCCGGGCCACGATTTTCATTGTTGAGTGTAGTCAATATTTCCAGAGGAACAGAATGGCTTGCAAAGCATGCGGAAGGCTTTACAATGGATTACCGATGCTAAGCGGGTAACATTGTAAAACTGAGGAACGCACATGTTTCAATGGCTGCAGAATCTCTTTTCGGCTCCCGAACCGGACGCCAAACCCGAATCACGCAGCATGCCCGAGGCAAGCAAGGCGCCGCCGCCCGCGCCCGCGCCCCGCTCCGCTGCCGCTGCTGCACCCGTGACGCAGAACGGCCTGTCGTTCGACCAGCGCGACGGCATCAACACCACTTACTACAACTGGCTGTTCGCCAGCGGCGACGGGTTCGGACTCGAAACGACCGAACCGGAAAACCAGGTTCTCGCATCGGTCGCCGCCATCCTGGCCGGCCAGCAGTCGGGCGCGGCCCTGGTGCGGCGCCTGCCGGGCCTGATCCCGCAACTGCTGCAAAGCCTGCGCAGCGACAGCTTCTCGACGGCCCAGCTGTCGCGCACGATTTCGAACGATGTGGTGCTGGTGGCGGCGGTCCTGCGCATGGCCAACAGCGCGCGCATTTCGACCGGCGGCGCCATCACCAGCGTCGAACACGCGATCATGCTGCTCGGGAGCGAAGGCTTGCGCCACCTGATCACCAGTGTCGCCTTCCGTCCCATCATCGACATGAACTCCGGCCATTACACGCGCGCCCTCGCGCCCCGCATCTGGGACCAGTCCGAGCGCTGCGCCCTGGCCAACCGCCTGCAGGCCGAGGAAATGGGCGTCGATCCGTTCGAAGCCTTCCTCGCCGGCCTGGTGCAATACGTGGGCCTGATCGTCACGCTGCGCATCATGGACCAGGCCGACAAAGACGGCAAACTGCTCGGCTCCGAGATGTTCTGCGCCAGCCTGCTGCGCGACGCGCGTGCGCTCAGCTGCAGCATCGGCCGCGAATGGAGCTTCCCGGAGAGCGTGGTCATCGCGATCGGCGAACAGACCGGCGTGCGCAAGGGCGTGCAGCAGTCGGCCATGGGGCGCCTGCTGTCGCAATCGGATTACCTGAGCAAGCTGCGCATCCTGGCCGAAAACGCGCTGGCCGATCCGGCCGACCCGGCCCTGTTCAAGGGTCTGCCCGCCAGCGCGATGCACTGCTACCACGCGCTCAATGCGATCGCCGACGACAACCCGCTGGTCGACGGCACGCCCGCCATGACGTCGTGACCGCGCAGGTCGATCCGGACGAAGTCGAGTTCACGGCAATCCGCGCCCAGGGCCCCGGCGGCCAGAACGTCAACAAGGTGTCGTGCGCGGTGCACCTGCGCTTCGATATCGCCGCATCGTCCCTGCCCGAAGCGATCCGCGAGCGCCTGCTCGCGCTGTCGGACCAGCGCATCAACCGCGCCGGCGTGATCGTGCTCAAGGCGCAGCAGTCGCGCAGCCTGGAACAGAACAAGGAAGACGCCTTGCGGCGCCTGCAGGAGATCGTCGACAGTGTGGCCGTGCTGCCCACGATCCGGCGCGCCACCAAGCCGACCCGCAGTTCGCAGCGCAAGCGGCTCGACTCCAAGACCAAGAGCGGCCAGGTCAAGGCCTTGCGCGGCAAGGTCAGTGAATAGGCAGCCCGGCCGGCCGGCCCAGTAAAAATCCCTGCGCGGTCGACACGCCCAGTGTGCGCAGCATGGCCAGTTCGTCCTCGGTCTCCACGCCTTCGGCCACCACCCCGCTGCCGGTTTGCGCGGCGAAGGTGATCAGCGCCGCGGCCAGCGCACGGCTGCCGGGATCAATATCGATGTCGCGGATCAGGCTTTGATCGAGCTTGATCACGTCCGGCTTGAGCTTGAGGATATGGCGAAAGCTCGCATAGCCGGAGCCGGCATCGTCCACCGCCAGCCGCAACCCGCCCTTGCGCAAGGCAGCCAGCGCTTCCGACAGCACGCCGTAGTCGGGAATCGAACTGTGCTCGGTCACTTCCAGCATCAGGCGCGCCAGCGGCGCCCTGGCCAGCGCCTGCGCCAGCGTCCCGGACAGGATCATCTGGGGCGACACGTTCAGCGCCAGGTAGGCGTCGGGCGGAATGGCGCCCAGCGCGGCCAGGGCCTTGTCGAAGGCCGCCATCTCCAGGCGCAGCCCCAGCTGCACGTCGTGCGCTTCGTTGAACCAGACGTCGGGCGCGCGCACCGGCTCGCCGTCAAAGCGCGCCAGCGCTTCGTAGCCGACCACCTTGCGCTGGGCGACATCGATCACCGGCTGGAATACCATGCTCAGGCGGTCGGTCCCGATCACGGCCAACAGGCGCGCTACCACCTGTTCGCGCGCGCGCTCGGCCAGCACGCGCGGCTCGAGCAGCTGGCCGATCAGCCAGGCGAAACGGGTCAGCACGTTGACGTCGACCTGGCTCAGGTCCGCCTGCGGATCGCGGCTGTAGCAGCAAAACGTGCCGTACACGCTGCCATCGGAAAAACGCACCGGCACGCCAACATGGGCGCGGATCTGCAGCGCGTCGGTCGCGCGCAGGGCCTTGAGGATGGGATACTGGTAGCTGTCCTGCACCAGCGCGGGGATCTCGCCGCTGACGATGCGCTGGCAATACGATTCATCAAGCGGATTGGCGTCGCCCACCGCAATCGGGGCGAAGCCTTCGGCGCTGGCCACGTGACGGAACACGCGCACCCCGTCGCGGAACTCGGTGACAAAGCCGACATCCATGCGCAAACAGGTGCGCGCCAGGTCGACGGCCGATCGAATCAGCTCGTCGACGGTGGCGTGCCCTGGTGGTAGCGGATGAGGGTTTTCGGTCGCTGGCATGGGGGTCACGCTTGTCAACACACCCCACTGTAGCCCCCGGGGGCCGTGAGCGCAAACGCTATTCGCTGCGCCAGTCGATTTTGCCCTCATCGGCGCTCAGAATGAGCTCGGCGCCATCGCTGTTCGAGCGCAAGCGCGGCTTGATATCCTTGGCCGGCAAATCGTACAGCGAGGCGCCGTCGAGATTGAAACGCAGCATGCGCAAGGTGGTGTCGCCAGTCACCGTATCGACCCGCACTTCGCTCGAACCGGCACAATCGCTGCGCTGGCGCTGCAGCGCCAGCACCAGGTCGGACGCGGCCTGCTGTTCGGTTTCGGCCGCCTTCACTTCGAGCGACACCTTGGCGATGGCCTTGAGCGCGGGCCCCACGGCGGTCGCCATCTTCTGGAACTGCGGCAACTGTTCCGCCGTCAGCGTCAATTCTTTCTTGCGGATCTTGGAGGCGAGCATCACGTACTTGCGCACCTCGGCCTGGTTGGTCAGCGCTTCGAGCTGGGCCTTGCGCTCGACGACCCGGTTGCCGAAGTCGGCGGCCTTGTTGAGCATGCCGGCAATCGCTTCGTCGATGCGCGCGCTGTCGGGCGTGAAGGCGAAGATCTGCATTTCGGCGGCCTTGCGCGGCCCGGCCGATTCGATCAGCACCTTGCGCGCGGCAACGGCGCAGCCTTCGGCCTGCATGATGATGATTTCGTCTGCCATGATCTCGCAATTGGCCGCCTGCTCGATCACCACGCGGGTGCCGGAAATGATGCAGCTTTCGGCGCGGTGGATGTGGACTTCGCCATTGCTGGTCTGCAGCACCGAGCCCGAGGCGACGCCCTTGACCTTGATGTCGCCGCGCGCATTGTGGGCCGAACCGCCCACCAGATTATTGTTGAGCAAAATGGTGCCGCCGCGCGAGACGATGTTGCCGAACACGTCGGCATGGATGGTGATGCTTTCGCCTTCGATCACACGCTTTTCCTGGACTTCGCCGAATTCCTCGTAGTCGCCGGTCAGTTGCAGGTTGCCGGTGGTGCGCGCGCTCACGCCGTCACGGCTGACGATCTTGTCGTCCACCGACAGCTGGTGGGTCTTGCTGTCGACGTTCAAAAAGCCGGACTGGATCGAAACCAGGAATTCGCCGTCGCCGGTCAGCTCGACGGCCGTGCCGTGGCCGACCATGGCGCCCAGATCGATATCCTTGGGAATCGGCGGCGGCACTGGCGTGCCGGACAGTTCGAAGCCGGTATCGCCATCCTTGCGCGGCATCTTCTTGAGCAGGCGCTCGCCCTGCTTGATCTGCGGGAAGCGGTTCTGGAACGCCATCAGATCGAGCTTGCCGTTGGCCAGCTGGCGCGGCGCGTCGCTGCGGTGCAGGTCGGACGAGACTTCGATGATGTGGGCATCGATGCCGGGCACCGGCTCGAGGCGGCTGGCCACGATCACCCGTTCGGCCTTGCCGAACTCGATCGCGCGCTGGACGGCGGCAATGTCGATGCCGAAGCGAATGCCCTTGTTCCACACATCGGCGATAAATTCGTCCACGCTCAGGCGGGCGCTCACGCCGGGCCCGTCCGGGTCGTCGGGATCGGTCAGCACCACCGGTTCGAAATAGTATTCGGCCTTGCCGTCGGCGATCTTGACCGACTTGTAGAGCGCACGGCGCTGGGGATCGAACGGGCGGATGTCGGAGGCGAAGCGCACCAGCGCGCCGGTCGCACCGGGCAGCGCGGGGCCGACCCCGTAAATGATCTTGATCACGACCGCATACTCGAGGCCGGCGAAGTAATTATTGTTGGCGTAGATGCCGTCGATGGCGGCGGCAAAGGTCGTCCCCAGCACGCCGGGATCGGCATAAACGCCGTCGCGCCGCTTGATGATGCAATGGTCGATCCCGCCGGCGACTGCGTCGCCCGCCGATGGCGCTTGCGGGGTACTGACCGCGGACGAATCAATTGACAATGCCGAACTCCGAGCGCTGAAAGAAAGCTTAATTTAACGACAACTCTGTTTGCGTTTTGAACAGGTTTATGTAGCGTAACATGTTGCGACCTTCAGAGAAAGACGCACGGCATGATAATTAACAATTACTGCTCGGGAAGTCGCTTGCGCAGCGCCGTCAGGACACTTTTAATGCAAACCGGGCGCCCATGGCGCCCGGTTCGTTTTTAGCGGCGTCGGCCGTTGGGATAAATATCGTTCCCGGCCTCGTTGATCTGGCGTCGCAAATCGCGCCGTTCGTCGGGCGTGAGGCGCCCGCTGCGGCGGAATGCTTCGGCGTCCTTGTTTTGCTGTTCCTGCTGCAGCTCGCGGCGCTGGTCGCGGGCGCGGGCGTCGAATTCGCGCGGATCGAAACGGCGATCGTCGTTTTGACGCGCATCGGCGGCGTCCTGGGCGCGGCGGGTCTGGGCAGCACGGTCACGCTCGCGTTCGCGTTCGCCCGGGCCGGCGGTGGCCGCCGACATGGTGGCCAGCCCGATCAGGCAGCAGGCAGCGACGCGACGGACGAGCGAATACCCGCTAAACTTAGCACCTGCTGCTGCGATGTTGGTGTGCGCGATATTCATGGTGATTCCTCTTCCGCGATGCCTTATAAACAGATAAGCTAGATTCCACTTGACCCCAGTGTATGACCAAACAGTTTTGGGCATAAGGCGAATACGGTAAAGTTTGTAACATTGTGTAATGACCTGAAAGCAACACGTCACGTAGGGCGATAAGACGTTACCATAGCAACATCAATATGACAAATTTGACAGCGATATGACAACTCAATCGACCCCCAACGCTGGTGCGAATACAACGCCAGCCAATGCGAATGGCCACACGGCCAAGATTATGGTAGTCGACGACGACGTTCGTTTGCGCGATTTGCTGCGCCGCTACCTGACCGAACAAGGCTTCTCGGTGGTCACCGCCGAAAGCGCGCCGGCCATGAACAAGCTGTGGCTGCGCGAGCGCTACGACTTGCTGGTGCTCGACCTGATGCTGCCCGGCGAAGACGGCTTGTCGATCTGCCGCCGCCTGCGCGGCGCCGGCGACCAGACCCCGATCATCATGCTCACCGCCAAAGGCGAAGACGTGGACCGCATCGTCGGCCTCGAAATGGGCGCCGACGACTATCTGCCCAAACCGTTCAATCCGCGCGAGCTGGTGGCCCGCATCGGCGCCGTCCTGCGCCGCAAGGGTCCGGACGAAATCCCGGGCGCGCCGTCGGAAACGCCGCAATCGTTCGAGTTCGGCCAGTTCGTGCTCGACCTGGGCACGCGCACCCTCAAGAAAAACGGCGAGACGGTGCCGCTGACGACCGGCGAATTCTCGGTCCTCAAGGTGTTCGCCCGCCACGCACGCCAGCCGCTGTCGCGCGAAAAGCTGATGGAGCTGGCGCGCGGACGCGAATACGAAGTGTTCGACCGCAGCCTCGATGTGCAGATTTCCCGTCTGCGCAAGCTGATCGAACCTGACCCGTCTTCCCCGCTGTACATCCAGACCGTGTGGGGCCTCGGCTACGTATTCATCCCTGAAGGCCAGCCCCGCTAGTGTTTTCGCATGAATTGATGTCGGTCCGCTCGCCCCGCCTCACCTGGCTCAGGAGCGGGCTGTTCTGGCGCACCTTCCTCCTGCTCGGTTTTCTGACCATGGTGTCGATGGCATCCTGGGTCGGCATGATCAGTGCCGTCCAGCGCGGGCCCCAGGTGCAGCAGACAGCCGAGCTGGTGATGTCGGTCGTCACCATCACCAAGGCCGCCCTGACCAACTCGGCGCCCGAGCTGCGCAGCGAACTGCTGGTCGAACTGTTCAGCAACGAAGGCATCCGCATCTTCACGCTCGAAGACAATGATGTCGTCGATCCGCCGCCCGACAATCCCGTCATGAACGACATCGAAAAGATCGTCATGGAGCGGCTCGGCAAGGACACCCGCTTCGCCGGCCGCGTCAACGGCACGGCCGGGTTCTGGATCAGCTTTAACATCGACGACGACAAGTACTGGCTGATGCTCGAGCGCGAACGCCTGGAAGGCTTGACCGGCGTGCAGTGGCTGGGCTGGGCCAGCGTGGTGGGCGTGCTTTCCCTGCTGGGCGCGGCGCTCATTTCGAGCCTGGTCAATCAGCCGCTGGCGCGCCTGGCCGCCGCCGCGCGCGCCATCGCCCAGGGCAAGCGCCCCGATCCCCTGCCCGAAAAAGGGCCGAAAGAGATCCTCGAGGCCAACCGCAGCTTCAACCAGATGGTCGACGACCTGCAGCGCGTGGAGTCCGACCGCGCCGTGATCCTGGCCGGCATCTCGCACGACCTGCGCACGCCGCTGGCGCGCATGCAGCTCGAACTGGAGATGGCCAAGCTCAGTACCGAGGCACGCGAAGGCATGCAGTCCGATATCGGCCAGATGGACGCCATCATCGGCCAGTTCCTCGACTACGCCAAGCCGACCGAGGCCGCCACCTTCGTCCCGGTCGACCTGTCCGAACTGCTGCTCGACGTGGCGCGCGAAGCGGAGCGGATTGCCGAGGTGCGCGTGTTCTGCGACGTGGCGCCCGGCATCCATGTGATGGGCAACGCGATCGATTTGCGGCGCGTTTTCAACAACGTGATCGAGAACGCGCGCCGCTACGGCAGGACGCCGGGAGCAGAGACCACCACCATCGACATCGGCTGCAAGGTGCGCATGCGCGGCCAGGGCAAGCGCGCCATCATCGACATGGCCGACCATGGCAGCGGCGTGCCGGACGAGATGATCGAGCAGCTGCTCAAGCCGTTCACCCGGCTCGACACCGCGCGCGGCCAGGCCAACGGCGCCGGCCTCGGACTGGCGATCGTGCAGCGCGTGGTCACCCGCCACAACGCCGAACTGACGGTCAGCAACCGGGACGGCGGCGGCTTGCGGATCCAGATCGCGATGCCGCTGGCCGACAACTGACACCCAACCTGGAACCGACCATGAGCGACTATCGCGACATTGAAGCGGCGGCCGGCCGCATCGCCGGCGTGGCCCACCGCACGCCCGTGCTCACCTCGCGCACGGCCGACGCCCTGTGCGGCGCGCAGCTGTTTTTCAAGTGCGAGAATTTTCAGCGCATGGGCGCCTTCAAGTTCCGCGGCGCCTACAACGCCATCGCCCGCTTCGACGACGCCCAGCGCGCCGCCGGCGTGCTCACCTACTCGTCCGGCAACCACGCGCAGGCGATCGCGCTCTCGGCCAGCCTGGTGGGCATCAAGTCGGCCATCATCATGCCGCACGACGCGCCCGCGCTCAAGGTCCAGGCCACCAAGGGCTATGGTGGCGAAGTGATCGTCTACGACCGCTACACCGAAGACCGCGAAGAGATCGGACGGCGCCTGGCGCGCGAGCGCGGCATGACTCTCATCCCCCCTTACGATCATCCGGACGTGATCGCCGGCCAGGGCACGGCCGCCAAGGAACTGTTCGAGGAAACCGGCGAACTGGACGTGCTGCTGGTGTGCCTGGGCGGCGGCGGCCTGCTGGCCGGCTGCGCCATCGCCGCCTCCGCCCTGTCGCCGTCGTGCCGGGTGATCGGGGTGGAGCCGGAACTGGGCAACGATGGCCAGCAATCGCTGCGCAAGGGCGAGGTGGTGCACATCGCCGTGCCCGACACGATCGCCGACGGCGCCAAGGTCACCCACGTGGGCGCCCACAATTTCGCCGTCATGCAGCGCCACGTGGACGACATCGTCACCGTGTCGGACGCGCAGCTGATCGCCACCATGCGCTTTTTCGCCGAGCGCATGAAGATGGTGGTCGAACCGACCGGCTGCCTGGCCGCCGCCGCCGCCCTGCACGGCGCCGTGCCGCTGGCCGGCAAGCGGGTCGGCGTGTTGATCAGCGGCGGCAATGTGGACCTGTCGGCATTTGCCGGCATGATCGCCTGACGACTGTTGGTAGCTGCACGATACAAACGCACAGGATTATTTTTCTGTGCGGGCAATGTATGATGAGACTGTACAAAACACTCATAAGTTGCCAATAAGAATGCCGCCGATTTCCCCGCGCCCGACACCCGCTCAGATGGAGCTGCTGGTGTCGGCCATCCGCGACTATGCGATCTACATGCTCAGCCCCGAAGGGAACATCGTGTCCTGGAATGCGGGCGCGGAGCGTTTCAAGGGCTATCAGGCAGACGAAGTCCTTGGTCAGCATTTCTCGCGCTTTCATACGCCCGAAGACCGGGCCGCCGGCGTGCCGGCTGCGGCGCTGCAGAAGGCGCGCGACGAGGGCAAGTACGAATGCGAAGGCTGGCGCGTGCGCAAGGACGGCAGCCGCTTCTGGGCCAGCGTGGTCATCGATCCGGTCTACCAGCACGGCGAACTGGTGGGCTTTGCCAAGATTACGCGCGACATCACCGCGAAAAAACACGCCGAAGAAGAGCTGTTCGCCAGCGAACGCCAGTTCCGCATGCTGGTGCAGGGCGTGCTCGATTACGCGATCTACATGATCTCGCCCGAGGGCATCGTCACCAACTGGAACAGCGGCGCCCACCGCATCAAAGGCTATGACGCGGCCGAAATCGTGGGCCAGCATTTTTCGCGCTTTTACACGGCCGAAGAGCGGGCGCTGAATATGCCAGCTCACGCGCTGTCCGAAGCGCTGAACAAGGGCCGCTACGAGGCCGAAGGCTGGCGCGTACGCAAGGACAACACCACCTTCTGGGCGCACGTGGTGATCGACGCGATCCGCGACGACAGCGGCAAGCTGCTCGGCTTCGCCAAGATCACGCGCGACATCACCGAACGCAAACAGGCCGAGGAGTCGCTCGAGCAGGCCCGCGCCCAGCTGTTCCAGTCGCAGAAAATGGAAGCGGTGGGCCAGCTGACGGGCGGCGTGGCGCACGACTTCAACAACCTGCTGTCGATTATTTCATCGGCGGTCCAGATCCTGCAGCGCCATTCCCTCGGTGCGCAGGAACGCGGCATCGTCGACACCATCGCCCGCGCGGTCGACCGCGGCGCGTCCCTCACCCAGCAACTGCTCGCCTTCGCGCGCCAGCAGCCGCTGGCGCCGTCGAACCATCGGATCAACGACGTGATCCAGAATTTCGAGCCGGTGCTGCGGCGCGCCGTGCCGTCCTCGATCGCGTTCGAGACCACGCTCGCGCGTGACGTGGGCTGGGTCCACCTGGACGAAGCGCGCTTCGAGGCGGCCATCCTGAACCTGGTGGTCAATGCGCGCGACGCCATGCCGCACGGCGGGCGCATCGCGCTCACGACCACGCGCGTACATGGTGAGCGGGTGCGCATCTCGGTGACCGACAACGGCACCGGCATGGACCCGGAAGTGATGGCGCGCGTGTTCGAACCGTTTTTCACCACCAAGGAAATCGGCAAAGGCACCGGGCTGGGACTGAGCCAGGTGCAGGGCTTCATCATCCAGTCGGGCGGCCAGGTGAACATCGAGAGCGCCCCCGGCGCCGGCACAACGGTGCACCTGACGCTGCCCTTGATCACCGTCGATGAAGAAAACGCCGGCCAGAAACCGGAGGCGGAACTGGTCATCATCGCCGAAGACGAAGCGGAACTGGCCGCGCTGGCAGGCACCCTGTTCGAGTCGATCGGCTACCAGGTGCTGATCGCCGACAGCGGCCCGGCCGCCCTGCGTCTGCTGGCCCAGAATCCCCAGGCCGACCTGTTGTTCAGCGACGTCATGATGCCGGGGATGTCGGGCGTAGAACTGGCACGAAAGGCGCGCACGCTGTATCCGAACCTGAAGATCATCCTGGCCTCCGGCTACCCGGCGCAGGCGGTGCGCGTGGACGGCCACATCGACGACGTCGATTTCGTCACCAAGCCTTACCGCCTGTCGGAGATCGTCAAGCGCCTGCGATGATCTGCGCAAGTTTCAACGATCTCAAGAAATTTCCAAAATTGCCAATAAGAAATAAATCTGCGATACGCAAACTTCCTTGCTATAGTTAAGTCAAAGACGAATAGACGAGTCTCGCTATCCTGTAGAACCTGGGTGCGTTAGGTCGAGGAGCTGTTATGGAAAATACCACTTATAAATTCAAGGGCGTCGAGGCCCAATATGATTCCAAAGAGTCATCACCGGTGGGCGGGAGTGTTCATGCAAAAGTCAAGATTCGGCGAATGCAGAACGTGCTTGAATCGCCAAGTGTTCAGGTACCAAGCGGGTTGACGAAAGAAGAATTACGGGCATTCATCATTGCGCACGCAAAAGCGTAATGCCCTTTACATATGCATTCAAAAAACGATTTGCTTTAGAATTTGTCAATTTTCCGGTCGAGCAACAGGACAAGATCCTGGATTTTGCTGCAACATTTGAGATGTACGGACTATCTGACTTCTCAAAGTATGTCGGAAAAATTACACCGTCATGGGCCGGCAATGCTGACCCGGCAGCTTATCATTTCGCGCTTCAAAACGAACTGTGGCACTACCACATTGGATTGCCTACTTACGTCACGAATCATCCCAAATTCAAGACATCAGACTGGGTTTTGCATTTCCAATGGAAAAACAGAGGAGACCATATCGACCTCCTTGATGTTTATTCGCACTACAAGAGCGATGGAACATTCTACCTACCGGGCATTGATTACTTGGACTGACCCGTTCGCGCTAGCGCTCGAACGGTTCCAGGGTTGGCGACAACGCTGTAGCTGTCAATGTCGAACGCGCGCGTATGGCGCCGGTAGGCGAAGGTGAAGCCCGGCCACAGCGTGTAGTTGCGCCCTTCCCGGTCCAGGTACCAGCTCTTGCAGCCGGTGCTCCAGACCGTGCCCGTCATGCGCCGCTGCAGATCGGCATTCCAGGCGCGCTGCGCCGCTTCCTTCACCTCGACCGAATGCAGCTGGCGGTCGCGGATCGTGCGCACCGCGTCGAGCACGTAGCGCACGCCGGACTCGATCATGTAGATCATCGAGTTGTGGCCCAGTCCCGTGTTCGGTCCCGTGATCAGAAAATAATTGGGAAAGCCCGCCACGGCGCAACCCTTGTACGCTTCGAGGTCGTGCGCGAACAGGATCTTGCCGCCGCGCCCGCGCACCTGCGCCGCATGCAGCGCGTGCTCGACGTCGAAGCCGGTCCCGAAAATGATGACGTCGACCGCACGCTCCGTCCCGCCGGCGACGATTCCGCCGGCCGTTACCGCGGTGATCGGATCGGTCACCAGCGCCAGGTTCGGTTTGGACAGCGCCGGATAATAGGTGTTCATCAGCAGCACGCGCTTGCAGCCGAGGCGGTAGTCGGGCGTGAGCTTGCGCCGCAGGTCGGGATCGCGCACCTGGCGGCGCAGGTGGCGCAGCGCCAGCCATTGCGCGGCGCGCAGCAGCGCCGGGAACTGCACGTACAGCAGGGCGCGCGATTCGTACTGGGTGTAGACCAGGCCGCGATACAGGCGCTGCAGCGCGGGCACGCGCGCCAGCAGCCATTGTTCGACGCGCGTGATGGCGCGGTCCGGGCGCGGCAGGATCCACGGCGCGGTGCGCTGGTACAGGTCCAGCTGCGCGACCTGGTCGACGATCTCGGGCACGAACTGGATCGCGCTGGCGCCCGTGCCCACCACCGCCACCCGCTTGCCGCGCAAGTCGACGCCGTGGTCCCAGGCGCTCGAGTGAAATACCGTGCCGCGAAACTCGCCCAGCCCCGGTAGCGCCGGTATCGCCGGCCGGTTGAGCGCGCCGATGGCGCCGACGATGCACTTGGCGCTCAGTTCGCCGGCGCTGGTGCGGATGCGCCAGTAGCCGCCGTCCTCGATGAAATCGGCGCCTTCGAAGGCGGTCGCCACGCGCAGATGGCGCGTCAGATCGTAACCGCGAATGATGCCGCGGGTGTAGGCCAGCAGCTCGTCCTGGCGCGCGAAGGCGCGCGTCCAGTTGGCGTTCTGGGCGAACGAGAACGAATACAGGTGGCTGGGCACGTCGACCGCACAGCCGGGATAGCTGTTGGCCCACCAGGTGCCGCCGGCTTCGCGCTCCTTTTCCAGGATCAGAAAATTGTCGATGCCCGCGGCGCGCAATTGCACCGCCATGCACAGGCCGGCAAAGCCGCTGCCGACAATGACCACATCGAACTGCGGAGCGCTTATGTGCATGGGGTAAATACAAAAATCGGCGGGACTTGACGATATGCCGCGCGCGCCCGGATGTCAATCAGGCAAACTCGGCTGTATGAGCGAACGCGCACATACGATCCCACCGGCAAGGCCTATAAATGCAGTTCAACTATCTGCCAGGAGAAAAAATCATGATGAAAAAGTTACTGATAGCAGCATTGGTGGCCGGCTCGTTCGGCAGCATCGCCCTTCCCGCCAGCGCCGACGTGCTGGTGCGCGTGGCCCCGCCGGCCCCGCGCGTGGAAGTGGTGCCGGAAGCGCGCCGCGGTTATGCCTGGGCGCCCGGCTACTGGGACTGGAAACGCGGCCACCACGTGTGGGTCAAGGGCCATTGGGTGCGCGAGCGCAAGGGCTATGTGTACAACGCGCCGACCTGGGAAGAGCACAACGGACGCTGGCGCATGCATCGCGGCGCCTGGGCCCGCCATGACCGCGATGGCGATGGTGTGCCGAACGCCGTCGACAGCCGTCCGAACAACTCGAACCGCAATTAAGCGGGACGGGGCAAGCCCCCTGCGTGGCGGTCGAGGTAATCCTGGACCGCCCGCACGCTGTTGAGGGGGCGCTCGCCGATCACCTGGCGAATCTGTTCCAGCGCTTCCTGCAACAGGCCGCGCTGGGCATTGCGGGCCTTGACCAGATGGTAGGTGCCATTGGTGCCCGTGAACAAGCCGCGCTTGTTGGGGATCGTGAACTGGGGCTCGAGCGGCATGCCCTCGTCGTCCCAGAACAGCCATAAGGTCGCCTCGACATCGATGCCTTCGCAATACGCGGCGGCCGTTTCCGCATCGGGAAACACGTGCAGCGATCGTTCTTCTGTTTCAGCAGCAAAAATCATACGCACGTCCTTCCATCGAATATTGCCACACGGTAACATAACATTGCCGGGCGCGCCGGTTTTTTCCGGCGCCAGCCATGCTATTGTTTACCTGTCGGTATCCCAGAGATTACCATTAAATGTACAAATGATAAGTCCTCCTTTTCCGCCAGATGAGGCCGAACGCCTGGCCGCCCTGTACCAACTGCTGCTGCTCGACACGCCGCCCGAGAAGCGCTTCGACACGATCGTGGAGTTCGCCGCCAGCGAGTTCGACGTGCCGGTGTGTCTGATTTCCCTGATCGACCGTGACCGCCAGTGGTTCAAGGCGCGCTTCGGCATGGCGGCCTGCTCGACCCCGCGCGATATTTCCTTCTGCGGGCACGCGATCTTGCAGCCCGATGTCCTGGTCGTACCCGACGCGCTGGCCGACCCGCGCTTTGCCGACAATCCGCTCGTGACCCACGATCCGCTGATCCGCTTTTATGCGGGCGCGCCGCTGCGCATGCCGTCCGGCCACACGATCGGCACCCTGTGCCTGATCGACACCAAGCCGCGCACGCTGGACCAGATCGAACTCAATATCCTGTCCAGCCTGCGCGACTTGCTGATCATGGAACTGAGCGGCAAGGAGGCTGCCGATGAGTGAGGTCAAAGCGCCAGCGCCGAACATGCTGCTGGTCGAACCGGTGACCTTGCTGCGCCGGACCGTGTCGCTCACCGCGCGCACGATGAACGTGGCCCGCGTGCATGAAGCGGCCAGTTGCGCGCAAGCGGTGCGCCTGCTCAAAGAACAGGTATTCGACGGCGCCGTGATCGCCATCGAGCCGGGCGCCGGCCAGGCCGCCCTGCTGGCCCTGCTCGACCGGGTCCGCAGCGGCGATTCGCTCAGCAAGGCAGGCATTCCGATTGCCGTCATGCTCGAGCAGTGCGACGCGGCCATGCTGACGGCGCTGCAGGCGCGCGGCGTGTCGCGCATCCTGCTCAAGCCGTTCAAGGCGCGCAACCTGCTCGATACCTTTTCCCTGTTTGTCGCTCCCGTGCCTCCCGACGAGGCGCGGCCACTGTTCGGCATCGCGCCCGACTAGTCCGGCCGGGCGCCACCCGCGAAGGCGTTGGCGATCACGGTGCGCACTTCTTGCACGTCGCCGGGCCGCACCACGCGGCCCAGCTCCTGCCCTTCCTTGAGCAGCACCAGCGTCGGCCACAGCTTGATGCGCAGCGAACGGCCGAGCGGACGTCCGCTGCCGTCCTCGACCTTGATGTATTGAATGTCCGGATAGGACGACAAGGCTGCCGCGATATGCGGCGAGCCGGCGCGGCAATAGCCGCACCAGTCGGTGCCGAATTCGAGGGCGACCACGCCGCTCATGGCGTCGATGGCGGCGCGTTCGGGCTGGGTAGTGGCATAGGCGGTGGACATGGCAGCTCCTTTCGTTTTGGCGTCGTCCTCGCGAAGGCGGGGACCCATCGCACGCTGTCGAATCCGGAAGCGCGCTATGGGCCCCCGCCTTCGCGAGGGCGACGGATGTCAACACTTCCGGTGACATTGCTTTGGTTCACAGGCCCCAGCCTACAACAATTGCGGCAGGAAGGTGCGTTCAGTCGGGCGCGGCCAGGACGCCGGCCGCCAGGCGCGCGGAAAGAAAATCGACCAGGGCCGTCACGCGCGGCGCCAGCGCCCCTTGCCGGTAGAAAACAGCCCAGATCGGCTGGGTCCAGGGCAGCGCCGCGCCATCGAGCACCGGCACCAGGCGAGCTGCGCACACATCGTCGCGGGTGAGAAAGTCGGCCAGGCTGACAATGCCGGCCCCGGCCAGCGCCAGGTGGCGCAGCGTTTCGCCGCTCGAGGCCGTGACCGCCGGATCGATCGGCACGCCCTCCCCGGCCGCGTGCGCCAGGGGCCAGATATTGAGCGACGCGGGCGCCGTAAAGCCGAGCAGGCGGTGCGCGGCGAGCGCGGCCACGTCGGCCGGTGTGCCGTGCCGCGCCAGGTAAGCCGGCGAGGCCAGCACGCGCACGCGGCTGTTGCCCAGACGCCTGGCATTGAGCGTGGAATCGGCCAGCTGGCCGATGCGGATCGCCACGTCGGCCCGTTCCTCGATCAGGTCGACCACGGTCTCGCCGCTGGTCAGCTCGAGCTTGATCAAGGGATACAGGTCGAGAAACTCGGCAACCAGCGGCGCGAGCAGATGGTCGAGGGCCGGCGTAGCGGCATTGATGCGCACCAGGCCAGATGGCTGGGAGCGGCGCGCGGCGATGCCCGCTTCCGTGTCGTCGAGTTCGGCAATGACCTTGCGCGCCCGTTCCAGCAGCCAGGCGCCCTCTTCGGTCAGATCCTGGCGGCGCGTGGTGCGGTGCATGAGCGTCATCCCGAGCGCCGCTTCCAGGCGCGAGATGGTGCGGCTCACCCCCGACGGCGTTTGCCCGAGCCGGTCGGCCGCCGCCGAGAACGATCCGGCGTCGATCACGGAAACGAATGTCAGCATGGCGTCTACGTCGATCATTCATGCCTCCTGCGCAAAAACATTATCATACACCCGCTCGATCTGTGATTGGATGTCACAAGTGTCATGCTTTGTCGGGGATTTTTCTTTTTGTGTGGCAAAGGCACACTGCACGGCATCGTTGAACCAACCTCATGGAGAACAGCATGCCACTCGCCTTATGGGCGCTCGCGTTGAGCGCTTTTGCCATCGGAACGACCGAGTTCGTCATCGTCGGCCTGATCCCCACCATCGCCACCAGCCTCGACGTGTCGGTGCCGTCCGCCGGGCTGCTGGTGAGCCTGTATGCGCTCGGCGTGGCCGTCGGCGCCCCCGTCCTGACCGCCCTGACCGGGCGCGTGCGGCGCAAGCACTTGCTGCTCGGCTTGATGGCCCTGTTCACGCTCGGCAATCTGCTGGCCTGGATGGCGCCCGGCTACGCCACGCTGATGGCGGCGCGCGTGCTGACCGGCCTGGCGCACGGCGTGTTCTTTTCGATCGGCTCGACCATCGCCACCGGCCTCGTGTCCAAGGACAAGGCGGCCAGCGCGATCGCACTGATGTTTACCGGCCTGACCGTGGCCCTGGTGACCGGTGTGCCGCTAGGCACCTTCATCGGCCAGCAGTTCGGCTGGCAAGCGACTTTCCTGGCGGTTGCGCTGCTGGGCGTGATCGCGATGATCGGCAGCGCCATCCTGGTGCCGCACGACATTCCGATGAGCAAACCGTCCAGCCTGCTGACCCAGCTGGCCGTGCTGCGCCAGCCGCGTCTGCTGCTGGTGTACGCCATGACCACGCTCGGCTATGGCGGCACGTTTATCGCCTTTACCTATCTGGCGCCGATCCTGCAGGAAGTGTCCGGTTTTTCGGCCGGCAGCGTGAGCCTGGTGATGCTGGTATACGGCGTGTCCGTCGCATTCGGCAATATCTGGGGTGGCAAGCTGGCCGACCGCAAGGGACCGGTGCGGGCGCTGCAAATCGTGTTCGCGCTGTTGGCGCTGGTGCTGTTCGCGCTGACCTTTACCGCCTCCAACATGTGGCTGGCCTTGCTGACCGTGCTGCTGTGGGGCGCGGTCGCCTTCGGCAATGTGCCCGGCCTGCAAGTGTATGTGGTGCAGCGCGCCGAACGCGATGCGCCGGGCGCAGTGGACGTGGCCTCGGGCCTGAACATCGCCGCCTTTAACGTGGGCATTGCCATCGGTGCCTGGGGCGGCGGGCTGGTGGTCACGAAGATGGGGCTGATGGCCACACCGTGGATCGGCGCCATCGTGGTGCTCGGCGCATTGGCCCTGACCACGCTGGCAGGCTGGCTCGACCGGCGCGACGGCTTCGTTGCCGCACCGCACAGCGGCGCCGCACTGGCGCACTAGGGATCAGGGATCGAGTTCGGGATAATGCCGGAAAATGCCATCTTGATTGAAGGCGATCCGGCGCCTGGAGCCCAGATAGGCCGCGATGTTGGGCCGCTCGGCCACCATGCCGTGCAGCGCGATCAGCCCCGGATAGCGGGCGCCATCCCGCCGCATGGCATTCGGGAAGGCATAGCGCAAGCCTTCGATCACCTGGAACAGCGACAAGTCCACATACGACAAGCGGCCGCCGACCATGAAGCCGCCGCGCTTGTCGTTCTCCTGCAGCACCCGTTCGAAGTAGCCGAGGAATTTGGGGATGCGCTCGGCGATGAATCCGGCCGCGCGCTTTTTCGCTTCCTTTTTTTGCTCTTCGTAATACAGCGACACGCCGACCGGATGGTGCGTGTCGTGCACTTCGTTGACAAAGTCGGCGATGGTCAGCTGCAACTGATGCGCCCACAGGCGCCCTGCTTCGGCCCGCGGCGCCAGGCCGTGGCGGGCGCCGAGGAACAGCAGGATGTTGGCGGTCTGCCCGATAGTCAGCTCGCCCGCCTTGAGAAACGGCGGCGCGAACGGCGGCGTACCCGGCGCCGCCAGCATCGCCGTCATCGCGGCCAAGCCTTTTTTGTGACGGGCCACGTCGACATAGGCCACGGCCGCTTCTTCCAGCGCCAGACGGACGAATTCGCCCCGGCCCTGGATGGTGGGCCAGTAATACAGTGCGTATTCCATGCTCTCCCCCGTGAGATTTTCCGCTGTCATTGTGGCAGATCAGCGGCGCGGGCGGCGCATGCGCGATTGCTTGAGCCGAGGGCCCGGAGCGTGATAGTCTAGCCGCACCGGCCATTGGCCGCCCGACATCAAACCACAATAAAGGGACACCAGCATGCTCAAAAAAATTGCCATCGGCGTCGTCGCCATCCTCGTGATCATTCTCGGCCTGGCCGCAACCAAGCCCAACGAATTCGCGATTACCAGGGTTGCGACCATCAATGCCCCGCCAGAAAAAATCCTGCCCATGATTGCCGACTTCCGCAACTGGAAACATTGGTCGTACTGGGAAACGCTGGACCCGAACATGGTGCGCACGTTCGAGGGCCCGTCCCACGGCAAGGGTGCCGTGTACGGGTGGAAAGGCAATTCCAAGGTTGGCCAGGGCCGCATGGAAATTCTCGACGTCGCGCCGACGGACGTGCGGATCAAGCTCGATTTCAAGGACCCGGTCGAATCGAACAACATCACCGAGTTCACGCTCACGCCCGAAGGCAATGCCACCAAAGTCACCTGGAACATGAAGGGCCCCATGCCTTTCATCAGCAAGATCATGGCTGTCTTCGTCGACATGGACAAAATGGTCGGCCCGGACTTTGAAAAAGGCCTGGCGCGCATGAAAAACGTCGTCGAACAACCTCAGGTGTGAATCAGACGTCCGCCGGCGAACGACCAGTTCTCCCAGGACGTCTCTTTAAACGCCACCATCACGTTCTCGGTATTGAAGCCAGCCTGCGTCAGGCGCGCCATCAGGTCGGCCAGCAGGGCTTTCTTGACCTTGACGCTGCGCCCCGCCGACCAGACGATCTCGATCAGCACGAAGTCGTCGTTGCGCGCCCCCACCACATCCGGATAGCCGGCATCGAAGCGGAAGTCGTCGGCATCGAGTTCGAGCACACGCTGGAACTTGTCCGTCTGCGGCACGCCGGAGGCGACCAGTGCCGCGTGCACGGCGTCGAGCACGGCGGATTTGAAGGCGGAAGTCTTGGGTTTGCGAACCGTGATCGTCACGAAGGGCATGGCTACTCCTGTGCGTTGAAATGCGATCGAGAATAGCAGAATGCGGGCCCGGCAGAAAAAGTGCCATTGAGCGATAATTGACGATTGTATTCCGCCATTCAGAGGAACTATCGTGCTCAACTTCGACTTCTACAATCCGACCCAGATCCTGTTCGGCGCAGGCCAGATCGCATCGCTGGCCAAGCAAGTGCCGGCCGACGCGCGCGTGCTGCTCGTTTATGGCGGCGGCAGCATCAAGCAAAACGGCGTCTACGACGAGGTTGTCGCCGCGCTGGCCGGCCACACGGTCACCGAATTTTCCGGCATCGAACCCAATCCCAGCTACGAAACGCTGATGCGCGCGATCGCCCAGGTCAAAGCCGAGAAGATCGACTTCCTGCTGGCGGTGGGCGGCGGTTCCGTTATCGACGGCACCAAGTTCATCGCGGCCGGCGCGCTGCTGGAAGAAGATCCGTGGACCATCCTGGAAAAGCGTGGTGCGAATGTGAGCGGCGCAATGCCGTTCGGCGCCATCCTGACCCTGCCGGCCACCGGCTCCGAAATGAATTCGGCCAGCGTCGTGACCAAGAAAGCGACCCAGGAAAAATTTTCCTTCATGAGCCGCCACGTGTATCCGAAGTTCGCGATTCTCGATCCGACCAAGACCTATTCCCTGCCAACGCGCCAGGTCGGCAACGGCGTGGTCGATGCCTTCGCTCACGTGATGGAGCAGTACATGACCTACCCGGTCGGCGCCAAGGTGCAGGACCGCTTTGCGGAAGGCTTGCTGCTGACGCTGATCGAAGAAGGCCCGCTGGCCCTGTCCAACCCGGACGATTACGATGTGCGCGCCAACGTGATGTGGACCGCCACCATGGCCTTGAATGGTTTGATCGGCGCCGGCGTGCCGCAGGATTGGGCCACGCACATGGTCGGCCACGAACTGACGGCGCTGTACAACCTCGATCACGCGCAGACGCTGGCGATCGTCATGCCGAACATGCTGCGCGCCCGCAAGGAAGGCAAGCGCGAGAAGTTGCTGCAGTTTGCCGAGCGTGTGTGGAACCTCAAGGGGGGCGATGAAGATACGCGCATTGAGGCCGCCATCACGCGCATGGAAGAGTTCTTCGAGCAGATGGGTGTCAAAACGCGCTTGAGCGACTATGGTCTTGGTGCCAAGGATGTCGAGGCGGTGCTGGCCGTTCTGGAAAAGCATCGCATGGTCAAGCTGGGCGAGAAGCGCGATGTGACCTTGGATGTGACGCGCAAAGTGCTCGAGATGAGCCTGTAAATAGCCCGGCTAACATGTGAACTGAAAGGCGTCGTCGGTAACGGCAAATAGCAGACGTTTATCATGTTCATGAAGGGAAGATCGTGGCATATCACGTAATGATCTTTAAGGAAGCAAATGCGGCCAAGCCCGCGATCGACCTCTTCTTGGGCTCAGCACACACCGTCCACTTGTACTGGGAGTCGATTGGAGACGAGCTCGGCCTGTGTACGATCAGCACCATCACTGCCCTCGCGGACTCTGAGTCGGGGTTTTGCCTGACGGGTTTGGCACTTGCGGCGTTCAGGGGCGAGCTGGAACGCCTTTATAGACACTGGCAACAAGCCCATCTGCGCGATACATTGCCATCTCGACATTCCGAGGTGATGGAATCCTTGGTTGCGGTACTTGGCGATGATTCGTTTAAAAACGCGACCTTGATGATTTGCTAGTTGGCCGGACAAAGTAGCTGGATTGTCCGTGGACGCAATCTGCATGGGCGGGCTAAAGCCAACGTTCAACCGAAGAGATTTGATGAGCAAACTACAAGACATCTTGGAACAGGCTAAAGCTGGTTTGAAGCCGTGGGAAGCATTACCGGAAGCACGGTGGCCGCCAATTGCCGCCGCGTGTGGTCAGGCGGAATTCCAAGACATTGAAGGAAGGATTCAGAATCTGAAGAATGGATTTGTCTAAACACCCGGATGGTGACACTCAGGATGACATTAATCATTATGTAGAACCTGTCACAAGCCACTTAGGACACCTCAGGCCACCTCTTGCGCCGCATGCGGATCACGCCGAAATACAGAATAGCGACGTGTTTCGCAAATCAATGTCGAGTAAAGTCGACGGTAGCCGGCTATGAGCGGACGTCCGAAGATCATCAGGAAGCAACCGTGAACAAAATCGACCTTGAAGCGCAGTGGCTAAGTAACCTGGAACTGGAACGCAAGGTCCTGTTTATGGCATTACTGAGTCATCAGATAACAATAGCGGGGCGTGCGAGCTACATTGCCGGGACCGATGATCTGTCCAACCCGCGCTTGCTTCGCCAGATCAATGAAACGCAGCATCGGGTGGCCGCCGGTTTGTGTCATCTTTTGCAGGGCACGTGCTTCGATGGCTTCGAGGTGTCGGTAGCTTCCTGGCTGTTTGCAGGGACGGATGCCGAGTTGAATGCGCTGCTGGATCACTGCTGGGACCAAGCGAAGATGCACTTGGGGGCCGACTCCAACTACGAAGACACTAATTGACCACGGCGCCATGCGCGCCTGCAGGTATTCGGCCAGGAGCGGACCGATGACTGTTTAAGGAACAGCAATGCCACAACTTTTTGAACAACCCTCGCATCAGCCCAGCTGCGTCTATGTCTATTCGAAAATGGCAAGGAGCTTCAAATGAGAGTGAATTTCCGGATGAGCAGATTGATGGCTTGATCGTGCACTACCTCAAAGAGGTTGGGTACATCGGCTGAACGGCTTCATAGAGTCCTCATCAAGAACGACTGATTGTGTCGGGCTAATACTTCTCCATCGGGGTGGCGTCGCCAACAACGCTGATGGCGCGACCAAGTACAATCGTCCAACAGCCTGTTGCCGGCGACTGTCGGCAATGGGGCGGCAGGCGCCGATTGCCCCCGTGCCGTGGCTGGCCGCTGCGCGCGAGCGACCGGATGACCTTCGTGTACGATCGTCATCAGTCGGAGAATAACTGACGCTCCCCCACCCTTACCGAAGCACGAACTTAACCGCACAACAACGCATATAAAAATGGGTTAACACAATTCCACTTATGAAGATCGTCGATTACCCGCCGGAAAGCTGCGCGAACTCCACTCTTATGGTTATAAGTGCATCGATAACCGTCAATTTGCGCTGAGGCCAGAGGTCGTACTTGGTACAATTGAGGAGGCAGCGCCGTATGTTGCACAAGCAAAGCGCATCTTTTGGGACATGGGTTGGCACGGTGACGGTGAGGTCGAGCTTTTGTGGATTCCACCGTTTGCGTTCCCACTATCACTGAGGATTCCCTCAGTTCGTATCGTCATTTGGCATGTCAAACAGAGTAAGGACGGTATCTCGTATCTACTTTCCCCAATTGCGCTTCCATTCGAAGAATTTTCTTACGCGAACCAAGCTTGATGGCGAATGCATCGACGACCGGTTGGAACCCCAGCCACCTACCGACGTTCAACTCTCACTTTGTTTCCATTGACTAGGCGCCGCAAACTACAACTACATCCAAATGAACGAAATCTACATAAGCACAGACGTCGAAACAGACGGGCCAATTCCAGGACCACACTCCATGCTGAGCTTCGGCTCCGCTGCCTACACCGCAGACAAGAAGCTCATTTCTACTTTCTCGGCGAATCTGTACACGTTGGACGGCGCTACCGCACACCCCAAGACAGCGGAGTGGTGGGCCACACAGCCCGACGCATGGGCTGCATGCCGAAAAGACCTTCAAGACCCGCAGACCGCCATGCGAGCTTACGTCGAATGGATTAAGACACTCAAAGGTAGGCCAGTATTCGTGGCCTATCCGGCTGGCTTCGATTTCTTGTTTGTCTATTGGTACCTCATCCGCTTCGTTGGGGACAGTCCGTTCAGTCACTCGGCGCTGGACATGAAGTCGTATGCCATGGCAGTTCTAAAGACCGAGTACCGCGAAAGCACCAAGCGCAACATGCCGAAGCAATGGTTCGATAAGTTCCCTCACACGCATGTCGCACTCGATGATGCAATTGAACAAGGAGCGCTTTTCTGCAACATGCTGAAGTTCAATCATGCGAAGAGCGGCTCTTAACGGTTGACCGGCCGGGGAAGTGAAACACCGCAGCGTTAGCGATCGTCAATTCAAAATTCAAAACAACTGACCGCTTCGGGCAAAAGCCGCTGAGCGCCGGGCAACAGTCCACCGTCGAGTACAATCGACAGCACCCGGCCACGAGCGGGCGAATGGAGATCCGAGCGACGTGTCCGTTAACGCTAATTTATAACAATGGCGGCAACATGAAATGTCTCAACTGCGGGAATTCCAGCTTCGATAGACCAGCGGACAAATCGAGCCTGGAGATTTGGCACTGCAAAGAGTGTGGTAATGAGTGCGCCGTACATTGCAACTACATCCCGGATCTGTCGGGGATGCAAATGAGTGATCTCTTCATTGGGACAGCATTTATCAATCCTGGACTTGACGCCCTGAAGTCTCTGATGAAGTTGAAGAGGATACTTGCGTTTGCCGAGCGATTTGAGCCTGCTCGACTCGAAGCGCAATACAGGTCAGGCAAGCATGAATGGGATCTGGGCGAGTTCTTGGATTTCGAGGTCGCGCAAGCCTCCGTGATGTGCCAAGGTGCCGGCGTTCCAGTCACGTTTGAAATTGTCCGCGTACCACCGTATGCGACTTCGGCTGGCTAAGCGCACTGATCTGTCGATGTCCGCTTTGGGGCGAGAGCGGACCCATGTATGATATCCGCTTCCGCCCAGGAGCCGACATTGGAACTCCGCACCATGGTTACCATGTTTAACTTTAGGACTGGATCAAACGCTACATGAACTTCCTTCCCCTTGGGTTTCTTCTTGGTGACTTTCTCTTAGGAGCCTGCATCTCGGAACGATCGTTGCGCACGGCGTCCGAGACTCAGCAAGGTCGTCTGCTTCGCGAATCGGCTATGCTAAGAAAAATTCATCTGGCTGGCATTCCCCTTCTTCTGCTACTAGGATATTTTTTCCCGATCGCATTTTGGCCAAGCCTGACCACATATTTTTTGCTTGCTACGTATTTGGTCGCTAGGCGGCTGCGTGCGGTGGACTTGCCGATCGAGCTTAAGCATTGGCAAACCGGGGCAGTAGCATCCATCGCCGCAGGCGCAGGTATCGCATGGATCGCGACCCTATTGTTTTAGTGGCGCCTCCGCCAAGTTATTAAGGTGTTATGCTGCAGTGGCCAAGATCGGCACGCACCGGCACCGTCGGTCATACTCGGCCAAAAGCTGCCGTAGGATCCAAACCTAACATAGACAAACATGGTTGCTTGGCGCGAAGAACTAAATCGGATTGCTGTGGAATTCTGGTGCGATGTTGGCATACTAGAAGATCTACCCATAGTTGCGGACGCCGCCAATGCCGATTTGGGTGAAGCACACCCGGATATTTGGGATTTCTACAGTTGCACTTCGAGTGAAGAGGCAGCAACCCTTACTCGGAAGCTTGCTCGTGAGTTGAATGGATTTATCCCCGACTCCTGGGATGCACTGCCCTACGCTCAAGGAGCACTAAAACGAGCGTTGGAGGAGTTTGGGGCGCGGAAAATTTCAGTTCAAGCCTTGTGCAGGCTTGTCGAAACATTGGATGGCACGTTTAACATTTATCTCAGCGGTCTTCCTATACCTGAGTCAGTCCAAGAATCCGATGAGTGGTGGATGGGGAATCTTTGGAATAAATGTGACTGGTGTGATGGCAGTTGGACTTATGAGAATTCGCCCGCGTTGGTCGCGGAAGCGCGGCGGGTCGCCGCAATGCTGTCGGCGATCTCAAGCGCTCGACCGGAATGAATGGTCGAGACGAAATTCAGGTTTTCGCTTCTGTTAGTTCAAAGGTCGGCGACGGGGCGGTAGCTGCCCGTCATCGAACGGATTACGCCAGACACAGTTCGCATGAAGTCGCTTCAAAATAACTTCTCTCGAGCTTTTCCATGAAGCCAACACCACGTCGCCTCCGAGGAGGAGGCGGGGTGCATCGATTTTCATGAAACTCGCCAAAATCGCGCGCTTTTGCGCGATTCCGCGCGCTGGTGCACGAATTCCCTGCGCAATCCCACGAACCGATCCCGCAAACGCTCGATTTACGCACGATTTCGCACGCGCCCCGCACGATTTCGTGCGATGAACGTGAGCGAGCAAAATCGTAAGCCACGCGTGCGAAATCGTGCACAAATCGAGCCGTTGCGCGAAGCCTGCGTACAAAATCGTGTGCGAATCGACTGCTTGCGTGCGAAATCGTGCAAACGCGCGGCTTTTTTCACTTTGCGCGCTCCGGGAGCACTCCCCCACCCTCCTCGCATGGCCGCCATCGGGACTGTGCTAAAATCCGCATTCGCTAGGGGTCCTGGAACGAAAAGTTCCGGGTGAGATATACCCTCCGTACCTGATCTGGATAATGCCAGCGAAGGAAAGCGCAAAGTAGGTCCCTCCTTTGTTTGCTCCCCCACGTTGGCTCCGGCTTTTTTGATAAGCAACGCATCGGCACGTCCATGCGTAACACGAGCACACCATGAACCTGAAGCACACCGTCATCGCACTGTCCGTCATGCAGGCCTTCGCCCTGCAGGCCCAAGCCCAGTCCACCCAGCAAACCCTGCCCGAAGTCGTCGTCACCGCCAGCAAATGGGCCGTGACCGACCGCGCCAGCGTGGGCGGCTTCTCCGAAACGTCGCTGATGCAAACGCCGTTCTCGGTGATCTCGATTGGCCGCGAGCAGATGGCCGACCTGGGCATCCGCACCACGACGGATGCGATGAAATACGAAGCGAGCGTGAGCGACTCGTACAACGCGGTCGGCTACTCGGAGATGTTTTCGATCCGCGGCTTCAACCTCGATAACAGCAGCAGCTACCGCAAGGACGGCATCGCCATTTCGGGCGACGCCCACATCCCGCTCGAAAACAAGGAACGCATCGAGATCCTGAAAGGCCTCGCCGGTCTGCAGGCCGGTGTGACCACCCCGGGCGGCATCATCAACTACGCGGTCAAGCGTCCGACCAATACGCCGCTGCGTTCGGTCACGCTGGAAGCGCGCGAGCGCGGCACGGTCTACGGCTCGCTGGACCTGGGCGGCCGCTTCGACGACACCCGCTTCGGCTACCGCATCAACGCTGCGGCCGAGAACCTGCGCTCCTACGTCAAGGGTGCGGACGGTGAACGCCAGTTCGTCTCCGGCGCCTTCGACTGGCAGATCACGCCGCAAGCGCTGCTGCGCCTGGACATGGACTTCCAGCATATGTCGCAGATTACCGCGCCGGGCTACCAGCTCATTCGCGGCACCGACCTGCCGACCGGCGTGTCGCCCAAAATGCTGCTCAATGACCAGCCATGGGCCAAGCCGGTCGATACCCGCACCAGCAACGTCGGCCTGCGCTTCGAGTACGCGTTCAACGACAACTGGCATGCGTCGCTGGCGGCCAACAAGCACAACTTCAAGCGTGATGACTACACCGCCTTCCCTTACGGCTGCAGCAACGAAGGCGCGGGCTTCTATCCGGGTTACTGCTCGAATGGCGACTACGACGTCTACGACTACCAGAGCGTGGGCGAGCGCAAGAACCCGTTCGGCATCCAGGCTCTGTTGCAGGGCAAGGTCGCGACCGGCGCCGTCCAGCACGCGCTCACGCTGGGCCTGACCGAACAGACCCGCAGCGACTACTTCGGCAAATACGTCTATGACTACGCAGGTTCGAGCAACATCTATCACAACGTGATCGTGCCACCGGCGCCAGGCAATCCGAGTACCGGCCCGGTCCTGGAACAGAACCACGACCAGGAACGCAGCGTCATCGTGCAGGACATCATGACGCTGTCGTCGCAGTTTAAAGTGCATGCCGGCGTTCGCCGCGTGCAGATCAAGCGTGAAACGCTGGGCGTGCAAACCGTCGATACCAGCTTCACGCTGCCAACCGTATCGCTGGTGTACACGCCTGCGGCCGACTGGATGTACTACGCCACCGCCGCCCACGGCATGGAAAATGGCGGCGTCGCGCCAATGAAGACCTTGAACGAGAACGCAGTACTCGATCCAAGCCGTTCGAAGCAGTTGGAACTGGGTGTGAAGGGTATCGTCAACAACAGCGTGCAAGTATCGGGCGCCCTGTTCCAGATCAAGAAGGGCTTCGAGTACACCAACAGCGCCAATCTCTACGTGCGCGGCGGCGAGCGGACCCACCGTGGCATCGAACTCGGTGCACAGGGCAGCGCCACGCCGAATCTGAAGTACAGTCTGTCGTTGATCGCCCTAAACATGCGGCAGGAAGGCACCGGCCAGGCCGACATTGACAACAAGCGCAGCACCAACGTCCCGGCGTTCAAGTCGACCGCGGTGCTGGAATATGCCGTGCCGACTGTGGCTGGCCTGAAAGTGAACGGCATCTGGCATTACGCTGGCAAGAAGGCGTTCGATCCACAGAACGCCACCTTTGTGCCTGCCTACCATGTGTTCGACCTGGGCACCGCGTACGGCATGACGGTTGCCGGCTACAAGACCACGATCCGCGCCAACATCGACAACGTCACCGACAAGTTCTACTGGCGTGACGTAACCCCGCAGCTGGGCGGCTACCTGTTCCCGGGTGCGCCGCGCACGGTCCGGGTATCGGCGCAGTTCGACTTCTAAACTGGATTGATATAACGGGCGGCTTGCAGCATGCGCTGCGGCAGGCTGCCCGTGACGATCAGATAGGCGATTTCACGATCGTCGAGCATCTGCAGCACTTGCTCGTGGATGGTCTGGCGAACTTCTTCCGACTCCCGTTGCAGACCATCGGCCTCCCACGGGCTGTCTGGCGCGGTCACCAGCGTGAACGCGTAGTCGTGGCGGCGCTCCAGCAGCGCCAGCTGCGCATCCACCCTCCCCCAGTACCAGCGGCTATACAAGGCCGTCATCATCGGCGTCGTGTCGCAGAACAGGAAGCGTGACGCTTGCGCAGCGGCTGCGTTTTCGCGTTCCATCTGGGTGCGCGCGATCGGATACTGGTCGCTTTCTTGCGGCACCCTGCCGTTCACGTCCACGAATTCGCGCAGGTATTCGGGCACCCAGATGGTGCCGTAGTGGCTCGCGAGCGCTGCCGCGAGTGTCGACTTGCCGGACGACTCGGCGCCCAGGATGGCGATGCGTAGCGGCTGATTCATGCCGGCTTGACCTTCGCTTCGCGGTACCAGGTGGCCAGGCCGAAGGCAGCCATGATCACGAAGATGCCATACAGGACGGCCGTCAGCGTCAGGCCTTTGTACAGATACAGACCGACGTAGAGGATGTCGACCACGATCCAGACGATCCAGTTTTCCACCTTCTTGCGCGACAGGAGTACCTGGCCAACCAGGCTGCCGGCGGTCAGGAAGCCATCGATATTGGGCACGTCGGTATTGGTGAATTTGGCCAGGAACTGGGCCAGCACCGCGAAACCGGCCAGCCAGGCGACGCCGCTCCAGGCCCAGGCTTTTGGCGATGAGGTGGTGACCGCGAGCGCTTCACGATGGGCGCCGCCATGCAGCCACTGGTACCAGCCCCACACCGACACCGTGATGAAGACGAATTGCAAGGCCATGTCGCCGTACAGCAGCGCTTCGTAAAACACGACCGCGTAGGTGGCTGACGAGACGATCGAGAACAGCCAGGCCCAGTGGAGCTGGCGGATGTTCAGGGCTACCGTGATCACTGACAGGATGAAGGAGATCAGTTCTAGGTAGGTGGTGGTGATGCCGAGCAGGGTTAACGGGTCGTTCATGGGGCCTTGGCGGCTATGAGATGCTATGGGTCCCCGCCTGCGCGAGGACGACGTGCTGAGGACTCGGGCCGACGTCGTCCTCGCGGTGGTGCTGGCGCGTGCGCCAGCACCATATTGTTACTTCTTCGGATACTTGATCGTCATCTCCTTGAGCAGGTTGTCCGCATGATCAACCTCCTTCATCACCCACAGCATATAGCGAATATCCACATGAATGGCGCGGGTGATGGCGCTGTCGAAGTACCAGTCCTTGGTCACCGACTCATAGGTCGAATCGAAGTTCAGCCCCACCAGCTCCCCGCGCTTGTTCATCACCGCCGAACCGGAATTGCCGCCGGTGGTATCGGCGCTGGACAAGAAGTTGACCGGCACCGTGCCGAGCACAGGATCCTTGAACACGCCATAGCGCTTGTCCTTGACCGCGTCGAGCAGCGGCTGCGGCGCGATGAACGGCTCCACGCCGGTGTGCTTCTGCACGATCCCTTCCACGGTCGTGAACGGACCTTTGACCACGCCATCACGCGGCGAGTACGACGCCACGGTGCCGTACGTGACACGCAAGGTCGAATTCGCATCCGGATACACCGGCTTGCCCTGCGAGGTCTTGAAAGCGATCATGGCCGCCATGTACTGCGGGATCACGCGTTCCAGATTGCCGTCGATCTCCTTGCGGCGCTCTTCCAGCGACAGGGTGGTCTCGTAGGTCTTGACGGCCAGCTGGATAAAGGCGTCATCGGAGGCAGCAAAGGCATCGGCGCCCTTGCCCATCCACGCCAGGCGCTTGGCGGTGTCGCCCAGCTGCGACTGGCGATACATCGCGGCGACCGCGTCCGGTGCCGGCAGCAGCGCATCGAGACCCTTCGGATGGGCCTTGACCGGTAGTTTGGCGTAGCGCTGCAGCGCGGCCGTAAAGCGCGCTTCATCGACGCTGCCCACATACGACTGCTCCAGGCGGTTCAGACGGGCCTTGATGAAGGACTGGTCACGTTCCTGATAGCCCGATTCGCGTTCGGCATTCGGCTTCTTGTTCTCGACAGCGAGGCGATACAGCGTGCGGGCGCTGCGGAACAAGTCGCTGGTCGATGCGACGCTCCAGGCGAATTGCTCCTCATCGAGCGCGATGTCGGCGGCGATCAGCGCGTCCAGTTCGGTCAGCATGGTCTTGGACAGGCCTGGCTGTTTGGCGTACCAGGCACGGAACTCGGCGTCCTGCCCATCCTTGATGGCAGCGATGTCGACGCGCGCGAAGCCGTCCAGCAGACCCTGGGTTTTCTTGAGCACGTTGTTGGCGGACTTGACCACGCTCGCGTAGCGCACTTCGTTATTGGTATTTCCCTTGGTGGCGGCGGCGATGGTGCCGTTGTCGGCCTTGATCTCGGCCACGCGCGCCGGGAAGCTCACGTCACGCGCGTAGCGGATTTCGGCCGGCAGCTTGTAGCGGCTGGTGCGGCCCGGGTAACCGGCCAGCAGAATCGGATCGCCCGTCTTGAGGCCCTCGGCCGAGACGACCAGGAAGTCCTTCGACTTGTAAGGCACGTTGTCGGGCGACGGATCGGCCGGCTTACCATCCTTGCCGACATAGGCGCGCAGGAAGGAGAAGTCGCCCGTATGGCGCGGCCACTCGAAGTTGTCGACCTCGCCGCCGTATTCGCCGATCTTGTCGGACGGCGCGTAGACCATGCGCACGTCGCGGATCATCATCTGGCGAATGCGATAGTACTCCAGGCCGCGGTGGAAGCTCGGCACCGAGCAGCGGTAGTTCTTGTCGGTCTCGCATTCGGCCGTCAGGGCCTTGATGCGGGATTGGACTTCTTCGTAACGCGCGCGGCCGGACATGGTGGCCGGCAGGTCTTTGAGCACGCGGTCGGTGACGTTTTCAACCTTGTCGGTGACGTACACGCGCAGGTTCGGGCCGCCCGGCAGCTCGTCGGCGCGGGTCTTGGCCAGGAAGCCGTTGGCGATGTAATTGTGCTCGGCGGTCGAGTTACGCTGCACCGCGTCGTACCCGCAATGGTGGTTGGTCACGATCAGGCCGTCGCCGGAGACGAAGGACGCCGAGCAATTGCCGGTCGAAACGATCGCGCTCATCGGGTGCTTGCTCAGGTCGGCCAGCTTTTCGGCGGGAATGGTGATCCCCACTTTTTTCAATTCTTTTTTCAGTTGCGGCAGCTGGTGTGGCTGCCACTGACCTTCGTCGGCGTGCGCGGTAGCGAATACGCCCAACAAGGCGACGGGCAATGCGATGGATTTCAACAAGATATACCCCGGAAATTAAATGCAAGCGGGAGTATATCCCAATGGGGGCGGCGGGAAAGTGTCCGGAAACGGACACTCATGGGCGGAGCCGGGCAAGTTTTCAGCGCAACACAGTGTCGCCCCCCATGAAAGCCTCCCTGGCACGCCCCTTGCTCTTGTCCCCGCATGGATACCGCTATCGACCCTCTCACCCTGCGCCGCCGGCGCCGGGTCCGTTTCATGATCGCCGCTGCCGCGCTGGCGGCCGTGTGCGCCAGCGCCTGGGCCGTCAACCGCGTGTTGCGCCCCAGCGTCAAGGCGGCCGATATCCGCGTGAGCGAAGTGCGCCGGGGCGACATTGCCAATGCGATCAATGCGGCCGGCATCGTGATTCCGCTCCACGAGGAACTGGTCCCGAGCCCGATCCAGAGCCGGGTCGCCAAGATTCACGCCAAACCGGGCCAGACGGTGGCCGCCGGCGCCCTGCTGCTGGAACTGGACGACCACACCATCCGCCTGGCGCTCGACAGCCTGCAAGAGCAATTGGCCCAGCAGGAAAACCGCATCGGCGGTCTGACCCTGGAGCTGGAACAAAAGCGCAAGCAGATCGTCAGCAATATCGAACTGCTGGAACTGGACCTGCAAAGCGCACGCGTGAAGAAAGAACGCTACACGACCCTGCGCAAGGCAGGCGGCGTGTCCGGCGAAGACATGCTGACGGCGGAACTGAACGTGACGCGCTTCGAAATCCAGCTGCGCCAGCAAAAGGAATTGATCGAGGATACGCGCCGTTCCACCAGCAGCAATATCGAAGGCGCGCGCCTGCAAAAAAGCATCCTGCAAAAGCAGATCGCCCAGCAGCAAGCCTTGCTTGAACGCACACAGGTGCGCGCACCCTTCGCCGGAACCCTCACCATGCTGTTGCAGGAAGAAGGCGCCAGCGTGCAAATGGGCCAGCTGGTGGCGCGCGTGTCCGAGCCGGACAATTACCAGGTGGAAGCGACGCTGTCGGACTTCCACGCGCGCTCGCTGAGCCCGGGCCTGGCGGTGCGCGTCGAGCAGGACAAGGAGATTCTCGCGGGCCGGATCCAGACCATCCTGCCGGAAATCCAGAACGGGTCCATCAAGCTGATCGTCGCGCTCGACCAGCCGCGCCATGTCCAGCTGCGCAACAAGATGCGGGTGGACGTGGCCATCATCACCGGCGAGAAGCCGGCCACGCTGATCGCCGACAACGGCCCCGGCATCAACGGCAAGGGCCGCCAGCCGATCTGGATCGTGCGCGACGGCGTTGCCTACCAGACCGAGGTAGAGATCGGCGCCGGCGACGGCAAGGTCGTCGAGATCGTCGGGGGCGCCCGCCTGCACGACCAGATCATTGTTTCCGATACCCGCAGTTTCAAAGAACACGCCACCGTGCGCATCACCAACTGAACCAACAGAGAGAACCATCGTGATCAAACTCGACAAAGTCAGCAAGACCTACCAGACCGACAAAGTGGAAACCCTGGCCGTGAAAGATATCGACCTGCACGTGAAAAAGGGCGAATTCGTGTGCATGATGGGCCCGTCCGGCTGCGGCAAGAGCACCCTGCTCAACCTGATCGGCCTGCTCGACCGGCCCGGCACCGGCACCGTCCACGTGGACGGCATTCCGGTCAAGACCTACAAGGACAAGCAGGTAGCGGAGATGCGCAACAGCACCTTCGGCTTCATTTTCCAGAGCTTTCACCTGATCAATGACCTGCGCGTGATCGACAATGTCGAACTGCCCCTGCTGTACCGCTCCATGTCCGGCAGCGAGCGGCGCAAGCTGGCGCGCGAGGCGCTGGAAAAAGTGGGCCTGGGCGCGCGCATGGACCACTACCCGAATCAATTGTCCGGCGGACAGCAACAACGCGTGGCCATCGCCCGCGCCATCGTGGGCCGCCCGCAAGCGCTGCTGGCCGACGAACCGACCGGCAACCTCGACAGCAAGATGGGGGCCGAGATCATGGATATCCTCAAAAAATTGAACGAGGAAGGCACCACCATCGTGATGGTCACCCACGACGAGCACGAGGCGCGCCAGGTGGGCCGCATCGTGCGCGTGTTCGACGGCCAGCTGGTCGCCTAGGAGAAACCATGTTCAGAAACTACATGCTGACGGCGTGGAAAGTATTCATGCGCCGCAAACTGTTCACCGCGATCAATCTGCTGTGCATCGTGCTGACTCTCGTGGTGCTGATGGTGGTCACCGCCCTGCTTCAGAACACTTTTTATCCGCGCGGGGTGGAAGGCAAGAGCGACCGCTTCGTGCAAGTGATGATTCTGCACGCCGAGTCGGACAACGGCCGTTCGGTCAGCACCAGCCCGCTCGGCTACAAGGTGATCGAGCAATACCTCAAGCCGATGAAGTCGGTGGAACTGGTCGGCGTGACCAGCGGCCCAAGCACCGTCTCGGTGTACCAGGAAGGCCGCGTCACCGAGCTCGAAATGCGCCGCACCGACGCCAACTACTGGAAGATCCTCGACTTTACCCTGCTCGACGGCCGCCTGCCGAGCGCCGAAGACGACGCCATGGGCCGCTTTGTAGCCGTCATCAATCGCGCCTCGGCGCGCAAGCTGTTCGGCAGCGCGGCGGCCGTGGGCAAGACCGTCCGCGTCAGCGGACAGCAATTTAGCATCATCGGGGTCGTCGAAAACGAAATGCAGCTCAATGCCTATGCCGACCTGTGGGCCCCGATCAGCACGATGCCGTCGACCGGCTACAAGCAGGAGTATTTCGGCGAATTCATCGCTCTGCTGCTGGGCCATTCGGCGGCCGACTTGCCGATGATACGCAAGGATGTCGAAGCCATCGCGCGCGGCGCCGATCTGGGTGACGCCAAAAAATGGAGCAAGATCCGCTTCTGGGCCGACGACAAGGTCGACGCGATCGCGCGCCAGACCATCGGCGACAGCGGCAGTGCCGATTCGGGCGCCGCCACCATGATCGCCGTCCTGCTGAGCGTGATGTTCGCCTTCATGCTGCTGCCGGCGCTCAATCTGATCAATCTGAACAGCGGCCGGATCATGGAACGCAGCGCCGAAATCGGCGTGCGCAAGGCCTTCGGGGCCACCAGCGCCCACCTGGCTGGACAATTGATTGTCGAAAACGTGCTGTTGTGCCTGGCCGGCGGCGTAATCAGCATGGCCTGCGCGGCGCTGGTGCTGCACGGGCTCGAGATGTCCGACCTGATCCCCTATCTGAAGGTGCAGCTGAACCTGGCCGTCATGGCCTACGGTCTGCTCATTACCTTGATTTTCGGGCTGCTTTCCGGCGTCTTGCCCGCCTGGAGAATGTCGCGCCTCGACCCCATCCACGCCCTGAAGGGAGCTGTCTGATGTTTCGCCACCTGTTTTTGCTGATCTGGAAGCGCAAGAGCCGCAATCTGATGCTCAGTCTTGAAATCCTGATCGCCTTCGTGGTGGTCTTTGCGATCGCCGGCTTCGCGGTCCGCAGCGCCGAGTTGTACCGCCTGCCGACCGGCTTTTCGATCGACAATGTCTGGTCGGTCCGGATCAAAAATATCGAGCGCGGCGACTCGGCGTTCGCGCCCGACGTGGCGGAAAACTTCAAACGCTCACTGGCGGCGGTGCCCGGCGTGGAAAAAGTGGCTTTCGCCAGCACCACGCCCTATCTGTCGCGCACCTGGCGCAGCAACTTCGCCGACCCGGTCAGCAAACGCGATGTGCTGGCCGAAATGATCGAACTCGACGACGACGCGCTGCCGCTGTTGAGCGTCACGCCGCTGCAAGGGCGCCTGTTCGAACAGAGCGACAACGGCGCGCCGACCGATGCCGCGATCATCAACCGGCGCATGGCGCAAGCCATGTTCGGCACTGCACCGGCCCTGGGGAAAATCGTGGAACACCAGTTGGGGGTGGGCGGCCGTGTCCAGAAGCTGCGGGTCGTCGGCATTGTCGACGACTACCGCAACAAGGGCGAATTCGCGCAGCCGGTCAACATCATCATCGCCCGCGTCACCCCCGGCCACAGCGACGGCGAGATGGAATCCTTGCTGGTCAAGGTCAGCCCGGGTACCACGCGCGCGTTCGAGGAAACCTTGTCGCGCCAGCTGAAACTGATCAACAATAACTGGAGCTACGAGATCGCCCCGCTGTCGGTGCGCCGCGCGGACGCCATGAAAAGCCAGATTACACCCCTGATCGTGCTGTCCATCATCGCTGCCTTCCTGTTGCTGATGGTCGCCTTCGGCCTGTTCGGCGTGCTGTGGCAAAACACCACACTGCGGATTCCCGAACTGGGCTTGCGGCGCGCCATCGGCGCCAGCGCCGGCACCATCTACCGCCAGATCATCGCCGAGCAAATGCTGCTCAGCACGGGAGCGATGCTGATCGGGCTCCTGCTTCTGGCGCAGTTGCCAATCACCGGGGTGCTGGGCGAGAACTTGAACTGGCAAGTGTTCGCAGCCTCGGCGGCACTGTCGATGGCGGTGATCTATCTGCTATCCTTGCTCTGCTCGGTGTATCCGGGCTGGCGCGCAAGCCGCCTGAGCCCGACCGAAGCGCTGCATTACGAATAGCAAAGCACAATGGAATCACGCAAGCAACGCATCCTCATCGTCGACGACGATACCGCCGTCCAGGTATCGCTGGCCCTGCTGTTCAAGCAGTCCGGGTACGAAGCCCTGTGCTGTGACGGGCCGGCGGACGCGCTCGCGTTGCTGGCCGAGCAGCCCGTCAGCCTGGTTTTGCAGGACATGAATTTCTCGCTGCAAACCAGCGGCGAGGAAGGCATGGACTTGCTGGCCCGGATCAAGGAACGCCATCCGGATGTGCCGGTGCTCCTGATGACGGCCTGGGGCTCGATCGCATTGGCGGTGCGCGGGGTGAAGGCCGGTGCGGCCAACTTTTTCACCAAGCCCTGGGACAATGCCCAACTGGCCGAACTGATCGCCAGCACGCTGGAATTGTCGGCCTCGATGTCACCGCAGAGGCTGAACCGCCAAGCGCTCGACCGCCAGTTCGATTTCGCCGCCATCGTCGGCGAACACCCCAAGTTGTTACGCGTATTGGCCACCATCGGCCAGGTCGCGCGTACCAAGGCGCCGGTCCTGATTCTTGGCGAGAGCGGTACCGGCAAGGAATTGATTGCCGACGCGATCCACAAGAACAGCCCGCGCGCGGACCGCATTCCCGTCAAGATCAACATGGGCGCGATCACGCCCTCCTTGTTCGAGAGCGAAATGTTCGGCCATGTGCGCGGCGCCTTTACCGACGCCAAGGCCGACCGCAAGGGCCACGTGGCCAGCGCCCACGAGAGCACCCTCTTCCTCGATGAAATCGGTGAACTGAATCGCGCCGACCAGGTCAAACTGCTGCGCGTGCTGCAAGACCAGAGCTACCAGCCCGTGGGCGCCAGCCGCAGCGAGCAGGCGGACATCCGCGTCGTTTCTGCCACCAACCAGGAATTGGCGGAATTGGTCGCATCCGGCGACTTCCGCGAGGATTTGTTTTACCGCCTGAACCTGATCACAATCCGGCTCCCACCCCTGCGCGAGCGCCGCAGCGATATTGCCTTGCTGGCCAAGCACATCATCGAAGGCGTGTCGGTCAAATACGGGCTCGATCCGGTCACGCTCACGCCCCAGGCGCTGGAATGGCTGGGGGCCCAGCCCTGGCCCGGCAACATTCGCCAGCTCAAGCAGACGCTGGAACGGACCGTTCTGCTGGCCGGCAAGACGCAACTGACCCAGGCCGACTTTGTGGGCGCCGAGCAAAACGACGACAGCGGCGGCCAGCAGCGCCTCGGCGTGGACGGCATGACGCTGGAACAAGTCGAACGGCGCATGATCGAGCAGGCGCTCGACCAGCATCGCGGCAATATCTCGCGCGTGGCGCAGGCGCTGGGCCTGTCGCGCACCGCCCTGTACCGCCGGCTGGAACGGCACGGTCTTGGCGGCGGGGCCGAGGAATGACGCTGCGCTGGCGCCTGGGCGCCTATGTCCTTGCGCTGCACGTGGCCATGTTCGGTTTTACGATCTGGCAGTACCGCGAGCAGGTGGCGGCCTTCATCGCCATCGAACTACTGCTGCTGGCCAGCTTGGCGCTGGGCATGTTTCTGATTCGCGGGGCCATGCGCCCGCTCGAATACACGGCGCGCTTTCGTGACCTGCTCGAAGACGAGGATTACGCCGCCCGCCTGGTCGATTCCAAGGTGCCCGAGCTCGACGAGCTGGTGCACCTTTTTAACACCATGCTGACCAACCTGTACCGCGAACGGCTGGAACTGGGTGAACAGCGCGGCTTCCTCGACAGCCTGCTCCAGGCGACCCCGAGCGCCGTGATCGTGCTCGACTTCGAAGGCAAGATCAGCTTGATGAATGCCAGCGCTCACACCCTGCTGGGCCTGGTGGATCCGAAGGGGAAAGCGCTCACCTACTGGGGCGCGTCCGGCCTGCCGGGCCAGCTGGCCACCTTGCCGCTGGGTGAAAGCCGGCTGCTGACCGATGCCGAAGGCCGCCGCTACCGCGGGCAGCGCGGCCAATTCCACGACCGCGGTTTCAGCCGCCACTTCCTGCTGGTCGATGAACTGACGGACGAACTGGAAAGTTCGGAACGCGCGACCTACGACAAACTTATCCGTGTGCTCGCCCATGAAGTCAACAACACCGTGGCCGCCACCGGTTCGGTGCTCGATTCGCTGCTGTTCTACCAGTCCCAGCTCGATGAGCGCGACGGCGTCGACTTCAGCACCGCCATCGTCGCAGTCAAGCGCCGCAATGTCAGCCTGGGCGAGTTCATCGAGCGTTTTACGCGCGTGGTCAAGATGCCGCGCCCGGAACTGCGTCCGACCTCGCTGGCCGACATGATGGACGACATCCTCTGGCTCAACCGCGAGCAATGCAAGAGCCGCGGCATCGAGATCTGCTGGCAACGGCGCGACGAGGTGCCGCCGCAGCGCCTGGACAATCACCTGATGGAGCAGGCGCTGCTCAATATCGTCAAGAACGCGGTGGAAGCGGTCGAAACTACCCAGGCAGAGAGTGGCGAACCCGGCAGGATTCAATTTTCACTGACGCAGGAAGGCGACAAGGTGCGCCTGGCCGTCATCGATTCCGGCAATCGCCTCGGCGAAGTGCCGGCCCGCCAGCTGTTCACGCCGTTCGTCAGTACCAAAAAAGGCGGCCAGGGTATCGGCCTCATGTTCGTGCGCGAAGTATTGACGCGCCACGGCTTCCCCTACCGCCTTGCCGCCAATGGCGCCGGCGAAACTGTGTTTGAAATCTGGTTCCCCGCCGCCAAACACGTGTAGACTCTCGGCAAGTTGTGACGGAAGGAAACTAATGTCCCGTGTCAATACTTTGTCCTTCGCTGCGGGGACGGGTCTGCTGGCCCTGTTTCTGTGCGCGCCCGCCCACGCGGCAGCCAGGCTGACCCTGTGTTTCGAGAACCGCGACGTCCTCCCCTGGCGCAATATGGAGCTCGAAGGATTGAACTTCGACCTGCTCAAGCGGATCGAACCGAAGCTCGATCTGACGCTGCAATACCAGCCACTTCCCTGGAAGCGTTGCCTCGCCAAACTCAAGAACAACGAGGTCGACGGCGCATTTTCGGTGGGCTATAGCGCCGACCGTCGCGAATTCGGTGTCTATCCGGGCGGCCACGGCGTACCGGAAACGCAGTGGCGTATGCACACGGCGCGCTACTACCTGATGCGCAAAAAGGGCAATCCCATCGACTGGGATGGCACACACTTCGTCCATGTCGACGGCAAGATCGGCTTTCAGCTCGGCTATTCAATTGGCGAAATGTTGCGAGCCCAGAAGGTCCCGGTGGACGAGAGCAAGGACAGCATCGACAGCGTGGCGCGCAAGCTGGTGACCGGGCGCCTGGCCGGCGCCGCCGTGTTCGACAGCGAAGCGACCGCCTTAATGACCGGGCCGTTGGGGCAGCAACTGGAAATGGCCGCCATCCCGCTGACGGAAAAACCGTACTTTCTGATGTTATCGACCCGCCTGGTCAAGGCCGATCCGCAGCTTGCCCAGCGCATCTGGAAGGCGGTTGAGGAAGTGCGCAACGGCCGCGAATATGGCAAGCTGGTGCAGGAAGCGGGCGCCGAGCACGCCCGATAGAGCGCTCATTCAGCTGAAGCAAGCACCGCCAACCGTTACCGTCGTCCTCGCGCAGGCGGGGACCCATAGCAAGCATGCCTCGCGGCAGAGCAAATCTGCTATGGGTCCCCGCCTACGCGAGGACGACGGCACGCCCGCACATCACTTCTTGCGCGCCTTGCGCTTTTTAGGCGCCAGCATGGTGCCCGTGCAAGACGGCGCGCCGCAGCGGCATTCAAACAGCTTCTTGACAGCCGCCGTATGCCGCTCCTCGTAGATGAGGGCGTAGTTGTAATTGAGCTCTTCGCCCGCCTCGATATCCTGCAGCGCGTAGATGAAGACGCGGCCGTCCTCTTCATACGCTTCGCAGTTGGGCTCGCAGGCATGGTTGATGTAGCGCGCGTCGTTGCCGTCGCTGCCGCCATCGATCACATTGCCGTCGGCCAGGGAAAAGAAGAAGGTGTGATTCACGGGCCCGCCGCCCTGTTCCGCCCGAATGGCGGACTCGTCCGACGTAATGCGTTCGCCCAGATACTCGACAATGCATTCGCCGGCGTCAATGTGGCGGCTGGCGAACACGCCGTTGCCGTGGATGGTGGATCGCCGCACCTCGAAGGGAGCGGACTGTGCGAGAGTGGAGTTTTCGGTCATGGTGCCGCTATTTTACTGAAGCTTGCCATCCTCCGCCTAATGATTGAATCAACGCGACCGCCGTCGTCTGCCGGTCGGCCTGCAATTGCACCAGCGCGCGCCGTGCCGACAGCGCACTGGCCTGGGCTTGCACCACTTCGGTATAGCTCACCTGCCCCGCCTTGTAGCGGTTGAGCATTTGCGTTTCGGCCTGGTCCGCGGCCAGGGAAGCCTGCTGGCGCAGGGTTTGCTGCTGCGCCAGCACGCGGGTGGCGGCCAGCTGGTTCTCCACGTCGCCAAAGGCGTCAAGCACGGTCTGGCGATAGCGCGCCACCGCCGCCTGGTGCGACGCCTCGGCCCCGGCCACCTTGGCGCGCGTGGCGCCGGCGTTGAACAGGGACTGGGCCACGCTCGTGCCCAGCGACCAAAGCAGGTTGGGCGCGCTGAACAGGTCACCGATCGCGCTGCCGCCCGAGGCAACGGAGCCGGACAGCCCGATATTCGGATAATAGGCCGAGCGGGCGATCCCGATCTGGGAATTGGCGGCCGCCACCCGCCGCTCTGCGCTGGCGATGTCGGGACGGCGCTGCAGCAGCAGCGACGGCACGCCGACGGGAATCTCGGGCACGCCCGCCTGCCACGGCGCGATAGCGAGCGAAAACTCGGCCGGCGCCTTGCCGATCAGGATCGCAATCGCATGCTCCAACTGGGCGCGCTGGCGTTCCAGCGACAGCGCATCGACGCGCGCATTGGCCAGCTGCGTTTCGGCCTGCAGCACATCCGACCTGGCGGCGATGCCGGCATCGAATCGGTTGCGGGTGATGGTCTGCACCCGTTCGTAACCTTCGATGGTGGTGGCCAGCAGCGCGCGCGCGGCGTCGGTCTGGCGCAGCGAGAAGTAGTTGGTCGCCAGCTCGCCCTGGGCCGACAGGCGTGCGGCGGCCAGGTCGGCGGCGCTGGCGGAGGCGTTGGCGCCGGCCGCGCTCACCCCGGCCTTCAGCCGCCCCCAGACATCCGGTTCCCAGCTGGCGCCGATACTCGAGCGGAAGGCGTTCTGGGTGTCGGCGTTGCGCCCGCCCGAGCGTTCGCCGCTCAGGTTCAGGCCCACAGTCGGAAACAGCGACGCGCGCTGCTCCTGCACCAACGCCCGCGCCTGGGCGTAGGAAGCGACGGCGGCGGCCACATTCTGGTTCGAGACCTCCACCTGTTCGGCCAGCTGATTGAGCAGCGGGTCGTTGAACAGGGTCCACCATGGACCGCGTTCGAGCGCATCGGCCGGTGCCGCGGGAACCCAGCCGGCGGCTTCCTTGAAGGCAGCCGGTTCGGGGGTGGACGGCACGTGATAGGCCGGGCCGACGGCGCAGCCGGCCAGCAGCACGGGAAGGATCAGGGTCATTGGGCGCATGGCTGCCTCTTGTCAGTTGGGTGAGACCACAGGGTCGGTATGGTGGGCCAGCGCGCGGTCGGCGGGGCTGCGGCGGCGCAGCTTGTCCATCACCACGTACACGACCGGGGTGGTCAGAAGCGTGAGCAGCTGGCTGGCGATCAAACCGCCGATGATGGCCACGCCCAGCGGCCTGCGCAGCTCGGAGCCTTCGCCGAAACCGATCGCCAGCGGCAAGGCGCCCAGTGCGGCGGCCAGGGTCGTCATGAGAATCGGGCGGAAGCGCAGCAGACAGGCTTCGCGCACCGCCTCCAGCGCGGACAGGCCGCGTGCGCGCTCCGCTTCCAGCGCGAAGTCGATGATCAGAATCGCGTTCTTCTTGACGATGCCGATCAAGAGGAATACCCCGATCAGCGCGATGATCGAGAAATCCATCTTGAACATCAGCAGCGCCAGGACAGCACCCACCCCGGCCGACGGCAAGGTCGAGAGCACCGTGATCGGATGGATCAGGCTTTCGTACAGTACGCCGAGCACGATGTAGATCACCACGATCGCGGCCAGGATCAGGAGCGGTTGTTCCTTGTTCGACTCGTCCGCCGCGCGCGCCGTGCCCTGGAAGCTGCCGCGTACATTGGTCGGCATGGCGATGTCGGCCTCGGCCTGCTTGACGGCAGCTTTGCCGTCGGCCAGGTTGCTGCCTTCGGCCAGGTTGAACGAGACGGTGGTGGCCAGCTCGCCATCCTGGTGGTTGACCGAGGTCGGCGTCGCGCTTTCGGCGAAGCTGGCAATCGCCGACAGCGGCACCATGGTGGTGGCGGCGCTGGACAGCGCCTGTCCGCTGGACGGGTCGCGCGCCGCCGTCAGATTGGCCGACGCGCTTTGCGAGGCCCCCTTGGCGGGCACGTACACGTCCGACAGCGCTTCCGGCGTCTGCGAATAGCGCTTGGCCACGCCCATGATGATGCTGTACTGATTAAGCTCGTCGTAGATGGTGGCGACCTGGCGCTGGCCGAAGGCGTTGTAGAGCGCATTGTCGACGTCGCGCGGGTTGATGCCCATGCGCGCCGCGCTGTCCTTGTCGATCTTGACGTACATCTCCACGCCGTTTTCGGCCTGGTCGGTATCCACGTCGACCAGCGCATCCTGGCGCTTCATCGATTCGGCCAGCTTGCCGGCCCACAGCTTGAGGTCTTCGCGCTTGTCGCTCTTGAGCGTGTACTGGTAGGTGGAATTGGATTGGCGCCCGCCCATCCGCAAGTCCTGCACGGGGTTGAGGAACATCGAGACACCGGTGATCTGGGCCAGTTGCGGGCGCAGGCGCGCGATCACGGCCTGGCCGCCCACATCGCGGTCCGCGACCGGCTTGAGGTTGATGAACATGAAGCCGCCGCCAGCGCGCGAGCCGCCGGTAAAGCCGACCACCGTATCCACGGCCGGGTCGGCGCGGATGATGTCGACCAGTTGCTTGAGCTTTTCCTGCATGGCCTGGAACGAGATACTCTGGTCGGCGCGGATGCCGCCGTTAATCTGGCCCGTATCCTGTTGCGGGAAGAAGCCTTTGGGGGCCTTGGCGAACAGGTAGACGTTCAAGCCGATCACAAAGAAGAAGATCAGCATCATCAACGCGATGCTTGACAGCGCCCAGTCGAGCGAGTGCGCGTAAGTCTTGTGGACCCAGTCGAACCCCTTTTCGGCCCAGCGCGCCAGACGTCCGGGGGGACGCTGTGTGGCGCCGGGCTTGAGCAGCCAGGCGCACATCATCGGCGTGGTGGTTAGCGAAATGACGAGAGAGATCATGACCGAAGCCGACAAGGTGACGGCAAACTCCCGGAACAGCCGCCCCACCTGCCCGCCCATGAACAGCAGCGGAATGAACACGGCCACCAGCGACAGGCTAATCGACAGCACCGTAAAGCCGACCTCGCGCGCGCCCAGCAAGGCCGCTTTCATGCGGCCCATGCCTTCCTCGATATGGCGCGCCGTATTTTCCAGCACCACGATCGCATCATCGACCACGAACCCGGTCGCCACCGTCAAGGCCATCAGCGACAGGTTGTTCAGGCTGAAACTGAGCATGTACATCACGCCAAAAGTACCCAGCAGCGACACCACGGTGGCCACCGCAGGGATGATCGTCGCGCGCACGCTGCGCAGGAACACGCTCACCACCAGCACCACGAGCAAGATCGAGATCATGAGCGTCACTTCGATCTCGTGCAGCGACGAGCGGATCGAGTTCGTGCTGTCGGACGCCACCTCCAGCTTGATGTCCTTGGGCAGCTGCGCCTGCAGCGACGGCAGCAGGTCGCGCACGCCGTCCACCGTCTCGATCACATTCGCGCCGGGCTGGCGCGTGACCAGCACCACCACCGCCGGCGAGCCGTTGAACAGGCCCAGGGTATTGATGTTCTCCACCCCGTCGATCACCTCGGCCACGTCGTCCAGGCGCACCGGGGAGTTGTTGCGCCAGGCAACCACCAGGCCGCGGTAGTCGGCTGCGCTGCGCCCGGCGGTGGTGCCGGCCGCCTGAGAATAGATCTGCAGCCGCATGCCATTGCCTTCGATCGCGCCTTTCGGCCGATTGGCGTTGGTGGCCTGGATCGCAGCGCGCACATCCTCGGTCGAGACGCCATAGCGGTTGAGCGCATACGGCAGCAGCTCGACCCGCACCGCCGGCAGCGAGCCGCCGCCGATCTCCACGTCGCCCACGCCCTTGACCTGGGCTAACTTCTGCTGCACCAGGTTCGAGACCGATTCGTAGATCTGGCCCGGCGTTTTGGTCTTGGACGTGAGCGCCAGAATGATGATGGGTGCGTCCGACGGATTGGCCTTGCGGTAGGTAGGGTTGCTCTTGAGCGTGGCCGGCAAATCGCTGCGCGCGGCGCTGATGGCGGCCTGCACTTCGCGCGCGGCCGAATCGATCTTGCGGTTCAAATCGAACTGCAGGCTGACGCGGGTCGAACCGCTGCCGCTGTTGGACGTCATTTCGTTCACGCCCGAAATCACACCCAGGCGCCGTTCGAGCGGCGTGGCCACGCTGGTGGCCATGGTGTCCGGGCTGGCGCCCGGCAGCGACGCGCTGACCGAGATGGTCGGAAAATCGACCTGCGGCAGCGGCGACACCGGCAGCACGAAGAAGGCGCCGATGCCGGCGAGCGCGATCCCCAGCGTCAGCAGGACGGTGGCGATCGGGCGCCGGACGAACGGTTCGGACAGATTCACTTCGCCACCTCTGCCGCGCCGTCGCCACGGCGGCTCCAGCGCCGCGCCAGTCGGTCAAAGCCCAGGTAGATCACGGGGGTGGTGAACAGCGTCAGCAGCTGGCTCACGATCAGACCACCGAAAATGGCCAGGCCCAATGGGCGGCGCAGCTCGGCGCCCTCGCCCCAGCCCAGCATCAGCGGCACGGCGGCAAACAACGCGGCCAGGGTCGTCATCAGAATCGGGCGGAAACGCAGCAACGCTGCCTGCTGGATCGCTTCGCGCGGAGCCATGCCCTGCTCCCGTTCGGCCTCGATGGCAAAGTCGATCATCATGATCGCGTTCTTCTTGACGATGCCGATCAACAGGATGATGCCGATGATGCCGATCACGCCCAGGTCCTGGCCGCTGATCATCAGCGCCAGCAAGGCGCCCACACCGGCCGACGGCAGCGTCGACAAAATGGTCAGCGGGTGGATATAGCTCTCGTACAGCACGCCCAGCACGATGTATACGCACACCACGGCCGCCAGGATCAGCCACAGCTGGTTCGACAGCGAATTTTCGTACGCGCCCGACGCGCCCAGGAAAGTCATGCTGACCGAGGCCGGCATCGCAATCGCTTTGGCGGCCGCGCGGATCGCCTCGACCGACTGGCCAAGCGAGACGCCCGGTGCGGTGTCAAAACCGATGGTGGTGGCCGGATACTGCGCCACATGGGTGATTTGCAGCGGCGCGTTCTGTTCCACCACGTTGGCCACCGCTGCCAGCGGCGTGGTTTTGCCGGACGCGGTTTTGAGCGGCAGCTGGCCCAGCGAGGATACCGACATGGCTTCGTCGCGCTGCGCTTCGAGGATCACGCGGTACTGATTGGTCTCGGTGAAGATAGTCGAGACGATGCGCTGACCATAGGCGCTGTAGAGGGCATCGTCGATCGAAGCGGCCGTGACTGCCATGCGCGAGGCCGTATCGCGGTCGATGCTGACCATGGCCGCGGCGCCCGTGGCGCCGGCATCGGTGACCACATTGCGCACGCGCTTTTCGCTTTGCAGCTGCGCGACCAGCTTTTGCGCCCACTCGGTCACGGTCGCGTTGTCCGCCCCTTCGATCGAGACCCGGTACTGGGTCGGGCCGGTTTCGGCATCGATGGTCAAGTCCTGGGTCGGCTGCAGGTACAAGGTCACGCCGGCCACGTCGGCCACGCGCTTGCGCAGGCGGTCCATGGTTTCCGCCTGGCCGGTGCTGCGCTTGTCCTTGAGGTTGATGAGCATGCGGCCGGTGTGCAGCATCATGTTGTTGGCCGCGTCCACGCCCACGTTGGAGCTGAGCGATTGAACGTCCGGATCGGCCAGGATCGCGCGCGCAGCCTGCTGCTGCAGCTCGGCCATGCGGTCGTACGAAATCGCCTGGCGCATTTCCACGCGCGCCTGCAGCTGGCCCGTGTCCTGGGTCGGGAACAAGCCCTTGGGTATCCAGATGTAGAGCAGCGCGGTGAGGATCAGCGTGGCCAGCGCGACGATGAGCGTGAGGCCCTGGCGCGCCAGCACCCAGTCGAGCGCATGGTCGTAGCGGACGATCACACCGTCGAAGAAGGCTTGCGTGCGGCGCGCCATGGCGCCCGGATGTTCGTCTTCATGGCTGCGCAGCCAGCGGCCCGACATCATCGGCACCAGCGTCAGCGACACCACCGCCGAGATCAGGATCGTGATCGCCAGCGTGATCGCAAATTCGCGGAACAGGCGCCCCACCACGTCGCCCATGAACAGCAGGGGAATGAGCACCGCGATCAGCGACACCGTCAGCGAGATGATGGTGAAGCCGATCTGGGTGGCGCCCTTGAGCGCGGCGTCCATCGGCGCATCGCCCTTCTCGATATAGCGGGCGATGTTTTCGATCATGACGATGGCGTCATCGACCACGAAGCCGGTGGCGATCGTCAGCGCCATCAGACTCAGGTTGTTCAGGCTGTAGCCGAGCAGGTACATCACGCCGCAGGCGCCGATCAGCGAGATCGGCACCGCCAGGCTGGCGATCACGGTGGCACGGATGCTGTGCAGGAAAGCGAAAATGACCAGCACCACCAGCCCCACGGCCAGCAGCAGTTCGAATTCCACGTGCATCACCGAGGCGCGGATGCCGGTGGTGCGGTCGGACAGCACGTCGAGCCGCACCGATGCCGGCAAGCCTTCCGCCAGTTCCGGCAGCTGCTTCTTGATCGCGTCCACGGTGGCGATCACGTTCGCGCCCGGCTGGCGCTGCACATTGAGGATGATGGCCGGCTTCATGTTGGCCCAGGCGCCCAGCTTGACGTTTTCGGCGCTGTCGACCACACGTGCCACATCCTTCAGGCGCACCGGTGCCTCGTTGCGATAGGCGACAATCAGGTTTTCATACTCGGGCACCGTCATCAGCTGGTCGTTGGCATTGATCGCGTACGAACGCGCGGGGCCGTCGAAATTGCCCTTGGCGCTGTTGGCGTTGGCGCCGGAAATGGCCGTGCGCAGCGTATCGAGCCCCAGTCCGTAAGAGGCGAGCGCGCCGGTATCGGCCTGGATCCGCACCGCCGGGCGCTGCCCTCCGCTCAGCGTGACCAGGCCCACGCCCGACACCTGGCTGATCTTGAGCGCGAGGCGCGTGTTGACGAGGTTCTGCACTTCGGTCAACGGCAGCGTGTCCGACGTGATCGCCAGCGTCAGCACCGGCGCGTCGGCCGGGTTGACCTTGGCGTAGACGGGCGGCGCCGGCAGGTCGGCCGGCAGCAGCGAGCCGCCGGCGTTGATCGCGGCCTGCACTTCCTGTTCGGCCACGTCCAGCGTCTGGCCCAGGCCGAACTGCAGCGTGACGATGGAGACACCGGCCGCACTGGTGGAACTCATGCGGTTCAGGCCCGCCATTTGCCCGAAGCGCCGTTCCAGCGGCGCCGTGACGGTGCGCGCCATGACTTCCGGACTGGCGCCCGGATACAGCGTCTGCACCTGGATCGTCGGGAAATCGACCTGGGGCAGCGCCGACAGCGGCAGGAATTTAAAGCCGACCAGGCCCGCCAGCACGATCGCCAGCATCAGCAGCGACGTGGCGACCGGGCGCCGGATGAATGGTGCCGACGGGCTCATTGCTGCTCCGTGCCTTCACGCTGGCGGCGCGGGCGATCGCCGCCAGCGCCATCGCGCCTGCGCGGCCGCGCTTGGCCGTCCGCGGCGGGCGCCGCCGCCGATGCGGCCGGCGCGGCTGCAGGTGCCTCTGTGGCAGCAGGCGCGGCCGCATCGTCGCGCCGGTGGCGGCGCTCGCCGCCAGCCGCTGCGGCGCCATCGGCAGGTGCGCCTTCTGCGCCCCTGCGTCCACCACGGCGTCCGCCGCCGGCGCCGGTTTGCGGCTTATCGCCCGGCAGCGTCACCTTGGCGCCATCCTTGAGCCGGTCCGCGCCTTCGGTAATGACTTGTTCGCCCGCTTTCAGGCCGGTCTTGATCTCGACCTTGTCGACGGTGGCCTGGCCGCGCGTGACGGGGCGCACCGCGACCGTGCGCTCGGCGGCATTGAGCACATACACAAAGTCGCCTGTACTGCTGTTGCGCAGCGCCGTCACCGGCACCATGACCGCGCCCTTGATGGTGCGCAGTTCCAGACGCAGGTTCACGAACTGGCTCGGGAACAGCGCCTGATCGTCGTTAGCGAAACGGGCCTTGGCCTTCACGGTCCCGGTCTGCACATCGACCTGGTTGTCGAGTGCGGCGAACTTGCCTTTGGCGAGCGCATTGGTGCGGGTACGGTCGAAGGCCACCGCCGGCAGATTCACGCCGCTGTGGATGCTTTCCTGCAGGGCCGGCACGCGGTCCTGCGGCACGGCGAATTCGACGTCGATTGGCGAGAGCTGGGTGATGACGGCAATGCCTGCCGCGTCGCCGCTGCCAACCAGGTTACCCATGTCGACCACGCGCAGGCCCACCCGGCCCGTGATCGGCGCCTTGATCTGGGTGTAGCTCAGGTTGAGTTTGGCGATGCCTTCGGCAGCGCGGTCGGTCATGGCCGTGCCTTCAAGCTGCTTGACCAGCGCGGCCTGGGTGTCGACTTCCTGGCGCGCGATTGAATCCTGCTCGAGCAGGGTCTTGAAGCGCTCCAGGGTCACGCGGGCGCTGGCCAGCTGGGCCTCGTCGCGCTGACGCTGGCCGGACGCCTGCAGCAGCGCCATCTCGAATGAGCGCGGATCGATGGTGGCCATCACCTGCCCGGCCTTGACCAGCTGTCCTTCGCTGAAATGCACCTTTTGCAAAATGCCGGACACCTGCGGACGCACGGTGGCGGTGGCCGCCGCGGTCACGGTGCCAAGCGCGTCGAGGCTGACGGGGATGTCGGCCAATTCGGCCGTGGCCACGCCCACGGTGGTGGCCCCGCGTCCGCCGCGTCCGCCCCCGCCGCCGGGACCACCCGGACCGCCGGGGCCGCCGCCCTGCACCGCGCCGGGACCACCCTCCTTCGGCTGGTGCGTCAGATACCAGGCCAGGCCGCCCAGCGCGATCATGGCAATGACAGCGATGATGCTGCCGATGATCTTGGCGCGGCGTTTGCGCGGGGGCTTGCTGGTGAGGGCGTCCATGCTGTTCCTTGTCGTGTATGCAACGATATCAAACCGACTTTAGCATGGTGCCGCCTTTCCATTTGTTTCCTAGCGCACAGAGCCGTTTACATACGGCTGGTTTGCCCGCCAGCATCTTCCTCGCGCTTGCACGGCCAGAAACCGGACACCCAATAAAAACGGGCGCATGTTCAACATGCGCCCGTCGGGACCGGCTTATTCAGCTGCTACAAGCCGTTACAAAGCTGCTACAAAATGCGCCCTAGGGTGCGCCGCACATGCAGTGCGTGATGGCCTGGAACGGGGTGCGGCTGGCCGACATATCGTTCAGCCAGGTCAGTTCGCGGGCCACGTCCGACACCGCGCCTTGCGGCAGGCCCGGCGGCAGCATGCCGAGCTTGACCTGGATCGTGAAGATCTGGGTCGAGGTGGCGCCGAACTTGGTCAGCAGTTTTTCGAACGCCGAACCTTCGCGCTCGATGTAGGCCAGACGGTAGTTGTTGCCCATCTTGGCGCGCTTGGCGGCCGACTTGACCGCGTCGCCGTAGCTGCCGATGGTGTCGACCAGGCCGCGCTCCTGCGCCTGCAAGCCGGTCCAGACACGGCCCTGGCCCACTTCGTCGATCTTGGCCTGGGTAGTCTTGCGCGCGGCCGCGGCCTTGCCGGTGAACTCGGCGTAAATGTGGTTGACGCTGCTTTGGATCAGCTGGCCGAAGCGCGGGTCCAGCGGACGCAGCGGATTGTAGGCGCCAGCGAGCCAGGTGGTGGTGTGGCCGGCGGTGTGGATGCCCAGCTTGTCGGCCACCTTGTCGGCGGTCGGAATCAGCGAGAACACACCGATCGAGCCGGTGACGGTGGAACGGTCGGCCACGACTTCGTCGGACGCCATCGAAATCCAGTAGCCGCCCGACGCGGCGACGTTACCCATCGATACCACGACCGGCTTGCCGGCCGCGCGCGTCAATTCCAGCTCGCGGCGGATCAGTTCGGAGCCGAAGGCGCTGCCGCCTGGCGAATCGACGCGCAGCACGATGGCCTTGATGTCGTCGTCTTCGCGCGCCTGACGGATCAGGGCCGCGGTCGACTGGCCGCCGATGGCGCCGGGAGCGGCCACGCCGTCCGAGATTTCGCCCGATGCGACCACCACGCCGATGGCGTCGCCGAACAGCTTCGGATGCACGCGCGACAGGTAATCGTTGAAGGCGACCTGGCGGAAGCTCTTGGTTTTGCTGTCGAACTCGCCGCGCTTGGTCATCATGGCGCGAATCTCATCGCGCGTTTTCAGACCGTCAACCAGCTTGGTCTGCAGGGCCAGCTTGCCGACGTCGCCATTGACGCCTTCCATCAGCTTGGGCAGGTCGTTGATCATTTTCATGATGCTGCCGGCCGGCAGTTTGCGGTTCTTCTCGACGTCGGCCGTGTAGCCTTCCCACATCGCGTTGTACAGATAGGCTTCCGCTTCCGACGCCGCCGGCGACGGACCGTTGCTGATGTAAGGTTCGGCCGCGCTCTTGTAGGCGCCCACTTTCATCAGGTTGACCGTCACGCCCAGCTTGTCGAGCGCGTCGCGGTAGTAGTTGCGGTGACGGCCGAAGCCTTCGATCATGACATTGCCCATCGGGTGCAGATACACCTCGTCGGCGTGCGAGGCCAGCAGATAGCGCTTCTGGTCGTAGCTGCTGCCCCAGGCGACGATCTTCTTGCCGGACGCCTTGACGCGGTCGAGCGCGGCGCCCACTTCGTGCAGCGTGGCCAGGCCGGCGCTGTCGAGTTCATCGAGGATCAGGACCACGCTGGTGATGTTCTCGTCTTTTTCCACCGTGTCGAGCACGGTGAGGATGTCGCGCAGCTGCACGCTCTTCTGGTTGTCGCCCGACAGGCCGGCCATGAAGGCGTCGCGCACGGTGCCGCTGTGCTGTTCGACCAGGTCGCCCTTCAGTTCGAGCACCAGCGCGGTGCGCGGGGCGATCGGTTTCGGTCCGCCGGTCAGGAGCGCGGTGACGATCATGATCAGGAACAGCAGGAAAATCAGGTTGAAAATGGTGCGGCGTGTTGCGTCCAGGGCGCCCCAAAACATGCCGAAACCGCGGCGCAGGAAGGACAAGGGTTTGAATGACATCGAAACTCCGGCAGAAGATGAAAGTGATGAGAAGCGAAAACCCCACTACTCTAAGCGAAATCGTGCAACTTGTGGTCGTGTGATCACGCCGGCAATGTTTCCTGCGGCCGGGAAATAGCCCACAGGCCCGCAAACACCCATATGCCATTGATGATCAGCAGTTCAAGGCCCAGGCGATAAGTTCCCAGCAGCAACGTCTGATTGAAATCAAGGAGCGCGCAGACCAGGGGGCCGCTCACGGCCACCAGCGGCACCCAGCGGTCGCGCACGGCGCGCCGGGTCAGGATGCCGAAGGCGAACAGGCCCAGCAGCGGACCATAGGTATAGCCGGCCAGTTTGAGCACCACGGCAATCATGCTCGGGTTGTCGGCCAGCTTGAAGGCCATCACCAGCAGCAGGAACAGCAAGGCGAACAACAGATGGACGCGGTGGCGCCAGCGCACCTGCTGCGACTCGGACAGATCGGTGCGGCGCTGCATGCCCAGCAGGTCGATGCAGACGGTCGAGGTGAGCGCGGTAATGGCGCCGTCGACGCTGGGGAACAGCGCCGAAATCAGCGCGACCAGGAAAATGACTTGCACGGCGGCCGGCAAATGGCCCATGACCACGGCGGCAAACAACTTGTCGCCGCTGGCGCTCACGCCCGCAATGGGCGCGTACAGGTGCAGCAAGCCGCCCAGGAACATGAACAGCGACAGCACCAGCACCAGGATCGCGGTCAGGGTCAGCAGGTTTTTCTGGGAATCGCGCAAGGTCTTGACCGAGATGGTTTTCTGCATCATCTCCTGGTCCAGCCCGGTCATGGTGATGACGATGAAGATGCCGGCCACGATCTGCTTGAGCCAGAAGCCGGGACTGTCGGGATCGGTCGTGAACACGCGCGCCAGGCCCCGCTCCTGCATCTGGACCAGACTCTGGCCGACGCCCAGGTCGAGCTGCCCGAGCAGGAACCACACGCAGGCGACCAGGCCGAACAGCATGCAGGAAGTTTGCAGCGTATCGGTCCAGACGATGGTTTTCACCCCGCCCTGGTAGGTGTAGACAAGGATCATGGCTAAAATGATCAGGGTCGTCATCCAGAACGGCACGCCCAGACTGTCGAGAATGATGGCCTGCAGGATATTGACCACCAGGTAGAGGCGGCCGGTGGCCCCCAGCAGACGCGACAGAATGAAGAAGGCGGCGCCGCTCTGGTAGGCACGGCGGCCGAGCCGCACGTCGAGGTAATGGTAGATCGAGGTCAGTTGCAGGCGGTAATACAGCGGCAGCAGGATGAAAGCGACGGCAATGTAGCCGATCACGTAGCCGATCAGGATCTGCATGTAGCCGAAGCCGTCACGCCCCACCGCCCCGGGCACGCTGATGAAGGTCACGCCCGAGAGCGTGGTGCCGACCATGCCGAAGGCCACCAGCATCCAGTTGCTGCTCTTGTTGCCGATGAAAAAACTGTCGTTATTCGCATGGCGCGAGGTGCGCCAGGCCACGCCCATCAACAGGGCGAAATACGCGATCAGGATGAAAAACAGGACTGCCGGCGACATAGTGCCCCAATGCAATGGTTCGATTGGCCAGCAATATAACCTAAACGGTCAGTTCGATCATGCGGGCGGCCAGTTCGCCGTTGTCGATGGTGAGCTGCGCGACCGAGACCGGCAGGCTGAAGCGGCGCGGACCGGCGCTGCCGGGATTGAGGTATAGAACGGCGCCGCGCCGCTCGGCCAGCGGCTTGTGCGAGTGGCCGTAGACGACCACGTCGATGCCCTCGGCGGCCGGGTCGAGGCCGATGGTGGCGATGTCGTGCACCGCGAACAGCGTCAGGCCGCCGATGGTGACGCGTGCCGTGTCGGGCACGGCGGCGGCCCAGGCCTGGTGGTCATTGTTGCCGCGCACGGCAGTGAGCGGCGCGATGGCGGCCAGCTGGTCAAGGATGGCCTGGCCGCCGATGTCGCCGCCGTGGACGATATGGTCGCAGCCGGCCAGCGCGGCCAGCGCCTCGGGGCGCAGCAGGCCGTGGGTATCGGAAATGAGGCCGATGCGGACCATCGGTCAGCTGTCCTGCCCCGGCATGCGCAGGAAGGGGCCGATGCAGGCGTCGAGCGACTCTTTCTCGCACATGACGAACAGGGAACCGGACGGATGGAACTGGACGAAATGGGTGGCCTTGGTGCCGATCTTGGTGATGCCGCCGATGCAATCCTTTTTGCCGTTGTCCTTGACGATGTGGTCGGTCAGTTTGTAGAAGCCCTTGGCGCTGGGCCGGGCCGGGATGCTGAATTCGCTTTCGGAGATCTCGTCGGCGCTGGTGACGAAGGTGGTGCCGTCGCCGCGGAAGCGGTAGATCTCGGAGCAGCTGCCGTCCGGCAGCGTAAGGCGCCACAGGCCCAGGATAGGATGGTCGGCCGACGGCGGCGCAGCCTGCGCGGCGGACGACGCCAGCAAGGCCAGCGACAAGGTGAGCACGGTGGACAATTGCATTGCAAACTCCTTGAGACCTGTTGAGGTGATCAAGATGTCAGTGTGCCCCATTTTGGGCGAGTGTGCAGGGGCAAACTAAAACCCACGCCGGTGCGATAACGGCGCCGGGCGCTAGAGCATCCACCACGTCGCCCTCGCGCAGGCGAGGGCGACGTGGGGTTAGGCTGCTTTTGGTTTGGCGGGACGACGTGGACGCGCTGCCTTCTTGGCTGGCGCTGGCGCCTCTTCCACCACTGGCGCAGGTTCTGGCGCTGCCTCGGCCTTCTTGGCCGCCGGCTTGCGCCCGCCACGCGCGGGACGGCGTTTTTCCTGCACTTCCGGCTCGGGCTCCGGCTCGGGCTGCGGTTCCGGTTCCGGCTGCGCCTGCACCTCCACCACTTCCTCCACCGCCTCCACAGGCTTGCGCCCACCACGCCCGCCGCGGCGGCGCGACTCCGGCTTGGCCGGGTGATCTTCCACCACCGCTTCCACCGGCGCCGGCTCGGCCTGCACCGCTTCCACCACCACCGGCTCGCTCACCGGCACACTGGCTGCCTGCGCTGCGCTGCTGCGGTACACATACGCGCCCGACTTCTCATCGCGGCCAAATTCGAGCATGCCCCGGTTCTGCGCTTCTTCCAGCAGATTGCCGAAGGTGCGGAAGCCATAATAGGTCTCGTTGAAATCGGGACGGCGGCGCTTGAGCGTATCCTTGAGCAGCGAGGCCCAGATCTTGCCGCTGTCGCCGCGTTCGGACACCAGCGCGTCGAACATCTCCACCACCAGCTCGATCGCCTGCGCTTTGCGCGCTTCCATTTCTTCCTTGCGGCGGTTGCCTTCGTCGGGCGACTTGCGCGCCGGCGGCTGCTTGCGCTCATCGCGCTTGGCGGCGGCGCGTTTGACTTCGCGCACCAGGTCGTCGTAGAAGATGAATTCGTCGCAGTTGGCCACCAGCAGATCCGAGGTCGACTGCTTCACGCCCACGCCGATCACCTGCTTGGCGTTCTCGCGCAGCTTGGACACCAGCGGCGAAAAGTCGGAGTCGCCGCTGATGATCACGAAGGTGTTCACGTGCGACTTGGTGTAGCACAGGTCGAGCGCGTCGACGACAAGGCGGATGTCGGCCGAGTTTTTGCCCGACTGGCGCACGTGTGGAATTTCGATCAGCTCGAAGTTCGCTTCATGCATGGTGGCCTTGAAGCCCTTGTAGCGCTCCCAGTCGCAGTAAGCCTTCTTGACGACGATGCTGCCCTTGAGAAGCAGGCGTTCGAGCACCGGCTTGATGTCGAATTTTTCGTAGTTCGCGTCGCGCACGCCCAGGGCGACGTTCTCGAAGTCGCAGAAGACGGCCATGCTGATATTGTCGTTCGATGATGCCATTGATGTTGTTCTCTGATGTTGGTTGGTTCAGGCTAAGCGTCGATTATACGCAACAGGGCCGGCGCCCCCGCGTTCACGTGGCCGGAGACGAAGGGACTGGGCGCGCCGGTGGCGGCGTCGAACACATGGCGTTCGACCTTGCCGATGTCGGCGCCATACACGTGAATGCTGACCGAAACCCGGTCGGTAAAGGCATTCGAGACGCGGTGCACGTCGCCCACCCGGGGCGACACCAGGTCGATGGCGCCCTGGCCGAGATGATGGGAACACGTGGGCCGCGGCGGCGTGCCGGCGAACTCCTCGCACGTTTCGGCGCCGCGCAGCACGCCCACCATGCCCCACACGGTATGGTCATGCACGGGCGTGGCTTGTCCCGGTCCCCAGACGAAGCTGACGACCGAAAACCGTTCGGCCGGGTCGCAGTAGAGCAGATACTGCTGATAGCGTTGGTCGCTGGCGCGGGCATAGCCGGCCGGCAGCCAGTCGTCGTGCGCGATCAGGCCGGCCAAGAGCGTCTTGCCTTCGCTGAAAATGCGCTCCTCGCCAGCGCCGTCATCGACCAGACGGGTGAAGGAGGCGACAAAGTCATGCAAGCGGGATGGATGATTCATGCGGCCTAATATAGCACCCTTGACTGGCGCCGTCCGGCATGGGATGCTTCGGCCTTCGATTGACTTCCACAGGAGACCACACCATGCGTAACTTTGATATTGCCCTCCTGTCGGCCGCCTGATTTTCGTTCCAACCCGCCTGCCCTTCATCGACTGATCGAGCCTGTGTGTTGATGCGCGACTGATCGCGCGCCGACCTCCGTTTTCTTTTGCCTGCGCGCTGTTGCGTGCGGCTTGTGCTCGCCCTTGCGCGAGCGTCACGAATCCGGGACCACCCTCTATCATGATCGACATCGATTTCGCATCACTTCGCACTATCGGCTTCACCCAGGCTATCGCTGGCCAGCTTCACACCCTTGAACACATCTCCAACGCGGCGCGCCTGGCGCGCGTCACCGAGGTCCACCGCGAGCGCGTCACCGTGCACGATGGCCATGCGCTGTCGTCCGCGCAGACCCTGCCCGCGCAACAGGAACCGCTGGCCACCGGCGACTGGGTGCTGGTGCACGAAGGCCGCGTCGCCGCGCGCGTGCCGCCCGTCACCCACCTGGCACGGCGCAGCCTTGAAGGCCGGCGCCAGGCCATCGCCAGCAATATCGACACGGCCTTGCTGGTCATGGGACTGGACCACGACTTCAATCCGCGCCGGCTGGAACGCTATCTGGCGCTGGTGCAGTCGGCCGGCGTGGCGCCGGTGATCGTGCTCACCAAGTCCGACGCCGGCACCGACGTGGAGGCGCGGCAGGACCTGCTGCGCGAACGGCTGCCGCGCACGATTCCCATCGTGGCCGTCAATGCCCTGCTGGCGCAGGCCGCAGACATGCTGGCGCCCTGGCTGGCGCCGGCGCAGACGCTGGTGCTGCTGGGCTCTTCCGGCGCCGGCAAGTCGACGCTCACCAACACGCTCACCGGCAGCGCCCAGGCCACGGGCGGCGTACGCGACGGCGACAACCGGGGCCGGCACACCACCACCGCGCGCTCGCTGCATCTGTGTCCGGGCGGCGCCTGCATCATCGACACACCCGGCCTGCGCAGCCTGCAGCCGGACGCCGATGAAGATGAAGTGGCCGCCACCTTCGGCGACATCGAAGCGCTGGCGGCGCAATGCCAGTTCCGCGACTGCAGCCACGCAGAGGAACCGGCATGCGCGGTGCGCGGGGCGGTCGATCCGGACCGGATCCGCAACTACCACAAGCTGTTAAGGGAAGCGCGGCGCGGCGAGCAGACGCCGCTCGACCGGATCGCCGAGCGCGCCAAATGGAAGGTGCTGATGCGCTCCGTCGCCGCACGCGACCGGATCAAGCGCGGCTAAGCTAGAGGTGAGCGGTGTGCGCCGGCGGCGCATCCCAGACGTCGTCGCGGCCATTGAGATAGGTGATGGGCGCGGCGGCCAGTTCGGCGTCGGCGGCGTCGTCGAGCGTGGCCAGGTTGACGCTGACGAAGTCGCCGATCTTGAGCGACTTGCCGATCCCGAAGGTACGGATGCCGCAATGGCGGCAGAAGGGATGGCTGTCGATGCAGGGACCGAAGCGGTAGTCCGACAGCGCCTCGCTGCCCGCCAGCAGACGGAATGCAGCCGGGGCCACGCGCGCCGGCCAGTAGCGCGCCTTGGCGCAAATCGAACAGTTGCAGCGGATGGTGCCGCGCGCGAGGTCGATATCGGCCTCGTAGCGCACCGCCTTGCAATGGCAGCTTCCGTGATACGTTTTGAGCATGGCGCCTTTCGTGCTGTTTGCGTTACAGTGTCGACCCATGAAGCCCGAACACCTCCAACTGCTGCTGACCCGTGAAATGCCATTCGGGAAATACAAAGGCCGCGTGATCGCCGACCTGCCCGGCCATTACCTGGCCTGGTTTTCGCGCGAGGGTTTCCCGCGCGGCGAACTGGGCGAACTGCTGGCCATTATGTACGAACTGGACCACAACGACCTGCGTTCCCTGCTTGATCCGCTCAAGCCGATTTGAGAACATCCACACCGGAGCCCGCGTTGATAAAGATTTTTTGCGCCATTTTCCTGCTCGCGGCGACCGCCGCGGCCAAAGCCCAGCCTGCCCCCTACACCCTGACCAACACCGAAGTGCTGAGCCTGAGCTCGACAGAACTCAAGCGCGACTACGAGATCTTTGTCAGCCTCCCGGAATCATACAAAAGCTCCACCAAGCGCTACCCTGTCGTCTTTGTGGCCGACGCCAATTACGCTTTCCCGGTCGGGCGCGCCCTGGCGGCGCGGGTCGGTGCACACGGCCGCGGGCTCGAGGAATTCATCCTCGTCGGCCTGTCGTACGCGCGCGGCGACACCCCCGAATACAGCCGCCGGCGCGACTACACGCCCGGTCCTTCGCCGGAAAACGGTCTACGTTCGGACATGCCGGGCCGCACGCCGGCATTCGGCGAGGCCGAAGGCTACCGCCGCTTCATCGCCGACGAGGTGTTCCCAATGGTCGCGCAGCATTACCGGGCCGATATGCGCCGCACGATTTTTTCGGGCCACTCCTACGGCAGCCTGCTCGGCCTGCACATCCTGTTGACCGAACCATCGATGTTCAGCCACTACATCCTGGGCAGCCCGTCGCTGTGGTACGGCAAGGAGATGATGTTCGCGCGCGAAAAGGCCTATGCGGCGGAGCACAAGGACTTGAAGGCGAACGTGTTCTTCGCCGTCGGCGGGCTGGAAACGGGCAAGGGCGAAGACGACATGGTGGGCGACTTGAAGCGCTTCACGGCGGCCTTGAAGGCGCGCCGCTACCCGGGACTGCAGATCGCGTCGACCGTGCTGGCCGACGAGGACCATTTGTCGGTCGCGCCCCTGATCATGACGCGCGGCTTGAAGTGGGCGCTGCCGCCACAGCGCTAACGGCGCCGCCGCTGCGGCCTGGTCATCACGCGCACGATGGTGTCGAGCGGCACCCCGTGCGACAGCAGATACCAGGTGGCGACGTCGGGCCCCAGCGTTTCGAGCGAGACCAGCCCCACCGCCACCTTGCCGGACAGAGCGCGCTGCGAACGGCGTTCCTGGCGCGAGAGCACGATCTCGCAGCGCATGCGCTTCATGCGCCACCCCAGTCGCACGAGGCGGAGCCGCTGTATTCGACCGCGCCGCCGTTGCGCAGGCGCGTCCACAGCCAATGCCCGGGATCGTCCGTGCCGGCGTGCATGCGCCATGGCGTACGCCGGTGCATGCATTGAATCAGCTGCAGACCGGAATTGCCGCGGCGCTCGCGCAATCCCGCATAGGCGAGCACGGCCGCTGGGCTGGCCGCCAGGCAATCCGCCAGATCGCGCAAATGATCGGGATAATAAATGCCGCCTGCCGGCAGGTAAGCGAGCAAGGGCGCCCGCGAACGCTCCATCGCTTCGTTGATCGCCTGGCCCACGCACGCTGCGGTAGGCAGACCAATGCGCCGGATGCGCGCATCGTGCGGCAGCGCGCGCGGCGCACTGTCGCCGACGACCAACAATTCCCAATTCCGCAGCGACTGGGCGGCCAGGCTGTCGAGCGCGCGCCCGATGCCATGGCGGTGGCCGTTCAACGGCATGATGACACTGACCTGCGGCAAGATACTCACGGCGGCGCCCTCCCTGCTGTGTCGACAAGCAGGCCATCATGCGCGCAAAAGCGCCGCTTCGATTGAGGTGGAGCAGCTAGCCGGCAGGACTGCTCTGGCTGCCGCGCAAGGCGCCCAGCATCCAGCGGTTGGCTTCGACCAGGGCGTCGTCAAAGACGGCTTCGTCGATGTCGAGCACGGAAAGGCGCGCTGCCAGGTAATCGAAGTCGCCCAGCTCGACCGCCTCGCACAGGCGCAGCATGTCGCCCAGCTCGCCCTTGTATTCGAGCACGGCGGCGCTCACTTCGTCGCTCATCGACAAGGGCTTGAGCACCTCCTCGAGCGGCATGCCGAACAGCACGCCCAGCAAGGAAAACATGCCGGCGATAAAAGCCTGGTCTTGCGCATGCTTGTCGCCGCCCCGGGTTTTGGTCAACTGCTCGAGCAGGCGGCCGCGCACGGCCACGCGCGCCAGCAGCATGGCCGAACGGGGGTCGCCCGAGCGGGCCGCGAACAGCATCAGATTGACCCAGCGCCGCAACTGCTGGCGTCCGAGAATCAAAATCGCTTGCGAGAAACTGGTGATCTTGCGGCCCACGCCCATGCCCAGCGTGTTGACCAGGCGCAGCAGGTGATAGGAGAGCGTGGGATCCTTGCGCAGCAGCGCCTCGATCTCGTGGGTGTGGGCGTCGGACGCGATCAGGGCGGCCAGCTGCAGCGCCAGCGCGCGCGAGGCGGCCTGAGCGCCGGTCAGCTTGGGCGGCGCCGACATGCACCACTCGCCTTCGATCAGCACACCGCTGTCGTTGATGGTTTCCGGGTCCAGCTTTTCATCTTCGCGCAAGAGCGAACCGGGCACCAGCTGCTTCCATCCGGCCAGGTCGAGCGCCTCGGCCAGGGGCGGCGACAAATCCTCACGGTAATAGGCGGCCACTTCATCGCTGAGGGCGCTGAAATCCTCGGTTCCCGACAGGGCCATCAGCTGTTCCAGGTCGCCGGGACCGACGTCCATCAACAAGCCGGCAGGCTTGCCGGTGTGATCGGCCAGGACGCGGAAGACAAGCAATGGCGGTGCACTCGAAGTTGGCGTCATTTTTTCTCGGAAAGAGTAGCCTATCGCCCTATGTTACTCTGAATAGATTGGATTTTGCCAACGATAAAGTGCTCCCGCGCCGCCTTTTTCTGCCGCTCTTGTCAGTCATGCAAACTTGCGCTCGGCAGGTGGGCGCACAGCCGCGCCAGCACCCCGGGCTGTTGCATGCGTTCGCGCCACCATTTGAGGGCCGCGCCCTCCTCGCCGGTACGCCAGGCAACATAAAATGTTTCGGCGCTGCGCCTTTCCTCGACCTCTTTTTCGACCAGCAAACCGGCATCGATGGCGCGCCGGGCGCACGCTTGCGGCAGGAAGCCGAAACCGAAACCGGCCACCTGCAGGTCCAGCTTGGCCTGCATGGTGGGCACGCTGAGCGTGTCCTGTCCGAACAACAAGCCGACCGTGCGCGGCGGCATGTTGCGCGCCGAATCGGCCACCACGACCGCGCGGTGATGCTGCAATTCGGCCCGGCCCAGCGGACCGGGCATATCGGCCAGCGGATGGCCGGGCGCCACCGCGAACAGAAAGTCCATCTCGCCCAAGCTGCGCGTGACATAACCGCCGCCGGCCGGGCCCTCGCCCGCCACGCCGACCAGCAGGTCGACCCGGCGGTCGAGCAAGGCTTCCCACGGGCCGGACAGCGTTTCCTGCACCACGCGCAGACGGGTTTGCTGGGCGATGGCGTAAAAGTCGCGCATGTCCTGTTGCAGGGCCGACACCGCGAACATGGAATCCATGCCGATCGCCAATTCCGTTTCCCAGCCGGAGGCCACGCGCCGGACCCGGTGTTCAAGATCCCGGGCCGCCTTGAGCAGGAACCGGCCCTCTTTGAGCAGTTCGCGCCCGGCCGCGGTGAGCACCACGCGCGGGCCGTTGCGTTCGAATACTTGCACCGACAAGTCGTCTTCGAGCTTGCCGACCATGTAGGAAATGGTCGAGGGCACGCGGTGCAGTTCCTGTCCCGCCTTGGCGAAGGAACCGCGACGGTCGATGGCGTCGATGATTTGCAGGGCTTCCAGGCTGAGTCTGAGCATTCGATTTATTCGATCATAGAAGACGATATTTTCCGTTTTTCAAAGCAGGCACGGGTCTCTATACTACGTCCATCGCATCAAGTTTGATTCGAAATTATTGCACATAAACACCAACCAGGAGCAGATCATGCTGGAAATCAGGAAAAGTGAAGAACGCGGCAACGCCAACCACGGCTGGCTGCAATCGAAGCACACGTTTTCGTTCGGCGAGTACCACGATCCGCGCCATGTCGGCTTCGGCCCGCTGCTGGTGATCAATGAAGACCGGGTCGCCCCGGGCCAGGGTTTCGGCACCCACGGCCACCGCGACATGGAAATCATTTCCTACGTGCTCGAAGGGGCGCTCGAACACAAGGACAGCATCGGCACCGGCTCGGTTCTGCACTATGGCGATGTGCAGCGCATGAGCGCCGGCACGGGCGTGCGCCACAGCGAATTCAACGGCTCGCAATCGGAGCCGGTGCATTTTCTGCAGATCTGGATCCAGCCCGGGGTGAAAGGCATTGCCCCCAGCTACGAGGAAAAGCACTTCGCGCCGGACAGCAAGCTGGGCCAACTGCGCCTGATCGCGTCCAGCGACGGACGCGACGGGTCGGTGACGATCCACCAGGATGCGGCCATTTACGCGACCATCCTGAACAGCGCTCACCAGGCCGAACATGCGCTGGCGGCCGGCCGCACCGGCTATGTGCATGTGATCCGGGGCCGGGTCACGGTCAACGGCAAGCCGCTGTCCGGGGGCGACGCGCTCAAGATCAGCGGCGAACCGGGCATCCGGCTCGAGCAGGCGGAAGCGGCCGAAGTGCTGGTCTTCGACCTGCCCTACTAGGCCTTTTTAGAGCCCGGTCCCCAACGGGGGGCCGGGTTTTCCGCTACACTTGCGGCTACAGCAATTGTTTGAGTACACAGCCATGCCGTCCGCATCAAAAGAAGAACTATTGGATTACACCACTTCGTGCCTGCTGCCCACCCCCTGGGCCCAGTTCACGCTGCACGCGTTTGTCGAGCACACGACCGGCAAGGAACACCTGGCCATGACGCTGGGCGACATCGGCAACGGCGAGCCGGTGCTGGCGCGCGTGCATTCCGAATGCCTGACCGGCGACGTGCTGTTTTCGCAACGCTGCGACTGCGGCGCCCAGCTTGAAGGCGCGCTCAAGAAGATCGCCGACGAAGGGCGCGGCATCTTGCTGTACCTGCGCCAGGAAGGCCGCGGCATCGGGCTGGTCAACAAGATCCGCGCTTACCGCCTGCAGGAAGCCGGCGCCGACACGGTCGAAGCCAACCTGGCTCTCGGCTTCCACGCCGACGCCCGCAACTACGAACTGTGCCAGCCCATGTTCGCCCAGTTCGGCATCCAGTCGATCAAGCTGATGACCAATAATCCGCGCAAGATCGACGCGATGGAAAACCTCGGCATCCAGGTCAGCGAGCGCGTGCCGCTGCTGGTCAACCGCAACGCTTTCAATACCGGTTACCTCGACACCAAAGAAGCCAAAATGGGCCACATGATGAAGCCGCTGGCCGAAGCCGTCGCACAGGACGGCGAACTGTAATTTCTGCAAATACGGTAAGCTACAGGCAAGACTTGCCAGCTTACTTGAAGGACTGCATGAAATTCGGTCAGATCGCCCTGCTGTTGTCCGGTCTCCTCGCCACCGCCGCGGCCATGGCGCAGCCTGTTTCGCCCTTAAAATCCGCGCCCGCCAAGGCCGCCGCGCCGCTTCCCGTGCCCGTCCCTGTGCCGCCCACGGCCCCGGCCGTCGCCGACGAGGAAAACGCCGCCCTGCCGCCGCCTTCCACCGCCGCCCAAAAACTGTACTCGGCCGCCCGCACCGACCTGTTGCAGATCCGCATGCTGCTCAAGAACGGGCGCAGCCAGTCGTCGGTGGGCTCGGGCTTCATGGTCGGCACCAGCAACCTGGTGCTGACCAACTACCACGTGGTGTCGCAGATGGCGATCGACCCGGACGTCTACGTCGGCGAATTCCTCGACACCGACGGCAAGAGCGGACCGGTGGAACTGCTGGCAGTGGACGTACTGCACGACCTGGCCGTGGTGCGCGTGAACCGCAACGGCACCGGCTTTTTCGACATTCCCGAACACCTGGCCCGCCTGACCCAGGGACAGTACCTGTACTCGCTCGGCAATCCGCTCGACCTGGGCTTCGCCATTTCCGAGGGCTCGTACAACGGCGTCATCACGCGCAGCTTTTACGACCAGCTGATGTTTACGGGACCGATCAATTCCGGCATGAGCGGCGGGCCCAGCGTGACCGGCGACGGCGCCGTGGCCGGCGTGAACGTCTCCAAGCGGCGCGACGGAGAGCTGGTCAGCTTCCTGGTCCCGATCCGCTACGCGCAGGAGCTGCTGAAAAAAGTGGCGGCGCAGCCGGTCGCGCCCAAGGACTTCAATCCCCTCATCGGCCAGCAGCTGCTGGCGCACCAGAAGGCGATGATCGACCGCCTGCTGGTCAAGCCGCTCGACATCAAGAGCATGGGGCCGTACATGGTACCGGTGCGCGAATCGGACCAGGTGCGCTGCTGGGGGCGGTCCAACGTCAAGGCCCAGGCCACCTTCACCGCCGACACCATGGCTTGCGCGATGGAGTCCGCGATCTACGTGTCGGAGTCGCAGCAGACCGGCCATGTGTCGATGACCCACCAGTACGTGCGCACCACCAGCCTCGATTCGGTGCGCTTTGCGGCCCTGGCCAGCATCCTGTTCAAGGCCGAACTGGGCAACAACAAGGATTCGCACCTGACCGCGCCCATTTGCACCGAATCGTTCGTGCGCACCAAGACGCTGCCGCTGCGCGCGGTGGGCTGCGTGCGCGCCTACCGCAAATTCGCCGGACTGTATAACTTCACGCTGCTCACCGCCAGCACCGACGACGCCAAGGCCAGCCTGCAAAGCCGGCTCGATGTGGCCGGCGTCTCGTACGCGAACGGGGTGCGCACCACACGTGCCTTCCTCGAGGCGCTGGGACGCGGGGGGATGAAATGAACGGCCCCTGGTACATCGAGATGCTGGCCCGGAACGGCGACGTGCTGCACCGGCACCAGGTAGCCACGCTGCCGATCCGGCTCGGGCGCAGCTACGACAACGACTTCATCATCGACGACGCCTACGCGGCGCCGCAGCACGCCGTCATCGAGGCGCGCGAAGACGGCGAACTGGTGCTGCGCGACCTGGGCACCAAGAATGGCGTGATCCACCGCGGGCGGCGCTATCCATCGCTACTGCTGACGGGCGACACCGAGATCCGCATCGGCCACACGACGCTGCGCGTGCGCGGCGCCAGCTTCGCCGTCGCCCCCGAAATGCTGGACCGTACGCGGCATGGCTGGGAAGGTCTGGCGCCTGGCCTGGTCGGGATCCTGCTGATCGCCTGCGTGGTCCTGTTCACGGCCTGGCTCAGCGACACCCAGTCGTTCCAGCCGGTGCGCTATCTGCAGGCGCTGGCCTGGGGCGTGGGCGGGGGCCTGCTGTGGGCCGGCGCCTGGGCCTTCGGCAACCGCCTGTTCGGACGCCATGTGCGGCTGGGACGGCACCTGTTCGTGCTGGGCAGCGCGCTGGGCGCCGCCACTGCCTACAAGATCGTCTCAAGCATGGCCGCGTATGCCTTCTCGTGGGAGTCGCTCACGCGCTACAGCACGCATGTGGCGATCGTGATCGCGGCGGTGATGCTGTACCACCATCTGAACACGGTCAAGCCGCACCAGGGCCGGCGCTTCGCCGTGACTTGCCTGATTCTGGCGATCCTCGGCTCGGGCCTGGTATTGATGACCAACGAGCAGCGCACCGGTCAGCTGGCCGACAGTCCCTACATGTCGATCCTGCTGCAGCCATCGATGCGGGTCAGCCCGGACCACAGCGTCGACGAATTCATGGGCGACGTGGACAAGTTGAAGGCCACGCTCGACGTCGAGCGCACCAAGAAATTCAAGGACAGCGGCGAGGACGACTAATACACGGTCTCGCCGCGCGCCAGCATGTCGGCGAACTGCGCGATGCGCCTGGCGCGCGTTTCCGGCTTTTTGGCTGTCTGGATGCGGAACAGGACCGCGTAGCGGTTCTGCGAGCTGACCGTCGCAAAGAAGGCTTGTGCGCCGGGACGCGCGTCGAAGGCGGCCTGCAAATCGGGCGGCACTTCCGACTTGCTCACCGAATCGTAGGCGGCATCCCAGCGCCCGTCCTTGCGGGCGCGCTCAATCTCGGCCAGGCCGGACGGCTGCATGCGGCCTTGCTCAATGTAGCGCAGCGCCTTGTCGCGGTTGACCTTGGACCAAATGCTGCGCGCGCGGCGCGGCGTCCAGCGCTGCATGAAGAACTGCTCGCCCGCGCTCTTGCGCATGCCGTCGATCCAGCCGAAGCACAGGGCCACCTCGAGCGCCTCGTCGTACGTGACGGTGGTTTCGCCCTTGCCTTTCTTGGCGTGCAGCAGGAATACGCCGTCCTTGTCCCCGTGATGGACGGCCAGCCAATGGGCAAAAGCGGCCTGCGAATCGAATTTGAGCGGGTTATCTGTATCAGCCATCACTTGTTCCTTTGACATCGCCGCGAGAATGCGCAATCATCAGCGCTTCGCTCATTCTATCAACGCCCATGCAGTCGCAACGCACCCGCATCGCCGTGCTCACGGCCTGGTTCCTGTTCTGGGTCATGATGGTGGCGGTCGCCGTCGAGGACTACGCGCGCGACGAAGGCACCGCCTACTGGAAGCCGGTGCTGTGGGAGACCTCGTCGATGCTGGCCGCCTCGATGCTGCTGCTGGTGCAGCGCCATTTCACGTGGCGCCGCGACGCCGCCCTGCTGCCGCATCCCCTGCGCTGGTTCGCGCTGCAGTTTTCCTGGCTACCCATGTACTGGACCGCGTTCGTACCGCTCGCCTTCGGCATGCGCCATGGCGTGTACGCGCTGGTGGGCCAGGTCTATGAGCACGAACCGTGGGGCGAGACCTTCTTTTATGAAGCGCTCAAGCTGACGGTTTTCATCAGCCTGTTCATTCTGATCCGCTTCGGCGTGCTGTCGTATCACCAGCTGCTCGAAGAAAAGCTGCGGGTCGAGCGCGCCAATGCTTTGCTGCGCCAAGCCCAGCTCCAGCGGCTGGCACAGCAGATGCAGCCGCACTTCCTGTTCAATGCACTCAACACCATCTCGTCGCTGATGCACAGCGATGTCGACAAGGCCGATGCGACCCTGATCCAGCTGGCCGAAGTGCTGCGCACCACGCTCGACGTGAGCGACCTGCACGAGGCGCCGTTGGCGACGGAGCTGCGACTGGCGCAGGGCTATGCGCGCGTGATGCAGGAGCGGTATGCGGACCGGGTAGCAATCGACTGGCGCGTGGCCGACGACACGCTCGCTTGCACGCTGCCGGTGATGAGCATCCAGCCACTGCTGGAAAACATCTTCAAGCACACGGTCGAGCAACGCCGCGAGCAAACGCGGATCACGATCGACATCGGGCGCGAAGACGGCATGCTGGTGGTGTCGCTGGAAGACGATACGGGTTTGCTTGCGCCCTCGACCCGGCCCGGCATCGGGTTGGCCAACCTGCGCGAGCGGCTCTCGGTGCTGTATGGCGAACGCGCCTCGCTGGCGCTGTCGCAGCTGGCGCCGGCCGGCGTGCGCGCCGAAATGAGGGTTCCATGCGCATCCTGATCGTCGACGACGAGCGCCCCGCGCGCGACAAGCTGCGCCGTTTCCTGGAGCAGGAAGCGGACGTCACGGCCCTGGCCGAGGCGCGCGACGGCGTCGAGGCGCTGGAGCAGATCGCCACCTTCAAGCCGGACGTCGCTTTCCTCGACATCCAGATGCCGGAAGTAAGCGGGATAGAACTGGCCGCCTCGCTGCCCGCCCCCGCACCCTTGATCGTGTTCGCCACCGCCTACGACCAGTATGCGATCCGCGCCTTCGACGCCAACGCCATCGACTATTTGCTCAAGCCTTACGACCGCGAACGGCTGCAGCGGGCGCTGGAACGGGTGCGCCAGCGCCTGCAGGCGCCACAGCCGATGTCCGCCTTCGACAGCGGTCACGAAGTCCGGCAGCTGCTGATCACCGAGCGGGGCGTGACGCGCGTGGTCCGGGTCGACGACGTGCAGTGGATCGAAACGGCGGACAATTACGTGGTCCTGCACACGCACGCCGGCCAGCCGCTGATGCGCCAGACCCTCTCAGCCCTGACCGACAAGCTGGGGCCGCGCTTTGTGCGCTGCCACCGGCGCGCGGCGGTGCAGCTGTCCTGGATCGAGAGCGTGGTCGCGCTCGACAAGGGCGACTGCGAGCTGGTTCTGCGCGGCGGCGCGCGGGTGCCATGCAGCCGCCAGTACAAGGCCGGGGTGCTGGAAAAATTGTAGTCCCATTGTCCTCGCGAAGGCGGGCTCGCATGCGAGCCCTCCATAGCGTGTCGCCGACGTTGTTTAGCGTGCTATGGGTCCCCGCCTCCGCGAGGACGACGCTGTGGCATCCGTTTCGCCCCGGCTGGATCCCGGTTCGCCCCACCGCGCTGGCGCGTGCGGTGGAAGCGGACCACGATATCGAAGCAAACCCTCTCCCTTCGCTTGAAAGGCACTCACCGCTCATGAAACGACGCACTCTGCTCCAATCTGCCGCCCTGCTGTCCCTGTTCCCTCACATGTTTGCCAGCGCCGCCAACAGCGTGAAACGCCTGCATGCGCGGGTGCGCCCTGGCGACCCGGCCTGGCCGTCGCCGAAGCAGTGGAACGGACTTCGCAAGCAGGTGGGCGGCCGCCTGATCAAGCTCGACGCGCCGTTCGCCGCTTGCGCCACTGCGCCCACCGCTGCCGCCTGCACCGAAGCGATGTCCCACCTGCGAAACACCTTCGAGATCGGCGACCAGCCGGCACTGACCCAGACCAGCGGCTGGATCGACGCCTGGACCTCTCAGCCCAGCGCCTATGCGGTGGCCGCTGCCAGCACGGCCGATGTCGTCGCGGCCGTCAATTTCGCCCGTGAGCGGCGCTTGCGGCTGGCCGTCAAAGGGGGCGGCCACAGTTACCAGGGCACGTCGGCCGCGCCCGATTCGCTCCTGATCTGGACGCGCCACATGAACGCCGTGCAGGTGCACGACAGCTTCGTGCCGCAAGGCTGCGCCGGCAAAGTCGCGGCCCAGAACGCGGTGACGCTGGGCGCGGGCGCGATGTGGATCGACGCCTACGATGCCGTGACCACGCGTGCCGGCCGCTACGTGCAGGGCGGCGGCTGCACCACGGTGGGCGTGGCGGGCCTGATCCAGAGCGGCGGCTTCGGCAGCTTCTCCAAAAACTACGGCACTGCGGCCGCCGGCCTGCTGGAAGCGGAAGTGGTCACGGCCGACGGCCAGGTGCGCATCGCCAATGCCTGCACCAATCCGGACTTGTTCTGGGCGCTCAAGGGCGGCGGTGGCGGCGGCTTTGGCGTCGTCACGCGCCTGACCTTGCGCACGCGCGAGCTGCCGGCGACCTTTGGCGCGGTGTTCTTCTCGGTCAAGGCGGCCTCCGACGCGGCCTACCGCGCGCTGGTGGGCGAGATGCTGGCCTTCTACCGGCGCGCCCTGTTCAATCCTGGCTGGGGTGAACAGATCTCCTTTCATCCCGGCAACCGGATCAATGTGTCGATGGTGTTCCAGGGCATGAGCGAGGCACAGGCGCGGCAAACCTGGCAGCCATTCCTCGACTGGCTGAGCAAGCATGATGGCTGCAGCATCGACAAACCGTTTTCCTGCATCGCCCTGCCCGCGCAGCATATGTGGGATGCCGCCTTCATGAAAAAATATGCGCCCGGCTTCATCGTGGCCGATCCTCGCGCCGAGGCGCCGGCCCACCACGTGCTGTGGAAAGGCGACCTGGAGCAGGCCGGCTGGTTCATTCACGGTTACCGCTCGGCATGGCTGCCGGCATCGCTGCTGGCGCCGGACCAGCCGGACGCGCTGGCCGACGCCCTGTTCCGCAGCACGCGCCACTGGAGCGTGGGGCTGCACTTCAACAAGGGCCTGGCGGGCGCGCCGGCGGCCGAGATCGACGCCGCGCGCGACACGGCGATGAACCCGGCCGTGCTGGACGCGTTCGCGCTGGCGATCATCGCCGGCGGCAGCGGGCCGCAATTTGCCGGCATGCCCGGCAAGGCGGACGCGCAGCCGTCCGCGCGCGAGCAGGCGCAGGCGATCAACCGCTCCATGGATGAACTGCTGACAGTGGCGCCGAATGCGGGCTCCTATGTGTCCGAAAGCGATTACTTCCTCAAGGATTGGCAGAACGCCTTCTGGGGCGGCAACTACGCGCGCCTGGCCGCGGTCAAGCACACCTACGATGCGGACGGCTTGTTCTTCACCCGCCACGGCGCCGGCACCGAGGGTTGGAGCGACGACGGCTTCAAGCAGCTTCAGGGCTAAGCGGGAGCGGCGAGGACAGGCGCGCTGGCGGCCCGTCTACACGTTTTTGCTCGCGCCGCGTTCGCGCAAAACGAGCATGTTCGTGTATACGGGCGTGCGGCTCCCGCCCCCTCGCCGGTTCGCCCCATGCGGATCCCGATTCGCCCCATTTGACTGGCCCGTGCGCCGGCGAGGTTTTACGATGGTTCTGTCCTCTCACAACCACGAGCCAATGCCATGCAAGCACAACAACCAAGACTGTTCTTCCTCGACTGGGTCCGCATCATCGCTTTCCTGCTGCTGATCCTGTACCACGTGGGCATGTACTACGTGAGCTGGGACTGGCATGTAAAAAGCGCTTTTGCCAGCGAAGCCATCGAACCGTTCATGATCATGTCCTCGCCGTGGCGCCTGTCGCTGCTGTTCCTCATTTCGGGCGTGGCATCGAGCTTCATGCTGGCCAAGATCGGCGCCGGCAAGTTCATGCGCCAGCGCAGCGTGCGCCTGCTGGTGCCGCTGATCTTCGGCATGTTCGTGATCGTGCCGCCGCAGCCCTTCTTTGAAGTGATCGAGAAATTCGCCTACCAGGGCAGCTATGGTGAGTTCATGCGCCTGTATGTAGGCGGCGACGCTGGCTTTTGCAACCATGCCAAGTGCCTGGACCTGCCGACCTGGAACCATCTGTGGTTTGTGGCCTACCTGTGGGTCTACACCCTGCTTTTCGGCTCGCTGATCATGATGATGGGCGCGCGTTTCGACCGCATCGCCAGCCGGGTGGTGGCTTTCCTGAGCGGCTGGAAATTGATCGCCCTGCCGGTGTTGTTCCTTGGCGTGCTGCGCATCGCGCTGTCGTCGCAGTTCCCCGCCACCCACAATCTGACCTGGGACTGGTACAACCATGCGAACTACCTGAGCGTGTTCATCCTGGGCGCCATGTTTGCCCGTAACCATAGCATCTGGCACAAGATGGATGGGCTGCGCTGGACCGCGCTGGGCCTGGCCTTTGCCAGCTGGGCTGCCTTGATTGTCTATTTTTCGCTGGCGGACAGCCTGGCTGATGGCGCCAATTTTGAATACCTGCGGATGACGATGCGGGTCGTGTACATGCTGTGCGCATGGAGCGCGATCGTGGCGGCCTGCGGCTTTGCCCACCGCCACCTGAACCGCGACAACGCCAGCCGTGCCTATCTGACCGAAGCGGTATTCCCGGTGTATATCTTGCACCAGACCCTGATCGTGTCGATCGCCCACTTGATCAAGCCGGCGCACATTGCGCCTGCCACGGAGGGATGCATTCTGGTGGTGCTGACCTTGTGCATCAGCGTTGGCGTGTTCGACATCGTCCGCCGCTTTAACGTGCTGCGTCCGCTGTTTGGCCTGCAATGGCAGAAGACGTCAACGGAACGAGCTGCGCCCGCGTACGCGCCGGCTGCTGCCGCGCACTAAGGGCAAAAAAGCCGGCCCGCATCGCGCGCGCCGGCTTTTGCTATTCACTAGGCGTTTTTACCAGCGCCTGCCTTGCTGCCTGCCGTGGTACCGCTCGAACCAGTCGAACCGGCGGCCGACGAAGCGCTCATGTCGCTTTGGCTCATGCCGGCGCTACCACCTTGTGCGCTGCCAGCCTGGCCGCTTTGCATGCTGGCGCCGCTGCGCATTTCAGCGCCATTGCCGCGGCGCAGACCATCTTGCGCGAACGGATCGGTGAACTTGCGCATGGTTTCCTGCTGGGTGCGCATGCTGCGTTCGGTTTCTTCCGATGCGACGCGGGCCACTTCATCGGCCAGCTGGCGCGCGGTGCGGGTGGTTTCCTGCACGTGCTGTTCGGTGACGCGGGCCAGTTCAACCTGGGCATCGGCCGCAACGCGCGAAATATGCTGCTGGTAAGCACGCAGCTTTTCGGTTGCAGGCTGGGCGCGCGATGCGGCGGCGCTGATCACGTCGGTTTGGCGGTCTGCGGTCAGCAGCTGCTGGCCGGAGATGGCGGTTTCTTCCAGCATGGTCTGGGTCAGCTGGATGTTCAGGTCGCACAGCTGCTGGAAGGAACGGAACAGCGACTTGGACATGTCGTTGAAGAAAGCGATTTGCGCATCCAGGTGGGTACGCACGGCGGGAGTGACAGCTTGGGAAAATGGATACATGTAATTACCTCAATCGATGAAATTTTTGAATGGGACGCGAAACTGGGGCAACAACCCCTTCGCTGCGGGTGCGGATGGAACAGCACAAGGTACAAGGCTAGGTTGTTGAGTCGCCCCTCGCTTGATGTGTATCAAACGTGTTCAAGTCGCCAACAGCAACTGTTCGGTTTGGTGCAGCTAATTTTGCAGCGCACCAAAACTACGCGGAAAAGTGGCGTTTTTGCCGTATTTGAGCTGGCTCGGAACTTGCAACACTGATCGGACCTGAACGCGACAAGGATCCGACCCATGCTGCTCCGAAATGATCTGCTCCGTTATGCCGCGCCCCGTGCGCGCACCATCCGTATCCTGTGGATCGATGCCGCGCAGAAAATCGCCTATACGTTCGAACTGAACGGCAAGAGCGCGCATCCGCAAATCGCCACCCTGTCCTCGCTGGTCGACGACGTGCGCCAGCAGCGCGCGCAGCTGCTGCTGGTCGATCCTTACCTGATCCAGGCCGATCCCGCCGACTTGCCGTCGAGCCATTTGCAGCTGCAGGAACGCGCCTGGAACATCGTCAGCACCCTGGTCACCCAGGAACCGGCGATCTACCAGCCCAGCGCGCGCGGCGGCATGGTGATGCGCCACGCCGAGCTACACGGGGTATCGTATCCGTCAATCTACCGCTATCTGCGGCGCTACTGGGAACGGGGCCAGAACCCGAACGCCCTGCTGCCCGACTACCGCAACTCGGGCGGACGCGGCAAGACGCGCAATGCCAATCCCGCCGTCAAACGCGGCCGCCCGCGCAAGGGCGAGGGCCATCCCGGCATGAACGCCAGCAACGACGTGCGCGCCACCTTCCGCGATGCCGTGGCCCGCTATGCGGCCGCGCACACCGCGTTTTCGCGGCGTGGCGCCTACCGCCAGATGCTTGAGGATTTCTTCAGTGGCCAGGCGGCCGATGCGACCCCGACCTTCGGCCAGTTCAATTACTGGATCGAAAAAGATGCCTGCCTGGTTCAGCGCCATGCTGCGCCGCGCCAATTCCCGCGGCCGCGCGGCACCGAACAGGCAGAAATGCGCGCCTGAAAAGTTCCCGCCTACACCGCGGGCGGGCCTTTCAGTTCGATCGTATTGCCTTCAGGATCCTGAAGGTAGATGGAGAGTCCCTCGCCTTCGGCGCCGTAGCGCGACTCCTGCGGCCCGGCATCGATATCGAAGCGCGCCAGATGGGCGCGGATGGCCGCCTCATCGAACGGCTCGACGCGGAAACACAGGTGGTCCATATTGCGGCCCTCGGCGCCCGGGGCGGCGCCGCCGGCGCGCCCGAGCTTGCCGTCGACCGGCACCAGGTCGACCAGGCAGCTGCCGGCGCGCAATTGCACGAGGCCGATGGCGTCCTGGCGCCGCTCGACCGTGCAGCCGAGCGCGTCGCAATAAAAGGCCAGCATGGCTTCCAGGTTCACCACGCGCAGCACCACGTGGTCGATATGGCGGATGTGCAGCATCAGTCGGCGTGCCGTTCGACCCAGGTGGCGAACGAATCGATGATGTTTTGCATGAAGGCCTTGGTGCTCTCGTCGGTCAGCTTGTCACCGTCGTACAATTTGCCCACGTTGTTGATGTAGGCTTCCGGCTGCTGCATGGCGGGCATGTTGAGGAACACCAATGACTGGCGCAGGTGGTGATTGGCGCCGAAGGCACCGGTGGCGCCCGGCGAGACGCTAATTACCGCGCACGGCTTGCCGTTCCAGGCGCTGCTGCCGTAGGGGCGCGAGCCGACATCGATCGCGTTCTTGAGCACGGCCGGGACCGAGCGGTTGTATTCGGGGGTGCAGAACAGGACACCGTCGACAGCGCGGATGCGGTCGCGAAATTCCGTGTAGGTGGCCGGCGGCGCGGCATCGTCGTCCTGGTTGTACATGGCGAGCTGGCCGATTTCGATGATTTCCATGTCCAGCGTGGGCGGCGCCAGCAGCATCAGCGTCTTGGCGACGCGGCGATTGAACGATTCCTTGCGCAAGCTGCCAATGATGACAGCGATCTTTCTCGTGGCCATAACAATCCTTTCGGGGTGTGCGGTGGTTCAACGGGAACATCAACTGCAAATAGTAGCAATATTTGCATGACCGCGTGTGCGCTGCCGTACACCCCCGCCCGGCTTAGTAACCGACCGTGAACCGGCGGCGCGAGTGGGCCGGCTTTTCCAGTTCGTCGATCATGGCTACCGCGTAGTCTTCCACCGAAATCTGGCTGCTGCCATCGTCACGCGTGAGCAGTTGATCGAGGCCGCTGCGGAACACGCCGGTGCGCTGGCCGGGCGCGATCACGGCCGACGGGCTGAGCATGGTCCAGTCGAGCGAGATCTCCTTGCGCAGCAGTGCCAGCGCCTGCTGCGCGCCCTGGGCGGTGGCCTTGTACTGGGGCGGAAAATCGGGACTGTCGATCAGCAGCTTGCCAGGCGCGACTTCGAGCGAACCGGCGCCGCCCACCACCAGCAGGCGCGGCACGCGCGCTTCCTTGGCTGCCGCGATGACGTTGCCGATGCCGGCCACGTAATAGCCCAGGACATCGGCCTGCGCGTGGCCGCTGAAGGCCGAGATGACGGCGTCGCTGCCTTTGAAGTGCGTGGTGAGCCCGTTCACGTCCATGACGTCGGCGGCCAGCGCCGTGAGGTTGGCGTGCGGCTCCAGCTTTTCCGGACGACCGACCAGCGCCGTGACCTTGTGGCCGCGCGCCAGCGCTTCGCTGCGCAGTGCCGAACCGATAAAACCGCTGGCGCCGATGATGACGATGTTCATGTGATGCTCCTGATGTGTGGTTGGGATGAACAGCATCATGACATCGCCTATTGATAAGATAAACTGCAAGAACGATAATTCATTGTTCCCACTTTCTTATCAATTGCCATGGCCACCCTCGACCATATCGATCTGAACAGCCTGACCTTCTTCGACTGCGTGGTCGACGCGGGCAGCTTTACCGGGGCCGCCGACCGCCTGGGCGTGGCCAAGGCCAAGGTCAGCGTGCAGATCGCGCGCCTGGAGCGCCAGCTGGGCGTGGCCCTGTTCACCCGCACCACGCGTCAGGTGACGCTGACCGACGCCGGGCGCGCCCTGATCGACCAATGCCAACCGCTGCTGCGCGGTCTGTCCGACGCGCTGGCCGAAGCGGGCAACGAACAGGGCGAGTTGTCGGGCATGCTGCGCATCTCGACCACGGCGCTGCAGGCGTCGCAGTCGGTAGGCCCGGCGCTGGTCGAATTCGCGGCGCTGCACCCGCGCCTGCAGATCGATCTGCGCACCGGCGACAAGGTGGCCGACATGGTGGCCGAAGGGATCAATCTGTCGTTTCGGATGGGGTGGCTGCGCGACTCGACCCAGCGCGCCATTTTGCTGCGCGAGTTTTCGCAATTCGTGGTCACTTCGCCCGCCTACATCAAGCAGCGCGGCCGGCCCAAGCGCCCCGAGCATCTGGCGCAGCACGACTGGCTGTCGCTGTCGCTGCTGCCCACGCCCTTGACCTGGAAGTTCAGCCATGCCGACGGCAAGGACGTGGTGGTGCACATGAATTCGCGCATGCAGGTCGATTCTCCCAGCGCGCTGATGGCGCTGATCGAACATGGGGCGGGCGTGAGCGCGATGGAAGAGATGACGATCAAGGAGTCGCTGGGGGCGGGCCGGCTGGTCACGCTGCTGCCCGCCTGGAGCCTGCAGAAAGGCGGCGTGTATGCGGTGCTGCCGCCGGGCCGGCATGTGCCGGCCAAGGTGCGCGCCTTCATCGACTTTTACCGCGCCTACCTGGCGCGACGCACGCGCTAGATCCGGCCGCGCCGGAACTCGGCCAGGAATTTCTTCGCTTCGGCGGCCGTGAGCACCACCACCGGATCGCCGTGGTACACGTACAGGAAAGGCTCGCCGCCCAATCGGTCGGTCAGCTTGGCCGACACCAGGAAGCGCGTGCCGGGCGGGTACAGCGCTTCGTCGACGAGCATGCGGGCGCACTGCACCGCCAGCGTGGGCGCGAACGCCTGCCCCGCCATGGGACGGATGCGCAGCTTGCCGCTGCGCGCGTCAAACACCGATTCGACCGCCACATCGCGGTAGGCGTAGATATCGCGCGCCATCGCTTATGCCTTGGCCAGGTTGGCCGGCGCGCGCACCACGTGCGCTTCGCGGATCGGCAGATTGATCAGCGCCGCGCCGATGGCCAGCACGATGTCGGCGTACCACATCCAGGTATAGTCGCCATAGGTCACGAACGACAGGCCGCCCAGCCAGGCGCCGAGGAAGCCGCCCACCTGGTGCGACAGCAGCGTCAGCCCGAACAGGGTGGACAGGTAGCGCATGCCGAACAGCTTGCCCACCAGGCCCGCCGTGGGCGGCACCGTGGCCAGCCAGGTAAAGCCCAGCGCGCCGGCGAAAATGTAAAAGGTCAGCGCCGTTTTGGGCGCGAGCAGAAAAATCACGATGATCAGCGCGCGGCTGCCATACATGAGCGCCAGCAGGGACTTCATGCGATAGCGGGTCGACAGCGCGCCGGCCGTCAGGCTGCCTGCGATGTTAAACAGCCCGATCAGCGCCAGCGCCCCGGCCGACACGCCGGCCGGCAGATTGCACAACGCGACTTCGTTCGGCAGGTGGGTGACCAGGAAGGCGATGTGAAAGCCGCAGGTGAAAAAGCCCGCGTGCAGGAACAGGTAGCTGGGGTCGCGCAGCGCGATCTTGATTTGCGCGCCAAGGCCGATGCCGGGGGCCTGCATCGGCTTGGGCAGCGCGGCCGGGTCGGCCTTGGCCAGCCCGGCGCCGCGCCGCAGCGGCCACGCGAGTGGAATCGTGAGCAGGGTGGTCGCCGCCATGGTCAACATCGCCACCACCCAGCCGGCGCTGCCGATGATGGCCTGCATCAGCGGCGCGAACACGAACTGGCCAAACGAGCCACCCGCATTGATGAAGCCCGCCGCGAACGGACGGCGCGCCGCCGGCAGGCGCTGGGCGGTGGCGCCGATCAGGATCGAGAAGCTCCCTGCCCCCGCCCCCGCCGCGCTCAGGATGCCCATGCAGACGATCAGGCCCCACTGCGAATCGACGAAGGGCGTGAGCGCCATGCCGCCCGCCAGCAGCAGCGCGCCCGCGATGATCACCTTGGCCGAGCCCCATTTGTCGGCCACGGCGCCGAACACCGGCTGCGCCGCCCCCCACACGAACTGGCCGATCGCCATCGCAAAACTGATCGAGGCGATGCCAAGGCCGGTCGCGGTATTAATCGGCGACATGAACAGGCCCGTGGTCAGGCGCGCGCCCATCGTGATCATCAGGATGGCCGACGCGGCCAAAATCAGCATCCACGCGGCGCGTGGCGACATCTCATTCTGCGAGTTCATGGTGCGCTTCCTCGAGCAAAGGGGTAATGTGGGTCATGGTGGTTTCCAGCTGCCGATTGAGGGCGCGCGCGGCCTCGCGACCGACCTGCTGTTCGAATGCGGTTTGCGCCTGACGCCAGACGACATACGCCTGCTCGACCTTGGCGCGGCCGTCGGCGGTGATGGTGACGATGCGCTGGCGGCTGTCCGCGCCAGGCTTGAGCTCGACCCAGCCGGCGTCGAGCAGCGGTTTGAGATTGCGCGTAAGCGTGGTGCGCTCCAGGCCCAGCAGGTCGGCCAGCTCGGCCACCGGCAGCGCCGCGCGCGACGCATTGACCAGCAGGCTGTATTGGGTGGTCTTGAGGCCGACCGTGGCCATGTGCTGGTCGTACAGGCGCGACATGGCGCGCGTGAGCTTGCGCAGCTTGAAGCAGGTACAGCCCAGGGGCTTGTCAGTGTTTTCCATCATCTTTGGCAGAAATAGGTGCAGCTACACATGTTCGATAAAATGCATTATAGTGTATCTACACGCATTGTGTTGGAACCCACCCAAAAAAAGGATGAACCATGGAACAGCAGGACAAACGCCAGCAGTGGCTCGATGAAGCACAGGCCATGCGCGCGGGGCTGGCCGCGCCCGGCGTGGCCGACCGGGAAGCGCTGCGTTCGCGCACCGGCATTGAATTCCTCAAGGGAATCGGCAGCGGCGCCCTGCCGCCCGCGCCGATCGCGGAACTGCTCGATATCACCCCCATCTCGGTCGAGCCCGGGCTGGTCGTATTCCAGGGCGCGCCGTCCCTGGTCCATTACAACCCGAGCGGCGTGGTGCACGGCGGCTACGGCGCCACCTTGCTCGACACGGCGGTCGGCTGCGCCATCCATTCGATGCTGCCCGCCGGCAAAGGCTATACGACACTGGAATTGAAGGTGAACTATATCCGCGCCATGAACGACAAGACCGGGCCGGTGCGGGCCGAGGGCAAGGTGGTCAGCCTGGGCGGCCAGGTCGGCATTGCCGAAGGCAGGATCACCGATGCGAACGGCAAGCTGTACGCGTTTGCCACCACCACTTGCCTGGTGTTCGACATTTAGCGATATTTATTGAGCAAGGCTCGAATTGTCAGCATACTGAGAGCCTTTGGGCCAACCGAATGTTCCTCTCCCCGCGCACCCGTGCCTGCATTCTCGTCGTGCTTGCCGTAGGGCTGGCCGCCTGCAAGCATGACAGCGCGCGCGATGGCGTCGAAACCATGGCCCAAGGCCGCTGGCCCATCATCCCGAATGCAGGGGATGAGTACAAGGCAAGATTGCTGGCCACGATTGCGAAAGCGGATCGCATCGTCGTCAACGAGCATTCCTACGAGTTCGACGGCGTCGACATGCGCTACGACGGCACCCATACCCCGCAGCCAAAACCGGTCGTCATCTACAAAGAAGTGACCATGACGGCGGCGCAGAAGCAGCGCTTCGGCTCCGCCGTTTCTGCAATGCCTGCCGCCACCAGTGGCTTTGTAACGGGGTGCATTTTCGAAGGGCGCCACACCATCCAGTTCTACGTCAAAGGCAAACTCGATAGTGCGCTCGACATCTGCTTCCACTGCGGCCAATTGGAATGGAAAGGAAACGACAACCTGCTTTTTCCTGACGCGATGGTCGGCACGCTCAAAACGGTCATCGAGGAAATGGGGCTGACGCCGACCCGCGATTGGGACCGGTACGCGATCGAACGCGCGACAGAACGGCATCGCCAATAACGGACAGCTGCCGAAAGCTCAATGTTTATTTTTATATAATTCAAAAAACACAACTATTTTGCGTTAAAATGGCCAGCCTCGATATCACTATGGCTGGCAATGAAAGACACAAACATCCGCATCCCCCTGTACGCCGCGCTGGCATTGGCCATCGCCCTGGCCGCTTGTCAGCCAGGCCAGGCGACCGAGCTGCGCGAGCAGGCGCTGGTCGCCGCCCCCGGCAAGCCCAACTTGATCGGCACCGCTTACGCCCAGTATCTCGTCGGAATGATCGTGCGCACGGAGCGGATTGTCATCAGCGAGCATTCGGACGCCTACGATGGCGTGGCGAGGAACGGTCCAGCCAAACCGGTTGTCGACTATGCCGAGAGCACACTGAGCAAAAACCAGAGCGACCTGCTATTGGATGCCGTGTTGAAGATGGATCCGTCGACGCATGGCGCCCCGCCCGTCGGCCAGTTCAAGTCCCGCCATACGCTGCGATTCTACGGGGACGGCAAGCTCCTGAGCACCATGGATTTGTGCTTCGACTGCGGTCAGATCCGATGGCAAGGCGGTCTGGATGCGCCCTATCCCGATGCGATGCTCGGCACGCTGAAAAAAACGATCCTCAATTTCGGCCTGACGACCGATCGCGACTGGGACAAGTACGCGCTGGCGCACGAGAAAAGTGCGAACAAGTGAGTTAAACCGCGCCATACTGATGTCCTTCGTCGAGGAGCATCTTCATGATCGTCACAGCACACATCACCATTGACGCACCGAGGGCAAAAGTCTGGGCCGCAATCGCCGACATCGAGCATGCGGCAGCGACCGTCAGCGGCATCAAAAAGATCGAGATCGTCGACAGGCCCGCGAACGGACTTGTCGGCCTGAAGTGGCGCGAGACGCGCATCTTGTTCGACAAGCCCGCCACCGTGGAAAAATGGATTACCGACGCCGCCGACAATGCGTTCTATACGGCCAAGGCGGTAAGCGACGGCTTCATCTTCGTCAGCACCAAGCGCCTGTCAGAAAGCAATGGCGTCACCACCCTGACCGATACGCACGAATCGCTACCGCAAAGTCTCAAGGCCAGGATCATGGTGATTCCGATGGCGCTGTTTTTCAAAGGCGTGATCCGCAAGGCGGTCATGCAGGACTTAAACGATTTCAAGGCGTCGGTGGAATAACGCCTTCGGAAAAGGAGATGCCATGTTCGACCATGTGAAATTCGGTGTCAGCGACTATGCAGCGAGCAAGGCGTTCTTCTTGAAAGCGCTCGCGCCGATCGGCGTGGTCGCCGGCGCCGAAGGAGAACCAGGCTATGGAATCGAGCTTTGCTCGAACAGCGATGCCAGCTTGTGCCTGTTCCAAACCAAGGAAAAGCCGGCGCCTCTGCATCTGGCGTTCAAGGCAGAGACGCGCGCGCAAGTCGACGCCTTTTATCGTGCGGCGCTGGAAGCGGGCGCCAGGGACAATGGCGCGCCAGGACTTCGTCCCCAATACCATGCCGGCTACTATGCCGCGTTTGTGATTGGACCTGACGGGCACAACATCGAAGTGGTTTGCCACGAAAAGTAAAGGTGACAATCGTGCACTACGCATGCATCATCGAACAGGCAGCTTCCAACTTCGCCGCGTACGGTCCGAGTATGGACGGGAGCCCCGGAGCCTTCAGCACTTTGATTGTACTGACTGCGACTTGACCTGATACGGGCTGTCAGATGAGTTAGAGTTCTACAAGGCTGCCACCACAGAGGAATTTGTGCGAAATACAGGCTACCGAATCACGATTTTGCTTACGTTCGCGTACATAGTCATATTGCCGTTTTTGTGGGCTTACCGAATTTCCGTCGAATATGATCTTCCGGCGAATACTGCTTTGCTAGCTTATAGACCTGAACTGATCGCCGCGGCGCCGAGTGCATTTCTTCTCATTGGGGCATGGCGCATGAGGCGGTGGGCCGTTCCAGGTCTGTTCGCTGGTGCATTTGGTTTGGCACTGCTTAAGGCGACGCTGGACGGGTTTTCTGATGCGTGGAAACTAGGAAGTTTCCTCTTAGTTTGTCTCGCATTTCGCCTTCGCTTCGTGCTGAGGCCGGAATCGCTGCAACAAGTCACACATGTCGACTGAATTCGGCCAGGAGCGGCCGGTCATTGCGGCCAGATTGGCCTCTCGAACGGAGCAGAAACAGATGAATTTTGATGAAGTCGAATACTCGTTCTTGGTCGCTAGTGAAGTTCACCAGCGGGATGGCCTCGGCTTTGAAGTTTATCGACATGGTGCCGAGAAGGAAATCGTGCTTGAGGTATTCCGCGATGATCGCAAACTTCAGTACGTTGTCTCGCAGTTCGTGCCGAACCTTCCGCTATCGCTCATCGAGCACGTTGCCAAGGTGGCGCGCAACGAGCTTGGCGGATTTGTGGCTTAAATCGGCCAAAAGCGGTCTGTCGTTGCTACATCGCCCAGTACCCCGGTACGCACTGTCACTCCACGACGAAATGAAAGTATGAGCAATCCCCGATATTTGTCTATTAGTTGACTGCCAGGACTCGAATTCGTTGTGTTCATGCGGCAAGCTGATGATTTTTTATACGCCTCGCTTCGGCAAACTGAACTAGTGATCCATCCATGTCACAATCGTTGTGATATTTTCATCTTTTTGCTTCTTCATGGAGATCGACGATGTGGGGATCTTCCGAGCACGGCGCACCTAACATTGCGGGCAGTGGACTTGTGCGAAGGCTTCGCATCTGGGCTGCGAGTCTACTAAAACGCCGCACTGTGATGGCCCCAATCGATCTCAGCGATCCTTTGGGTGGGGCGCTGCGCGACACCGAACTACTCCTCGCATTTGCAGCGCAATGCCATCGCAAGATCAGGCCGGAAAAAGTGAATGCGTTGAGCGTGGCAGTCGAAAACGTGAACGCGGCGAGGTGCAACGGATCAGCCGTGTCGTCTCACGAGTCGGTAGCTTTTTGGGTTGCTTACGATGAATTGGCGATCGACATGGCTCCGCTGAGTGCCCATTCAATTCGCGCGTCAATTCAGCTGCTAGCGCCAGGTGATCCAACCTTGAAGACATTGCCTCCCTTATTCATTCCATTCGTGTTCGGTTACGGTATCGAGATATTGTTCTCGTTGCTCGACAAAGTGGTCAAGGCATTTACGCAGCATGAGCAATTAATGCATCAGAAGTCATGAGGTGTTGATGTGAACTACTCGTCGTTGAAGTACAAGCGCCTAATTTCTTTCAGCCAGAAATGGAACATGCGATGACAAAATGCGCGACCCCAAATTGCAACAAGCCTGTAGTTTTCGACAAACACTGCCCTTTTTGCAAAGCTCTAGGGGGCTCCAATCTGTTCAACATAAAAAACCTAAGCACCCTTGCCGGCTCATCTTTTATGACCTCGAATATCTATGGAATCGATACTAGGTTCGAATTTAATAAACCTGGCCATCCACACTTAGATCAATATACTTCGACGGTTTATACGGACTACTTTCGGCTGAGGGGGCTGGAGAATTTTCATTGCCATCTTACTGTTAAGTTACGTATAAAGTTTCTTTGGATAGACGAACCTGCAAACCGATGTTTTACGGTGGATTGGTTCAATCCGCACCTAACAATTAGGACGGCCAAGGACGCAGAGCTTGCCACGCAGTCTGATCGATCTACAGCTGGCGTACACAGGGATTGCATTGTGAGTGAAAGGAAAGCGAAGGCGGCAGCCAACAGCGCTGCTTTTGCGAGCGATGGGGCTGCGAGTTCTGCGTCCGCAAGCCCTGCGCCCTCAAGTTCTGCCCGCGACAACGATGGCGAAAGCCCTGCTTATGCAAAGCCGGTAGCAGCGTCCCATGCATCGGCAGGGCCTTCCGCCCCGGCTGATGAAAGTTCATCAGTTTTCGCCGCTTCCGGGCTGTCCGCGTGGAAGGGTGACAAGACCACATTAGATGCCTTGAACGAGATAGCTGACGTTAGCAAGAAACTGCCCACCGTCCGCGAAGGCGAATATATGTGGGCAAACTTCCAGCGCGATCTCAGTAAGTTTCTGAAGATTAAAGTATTCTTTCAACATGAGTCCTCACTCGGAAAATAGAATAAGATAGCTACGCCCATTTCAGCAGCTTCGCTATACCAATTTAGTCTATTTTAACTATTGAATTCCGTCTGGGCTGCTATCACTTCTGCAGATGGCAATTTTTTCGTGACAATAGCACTCGCGCATTTACGCGCTGCCCACCACGCAGCGAAAATTACGCGATGGTATTGAGGTCTGATTCGGTCGCCCCAGAAGCGCAGCCGCGCATACTATATGGCGATGGAGACCAGGAGCTTGAACGGCCGTGTGTCAGCATGGAGCGCATAGGCACGCAGCGATCATGCCTTTGACAAAGGAAAGCTGGTCGATACGCAGACAAACCTCGGGCCCTGTCATTGGGCGGCCTCCACACGCTCTTGCAAGTGTGGGGCACGATGATTGCCCCAGCGCGACGAGGCCGTTAGCTCAGTAAGGAAAAGTTTAGCGAGAAGGGAAACGTTGGGCTGTGTTTAGTTTTTTCAGTATCTTCTGAGCTTGACCGGAGCTGGCGACTCTTCGTGCAAAGTCTGCGGCGTCTTATTGCATCGAATTCGAAAAATCGTCGAACTTATGCAAACCATCGATTTGGTGAAAACTCCTTTACACATAGGTTTCTAATGCCGACTATTAAGGAAATAAAGAAAAGGATGGCTGAACTCGGCTTGCCACTTTACGATGCCGTTGACCAAGCTAGGGCCGAGAGGATTGCGACTTCGTTCAGACCGGGTCCTCATGAAGCTTACGTTACTCAGGTGCGAGATCAAATGGAGTCGATACGACACGAATCTCAAAGAGTACACGAGTCGAAAGCTGCAACTGATTTCCTAATGCACCATTTTGCTGCCGGGACGAGAGTGGCAGAAGAAAATGTTTCTCGCAACGATCGGGACCTTGACCGGATTTGCAAAATCCTCGCTATGGGTCATCTCCAAGATCAAATTTGCGTTGCTGCGTGCTGGAGGCCACCAATTTGGGGGCTGGCACCCCGCATACTCATCACGACCAACAAAGCAGACGCTCCAATGGGGGTGGATCCGCGCGCGACCAATGCGATTATCAATAATTTTCACTCTGAACCTACTGCTAGGCAAACCCAACCGGAAAGGACTCAATTGAAGGCCGATTATGCTGGGCGAACGCCTCATAAGTTCTCATATCAATTGTTTAATGGCGTAAAAAACTGGCACGAAGACAAACTTTCAGATAGCCACCACATATTGAGCGCGCTGAGGGCCGGCAGCGTCTCTTTCGTGACAACCCCTGGCAAAGACGTCCATGCTGAATTGCGCTTACTTGACTATATGGAATGGTATAGCCGTAAATCTTGTCCTTCATTACGTCCAAATGATCCTGCGCCGATTTACATTGGGGTTTCGATGTTGTGTTGCTCGAAGTGCGCCGTATTCCTTCATATGTACCGGAGAAGCGATGCCCGGCTATTCCTACCGCAAGTTCGAGGCCGCCATGGTGTAATGGATTCCAATTGGAAGCGACCACCTGAACTAAGCCGCACAATTTTCGGCGACGATGACTCAGGGCCCTATTTGATTGAAGCAAGCCAACTTACGATGAGTGACTTGTCGCCCAACGTCGGCCGGCACATGACACATGATTTGTCTGATTCAGAAGCTGAAAATGAATAGATATAAAGAATGAATTTCAAAAAAAGGATTGAAGAAATATTAGGGTGTTCGTACCGATTCGCCCTGTTTTACAATTTCCCAGGCGGACTACGTTTTGAGTTGTCTGAAGGAAGTGGCGGCAGTCCACTCGACGAGGTGTTAACCGCATTGCGCAAAGCAACTGCCATTTGCGATGATGTTTTTGGCGAGGAAGACAAAATACTCGCCCATTTGCAGGCTTTTGCTCCGGCGTCCCGTTTCGGGTTGCGAAAGATGATTCGCGAGCTCCACGTGGCCGGAATTGTCATCCCAGAAGTCAGAGATGTTTGGCTGGAAGCGGAAGAGGATGAAGACGAAGACATCTACTGGGTAAGTTGCGCCTTCGAAGTTCCTAGGGCCAAACTGCAAAACTTGCTTTGGTGCGGCATCACCACCGATTTTGGGGCCTCGTTGCGCCCAAATCCTCACTGTCGGGTATACCTTGTCAATACGAACCAAGGAATTGTCGCGCACCCTTATGACGACCGAGGAATGGACCTCATCAGTCGGTATACGTCAGCGTTAGCAGGACTGTACGAGAAACACAACGATTTATTACTAGATTACGACAGGGAAACCATGCGCCAGACATTCGCTCGGTCGTAGAAACCGAAGCACTGCGTCGGTCCGCTTCGGGGCGGAAGCGGCCTCCAATCTGACAATTTCTGTCAGCTCAAGTTTGAGCTAATACACTTTGGTATGCGGACGCGTAAAGCAGCGCCGACGGTACCGGCTGACGGTACCCCAAAGGCGCCCCTCGACACGCCACGACAATTCCACGAAGATCGGCCGGATCAGTTCGCTGCCCTCTCACATGGAACACTTTTTCAAATGGATGCCGCCCTCGTCGCCCTACCAAAGCTGCTGTTTTGCTCCTTGTCGGCGTCGCCGCTTCTCATCGGCCTCATTGCCGCCTTCCGTCATTTGCGGGCAGGTTCGCGCGCCCACTATTTTCTGCACCTCGCTGCCGGCCTTGCCGGTGGCGCGGTCGCGCTGGCGCTGCTCTGGAGCTCACTGTTCGGCGACAACTTGTCGAAGTCGTCGACGGCGGCGCTGATTCTCGCCATCGCGCCGATGTACGCGGCCGCCGCGCAAGTGCTGATCTTCGGCGTCGGCAGTGTGATCCTCAAGAAGCCATCAACGCACCGGACCATCGGGCCTGCCGCACGCGCCGCCCTGCTTGTCCCGTTGTCGATGTTGGCCGTGCTGGTATTCGGGCTGGTCAAAATTTCGTTCGAAGGCAATGCGTCGGAGATCGCCGAACGGAGCTCCAATCTGACCACGCTGCGCCAGTTGTACGAGAAGTCGCGCAGCGGCGCATTGGATGCGTTTTCCATTCCCCTTCATCTGGCTCAAAATCCGGACGCGCCGGCCGACATCTTGAGCGCCCTGGCCAAGCACGATCACCCCACAGTCCGCGCCAATGTGGCCAGCAACCGCAACACGCCCCTGCCCGTGGTGGCCGGCTTGCGTTACGACTGTGCCGGCTTCGTACGGAGCGTCGTGGCGCAGCGGTTGGGACCCGATAACAGCGGCCAGCCATCGCCGGCACCAACCGGCCATTGCGCGCAGGCGCGCTGGCGCTGACCACGGCCTGCAGTGTTGTTTCAAAGGCGTGTATTTTTGTCCAACACCCCTCATATGGAGTATTGAATACTAGAATTACACGTTACCAACATACAACGACATCAATGAGCGAGCAATTCAACCCCTACCAATCCCCAAACGCGCCGATGCAGACGCAGGACGCGCTCGATGAATTGCCGCTCGCCGGACATGGACGCCGCTTCCTGACGCTCGTGCTCGACTATCTGGCAATCTTCCTGATTGTGGTAGCGCTCATGATTGTCGCCGCCGTCATTGACGCCGAGTTGATGGCAAAAATCGAGAAGGTTCCGGATTTCATCATCAACATCACGGCCATGACGACCTTCTACGTGTTCTTCGAAGGCATCTGGGGTAGAACACCGGGTAAGTTCATTCTCGGAACAATGGTCCTCACCGACGACAATACGCGTCCGACGATCAAGACCGTCTTCATTCGCACCCTGTGCCGCTTCATTCCTTTCGAACCATTCTCGTTTTTTGGCGAACGCGGCTGGCACGACAAGATCTCCGATACCAAAGTCGTGCTGACCCGATCGCGCCCCAAGTCGTCAGACTGACGCTGCCAACCCCGTGCGGAAGCGCAGATAATCCTGCGCGGCCAGTTTGGGCACTTCCGCCATCGGCAAGTGGCCCACACCTTCCATCATGATCACCTGGGCATTGGGGAACAGGAGCTTGAACGACGCCGCCCCCGCCGGACTGAGGATCTCATCCTCAACGCCCCACACCACCAACGCCGGTGTAGGCATCGGCTGATAGGTCTGTTCGAGCAGCGGCGACTCCTGCATCTGGCGCATGATGCGCGTGTGCAGCGCCAGGTCGGCCACGCCGCGCCGCCCCAGCGCAATGCGCGCAAAGCGCGGCAGGAACGGCGCCTTATACGTGGTGGCGCGGATGGTCTCGTTGAAGTCTTCCACGCGCTTGACCAGCAGCGGGCAGGCGCCCGTCTTTTGATAATTGCGCAGCATCGCCGAATCGTGCGACGCAGCCGTGCCGGCAGGATCGAGCAGCCACAGGCTTTGCACCATATGACCGTATGGCACCGAGAACTGGGCCGAGATGAAACCGCCCATCGAATTGCCACCCAGGTGCAGGCGTTCGATGCCGAGCTGCGCGATGAAGCCGTGGATGCGCGCCACCTGGTCGGCCATGGCGTAGCTGGCCTTGGGGTCGCGTGTGGCGTCGCCAAATCCCGGCAGGTCAGGAATGATGACGCGGTAGTGCGGTGTGAGGAAGCGCGCGATGCGGGTGAAGTTATCCTTGTCGCCGCCGAAGCCGTGGATCAGCAGCAGGACTTCCCCCTTGCCGCCTTCCAGATACGGCATGTCGAAGCCGTCGACGTGCATGGTGCGCGTGGTAAGGCCGCTGATGCGGCGCTCGAGCCACAGGCCGGCGGCGGTCATGGCAACCGGGTACATGCGCGCGGCGAGGAACAGAGCGGCGAATGCTGCTCCGAAAACGTACAGATATAGCATGCGCATCCTGATGGTCGTGGTGGAAGAGTACACGTCGCCCTCGCGCAGGCGGAGGCCCATGGCACGCACACTCAGAGAAAAAGGTTTCTCTGCCCAGTCGCGCCATGGATCCCCGCCTGCGCGAGGACGACGCGGCTTAGACGGCGACCATCATACCAACTATGCGGCAGTGGCCCTAATCAGCAAGCATATCGCTTCGGCGGCCATGCCTTCTTCGCGCCCCAGGTAGCCGAGCTTTTCGTTGGTCTTGGCCTTGACGTTGACCTGCTGGGGCGACACGCCGATGTCTTCGGCGATGCGCGAGACCATCTGCGCGATGTGCGGCGCCATTTTGGGCGCCTGGGCGATGATGGTGGCGTCGATATTGCCGATGGTGTAGCCGGTGGCAACCACGCGGTGCGCCACTTCACGCAGCAGCGTGCGCGAGTCGGCTCCGGCGAACATGGGATCGGTGTCGGGGAAGTGCTTGCCGATGTCGCCCAAACCCGCGGCGCCGAGCATCGAATCGATGATCGCGTGCAGCAGCACGTCGGCGTCGGAGTGGCCGAACAGGCCGGTCTTGTGCGGGATCGTGACCCCGCCGATGATCAGTTTGCGGCCCTCGACCAGCGCGTGGCAGTCGTAACCGGTGCCGATGCGAAAGGGTGGGGTCGGATTGTAGGAAGCCATTGTCATGATGTGGTTCGCAGTAAGAGGTTAAGGCGCGGCCAGGTACATCTCGGCGATCCGGATGTCCGCGGGCAGCGTCACTTTCAAGTTACGGGGATGTCCTTCGACCAGCTTGGGCGAGTGTCCCAACGCCTCGATCGCACTGGCGTCATCGGTAATGACACTGGCATCGGTGGCGGCGGCGAGCGCATCGACAAGCAGCCGGTAACGGAACATTTGCGGGGTCTGCGCCAGCCACAGGCCGTCCCGGGCGACCGTGGACACGGCCGCGCCGGCGCGCTTGACGGTGTCCACCACCGGCAGCGCCAACAGGCCGCCGACGGCGTCGCCGCCTATCGTTGTAATCAATTTTTCAATCAGTGCCGCGTTCAGACCCGGCCGCGCCGCATCGTGCACCAGCACCCAGTCCGCCGGGTCGACGACCTCGCCCATGCGGCGCAAGCCGTTCTGGATCGATTCCATCCGGGTCGCGCCGCCGCAGCGCAGCACGGTCACGCCGGCAGCCGGCACCACGCCATCGATCTGGCCGTCGTCCGGGCTGACCACGATGTAAATATGGGAAATCAGGGGGCTAGCCAAAAAGGCGTCGATGGTGTGGCGCAGCATGGGCTTGCCGCCGATCGTCAGGTACTGCTTGGGCCCGTCGGCAGCCATGCGGGCGCCGACACCGGCGGCCGGGATCAGGGCAAAATAACGCGGCGCTTGCTGGTTCATGTTCTATGGGCTCGTTGATGCGAGTGGTGCTATGAAAGACTGTACCTCACCTTGGCAAACTCTGCTCAGACGCGCATATTCTTGTGGCGTATCGATCGCATCGTGCGCCTGGTCCGCCTTTTTCATCTGGGCGTCGAAATACGGCCCCCAGATTTCGTCGATCTCGCGCTTGAGGTCCGCCTGGGCCTGCCCCTGGGGCCCGTACACGGCCTTGGCCGGAAAACGGCGCTCCAGCGCGCTGCGTACCGCTGTCTCCACTTTCGGCATTTGTTCGAGATAGGTGTTGAGATGGCGCATCTCATGAGCAAGAATTTCCTTGTACGCACAGGTGCCCGGACGGAATTCCCTGCCGACAAAGATCACGGTCGGCTCGTACGCCATGCTGATCACGATATTGGCGCTGGTGCACTCGTAATGCGACAGCGGGTTGCGCATGCTGCTGGTGCGGTAGTTGACCTGTGCCCCGTAGCGGGTGACGGTCAGGCCCAGCACGAAGCCGCCTTTGGGCGCGGCCTTGTGCGACTTGGCGGGCAATTGCAGCAGCGACACCGTGTTGTCGATCGTGTAGCCATTGTGCTGGCTCTTGACGGTGGCCACGCTCGGCGCCATCCGGTCCTCGCACATGGCTTGGAAGAAGCCGCGCGCCATGACGCTTCCGTGGCAGCCCAGGGCCAGCAGGAAGAAAAGCAGCCAGCGCATGATCACCCTACTCCGGAATCCAGTTACCTGCCGCAAGCTTTTCCAGCCAGAAGGCGCCAATGATGGTCTTGACGTCGGTGATCTGCCCGCCGCGCACCATAGCCATCAGTTCGGGAATGGTGGCAGTGAAGATTTCCACGAATTCGCCTTCGTCGAGCTGGCTGGGGCCGGCCGTCAGGCCACGCGCGACGAACATGTCGAGGTGCTCGTCCGAATACGCGATCGCATTGTGGATGGTGCTGATGAACTGCCAGCTGTCGGCTGTGTAGCCGGTTTCTTCTTGCAGCTCGCGCTTGGCGCAAGCCAGGGTATCTTCGCCCGGATCGATTTTACCGGCCGGGAATTCGATAAATACGCGATCGAGCGGATAGCGGAACTGGCGTTCGAGCAGCACGCGGCCATCATCGAACACGGGCAGAATCACCACCGCGCCGGGATGCTTGATGTACTCGCGGAACGCGACGGCGTCGTTGGGCAGCCGCACGCGGTCGCGCGAGACCTTGAGAAAGCCGCCGTCATAGGCGACTTCTCCGTCGATACGGGTTTCTTTGAGATGCGAATCCATGCCCGCTCCTGTTGGAATTAGTGGTGGCGTTTGCGCAGGTAGCGCAGCACAAATCCAGGAAAGGCCAGCACCGCGAACAGAGGTACCGTGATCATGTAGAACTCTTTGACCTGAGTGAAGACATTGCCGATCCGGGCTTCGAGTGCGTACGCAATCGCGCCAGTGACAAAGTATAGAACAAGCAGCTCGCCGACGCGGATCCAGCCCGATTTGAATGGGCCGGGCAGCGGAATGAATCCAAACAGCGATTCATTCATGAACGGCAGGTTGGCGAACACCAGTGCGACGGCGATCACCAACCAGCTTGAAAACGTTACATCCATTAAGAGCCGACTCAGGACCCGAGCGTTGCGCTCATGGCGTGCATGCACGCGGCCAGCAGCGGGCCGGCGTAGATGCCCAGGACGACGACGGCGATGCCGTTGACGGTCAGGGTGGCGCGCATGTCGAACGGGACGGCCAGTGCGGCGGTCTCGGTCGGCTCGTCGAACCACATGACCTTGACAACGCGCAGGTAGTAGTAAGCGCCGATCAGCGAGAACAGCACCGCTACCACGGTCAGCCACACGGCGCCGGTCGACAGCACTGCCTGCAGCACCGCGAACTTGGCGGCGAAGCCCATCATCGGCGGCACACCGGCCAGCGAGAACAGCAGGATCGACATCACGGCCGCGAACCACGGGCTGCGCTTGGACAGGCCCTTGAAGTCGGCCAGTTCTTCGGCTTCGAAACCGGCGCGTGCCAGCAGCATGATCAGGCCGAAGGTGCCGAGGGTGGTCAGCACGTAGGTGATCGAGTAGTACATCGCCGAGCTGTAGGCCGCAGCAGCGTTGTTGGCATGGCCGTCGACCACGCCGGCCATCAGGCCAAGCAGCACGAAGCCGGTTTGGGCGATGGTCGAGTAAGCGAGCATACGCTTCAAGTTCGTTTGCGCGATCGCGGTCAGGTTACCGATCGCCAGCGACAGCACGGCCAGCACCATCAGCATCTGCTGCCAGTCCACTGCCATCGGCAGCAAGCCTTCGACCAGGATGCGGATGCAGATCGCGAACGCGGCCAGTTTCGGCGCCGCGCCCAAGAGCAGCGTGACAGCCGTTGGCGAACCCTGATACACGTCAGGTACCCACATGTGGAACGGTACCGCGCCCAGTTTGAAGGCCAGGCCGGCGACGATGAACACCACGCCGAACACCAGAATGGTGTGGTTGGCGGTGGCGCCCGAAGCGATGCGGGCGATGTCGGTCAGGTCGAGCGACCCGGTGGCGCCGTACAGCATCGAAATCCCGTACAGCAGGAAGCCGGAAGCGAGCGCGCCCAGGATGAAGTACTTCATCGACGCTTCGGTCGACGCGGCGTGATCGCGGCGCAGCGCAACGAGTGCGTACAGCGACAGCGACATCAGTTCCAGGCCCAGGTAAATCGCCAGCATGTTGTTACCGGAGATCATGATCATCTGGCCCAGCATGGCGAACAGCGCGAGCACGTAGAACTCGCCGCCCAGGTTACCCGACAACATGCCCCGCTCACCCGCGTACTGGCGCGAGTAGATCAGGGTGATGCCGACCGCGAGGTAGGTGAACAACTTCAGCAGGTTCGACATCGGGTCCGACACGAACATGTTATTGAAGGTGTAGACGGTGGTGCCGGCCGAATAATCGATCCATGTCAGGTAGGCGCACACGAACAGCGTCGCCAGCGACAGGTAATAGGTCAGCGAACGCTTCGCCGCCGACAGAAACATGTCGATCAGCAGGATCGCCGAAGCGGCGATCAGCAGGAAGATTTCGGCGGATACCGGGATCAGGTTGGGATTGGTAGTTTCGATCATAGTCTGTTCTATTACGGCAGTTTCGACACGGAGACATGCTGGAGCAGGTCCGCGACCGAGGTTTGCATCGTGTCGGTAAATGGCGCCGGATACAGGCCCATCGCAATCACGGCGATCGCCAGAATCCCCAGCATCAGGAATTCGCGCTTGTTCAAGTCAACCAGCTCTTTCACATGGTCGTTGGCGATGGCGCCGAACACCACGCGCTTGACCATCCACAGCGAGTACGCCGCGCCGAAGATCAGCGCCGTGGCGGCCAGCATGCCGATCCAGAAGTTGAACTGGACTGCGCCCAGGATCACCATGAATTCACCCACGAAGCCGGAGGTGGCTGGCAGACCGCAGTTGGCCATCGAGAACAGCACGATGAAGGCCGCGAACTTCGGCATGGTGTTGACCACCCCTCCGTAGTCGGCGATCTGGCGCGAGTGCATGCGGTCGTACAGCACGCCGATGCAAAGGAACATGGCGCCCGAGATGAAGCCGTGCGAGATCATCTGCACGATACCGCCCTGCACCGACATGGCGTTGAACATGAAGAAGCCCAGGGTCACAAAGCCCATGTGCGCGATCGACGAATAGGCGACCAGTTTTTTCATGTCCTTCTGGACCAGTGCCACCAGGCCGATGTAGATCACGGCGATCAGCGACAAGGTGATGATGAAAGGACCCATCGAGTGCGATGCGTCAGGCGTGATCGGCAGCGAGAACCGCAGGAAGCCGTACGCGCCCAATTTCAGCATGATCGCGGCCAGCACGGCGGAGCCGCCGGTCGGCGCTTCGACGTGTACGTCCGGCAGCCAGGTGTGGACCGGGAACATCGGCACCTTCACCGCGAACGCCGCCAGGAAGGCCAGGAAGATGAAGGTCTGCTCTTTCATCGTCAGCGACAGGTGGTGCCAGTCGAGGATGTTGAAGCTGCCCGACGCGTTGTACAGGTAGATGATGGCGACCAGGGTCAGGAGCGAACCGAGGAAGGTGTACAGGAAGAACTTGAACGATGCGTACACGCGGTCCGCGCCACCCCAGATACCGATGATGATGTACATCGGGATCAGGGTCGCTTCAAAGAAGAAGTAGAACAGCAGGCCGTCCATGGCGCAGAACACGCCGATCATCAGGCCCGACAGGATCAGGAAGGCACCCATGTACTGGGCCACCCGCTTTTCGATCACTTCCCAGGCCGAGATCACGACGATCACGGTGATGAAGGCCGTCAGCGGCACGAACCACAGCGACAGGCCGTCCACGCCCAGCGAGTAGAAGATGTTGAAGGCGCCGATCCATGGTGCGCTTTCGACGAACTGCATGCCGTGGGCGGCATTGTCGAAATTGCTCAGCAGAGGAATAGTGACCAGGAAGCTGACGATGGCGCCCAGCAGGGACAGCCAGCGGGTCAGGCCCGGCTTCTCGTCGCGGCCGATGAACAGGATCAGCGCGCCAAAGGCGATCGGGAGCCAGATCGCCAGGCTCAGATACGGAGGTAGTGTAGAGATAGACTGCATCATGTTGTCGTTGTCTTTGCGTGTCTGATTAAGCGTGCCACAGCGAGAGGAAGTACTTCAGCGACGGGAGGAAGTACATCAGCGAAGCGAGCACGCCGATGATCATCACGAACGCGTAGTGATAGATGTAGCCGGTCTGGCCGGTGCGGACGATGGACGAGATCCAGCCCACCATCTTCGCACTGCCGTTGACGAACAGGCCATCGATCAGCTTCTTGTCGCCGAAGTTCCACAGGCCGCCGCCGAGCAGGCGCGCGCCACCGGCGAACACCACTTCGTTGAACTTGTCCATGTAGTACTTGTTGTCGAGCAGAGTGTGCAGCGCGTGGAACTTGGCATAGAACCAGGCCGGTACACGCTGATTGACCATGTAGCAGTAGTAGGCAGAAGCCACGCCAGCGGCGGCCAGGAAGAATGGCAGCGTCATGAAGCCGTGCACCGCCATTGCGAACCAGCCGTGGAATTCTTCGTGCAGTTCTTCCATTGCGTGGTGGTTCTCGCCCACGAAGATCACGCCCTTGAAGAAATCACCGTGCAGCATCGGGCCGATGGTCATCGCACCGATGATCACCGAAGGAATCGCCAGCAGGATCAGCGGCAGCGTCACGACCAGCGGCGACTCGTGCGGTTTCTCGCCCGGGGCCAGACCGTGGTGGTGATGGTCGTCGTGATCCTCGTCATGGGCATCCGAATCGTGACCATGGCTGTGGTGCTGCGGCTTGCCGAAGCGCTCTTCGCCGTGGAAGACCAGGAAGTACATGCGGAACGAGTAGAAGGCCGTGACGAACACGCCGATCAGCACCGCATAGTGAGCGAAGGTCGAGCCCCAGATGTGGTTGGCGGCGGTCGCCTCGATGATGCTGTCTTTCGAGTAGAAGCCGGAGAAGAACGGCGTGCCGATCAGCGCCAGGGAGCCGAGCAGACCCGTGATCCAGGTGACCGGCATGTACTTGCGCAGACCGCCCATGTTGCGGATATCCTGGTCGTGGTGCATGCCGATGATGACCGAGCCGGCACCGAGGAACAGCAGCGCCTTGAAGAAGGCGTGCGTCATCAGGTGGAACACGGCCACGGAGTACGCGGACGAACCGAGAGCGACGGTCATGTAACCGAGCTGCGACAGGGTCGAGTAAGCGACCACGCGCTTGATGTCGTTCTGGATGATGCCCAGGAAGCCCATGAACAGCGCGGTAATGGAACCGATCACCAGCACGAAGGACAGCGCGGTGTCCGACAGTTCGAACAGCGGCGACATGCGCGCCACCATGAAGATACCGGCGGTGACCATGGTCGCCGCGTGGATCAGTGCGGAGATCGGGGTCGGGCCTTCCATCGAGTCAGGCAGCCAGACGTGCAGAGGGAACTGGGCCGATTTGCCCATCGCGCCGATGAACAGGCAGATACAGGCCACCGACAGCAGCATCCAGCTGGTGCCAGGCAGCGTCATCAGGGCCAGCGCTTCGCGCTTGGCGAACACTTCCTGGTAATTCATGGAGCCGGCGAAGGCCAGCAGCAGGCCGATACCGAGAATGAAGCCGAAGTCGCCCACGCGGTTGACCAGGAAAGCCTTCATGTTGGCGAAGATCGCGGTCGGACGGGTGTACCAGAAACCGATCAGCAGGTAGGAAACCAGGCCCACCGCTTCCCAGCCGAAGAACAGCTGCAGGAAGTTGTTCGCCATGACCAGCATCAGCATCGAGAACGTGAACAGCGAGATGTAGGCGAAGAAGCGGTTGTAGCCCTCGTCTTCGGCCATGTAGCCGATGGTGTAGATGTGCACCATCAGCGACACGAAGGTCACCACGCACATCATCATCGCCGACAGGGCGTCGATCTGGAAGCCGACTTCCATCTTCAGCGAGCCGACCGTCATCCAGTTGTAGACGGTGCCGTTGAAGCTGGCGCCGTCCAGGACCGCCATGAGCGTCTGCAGCGACAGAATCAGCGCGATCAGCACGCCAAGAATCGTCACCGTATGCGACGTCTTGCGGCCGACCATATTGCCGAAGAACTTAGTACCGAACAAGCCGGCGATCACTGCGCCAGCCAGCGGCGCCAGTGGGACGGCAAGAAGGAGGTTAGGGTTTAGAAGTTGCCCCGCCATGTTGAACCTTAATCGTTATGTATTCGAGTTTTAACCGAGATCGCCGAAAACTTAGCCTTTGAGCCTGTCCAGGTCTTCCACATTGATGGTGTCCAGATTACGGAACATGACCACCAGAATCGCGAGGCCGATTGCCGATTCGGCAGCGGCCACGGTCAGAATGAAGAAGACAAAGATCTGCCCTGCCGAATCGCCCAGATAGTGCGAGAAGGCGATGAAGTTCATGTTCACTGCCAGCAGCATCAGTTCGATGGCCATCAGCAGAACGATGACGTTCTTGCGGTTCAGGAAAATGCCGACGATCGAGATCGCGAACAGCATCGCGCCCAGGATCAGATAGTGTGTGAGCGATAAAGTCATTATTTGGTCTCCTTGGCGGCCTGGGCTTCGGCGGCGGCCAGTGCGGCCGCTTTCGATGCCGCATCGATTGCCGGCTGGTCCACTGCCGTCATCTTGACGATGCGCAGGCGGTCGTTACGCTTGACGCGGACCGCGTCGCCCGGGTTGAAGGCCTTGGTGTCCTTGCGCTTGCGCAGGGTCAGTGCCACGGCCGCGATAATCGCCACCAGCAAGATCGCTGCAGCAATTTCAAAGCCATAAATATACTTCGTGTAAATCAAGAGGCCCAATTCCTTGGTGCCGCCGATATTGGCGGCGGCCGCGGCAGGCGCCTGCTCGAAGTCCAGGAAACCGCGCCACAGGATGGCAGCCATTTCGAAGATGATCACGATGCCGATACCGAGCGCGAGCGGCAGGTAGGACCAGAAGCCCTCTCGCATCTTGTCGATATTAATATCGAGCATCATCACCACGAACAGGAAGAGCACCATCACGGCACCCACATACACAAGCACCAGCACGATGGCCAGGAACTCGGCCTTGAGCAGCAGCCAGATGCCGGCCGCGTTGAAGAACGCGAGCACCAGGAACAGCGCGGCGTGCACGGGATTGCGTGCGGTGATGACGCGGACCGCTGCGAACAGCATGATCAGCGAGAACACGTAGAACAAAATAGTTTTAAATTCCATGACTAACCCAGTGACTTGCGATTAACGGTAAGGCGCATCGGCTGCGCGGGCAGCGGCGATGTCGCCTTCGTAGCGGTCGCCGACAGCCAGCAACATCTCTTTCGTGTAGTACAGGTCGCCACGCTTTTCGCCGTGGTATTCCAGTACATGCGTTTCAACGATCGAGTCGACCGGGCAGGATTCTTCGCAGAAACCGCAGAAGATGCACTTGGTCAGGTCGATGTCGTAACGCGTGGTACGGCGCGAACCGTCGTCGCGCTGTTCCGATTCGATCGTGATGGCCATGGCCGGGCACACCGCTTCGCACAGTTTGCAGGCAATGCAGCGTTCCTCGCCGTTCGGGTAGCGGCGCAGCGCGTGCAGACCGCGGAAACGAGGCGACATCGGGGTCTTCTCTTCCGGGTACTGCACGGTGATCTTGCGGGCGAACATGTACTTGCCGGTCAGCGCCAGGCCTTTGAACAGTTCCACCAGCAGCATGCTGCTGAAAAAATCTTTAATCTGAGTCATTGTTCCTGTTCCTTACTTCCAAATGTTCCAGGACGTTTGCATCACGCCTGCAACCAGTACCAGCCACACCAGGGTTACTGGAATGAAGATCTTCCAGCCCAGGCGCATGATCTGGTCATAACGGTAGCGAGGGAAAGTACCGCGCACCCAGATGAACAGCGAAACGATCAGGAAGGCCTTCAAGAACAGCCAGAAGAAACCGCCGAAAGCGCCGCCGAATTCCAGGAAGGCGAACGGTGCATGCCAGCCGCCGAGGAACATGATCGAACCCAGGGTGCCGATCAGGATCATGTTGGCGTATTCGGCCAGCATGAACATCGCGTAAGACATACCCGAGTATTCGACCATGTGGCCGGCCACGATTTCGGATTCGCCTTCGACGACGTCGAACGGGCTGCGGTTGCACTCTGCCAGACCGGAGGTCAGGTAGACCACGAACAGCGGCAGCAGCGGCAATACGTTCCAGGACACGAAGTTCATGCCGTGTTCGATGCCCCAGCCCTTGGCCTGGCCGGCCACGATGTCCGAGAAGTTCAGGCTGCCCGAGACCATCAGAATCACCACCAGCACGAAGCCGATTGGAATTTCGTAGGAAATCATCTGCGCCGAGGCACGCATCGCGCCCATGAACGAGTATTTCGAGTTCGATGCCCAGCCGGCGATAATGATGCCGTACACCTCGATCGAGGTGATCGCCATCAGCAGCAGCAGACCTGCGTTGACGTTCGCCAGCGCGACTTCAGGACCGAAAGGCACCACCACCCAGGCGGCCAGCGCCGGCATGATGGTCATGATCGGACCGAGAATGAACAGGCCACCGGATGCCTTGGCCGGCACCACGATTTCCTTGAACAGCAGTTTCAGTGCATCGGCGATCGGCTGCAGCAGACCGGCAGGACCGACCCGGTTAGGGCCGATACGAATCTGAATCCAGCCGATCAGCTTGCGTTCCCACAGGGTGGCGTAAGCAACCAGGCCCATCAGCGGCAACAGCACGCACAGGATCTTGACCAGGGTCCAGACCAGCGGGAAGGCCCACGGCCACATCTGGCCGATCACGCCATCATGGGCGGCGCCCCAGGCGTTGATGTTATCGACGAAATCGAGCAGAGCCATCAGTTCCCCTCCCCTGCTTTTTCAACTTGGATAGCACCGAACATCGCGCCCAGGGTGGCGGTTGCCGGATGCGCCGACGAAACGCGGACCGCGTTCGCAGGCAGGCGGGCATCGATGCCGGCCGCCAGGATGGCCGAACCGGCGCCTTGCGTGACCTTGACCTTGTCGCCGGCTTTGACGCCCAGCTTCTCGGCCAGTGCCTTGGGCAGCTGGACCAGCGGCGCGTTGGCGTCGGCGGTGCGCAGCAGCGGTTCGGAACGGCGCGCGATGGCGTCGGCGAAGTAGATCGGCACGTCGGTGACGCGCTCGAGCGCGCCGCTGGTGCCGAACGTTGCCGACGATGCGGCGACTTTCGATACGTTGTTCAGCTTGGCCGACAGATCGGTCACGCCCTTGCCGAACAGCTCGTCGCGAATCGCTTCGGAGGTGTCGTAGTCGAAACCGGCCACACCCAGCAGGTTGCCCAGCACGCGCAGCACTTTCCAGGCCGGACGGGTGTCGCCCAGCGGTTTGACGGTACCGTTGAAACTTTGCGCGCGGCCTTCGCAATTGACGAAGGTGCCCGAGGTTTCCGTGAACGGCGAAATCGGCAGCAGCACGTCGGCGTACTCAAAGCCGTGCTGGAAGGCGGACATGACGACCACCATCTCGGCGCCATCGAGCGCGGCACGGGCTTGCTGCGGGTTGGCCGCATCGAGTTCCGGTTCGGCGTTCAGCAGCACATACGCTTTTTTCGGCGTCGCGAAAGCAGGCGCAGCGTTCTTGGCGGTGGCACCGACCAGGTAGCCGCCAACGGTGTTGGCAGCTTCGGTCAGGTAGCCGAACTTGGCGCCGGTCTGCGCGGCGATCCATTGCGCGGCGGCGTGCAGTTTCGACGCTTCCGGATGGTGCGCGGCTGCGTTACCCAGCAGAACCACGCCGCCCTCGCCGTTCAGGCTCGCGGCGATCTTGGTGGCAACGTCGGAGGCTTTGATGCTCTCGAAACCAGCTGGTGCTGCCACGCCTTTGGCGGCGGCAACGGCAACCACGATTTCGGACAAGGCGGCCAGCCAGTCGGATGGCGCGGCAATCATCTTGTTCGCGGTCGGCATCAGCAGTTCGTCGTCCGAACCGTGCACGATCGACAGCTTGGCGCCCGACTTGACAGCGGCGCGCAGGCGCGTCGTGACCAGCGGGTGATCCTTGCGCAGGAAGGAGCCGACGATCAGCGCGCGCTGGACGGTCGACAGTTCGGCGATCGGCATGCCCAGCCATGGGGTGACCTGGCCGTCCAGCGCGAAATCGCTCTGGCGCAGGCGGAAGTCGACGTTCTCGGAACCGATGCCGCGCATGGCCTTGGCCAGCAGGTGCAGTTCTTCCACGGTCGACTGGGCGGTGGCGACCGCGGCAATGCTGTCGGCGCCGTGTTCGTGCTTGATGTTACGCAGGCCGTGGGCCACGTACTCGAGCGCGGTCTGCCAGTCGGTCTCGGCCCACTGGCCGCCCTGCTTGAGCATCGGCTTGGTCAGGCGCGAGTTATTGTCCAGCGCTTCGTACGAGAAACGGTCTTTGTCCGAAATCCAGCACTCGTTGATCGCATCGTTTTCCAGCGGCAGCACGCGCATGACTTTGCCGCCCTTGACCTGAACGATCAGGTTCGAGCCCAGCGAATCGTGCGGGCTGACCGATTTGCGGCGCGACAGTTCCCAGGTACGGGCGCTGTAGCGGAACGGCTTGGAGGTCAGTGCGCCAACCGGGCACAGGTCGATCATGTTGCCCGACACTTCGGAGTCGACGGTCTTGCCGACGAACGAGGTGATTTCGGCGTGTTCGCCGCGGCCCAGCATGCCCAGCTCCATCACGCCGGCAACTTCTTGGCCGAAACGTACGCAACGGGTGCAGTGGATGCAACGGGTCATCTCTTCCATCGAGATCAGCGGGCCGGCATCTTTCGGCGGCACGACGCGTTTTTCTTCTTCGTAGCGCGAGTTCGATTTGCCGTAGCCCACTGCCAAGTCTTGCAACTGGCATTCGCCGCCCTGATCGCAGATCGGGCAGTCGAGCGGGTGATTAATCAGCAGGAATTCCATGACCGACTTCTGCGCCTGCACAGCTTTTTCGCTGTTCGAACGCACGATCATGCCGGCCGAGACCGGCGTGGCGCAAGCAGGCAAAGGCTTGGGGGCCTTCTCTACTTCCACCAGGCACATGCGGCAGTTGGCAGCGATCGACAATTTCTTGTGATAGCAGAAGTGCGGGATATAGGTACCCAGCTTGTTCGCTGCGTCCATCACCATCGAACCTGGTGGGACCTCAACTTTTTTACCGTCAATTTCAATTTCAACCATGAGATTTCTCTGGCCTTAGATATAAGCGGGCACGAGGCAATGCTTGTGCTCGATGTGGTATTCAAATTCTTCGCGGAAGTTCTTGATCATGGCGCGTACCGGCATCGCCGCCGCATCGCCCA